>JAAUYH010242461.1_pt1 | contig 47576 bp, 45 predicted proteins | sample 7278061 | NCBI WGS metagenome assembly JAAUYH01 (sample SAMN14350203, study PRJNA611818) | marine sediment metagenome | isolation source: surface marine sediment (0.6m) | place: French Polynesia: Moorea | collected 2018-08
ATTGAAAGACCTCATCCTTTTGGTTGACTTAAATCGTGGGAATCCATGCCCTCTTTCCCACATAGCCACAAAAGCATTTTCTAATCGTTTTAACGTTTCTTGTAGAACGTGAACGTGAACATTTCCCAGTTCGGGAAAGTCTTTTCTAGCTTGAGTTAAAGCTTTACACTGATTAGCAAAATTGGGACGCTTGGCATCCGCAGGTATGATGTATTCTTGTTCAATGCTACAAGCATTAATCTCACACTTTCTTGAATTCCCCCATGCCTTTCTTTCTGCCAGCGCATAGTTATAAACTTTGCGACAAGCAATTAACCAAGACTCAAAAATTGAGACTTGTTCCGCAGTAGGTTTAAGTTTGAATTGAAAGGTTCGAGTTAACATGACTAAATTGTATCATGTTTAGTCATGTTAAAATAAGAGATAGACAGGTCGCCGTAAACGGCGGGGCTTGAACCCATGCTCACAAGGGTCACTGACCCCGATAACTCTCCTTGGGAGATTTATACAGTCCTAGATGATGCTGCTACTTTTGCTCGCACTCAACCTAATGCGCCAACTTCAGTTTGTTCTACTTGCTAAGTCGAAGTCACAAAGAGAGTAAGGTTAATTAGGTGTAAGAATCATCGATTAATCTTACTACTTTCCATCGGCATATCGATGTGTAGCAGTAATTTTTGGAATTGGTAATAAGTAATAGCTAAGAGGTATTTATCCTTCCTCATCCTTCATCCCTCATACTTTTTAGAGGGTGGGGGTACAAGACGCAACTGACAGATAATACGATCAATCGCCTTCAGAGTTTTAAATTCTTGTTTTGGTAGAGGATAACTATCACTAGCAAATTCTTCTAAGAAAGAAAAAGCTTGGCGAAATTGTTGGGGTTGAGCAGGAATAGGTGCATCAAAATGACAGGGAATGATTCTTTGAAAGTCCCACTGAGCAATTTTGTCCGCCCACATTAAAGTAGTTTTATCCGCGCGATTGAGAATGAGAGTTTGTAGAATTGGTGCAACAAATAAACGACCATTTCCTCGTAAAGAATTAAAACATTCTTGCCAATTATCTTCCCACTCAAAAGGATACAAACCAAAATACGCTTTTTTAGAGCGATCGCTGGCACGAAAAGCATCCCGAAATACCCCTAACCAATCAGGAATTCCCAACACACTAGGCTGAAAATACATGGCAAATAGCGCAATTCTTTGCCATCCCTTACGGCGAGATTCATAGTTATCTGTTAAAGGATCGGAAGCTTTATCCCTAGAGTGAAACAGTAAAGGATAAGGATCTACTTGATTTATCTGAGGGGGATTTTCGGGAATAGAAACAATAGTATCTGTAACTAATAGGGTACGCGATCTCTTATCATAAAAAGCAACTTCAGAAAATAAACCTAATTTCAAATTAATAGTATCGAGAATTGCATAATCAAACTGACCAGCAAAAGGAGCTTTGCTACTGTCTGAAGGTAAAATATGGGTGCGCTTTCTTGGTAGTCCGAGCCAACTTAAAGGAAGATTTATCGGAAAACTCCATTGATCGGGCGCAACAAACACTTGAGCTTGGGGAAACTTCCTGGCAAAAGGACCCACAAATACTTTATGCTCAACCCCAGATATAGTAGGGAGAATAATATACTTAATATCCCCGTGCTGTGCTATCAACTCTTGTAATAAACTCAAACACTCACCAGTAGGAGCAACAGGCGCATAAACCAACAATCCCCCTTCCTCTAACTTAACCACAGTCATACGGATGGGAACAACAACATAAAAAATTCCTTGAAGTTGCTCAAAAGTCCAGACTGAGTCCTCAATCACTTCCTGACGTACAGTGCGTCTTTGACCGTAGGGATAAATTGGTACAACAGACCAATATGACCAAGAAAAATCTCTAGAACTAGACTGATTCACCATTGCAGATTTACAAGTTGACAATTGATAATATGAGGCTAATTGTCTATTATCCATTATTGACTGTAATTCTTATATCATATCTTTATCAGCCCCTATGACTCCTGACTCTCCCTATTATTGGCGATCGCATCCTTTAAAAAACCGCACTGGTACAGAGATTTTCGAGAGATTATACAGTCAGGAAACAATTGCAACCTTACTAGAAAGTCCCTTTCCTACTCCCACAGACTATCCCTATCTATCTCGCTATTCTATCTGTGGTGGTGCGCCTTCTCAGGTCAACGGGAAACCGCAATTATGGACTCCACCCCTAGGAAAAGTTTTTGCTTTTTTGCGATCGCTGCTGGCAAAAAACACCATATCTAATCCCGAAGTAGCTCATTTACCATTTACTGGTGGTTGGTTAGGATGGCTTAGTTACGATGTCGCATGGGAAATCGAAAACTTACCCCAAATTAACCCCGATCCTCTTCCTTTCCCTGTCGCCTATTGGTATCAACCAGAAACCTTTGCAGTATTAGATCATCAACAACAAATACTGTGGTTAGCTGCAACTTTACCCCAACAGTTAGACATTCTAGAAACTAAACTCCATACTCCCCCTACTGCTCTTACTACTCCTACTGCTCTTACTGCTCCATCTCCCATCACCTATCTAACTCCCCAAGAAGACTACGAAACAGCAGTAAGGAAAGCTAAAAAACATATTCAAGCAGGGGATATCTTTCAAGCTAACCTCTCCCTAAGATTTCACACTACTACCACTGCTGATAGTTGGTCGATTTATAAAACCCTACACAAAATTAATCCTTCTCCTTTTGCCTCTTACTGGCGATCGCCTTGGGGTATAATGATTAGTTGTTCTCCTGAAAGATTAGTTAGTTTGCAAGAAAATATCGCCCAAACCCGCCCCATCGCAGGAACAAGAAGAAGAGGAATAACCCCCCAACAAGATCGGCAACTAGCAGCAGAATTACTAGCTAACACCAAAGAGAGAGCAGAACACATTATGCTAGTAGATTTAGAACGCAACGATCTAGGAAAAGTCTGTCAGTGGGGTTCAGTAGCAGTAGATGAACTCTTAGTAATCGAAAGATACAGCCATGTAATGCACCTAGTAACTAATATAGTAGGAAAACTCGAATCAAAATATAATTCTATAGACTTAATTCAGGGGATGTTTCCAGGGGGAACAATTACAGGTTGTCCCAAAGTGCGTTGTATGGAAATTATCGAAGAATTAGAACCAGTCAAACGCAGCCTCTTTTATGGTTCTTGTGGTTATCTCGACTGGCGAGGTAATTTAGACTTAAACATCTTAATCCGCACTCTATTATATACCAGTTCTGGGACAAAAAACACTGTTTATGGGCAAGTAGGGGCAGGAATAGTCGCTGATAGCGATCCAGAGCGAGAATGGTATGAATCTCTTAATAAAGCAGAAGCACAGTTAACAGCACTAAGGTTAGGGCGTGTCATCAATTAGAAAAAAAGCCCGATCACCATTGACCAAATCATCTGTATCAAAAACCAGAAATTAAAGCAAAATTATACTGAATAATTTTGAGTGATTTAGATCACTGTGCCTGAGTTGCCGTAATAGCTATTTTAAAGAAAAAAGTAGCTATGAAAAAGGAATCACAAATGTATTATACCTATATATCTAATAATACTGAAAATATTTCTCAGAAAAAGATATTTAAAAAAATCTTCAAAAACAAAATAACAATTCTAGAAAAGGTTTCTCTTAGTTCACTTTTAATAATAGGAGTATTTTTGTCAACAAGCATAGCAGCTTTCGCTCAAGATTATAAAGGAAAATGTAAAGATAAAATAGAAAAAGATATGGATAAATGCCGTGTTGAGCTAAAAAACAATATTCTTAATTTGAAATTTAAAGAATCAGAACTCAATCAAATTATCAATCTTAATAATGTCGATCATTTAGAAATAGAAAGTGAATCATCCTATAATCATTGGACTATGAGAGTTAATTATTTTAAATCATTTACCTTTATTTGGCATGATCAATCGGGAACTTATGCGACAAATTTTAAGCTTGAAGAAAAAGATTCTAAAGAACTAATATTATTATTACAAATCAAAGGAAATAGAATTGTTAAAAATAAAATCAATGCTTATTATCAAGCTATAGCAGAACAAAACCAAAGAAAGTACCAATCAGAACAAAAAATAATAGAAGAACCAGTTAACATACAAGTTTCTCCTTCTCCTATACCTCCAAGTTTTCCTACAGTTACTACGGGGCAAGCTAATCAAACTTTGCCACAATGTACTCGTGATATGATCTATGGTGGCACACTTGCAGATGATGCTGTCATAATATGTGTTAATACACTTAAATATCAACCCCCAATACAAACTTTGCCACAATGTACTAGTGATCTGATCTATCTTGGCATACTTTCAGATAAGGCTGGTCAATATTGTCAATATCTTTTACAACAACAATCACGAAATTTAAATAGGCGTTAGGACAGCAATCAAACAGAAAACAAAACTCGACGTATAATTCGATAAAGTAAAAGCCTAAAATCTTTATTCAACAATACTTTAAACGGCTTTGCTACTGAGCCTTTTTTAATGGTTCAAAACAGCTAAAAAAAAGTGTTACTAATTATACGACCAGTTTTTTGATAAAGAAGAAAGTACCCGTAGTGCGATCGCAAATTTCTTCATATCTAAAATCACCCAATCAGCCATAGCGAAATTATTGCATTACGGCTTACCCTACTACTTTTGGTTCGGGCAGAAAACTCTACTATATAAGGGATGGCAACCACACTTACTTTCTTTTGATAAGGTGACTAATATAGTAATTGAAGTTAATCACAAATCACATTAATCCAACACTGATTAAAGAATAGGAGACATTGATTATGGCATTAGTACGTTACAATCCCTGGCAAGAAATGAGTAGTTTACAACGTCAATTAAATCGTCTATTTGATGATGCTTTAACTCCCGACTCTTGGGGTGAAATAAGTAATTTTGCTAAAGTTCCTGCTGCGGAATTAACGGAAACTGAGGATGCACTACATCTTAAACTAGAAGTTCCTGGTATTGAAGTCAAAGACTTAGATATTCAAGTTACTGTAGATCGGGTTTCAATCAGTGGCGAGCGAAAATCCGAAACCAAAACTGAAGAAAATGGTAAAACTCGCTCTGAATTCCGCTATGGTAAATTCTCTAGAGTAATTCCTCTCCCTGTACGCATCCAAAACACCAACGTTACCGCAGAATACAAAGATGGAATTCTGACTCTAACTCTACCTAAAGCTGAAGAAGAAAAGAACAAAGTAGTGAAAGTAAATCTAGACAAAGCTACTGTCTAACTTTATGTCCCAGTCCCTAATGACTGGGATTTTTTTGATCTTGATATCCCCTAACAGCCAGAATACCCTTAAATAGAGCTTGGGGTTTTGTTACATTAACTGAAGTAGTCCTATTAATTTTAATTGGAATTTTATTTATGACAGACAATAATCCCGCTCGCGATCGCTTTCAAGCAGCTTATGAAAACCGTTATACTTGGGATGAAAATTTCCCTGGTTACACCACCGAATTAGAATTAAAACAGGGAGAAGAAGTATATACAGGAACAATTAAAGTAGATAGCGACTTATCTGTAGAGGTTACAGGTATTGGAGATGAGAAAGTACAAGAAAGTATCTACAATCATATGCGAGATGTGATTACTCACCGCAAACGCGCTTCTTTTGAGGAAGCTCATGGCAAAAATACTTTTTCTATGGGAGAGGAAGACTCTACAGGTGCAGTAGAAATTCTGGTAGAAGGCGACTCTATGGGGTCAAATTACAAGGTACGAGGTAAAGAAATATCTCAAGTAAGCCGAGTAATGGGACCTATGGCTTTTGTGATTAATACTAATGATAGTTTAGACACAGGAGAAGGTTATATTTCTACTGGCTATAACGCTATATTCCGCGATTCTAAGACTAACGATCTTAAAGGAAAACGGGAGTTTAAAGAAACCTATGAAAAATTTGGTAATTACTATCTCCCTACTCATCAAGTAATTGAGTCTATTGGCAAAGAAGGAGAAAAAACCACTACTGAATTTACTTTCTCTCAAATACAACTTTTAGAATCAGCAGTAGCTGTTTAAAACTACAGCAATTCTCCCTCTTCATCAGCTACAGTATCCGCGCAAGGCTTGCGCGGATACAATCAATATCTGCAATTCATGAATTGTCCGTACAGTTGGAGCGTTGTTAGTTTTCCTGAATTTTTGGGTGTATCTTACAAGAGGCGAGAAAGGCTATAAATCAGTTATCAATTATCTGTTTACTGAACAGTGTTTCAACAAATTTAGGTTATGACATAGTCTTGTAGGGGTAATTCATGAATTACCCCTACTAAGGTTAAATATGATGTCCTAATCGAAAGTATTAAAAGATGATATTAAGCCAAGTATTATGATTAAATTAGTAAGAATCTATTGTTCTATTAACTCCTTACATATTTTTTCGCTGTTGCGATAAGACCTAAAAACATCATAGATAATAAGCCCCAATTATTATTAGGTTCGGGGACATTTTCTGATTCTTGTTGCTGTAAAACTTCTAAAGCTTCTTCCGCTATTAGTTGATGTACCGCAGCAGTAGGATGGATATTGTCCCAAAACAAGAACTCGTCTGGATTACTACAAATACCATCAAACATAAATCCTGGCTGAAAGTTAGTTAAACAAGAATTGTCTAGATCGCTAATCCCAAAACTACTGGGATTGCTAATGATGTCTGATAGCAAAGCATTAGCATCTAATAAACTAATGTTAGTTTCAGACAGCGAATCATCAAGCTCTGTTAGTTTTACTTCTAAAAGATTATTGTGAGCCGTCGTTAAATTACTAAGTTGAGTGGAAATATTGATATTGGGGTTGAATTCATCAAGAAAATCAGCAAAAGGAGTTATCCCTAAATCGGGAAGATTAGGGACTAAAAAGTTTCTTGCTCCCAAATCATACAGAGATTGTACTGCATCTGATAAATTGGATGTTACTTGATCTGGTAGTTGTTCAATAGAAACAGTCAAGCTATCAGGATTAAAAAAGACTTCATTATAGTCATTAGCTCCTGCCCATAAGACGTACAATCCATTAGGATCGGCTGGTTGAATATTGGTTAAATTGGCAAAAGAAGCGATTTGTCCTTCTAATCCAAATAAAGGACTTCCTCCCACATTATTCGCTCCTGTAGTTGCACCACCAACTGCAAAATTAACTCCTTCTGTAGGAATTGTAGTTGCTAATTGAGTGACTAAAATGGGATTGAGGTCTAATTCTTCTGCGAGTACATCTGATACAATTTTTCCATTAGAAAAACGCCCCTCAAAATAAGGAGGACTGGGAGGAAAAGAGGTAGCGTTAAATAAGTTACCTTGGTCGAGCAGACTATCTCCGAAAAAGTTAATTTCGGTAAAAGTAGCTGCTGTTGCTGGTAATTGTAAGCCAATAACCAAGCTAGTAATGCCAGAAATAATGGTTAAATTTTTCACAAGAAATCCTAAGTTATTGTGATTAAGTTTTGCTTCAACTTAATTACGATAACGTAAATCCTTGACTGTTCTTTCTGCCCTTACATAACAATTAAGGATAAGTAGAGGTCATACACAAGCGTATTCACCACAAATCCTCCCTCCTAATTCCTTAGAAGATGACAGCTATGGGGGAACGCTCTTACTTTCTGATGTTGCTCTTAAAGACATCTTAAATGCTCTGTTGGTGTACGGAATAAATGCGGTTTGGCGAGGGTTGTGCATTACTCCTTGATGGTGAATAAGAAGCAACCATTAGTAATGGAAGCGTTATTGTTAAGACAGCAACCACTGTTCCTAATATCCCAGCCCACCTATGATGGGGGGTGTCGGCATCTCTACCAGAAGGCTGGCTTAATTCCATGTTTTGTTTGTGAAATTTGAACTCTGTAAGAAAAAGTAAGAAGAACAAATTATCCTAATTACTTCTTTAATATAATATTAGCGGTATTTTTCGATAAAAGTGGTATCTTATAAGACCAAGAATGTTAAATATTTGTTAAAAGTCATTGAGGTTAAAAGCTAGTGCAAGTACAGAATAACAATAGTTTCAACCACATTTCTGTACTGAGTAATGAATTAATTACGGGATTAAATATATCTTCTCCTGGTCATTATTTAGACGCAACTCTTGGTAGAGGGGGACATAGTGAGTTGATTTTGGCCGCTGGAGAAGATATCAAGGTGACAGGAATCGATCTGGATCAAGAAGCGATCGCAGCAGTTAAAATTAGATTAGCTCAATATTTTCCTGAGAAGCTTACTTTATGGCATGGTAATTTTGCTGATTATCAGCCCCAAGGACAATTATTTGAGGGTATTATTGCTGATTTGGGGGTTAGTTCTCCCCAGTTTGATGTAGCAGAACGAGGCTTTAGTTTTCGCGCCACAGCACCCCTGGATATGCGAATGGATCGAACTCAATCTTTGACCGCAGCAGATATCATTAACTACGAAAAAGAAGTATCTTTAGCAGATATATTTTATAAATATGGGGAAGAAAGGTTTTCTCGTCGTATTGCTCGCAACATTGTCCAAAAACGCCCCTTTTATACTACTACTGAATTAGCAAATGCGATCGCCAGTTCGGTTCCAAGCAAATATCGTTACGGTAAAATTCATCCAGCAACAAGAGTATTTCAAGCATTAAGAATTGTAGTTAACCAAGAGTTAGAATCTTTGGAAACTTTCCTCGAAAAAGCTCCCCATTGGCTAACTTCAGGCGGAATTATTGGAATTATCAGCTTTCATAGCCTAGAAGACAGAATAGTTAAACATGGATTTCGGAATCATGATTTATTAGAAGTTATAACTAAAAAACCCATAATTCCCCAAATAGAGGAACAAAAAGCCAATCCTCGCTGTCGTTCTGCTAAATTGCGGTTGGCTCAGAAAAAGAGCTAAATAGGTCTATAATTGTAAGTTATATTTGGTCAAAAACAATATAAAATTGATATCTTAGCTAATAATTAACAATAGTTAAATTCTCCCGTGAAGCCAGACAGCAATAAGAATCTGAGATTAAATCTTTTTACTATTATTTTGTTAAACCTCATAGTAAATATTGTTGATTTCAGTTTGTCTATTAATCTATTAGCCACAGCACAAAGCAACACAACTAATGCTTTAGAGATTCCTGCTCATGATCCTTTACTACCTCCTCCTAATATTGAACGGGATTTATCTCCTTTAGAAATTAGAAGAATTAGGCGAGAAATAACTAACATCAATCAACAAGCAACTACAGAATTAGGCAACGGTAATCCAGAAATTGCTTTCCAACTTTGGTTTAGAGAACTAAGATTACAAAGAGCTTTGGGAATAAAAGAAGAAATCACGGCTTTAGGTAGAATTGGTGGCATTGCTTGGCAACAAAATCGAGGAGTAGAATTAAGAACCATTGCTGAAAGATTAATAGTTATCGAACAAGAAGCACAGACAGAAAACAATTTTAATAGTGAATTTTTATCTACTATAGGGTTAGCTTATCAACAGGTTAAATATCTTGATCGCGCTATAAATATCTATAAAATAATCTTAAAAGAAATTCGTCAACAGGAGGATGTAGTAGCGGAGCAAAAAAATTTAGAAGTACTGGGAAAATTATATTTAGCTCAATTTGATTATTTACCAGCAGCTTCAATTTATGAAGAGCTAGTTAGTTTAGTAGAAAATAATTTAACTAAAGAAGAAAATAAACAGAGCCTAGAGACCTATCTTGTAGAATTAGTAGAAATTTATCATCATCTCAAGCAACCAGAAGCAGCAATCAAGATCAAAAAACAACTTATAGACCAATATATTACGGAAGGGAAAATCACTTCCATAGCTACATTAAAAATTTCTCTAGGTAATGATTACCAAAATTTAGAGCAACCACAATTAGCGAGTCAATCTTATCAAGAGGCTTATACTCTAGCTAGCTCTCTACAACAAGTAGCTTTAGCAACAGATGCTTTAAATCAATTAGCCATACTTTATCAACAAGAAAATCAACTGGAATTGGCGATCGCAACTTATCAGCAATTAATAGATACCTCAGAAAAAGCTAACAATTTTTATGGCTTAATGAATGCCTACGACAGTTTAGGCAATATCTATCTGGAAATCAAGGATTATTCTCAAGCACTAGCTTCTTTTGAAGCAGGATTAGCCATAGCAAAATCTATTAATTACCGCGTTGATTATTTTACTGACAAGATTCAGCAATTCAACTAAAAGTAGCTAATTTTAAAGCAGTAGAGCTACAGTAATAACTGTCTTGTTACTGTAGCTCTACTGTCACTTCCTAGGTTATTATTGCATCTCAAGAATCAAATATTGAACCTAATATATAATTCCTCCCACTGACGTTAAGAAACCCTGGTTAAAAGAGGAGAGCTAATGGCTGATAGCTAAGGGCTTTTTGGTTAATCAAAAAAAGTAAAAAACTAGATATGAGCTAACTTTTAACTTTTGCTTGTTCTAATATAAAAAACCACACACACAGATTTATGTCCATTACTCTCCGCCAGACTAAAAGAACATTATTAGTGCTAATTTTGATTTATCTGATTTATCTAATTAAATGCGCTCTAGGAATAAACATCTCAAATAGATATGCTGTGCCTGGATTTGTCAAATATCCCCTGATTGTGGCTGATTGTGTAGTTGATCTCAAAATTAATTTTTGTCAAAGAGCTTTGAGATAATTTTGTAGTTTTTCATATTAGTTAACAGTTTTTAACATTGAGTCTTGAACATCGATCTAAGATTTAGTTAGCTCCAAATTTTTCTGATATCTTGTTAATCAACCAACTAGCAATTGCACCCAGAAACAGAATTCCAATAGCAGGATTAAACAAAGGTTGCCACAATTTATACCAGAGATCAAAACCTAGAGGAATATTTAAGTATTTTCCGATTACAGCGATCGCAAACCAAATAAAACCAAACAAAACCAGAAAAACGTCTGCTACTAAAAAACGATTCAGCCACGTTAACAATTGTTGTTTCATGATAACTTTATTAAAAAAAACTGGAGCTTTATGTTAAAAATACCAACATTTTGTCAAAATACCATATTATATATAGATAGTAGTAGTTAATAAGTTTTTTTTGATTACTGCCTTTTAAATTAGATAAAGAACTGAATTGATTAAGTGATCATCCTGATAAGTGGTCACTTTTTTGTAATTAATTTCTCAAACTCTCATCAGCATAGGGGGGAAAAATTGTAATTGTTCCCGTGAGTAATAATTGATGAGCTTGTAACTTCAATTCGGAAATAGTTACATCACTTCCTAAATCTATAGCTAATTCACAGATGCTATCTGTTGGTAATTCTGGCAAGCCTAAAATAGTAATCGGAGATAACAGCAAGGTTTGAGGATTAGACAAATTCAAACCACTAATTACACCTACTAAGGATTGATTATCCTCTATATTGCCTATTAGCTTCAGAGTTTCTGTATCTAGGGAAAATTTTTGCCATGTTATAGAAGGCTTTTGGCAATCTTCAGCAATAGTGCGATCGGCTTGTCGGAGTAAATTATACCAAAAATCTGTCAGACCATTTAATAATAGAGGAGAAGCTAAAGAAGCTTGTAAATCAGATTCTTTAAGTAATACTTTTGTTGTTACTGAAATTGGCTCTAAAAGTTTAAAAGGTTGCGCTTTAAGGATTTCAGTCAGATTAAACCGAATGTTTACCCCCGTCATTTCAACTTGACTCAAAGATATTCCTTGATAGGTAGCAGCATTAGCAGCAATGACAATCTCAGGTATATAACCAGTCATAATTTGCTGATTTTTACCATTTATTTTGACTTTAAGTCGATCTATTCCTGTAAGTTGCGATCGCAACCAGAGTTTAACCCCACCAGCAAGTAATCTACCAATAATCATCTTTCCCTCGGTAATTTTAAGATTTCATCACAAATTGTCCCCTAATAATTGATACTTTCTTCATCTTTCTGGGAAATATACCCATAGATTTCCTTAAGTTGAGAAACAAGAAGTCTTATTGTCATACTGATATTGATAAAGTCGAAACAAATTTTAAAAGGACTGGTGTTAAGTTTACGAAGTCCAAGCAGGCTCCGCCGTTGCACGGCGGAGTACCTGGGACTGTTTTGAGACAGAAAGCTATAAGCCTTCATGTTAGCAAGCTAGAGAGACTCCATCAACAAGATGGAACTAGCTACGCAATCTAACTATTCATATAAAGTTTTGTTAAATAAAGTAAACTAAAAAACAACAGATGACAGAAAGAATACAAAAAATTTTGTCTCAATGGGGAATTGCGTCACGGCGCAAAGGAGAACAGATGATTTTGGAGGGGAGAGTCAAGCTAAACAATCGGATAGCAACTTTAGGAGAAAAAGTCGATCTTCAAACAGATATATTAGAGGTAGATGGTAAGATAGTTCAATTGAACCACCGCCCTCAGAACATTTACTTACTACTCAACAAACCTGTAGGAGTAGTTTCAACTTGTTACGATCCACAAAGCAGACCAACCGTAATTGATTTACTCCCTGCTAAACTAAAAAAAGGTCAGGGAATTCATCCTGTAGGAAGACTCGATTTTAATTCCACTGGCGCACTACTCCTCACTAATGATGGGAGCTTAACTCTCAAGTTAACTCACCCTCGCTATCATTTACCCAAAACTTATCTGGTTTGGCTGAATGGTTGTCCGACAACTCAAGATTTACAACACTGGCGCACAGGGGTTATTTTGTCTGCTCAAAAAACCTTACCCGCTCAGGTAACTGTAGTTAAAAAAGAGCTAGATCGAACTTTACTCAAGATTGTTCTAACTGAAGGCAAAAACCGCCAAATACGACGGGTTGCAGCGCAGTTAGGGTTCAAAGTTCTGAGTTTGCATCGTACTGCTATTGGTTCTATCGCTCTCAAGAGTTCGGAACATGGCAATTTACCACCAGGGAAATACCGCCATCTCACCAAAACAGAAGTTACTTTTTTACAAAAAAAATCACCATCTATTAGTTTAGCTGCACCGAGTAGGAGCGCAGTTTATGACAAAACTTAATTCTCAAAATCATTTAGAACAACAACAAAAGTTAGAGGAAATAGGTGCTAATCTGTATCGCATTCGTAAAGAACAAGGTATCTCGTTAGAGGCGATGGCTAATCAAACCATGATTGCCAAACGAGTATTAGTAGCTATCGAACAAGGTGCAATAGATCGATTACCAGAACCTTTTTACACTCAAGCTTTAATAAAAAAATACGCTCAAGCCCTAGGAGTAAAGCCTATACCAGACTATACAGCTACTGCTAAACCATTACTATTACCTCCAGCAAAGCAGAAGAAGCAATCTTGGCTGAGTCGAAGGAGGGAGCGATCGCCATTAGGGTTCAATCAGTTTCAATTAAGTTCTGTGCATCTATATCTACTATATCTGGTTGTTATAGCAATCTCTGTGAAGTTAGTTAGCTTCAAAATAACCAATAATACTGTAGCAGTCAGGGATGAAACTTTAGTAGAATCTGACTCAGAAAATAATAAATCACAGTTAATACAAGATTCCCCGTCTCAATTGATTTCCCAATCTAATAGTTCTAATCTCAATGAAGTAGTAGTAAATGTAAGTTTAAAAGATCGCTGCTGGATGAAAGTCATAGTAGATGGTAACGTTACCTTTGAAGGAACTCTTGCTGCGGGAACTCATCGTACTTGGAAAGGAACACAAGAGGTAACTATCATAGCAGGTAATGCTGGTGGGGTAATCGTAACCTACAATAATGGGCAAGAAAAATTACTAGGTAAACCTGGTCAAGTTCAAGAAGTTACCTATACAGTTAATTAGATGGTAGAAATCAACAATATAAATTCTGGTTGGCAATGGCAACAGTGGCAAGGATTACCTTATCTAACTTGTGATTTACTAGCACCTTGGCAACATGGATTTTTTACTCAACAGTGTTACCCCCATACCCCCGAACAGTTAGTAACAGCTTTGGATACAGAAGCTACAGTCTATAGAGCCAAACAAGTGCATGGCAATATAGTTTTAACTCCAGAAGAAATTAGCAGCACCATAGATCAAAGCAGCAGTTTTCCTGAAGCAGATGGGATTCTAGTCAAGGGAAACAAACAATCTCCTTGGGTAGCTAGTGCAGATTGCAACCCTGTTTTGATTGCAGACATGAAAACGGGTAAAGTAGCAGCAGTTCATGCTGGTTGGCGTGGTACAGCTAAAAAAATTGTTCAAAGAGCGATCGCTCTACTCCAAAACCATGGTAGCACTATCTCAGATTTACGCATTGCTATGGGTCCTGCTATTTCAGGGGAAGTATATCAAGTTTCTGAAACAGTAGCAGTAGAAGTCGGGAAAAGTATCGTCTCGTCTACAGAGTCAGATATTCTACAAGCCCTATTTCAATTACCCGATTCTCCTATACTAGAAGATTCCCACCCAGGAAGAGTCAGGTTAGATGTCAGGCGAGTTAATGGGATCCAAATGCAACAGCTAGGTATAAAAGAATCACAAATTTCCATTGCTCCCTATTGTACCTATCAACAGCCAGATTATTTTTTCTCCTATCGTCGTACCAAAGAGAAAAAGGTACAGTGGTCAGGAATTGTCAGCCGTTAAATACTGTTTATTTAATCCCTCTTAACGGGGGGATAACATAAATAATAAATTACAATGCAACTCGGTATAGGTTGGGCTAATTAATAACAAGAGCCAAAATAATTGTCAAAAGTTCTTAGGAGATTGATAATAAATCGTCTTCCAAACTCAGACTAATATCACCACAAAATGCGCCTAGACTCTTATTAAAACAAATTTCTCCTTCTCTAACGCGCCCCAATTCTTCCAGTACACATCCTTTTTCACACCATGCCTCATAGTAACTCTCTTTCATAGCAATAGCGCGATCAAAGCAATCTAAAGCAGCTTCTAATTTTCCTAACTTAGCTAGTAATTTACCTCGATTAAACCAAACAAAACGGTTATCTTTTACAGTATCCATAATTAATCAATGATGTTGGTTTGCAAGATTGTTATATAAAATATTGCCTTAAGCTTTAATCTGGCAAAGAAGAGATACAAGACTTTATATAAACTCAAAGATTAGCTGCAAAATTACTATATAAATTCATTATGTTAACTTGTTACATTATATAGTATTTAATATGAAATTTGGGGTTCACAAACGTAACATAAAAGCTTAAGTTTAGCGAATCGAAGTTTTTGATATTATTTAAGTAGCTAGAAAGACTTAAATAAAAATTATCATAGTCAAGAATTTTTCCTACACCCTACAGATATTCCCCCTAAAAAACCGAGAGAAAACCTGTCAAAATCAACCTCTGGTAAAGCACTGGTAATAAGGCTCCACAGTTCTTGATAAATTTGAGTAATTCTGATTAATCAAGGAGTAGAGTTGGGGTTTGGAACAGTAAGTTGGTTGCAAATGTCAAAAAAGCATTAAACCTATACGATATTTAGATTATTTAAGGATAATGGTAAACTTTGCTACAAAATACCATAAATAGATATTTTATAAATCTTGCTAACGTCTTGACATCCAGATAAGACAAGACATCTAACACCAATGCCAATGCAATTCAAAAACATTCAATGAAAACTGTCTTTTAAACTTTAAATCCAACTAAGACTGTTAGTTTCAACCAAAATCCATAAATTAATTAAAAAGGGGAATTAATCCGAATGTCCTTACAGGTAGAACTCCTAGAACAGAGTTTTGAAGCAATTAAGCCCAGTGCAAATGATTTTGTCAATAGCTTCTATAACAATCTATTTACAGCTAATCCTGAAGCCAAACCTTTATTTGCAACTACTAACATGACAGAGCAGAAGAAAAAATTACTAGGCTCTTTAGTGCTGGTAGTAGAAAACTTACGGAAGCCCGAAGTATTAGATGATACCCTCAGAGGCTTAGGGGCGCGTCATATTAAATATGGTGCATTACCTGAACATTATCCCTTAGTAGGAAATGCTTTACTAACTACTTTCGAGCAGTATCTAAAAGATAAATGGACACCAGATGTGAAACAAGCTTGGATTGATGCTTATGCAACAATTAGCCAGATGATGCTTGATGGTGCTGACTATTCCCAAAATGATATTGCTCTAAAATCGCCATCCGCTAATGTTAATACATCTTCCTCATATGTATCTGAATTTGTATCTGAACCACCATCCCTTGAAAAATCTAATTCTCAAGCCTCTATGACTGCGGAAATAGTAATGATACCCGATACAGATAAAGCAATATTATATGCTATGGGTGGTGGCGGAATTATGGGGATAATCGCAGCGATTTTAGCTTTGCTGTTATAGAGATAAGTACTGGCAAATAACTTAGGGAGAATTTTTCAACCATTGGCGTTTTTCAACTCAAAGTTCGCCATTATAGGGGTGATGCTAATGCTCTTGTTGATACTGAGTTCTGCTTTCGCCCTTGATCGCCGTAGTGTGTTTTTACCAGGGGAAACTTCTAATGGTCATGTTTTATTTGAAGTTTCTTGCAGTTCTTGTCACGAAGGCTTTAAGCCTGTAAGTAATGAGACTTGTAATCGCTGTCACGAAGCAGAATTAGCAAAAGATGTACACGGTGCGAAAAAGTTTCGCGATCCTCGCTGGGCTGAATTACGGGAAAACATTGATGTCCTAAGTTGTACCGCTTGTCATGAAGAACATACCCATATGTTTGGTCGAGGGGTACATCTTAAGCCAGACTTGTGTATGGCTTGTCATCAAGGAATTATTAAAGGGGAATTAGCCAGTCATAATGGCTTTAGTCCCAATGGCTGTTGGACGGCTGGCTGTCATAATTTTCACGATCATCGTTCTATTTCCACTGGCTTTTTACGGCAAAATCTCGACCAGCCTTGGATGTTACCCGAACCAGAATTACCCAATATAGTCGTGAAAACCAAATTAGATACTGCCCCCAAGCCAGATTTGGGTAAGGAATTTATAGGAGGAAAGTCATGATGAGAAGGAAGAAAGACAGCGTAACCGTAATGGTTTTGTGTTTGCTATTCCTCTTTTCTTGGGTTTTTCCTGGTACATCTTTTGCAAGTAACATCTCCGAGAGTCAACTACAAGAAATCCAACAGCAGTGGCAAAGTAGTATTCATGCTTTAAACGAAGTCAATTGTTCTAGTTGTCATATTGATGAAAAAAGCAAAGCTTTTAGAGCCAAACCCACCGAAGTAAGTTGTAAAAGCTGTCATGAATATAGTACAGACACTTTCCTTTTAGGAAAACATGGTATTCGCACCCTCGAAGGCTTGTCACCTCTAAGTCCCACAATGGCTCATTTGCCAATGAAAAAATCAGCACTGGACAAGCAAATGAACTGTAACAGTTGTCATAACGTACATACGGTCAATACCTATCAAGCATCAGTAGATTCTTGCTTGTCTTGTCACAATGACACCCATTCTCTCAACTATAAAAACTCTCCTCACGCCCAAATTGTTGCAGATATTGGGGTCTTACCACGTCCTGACTCCAAGTCTGTAACTTGTGCAACCTGTCACTTACCCAGGGAAGTATCTGGAGATGGGGTTTTAGTAAATCATAACAACACTTATACACTCAAACCACGCGATCGCATGGTCAAAGAGGTTTGCATGAACTGTCACGGCTTAGAACACGCCTACAATAGCATTTTCGACGATGAATTAGTCGAAGCTAACTTTGCTCATCCTCCGAGTCTAGAATTGCCAACCTTTAAATTAGTGCGGGATTTAGAAAAGAAAAGGTCAAGCCAACAGACTCAGTAAATAACTAAACTCAACAAAATCATATTCGCAATGGACAAACTAATCAGTAAAATTAAAACTAAAGCCATAGGCTTAATAGCTCTAGCTACAACTATTTGCTTTACTGCGATCGCTTGTAGTGGTACTGTTAATTCAACCCAAGCTACCCCTGGTATTCCTCCCGAAGTGGTAGTAGATTATATTCATACTGTACTGCTTGCAGATAGAACTGCTTACACCAAGCACGTAGTTAACAGACTCAAAACCCTAGAAGGGAAAACCAAGGCAAAAGGCGTTGTTCCTGCTGAAGCTACTGAAGGCTGGGAAGAAACTGGCGGTATTCCCCTACCTGCTCAAATGTTCCGCTTGGGTTCAGAAATTGCTGCTGAAACATCCGAAGAAAAAGGTATTGGTTTTACCTATAACCTAATTTCCACCTGGAATCTCAATGATAACCATGCACCCAAGTCGGATTTTGAAAAGAGAGCCATGGAAGAAGTAAATAAAACAGGCGAACCATACAAAGAATATCAAGAAATTGGCGGTCAAAAATACTTCTCCGCTCTTTATCCTGACAAAGCGGTAGCAGAAGCTTGTGTTACCTGTCACAACACTCATCCTATTCACCTCGAACTTTATCCAGATAAAAAATTCAAGTTAGATGATGTGATGGGAGGTGTCATTATTAACCTACCTATTAATAAAAGTTAATTGACTACTAATTACTAACCAAGCTCTCGGATAATTCATCAATTGCGGATACCCTCCCACTTACCACGAACCACTAAGCACTAACCACTAACAGCTTTTAAAAAAGCTATGAAACCCAAGTTTTCCACTTTAATTATCCTGACATTATTATCCGCAGCAATTCTTACTCCTTTTGCTTTCAGTTCGATATATATTCCGATTTTAAGAGAGAAAGCTTTTAGCACTCTGCTATTTCTAGAAGACAATCTTTATAAACAAATCACTGGTTATATTGCTCTGGCTTTTGTCATCCTAGAAATGGTGTTGACTGCTCGTAAAAGAGGGCGAGGCTGGATAGTCAAAATAACAATTCCAGGTTCAATGCAGTTGTGGCGCAGGCTACATATTTTTCTGGGTGTTAGCTTGTTAAGTATAGTTTTAATTCATACTATTGGCGCAACTGGATTAAATTTTAATGCTATTTTTTTATGGATATTTTTTGCAGTTAACCTTTCTGCATTGATTGGTGTAGTAGCAGAAGCAGGAGTTCTAGAATCACCTCAAAAAAGATTTTTGACTTGGATTTATACCCAAAATCCTGACGGAAAAACTATAGCAGGAATATCCAAAGGTAATATGGTAAAAGGTATGCGTGCTTTTTGGTTAAATACTCATATTATTTTAGTGAGCATATTTTTTATCATGTTAGCCTTTCATATATTTCTAGCTTATTTTTATCAGTAAAAATGACTTTATTTACGAGAGAGGCTGTTCTACAAAAAATCCAAGCAGGATATAATTTTAAAGAGGCAGAACTAAGCAGACTCAACTTAGAAAATGCCAATATAGATGAAGCTGTATTTATTGAATGTTATATGCGAGGAGCTAAGTTAGTAGAAGCTTCTTGTCATAAAACTAATTTTACAAGGACTAATTTAATGTTTGCTGATTTAAGTTATGCTAACCTATCTCAAGCTAATCTTGAAAGAACTGAACTAAATAGTGCTACTTTAAATAAAGCTATTCTGGATGATGCCAATTGCTACAAGATTAAATTATTTAATTCTAGGTTAGATGGGGTTAGAGCAATTAATACTAATTTATCCCTAGCAGATTTACGAGAAGCTTCAGGAGCAAACATTAATTTTAGTGGAGCTAATCTCAGCAAAGCTTTATTAGTAAAAACCAAGTTTACTCAAATCAATTTTGAAAGAGCCACAGTTACAAATGTTAGCTTACAAAGTGCAAATATCAATGATTCTAGATGGCACAAAGCTAATTTACAAAATACGAATCTGACACAAGCCAATATTAGTAACGCTGATTTTATAGATGCTAGTTTAGTAAACTCTAAATTTATTCAAGCTCAATTAGATACAGTTAACTTTACCCAAGCAGAATTACTAGAAGCAGATTTTCGTAAGGCTCAACTAAACCAAATTAATTTCAGTCATAGCTCCCTATTATCAGCAAATCTAGAAGGAGCAAAACTCAGTCATATCAATCTGACAAATGCTAATTTACAAGATAGCAATTTTGAAAAGACTGTTTGCCAAAATGTGATATTTGACAATTGTAATGTGGATGGGGCGGTTTTCACTGATAGCCATGGTTTAACCGATGAACAAAAGCAATGGCTGAAAAAACATGGTGCTTTGAATGTTACTTAAATTATTCACACTTGATTGAATATTGCTTCAGAAAAAGAGCTTTCTTTACAAGGGAGTTAATTTGACAATGGTCGCGTTGGATAAAGTTGGTATTATTCGGTGCCATTGCTACTTTATACTTTGCTTATGCAAAATATAGCCAAAATTCAGAAGCAATTACAGGGGAATACTTTTTAGTTGCTGCTACGATTGGAATTTATATTGCTGCTGTTGCTGGACAAATACTTGCTACAGAAATAGAACAGCTATCAAAGATTGTTCTAAATGCTGCAAACGATTCAAAAACACTTAAGTCTATAGTTGAACCAGAAGAGTGAAAAAATTTCACCTACTAACTCCGCGCTTCACGTTAGACAAGAAAAATATGTCAAACTAGGAATGTGGGAGTCAAGAGTAATTCAAATTATTACTATCTCACATCTTGCAAACTAGAGTCTATAGGTTTGCTACTACCATGGTATAAAGTCGTTACTTATTTTCAAGGATAGAGAAAGGTCATGGGATTATTTGATCGTCTTAGCAGAGTTGTTCGAGCTAACATGAATGACTTAGTGAGCAAAGCAGAAGACCCAGAAAAAGTACTAGAACAAGCTGTAGTCGATATGCAAGAAGACTTGGTACAGTTGCGCCAAGCTGTAGCAAGAGCGATCGCCAGCCAAAAAAGAACCGAACAACAATATAATAAAAATCAACAAGAAGCTAATACTTGGCAACAAAGAGCGCAATTGGCTTTGTCAAAAGGAGACGAAAGTTTAGCCCGTGAAGCCTTAATGCGGAAAAAGTCTTTTAGTGATACCGCAGGTACTCTCAAAGTACAGTTAGATCAACAAACTGCTAACGTCGATACCCTGAAGCGAAATTTGATTGCTTTAGAAAGCAAAATCTCGGAAGCCAAAACCAAGAAAGATATGCTCAAAGCCAGAGCTAATGCTGCTAAAGCTCAAAAACAACTCCAAGAAAGTATTGGCAGTATCGACACCAGTAGTGCTATGAGTGCTTTTGAGAGAATGGAAGATAAGGTGATGCAACTAGAAGCACAATCTCAATCTGTAGCAGAATTGGAAGGTGTCGGTCTAGAACAGCAGTTTGCAGCCTTAGAATCAAGCAGTGGTATTGAAGACGAGCTAGCAGCAATGAAAGCAAGTTTATCTGGTTCTGCTCCTGATCAGCAATCCTTACCTGCTGCTGAAACTAATACAGCGAAAAGCGAAATTGATGATGAACTCGAACAGTTGCGCTCTCAATTGAAAAAAGATAACTAGCACTAAACTTTCAATAAGTAACTCAATCCGCTACTATGCAATCTGTTGTGAATAATTGGAGTGCTGTTAATGAGTAGTGTAATTGAAATTGCTGACTCTGAGTTTGAACAAGAAGTTGAGACAACGGATAAAGCAGTACTAGTGTATTTTTGGGCATCTTGGTGTGGCCCTTGTCGTCTGGTGTCTCCTTCCGTTAGTTGGGTAGCTGCTACTTACAGCGATCGCCTAAAAGTAATTAAACTAGAAGTAGATCCCAATCCCGAATCAGTAGCTAAATGTAAAGTTGAAGGAGTACCAGCTTTAAGACTTTTTAAAGATAAGCAAATTGTTGCTTCCCATGAAGGAGCAATTGGCAAACAACAGCTACAAACCATGTTAGACAGCAATTTGTAAAGTAAACAACTTTTTAAAATTACTTTTTTTTTATCTAAGCTTGATAATCAAGTTTAGATTTTTTTGTGTTTATTGTTAATATAGACTACCAATTTTATGAAACCTAGCTTTTATACCGTTTCTCAAAAGTCATAAGAGACGAAAGTAGAGGATAAGGCAAAAGGTATTCATGCAACAGGCAATAGATAAAACAAGGGTTTGGAAGCTTTTTCCTAATAACAAATAATTTTTCATGTATTTAGTTAGTTTCGAGAACTGGTATTAGTCCTCTTGAGAGGACTTAATAGTATCAGCCAAGAAATTTATTTCTTGGTGATGTATCGCGCTGATGCAAGATCTGAAAATAGTGATTATACCTCTTGCAAAAGTAAATTTTTAATCAATTTCTCCCTTGTCTCCCTTGTCGTCCTTGTCTTCCTAAACCGATTAATGAAGAATGGGTGCAAGAAGTCTATTAAATCTGTTTTACATTATTAAGTATTTTTACCAAAAAAACATAGAGACTTTATTGAATCTTTGCAGTGATCGCCAATAAATAATGCCATCATATACATGATAATACTTAGGAAATCTTAGTTTTTATTCGAGAAATTTAAGATTTAAACACCGCAAAACTCACTATTCAATAATTATTATTCTAAATATGAATTCAAACTCTTTTAAAGAAGTAGCAGCCAGTGCTGGTATTGATTGGTCAAGACAAAAAGGTAATGAAGCTTTTAGTGTTGCTTGGTTAGACTATAACAACGATGGTTTACAAGACCTTTGGATTAGTGGACATGGTTACAACGGAAAATCTCCCCAATATCCCGATGGAAAATATCCTTATTTGTATATAAATAATGGAGATGGAACTTTTACTAATCTGTTTGATTCAGACTGGCGACAAGGTGCGGGGGGGGATGTTCATGGTACAACTTGGATTGATTTTGATAACGATGGAGATCAAGATTTCTTAGCTGCTGGTGGAGGAAGACTAGGGGATGTTAGCGGTGTTGATTTATCTCTTTTAAGTAATAAGTTATTTGTTAATAATAACGGTAATTTAGAAAATGAAGCAGACGTTAGAGGCTTAGAAAATGCGATCGCCCGTAGTCGTTCTTCTGTCTGGTTTGATGGTAATAATGATGGTTTACTTGATGTGGTAATAGTAACCGCATTAAGAGAAGATAACCAAGGCTACACAGCATATTTTGAACAGCAATCTGATGGTACATTTATTGACCGCACCTTTGATGTAGGTTTAGATGTAAATGAGTCTTCTCGCTATGCACAGTTAGCAGACTTAACAGGAGATGGCAAACTAGATTTAGTAATTCAGGGTACTTATACTTGGCCCCTGGGAGTTTATGATTTTTCTTCTGGTAATACTTTTGTTGATGTTACCGATACTATCCCTCAAATCAGTAATTCACCGCCAACTGATCCTTCTTTTGATTTTGCCGATCATAGTTCAGCTAGAGATTCGATTCTTGCTGATTTCAACAACGATGGTTACAACGATATCTTTTTAACTCGCTCTCGCATTTTTACTCCCGAAGCCAGTGTTTTTCAAGGTAGTGATACCATTGTTTCCGCCGATTTAATTATGCAAACTGGGGGAGAAATTGGGGTCAGCTTCAAAACCCAGGGAGTATTTGCTTTTGACTTATTAAATTCCGAAGGGCTGATTGCTTCTGGATTTTTTAATTTCAATAGTCAAGGTGGGAGTTTGGGAAGTTTTGATGCTAATAATATCTTTATTGGTGCAAGTGGCAGAAATCCGACACAAGCGGAATTAGACGCTATTTTTAGTTCTGGTTATGACCCCAATTTAACTTCTGGTAGCGATGCTTGTCCTTTTTGTGGGGAAGATCATTCAGGACATAATCATAGTAGTGCTGCTTTCCAACTTGACCCCAATGATTCTACTGTTGTTGGTCTTAAAAATAACCGCTCTGCAAGGGGTATTTATATCGGATACAATCCCAATACCCAAACTTGGGAAGTGCGAGTTTCTTCAACTACTAGCGAAATTGTCCGCATTGCTGTCGAGTCAAATCAAGCCATTACTGATTTAACCGAAATCAATTTTACTTCTGCTGACCCTGATAGTTTGGCTCTGTCTGACCAATTTTTAGTTTATAATCCTAACTCTGGCACCTATGAAGACCGAACTATTCTGGCAGGACTTAGTGACCCTACTTTAGCTCAGTCTGCTGTAACAGGGGACTTTGACAACGATGGGGATTTAGATATCTATCTTGCTAATGCCTATCCTAGTTTTAATCAATCCAATATCCTCTACGAAAATGATGGTAATGGTAACTTTACTAAAGTAGAATTAGCTGGAGGAGCATCTAGCGGGGAAGTAGGTCCCCATCGTCTTGATTTTGAAGTAGGGCAAAGACTAGCCGTTGCAGATTATGATAATGATGGTTTCCTAGATATCTTTGCAGGTTCTACTACTGCTAGATCTCCCCGTAAAACCTATTTAGGCACTCCTTCCCAACTCTTCCAGAATCAAGAAGGAATCAACGGCAATACTAATAAGTGGATTGAAATAGATTTACAAGGTATTCAATCTAATCGTGATGCTATTGGTGCAAGAGTCCTCGTAACTACTCCCGATGGTGTAACTCAACTTCGAGAACAAAATGGGGGTGTTCATGTCTTCGCTCAAAATACCTCTAGATTACACTTTGGTTTGGGTCAAAACACCACTATCAGTACACTTGAGGTACAATGGCCCTCTGGTGAAACTACAATTTTAAATAACGTTGGTGTCAATCAAATTCTCAATATTGCAGAAGCTTTCCCCAGTATTATCACTGGGAATGCCAATGCAAATCTACTGAATGGTACAGCAGATAAAGATAACATCATTGGCTTAGGAGGTAACGACACCCTAGACGGTAAGAACAACGATGATAGTTTAGAGGGCGGTATTGGGAATGATAGTTTAATCGGAGGCAATGGTAACGATACTCTAGTTGGTGGTACTGGACAAGATACTCTCAATGGAGGAGAGGGGAACGATCTTCTTGAGGGGAATGAACAATCAGATATCCTCAATGGAAATGATGGCTCTGATACTCTCATTGGTGGTGATAGTGATGATACTCTCAATGGTGGGAATCAAAACGATCGGCTAATTGGAGCAGCAGGTAACGACTTCTTTAATGGTGGTAGCGGTGATGACTGGATCGATGGTGCTACAGGTGCCGATACTATTTTTGGCGCAACTGGTAGTGATTCTATCTTTGGTGGAGATGATAATGACAGCATCTTTGGCGGAGATGATAATGACAGCATCTTTGGGAATAGTGGGAATGATACTCTCAGTGGCAATAAAGGAAAAGATTTGCTAGACGGAGGAGAAGGAAATGACCTGATCAATGCTAGTAACGGGAATGACACTCTCATAGGAGGAGAAGGAAATGATAATCTCTTTGGAGAAGGAGGAATAGATAGTTTAGATGGCGGAAATGGTAATGACACTCTCCGTGGTGGTAATGGAAACGATACTATAATTGGTGGTGCTGGATATGACCGTCTGGTAGAAATTAACAACTCTGATTTTCTACTTACTGATACCCAGTTAATCGCTAGAGGTACAGATACTATTAGTGAATTTGAGTTAGCTCGTTTAGTAGGTGGTGCAGGTAATAATCTATTAGATGCTTCTGCGGTTACTACTATGGATGTCATCTTAGAAGGTGCAACAGGAAATGACACCCTCATTGGTGGTGTTAATAACGATACCCTGAAAGGTTTAAATCAACCCGATCTTCTAGAAGGACAAAACGGTAACGATAACTTATTTGGTGGGGATGGTGATGATACCCTAGTAGGTGGTAAAGGAAATGATGCTTTATTTGGCGGTAATGGCAACGATCACTTGTGGGGTAATCAGGGAAATGATCCTCTAGAAGGTGGTCAAGGTGATGATACCCTAGTTGGGAATAGAGGCAATGATGTATTAATCGGTGATAGTAATTCAGACCGTTTAATTGGTGGTATTGGTTCAGACACTCTCACAGGAGGTAATGGGGATGACCGCTTTGTCTTCAATCAATTAGGTGAAGTAGGAGATCAAATTACTGATTTTGGAGCAGGTGATGATACTCTGGTTTTCTCTGCTTCTGGCTTTGGTGGGGGACTAGTTGCTAATAGTGTAATTGCTTCGGCACAATTTGTAGTTGGAACAGCAGCCTTAGATAACGGCGATCGCTTTATCTATGATAATACTACTGGTAACTTGTTCTTTGATGTAGATGGTACTGGTAACAATTCGGCTATAGCGATCGCTAATCTCAATGGCAGCCCCAATCTAACATCTGCTGATATCTTTATTAAAGCTTAAATCTAATTCATCTAGGGACAGAGACTAATTGTCCCTAGATGTTTGATTGAACAATAACTAATGTTGCTTTTGGTTTTTTAAGGATTGTAACTTTTGAATTAACACATCTATCTCAGCTTGTAGATGAAGATACTTTACTTGTTGATCTGCTTGATAGCACTGGGTTATCTTACTCAATTTAGATTCAAAATTTTCTACTCTGCTGAGAGATTTAACTGAGGATTTTTGACCAACAGTAGGCTGTACCCCATCTGTGCTGAGTAATTTGTTATTTTTGTTGGATGATAAAACAGTTGACATATAACTTGTTTTCCTTCACTTGTCACACCAGAGACAGATCTTATCCTAGTAGAAACCAATATACTGTAGCCATTATGTCGCTTTGTGGATTGTCAATGAGCTAGTGACATCTCCCGACACTCATTCTACGAATAGAGTAAGGGCTTCCAATCCTCGCAGATTGGCATTTCTAGATCGGCATCTGGGTTTAAAAACAAGTATTAAATTTTTTTGATCTTGAATATTAGGAGAACTTTTTTACAATAAGTCAACAGACCATAAATCAGGATTTATTAGTAAAGCATCCTGAAACTGTTATCCTCTTAGAGAGTCAAACAATTTTCTGCTGAAAAAACAACTACAACCTAGTATCTGCTAAATGAGGGACAATTGTGTTACTTTGCAAAGGCTTTGAGATTGAGATGTACACTGGCACACCCCAAGGCAATATCGTGGGTTTGTCAGACAAAATTGTCAAAAAATTAGATGGGTTTGTGCGTGAGCCTGATAGTCGCAATGTCGAATATACTACCGCGCCTTATACTAACTACGATCGCATTCTTTGTGCTTTACTAAAACCGCGACAAAAGCTGAGAAATTATGTTTCAAGCTTAGGTAACTACACCATAATTCCTGGGAGTACTCTATCCTTGGAAGGTAGCGATCGCTTTTATCGTTCTGACCCCAACAATCCCTATCATGCTTATATCGAAGACACCTATGGCACAGATGTAGTTACTGCTAGTGTCCATATCAACATCGGAATTAGTGACCCTGAAAAACTACTTCAAGCTTGTCGTCTAATTCGGATGGAAGCACCTTTATTCCTTGCTTTGAGTGCTTCTTCCCCGTTTCTTGATGGTAAAGCTACTGGGTTTCATTCTACTCGTTGGCAAATGTTTCCTAAAACCCCTTCTATTGTTCCCCTATTTACCAGTCATAATCATTTCATTCACTGGACACAAGAACAACTAGCAACAGGAACAATGAGAAATGTGCGTCATCTCTGGTCATCAGTAAGACCTAATGGAGATAATCGCCCCTATAACCTCAATCGTTTAGAACTTAGAATCTGTGACCTAATTATCGATCCTATTGCTTTATTGGCAATTACCGCCTTGCTAGAAGCCAGGATTTCTCAAATCTTAGCACGACCGACTCTTGACCCCTTACAACAAAGTCGCCTCAGTAGCAGTAATTTAAATGCAGAACTAATTGCGATCGCCGATAAAAATGAATTAGCAGTAGCCCGTAACAGTCTTGATGCAGAGTTACAACACTGGGAAGATGGACGTACAATTAAGGCTAGAGACTGGATTGAAGCAATGTATCAAGAAGTATTCCCCATTGCCAAACAGCAAGGATATAGTTGTTTCTTACTGCCACTGAAAAAAATTCTACGGGAAGGAAATCAAGCTCAACAATGGTTAGAGCTATATCAACAGGGACAACCTATACCTACTATCATTGAACAAGCAATTGCTAATGTTGCCCAACAAGAACAAGACTTAGAATCTAAACTCTGTCAACCCATTTTAGTGGCATAATACCTAAAACAGAATAATAACCACAAATATACTGATTACTGCCAAAATGCTGCGTGTAGTTTTAGTTTATCCTCAAATACCACCCAATACAGGAAATATCGCTCGTACCTGTGCAGCAACAGAAACAGAATTGCATTTAGTTGCACCTTTAGGTTTTGAAATCAGCGATCGCTATCTGAAAAGAGCAGGTCTTGACTATTGGCCCTACGTCAATTTGCACTACCATGAGAATTTAGCAGCATTTTGGCAAGAATATCAACAAAAATCAGGTAAGTTAATTGGCTTTACTGTTCGTGGTAATACTAACTATTTAGACTGTCCCTACGAAGATAATGACTGGTTGCTATTTGGAAGTGAAACCCAAGGATTACCACCAGAAGTTTTATCAACTTGCGACTATCGAGCTTACATTTCTATTACTCAGCCTAAAGTAAGGAGTCTTAACCTCTCTGTTAGTGTTGCTATTGGCTTATTTGAAGCTCGTCGTCAGTTAAAGTACGTCTAATTAATTATGAGGGATAAATTATGAGGGATGAGGAGTGAGGTAAGAGGTCAGGGGGACTAGGGAGACTGGGGGAGACCCAACTCGTCGCTTCGCGAGTGGGGCACCGAAGGAGACTTCATTACAAAGTCCATCTGTTTTGGCTTCAATACCTAGATTTATTAAGTCTCCTCTCGGGGGGAATTGGGGGATTGGGGACTGGGGAGAGGAGGTGGTTGATTGTTATTACTTCTTATTACTTATTACTTATTCCTCATCCTTCATCCTTTATCCTTCATCCTTCATCCTTCATCATTTTTTTTTAGATAAAACTAATATATCTTTGCTTTTTTGAATTATTAAAGTAGCAATAAAATAAAGTACAGCATGAACTAATAGTATTCCCCAGTTTAATAGTAAGTTTTCCCAGCTAGCAGTATAAACATCACTAGGTTGAAATATTTGAGATAACTCATTCATGTCTGGCATTTCTGGGGCTATAGAATTAACATCGACTAAAGCTCCATAGGCTGCTACTGACCAGCGACTTAAGGTCAACCAGGAAAGTTTACTAGACCAAGTTTCAGCCTCAAAAATAAATAATACTCCTGATAAAATAATCTGGGGAATCATAATCAAAGGTAGCAGACTATTGCCTTTATTAATATCTTTAACAGCAGCAGAAAGCATTAAACTTAAACTTGTACTAGCTATTAAAGTTAAAGCTGTAGTAATCGCAAATCCTCCATACCAATTAATTAAATCTGATTCAGGAGCTTCAAATACTAGAATAGCTAAAGTCATCAGTAGGGTTTGAGCGATCGCCATTCCCCCCCGAATAATTAATTTTGATCCAACATAGGGAATTAAACCTAAATTAAGTAATCTTTCTCGAAAATAAATAGCAGATTCTTTGACAATTTCTTGAATAGAATTAGAAAGTCCAATCCAGATGGCAATACAACTAAAAATAAATAGTAAACGTAGAGCCAAAGAAGCTTGAGTAATATCTGGGGAATTATTAATAAAACTTAGGGGTTGCTCTTCTCCTAAAGAGAAACTAGTTAGAAGAATCGTGATGGGACCAGATAATAAAGCCAATATTAAACTAGTACGATCGCCTATTACTAATTGCCAATAACGTTGGCACAATAACCATAGTTGTTTAATTGGGGAAATACCAGTTTTAATCGCCGTATCTGTAGTTTGTTGTTCTTGCTTTCCTGGGCTAAGAGTATTTTTAATATAAGCAGAATACTGAGGAGAACTAAGATATTTTCTGGACCATTCTTCTACTTTAGCTTTACCTTCATTGAGTTTGAGATAAATATCGGCAAAATATTTAAAATCTATTTTCGGCATTTGAAAAAAACTTAAAGCTCCTTTGGGAGGGCCAAAATAACAGAGATTCCCTCCCAAACCCAGAAAGGCAATGCGATCGCATACTTCGATATTTGCTGTAGCATGAGTTATCAATACAATAGTTCTACCCCGTTGAGCTTGTTCTTGCAACAACTCCATCATTTCCTTATCCAGACCAGGATCAAGCCCTGAAGTTGGTTCATCCAAAAAGAACAGTTTAGGGTCTGCCAATAACTCTACTCCAATACTGACTCTTTTTCTTTGTCCGCCACTAAGTTGACTAACTAAGGTATTAGCAACATGAGATAACTTAATTTGCTCTAGGGTATTGCTAACTACTTGCTCAATATCTGTATCAGGAGGAAGGCGCAACCGACAAGCATAGGTCAAAACTTCCTTGACAGTTAAGTTGTAATGAATAATATCCTCTTGAGGAACATAGCCAATTTGAGAACGATAGATCCCCCAATTTTGCGCCAGATTATCTCCATTCAAAAAAACTTCTCCAGAAGAAAGAGGTGCAATTCCTAATAAGGATTTCATTAAAGTTGATTTTCCTGCGCCACTACCCCCCACCAAAGCCACTAGCTGTCCTGGTTCGATCGCCAAAGACAGATTATTAAGAATTATTTTTTCTTGTTTATTTTTATCTTTAACTTTACGACACAGTTGATGAGCATCAAGACGAATATTATTAGTAGCGTTATTTAATTCTAGAGATTCTCCTGTATAAATAAGAATATAAGGGCCGATTTGAATGGTATCGTCTCGCTTGAGTAGAACTTTGTGCTCTAGCCTTGTGCCATTGACAAAAGTACCATTAGTGCTGTGGTCTTGCAGGATATGACCACCCTTCCCATCAAGATAGATAGTAGCGTGCAATCGTGATACTGTGGGTGCATCCAACTGCATTGAATAATAGTTATTGGGTTGAGGAGAGCGACCCAATTCTACACGACCTTCTAAGCCACTTAAATTCAGCTTGCGCCTACTAGGTACAGTGATCTGAGAACTACTCTTAGAGTTAATGTATCTCAGGATAATTTGATAACGAGGGTCTTGTCCGATGTAGAGTTGTACCCCATGTTTAAGGAGATATCCCTCCGAAAGAGTAATGCGAGTATTATCAATAAACATACCATTACCACTAGGATTTTCGCGATCGCCGTCATAAATCCGATAATCTGTACCTTCTCTTTGAATTACTGCTTGTTTACGAGATATGACGTTCCAATCTACAGGTACTAGAAGATCGGACCATTCTGCAAGTCTTCCCAAGTGGTGGGTATTTCTGGTCAACTCGAATCTTTGAATCTGTCCCTGATTATTTAATTCAATTAGGGGTTTCGTATTGACAACAGTTTGTTCAGCAAAACTATTAGTCATCAGTTTTTAACTTTAGTAAACTATTCTCGCAAGCTAAATTGCTTGCATTATGACAGGAAAGTCGGGAAAAGAGTGATTTTCCCGTAATTTTTTTGTAATTTTATGACATATAAATCTAAGTCCATTCCTATAGACTTATAGTGAGAGACATTATTATTTAAAAGTATGAATCAATAGTCAATCATAAGCTAAGGGTTGAACAACAATGTCCAAATTTACTATCGGAACAGAAGAAATCAGTTTTGGCACGATTATAGATAATCGTTATCAGATTCAGAAAATTTTGGGACAAGGGGGTTTAGGACGTACTTATCTAGCGTTTGATACCCATCGCTTTAACGAACCTTGCGTTCTCAAAGAATTTGCCCCATGGGGTTCTGGACAGTATGACCTAGAAAAATCTCGTGATTTGTTCAAAAGAGAAGCTAAAATCCTACATCGTATCAGCCATCCCCAAATTCCCAAATTTCTGGCTTGTTTTGAAGGTCAAGGACGATTATTCCTGGTACAAGAATTTGTCAACGGAAAAACTTACTCTCAATTACTACAAGAACGCCAAAAAAAACAACAAGCTTTTAGTGAGCAAGAAATAATTAAATGGTTGATGGATATTCTCCCCATCCTAGATTACATCCACGAAAAGGGTATCATTCATCGTGATATCTCTCCCGATAATATTATGCAGCCTGAAGGAGAAGAATTACCAGTACTAATTGATTTTGGAGTAGGAAAGCTCACTAATCCTAATATCTCCCAAGACTCCAAACTGGGAAGAGGACATCATTCTTATGTAGGAAAGATGTCTTTTGTGGGCAAAATTGGTTATGCTCCCAGAGAGCAAATTAGTATGGGAAGATGCTCCCCCAGTAGCGATCTTTACTCCTTGGGTGTCACCGCTTTAGTAATGTTAACAGGACAAGAACCCACTGCACTATTAGATCAGTACTCTTTAGAATGGCAATGGCAAAAATACGTTCGAGTAAGTCCTGGGTTTGCTGCTTTTATAGATAAAATGACCGAAGAGCGACCTCTGGAACGATATCAATCTGCTAAGGAAACTTTAAAAGATTTAGAAAGATATTTTGCTGATATAGATACTATCATTCAAAGAACGAACCCAGAGAAAACTACAAAATCCAAGTCTCAGCAAAAATTAGTAGCTGGTCACAATCAAATCTCGCCTTCAGCGAAGCAATACTTGGGCGCACAACCCAAGTCAAGTCATATTGAAGAGACAATGATTGTAAATCCCAGTGCTGCTAATTCTACTTCTGGGAAGAAAGATCGACAACAGCCCAATCTTTCATCTGATAACCAGCCAAAAAATGATGCTTTCTTCGATGATACGATGATTGTTAACCCAGTTTACAGCAATTCATCGGAAATTAAATCCCAAGGATTTAATCAAAAACCACAACCCAATAGTTTAGATTCTGATTTTATCAACCTTTGTCATCAAGAATTAGCTTATTTTATCGGACCTATGGCTAATTTAATTCTCGAAGAAGCTTTAGCGCAAAAAAATATTTCCTCTCCAGAAGCTCTCGTCAACGCTCTTGCTCAACAAATTCCTAATGCTGAATTGCAAATCAAATTTAAAAGACGTTTATTACGTTGAGTAATCCCCTGGCTTAAAGCACAGGGGATTGTAAATCGATAATGTAGTCCATTACCAGTCTTCACCTTGAGAAAATTCAATAGTATATTTTGCCGACCCTCTTGAGATATAGTCCGATAATCATGAGCGCACTATCCTAACGAATACCGTCCTGTTCTTTAAGTAAAGCGGTGGGCTTCCCAGATCGGCTACTTGCGTGTCCAAGATCATCTCAGTTAAGTTGGGAATTTAATTTAATTTAATATTCTCTTGAAATTGTCTCTTCTAGCATGACAAGTAGTGAGAAGAGCTTTTATAAGAAACACCATGAAATATACTTGCTCGGTTTGTGGCTACGAATACGACCCAGAAATAGGCGATCCAGATAACGGCATTGAGCCAGGAACAGCCTTTGAGGATTTACCAGAAGATTGGGTATGTCCTGTTTGCGGAGCGGAGCAATCGGATTTTGAACCAGCACAGTAAGGTTAACCTGGGAATTGTTTAGATAGCACTAGCTTAACCTCCACCATCCCTACTGCATACTGCTCACTGTTTGCAACTGAATTTCAGCTTGGCTGAAATCGCCAATATTAAATAGGGCAATTTTCCCAATAATCACGAGGGTGATTATTGGTGACTAATCTTCCACTGAGATAACAGGCGAAACGCCCAGATGCTCAATGTAGCTCCAATTAAAAGTCCGAGCCATGACCCCCAGAGCGGAACAGTGACAGCACCAATTTGAAATGACCAGTGAGTAAACAGTCTAACACAATGTAAGAGTGCAACTAAAGCAAAAATAGTTGCCGAAATTAAAACATAATTTTTTTCACTCATTTTTAAATCCTCCCTGTTGCATCGATTGAGGACATTTGATATTTATTCTGATAATACGATCTTGCATCAAACAAAAAAAAACTGCTGGCAAATTGCCATCTCTGTAACAAATAGTTATTTAAACCTTACTCATGTTTCCATGAACAGCTAACCAGATACAGGGAGGTTCAGAACTGGTGTATTCAACGCGATGCTTTTGATGGGCTGGTATAAATAGATAATCTCCTGCTGTGAGCTTAATTTGTGAGCCATCGGCATAAGATAAAATAGCCTCTCCCTGTAACAAAATTACCCACTCATCTTTAGCTTGGTCGTACCATTCCTCTGGTGGTGTAGTTTGACCAGTAGAGATAATTCTCTCAATTAAAATATTGTCAGTAGATACTATTGATTCAAATAGTTCTTTGTTCGGCAGAGATGAGGGTAAATCAAAAATGTTGGTCATTGAGAGTAAAGAGCGATCGCGCTCAACCGAGAAAACATTAATTTTCCTGTAGATTAATACTATTTCCGAACAACATGATGAAACATTTATTTATCCGCGCCTTCGGATTTATTAGAAGAAATTATTTCAACTAGATAATGAATGAAATAATTGGTAATGAATTCAGAACTCAGCCATGTTAGCGATCGCTAACTCCTCAAAGTCAATGACTAACAATTTTTACCAACAGAAAGAAAGTTTCTTTAATCTTTGGGCTTCTTACTATGATTGCTGGTTCACCAGCGTCTTTTACCAAGCAATTCATCAAAGGCTACTAGAGTATGTGGAGTTAAAAGAAAATGCCTCGGTTCTTGATTTAGGATGCGGTACAGGTCGGCTAATGAATCGTCTTGCTGCCAAGTTTCCTACGGTGAAGGCAATTGGGTTAGACCTTTCTCCTAAAATGCTTGTGGAGGCAAGAGCGCGAAATCAATACCGAAAGAGATTAATTTTTGTCAGGGGCAAAGCAGAAGCTCTTTCTTTTGCTGATGAACAGTTTGATGCTGTTTTCTGTACCATGAGCTTTCTTCATTATCCTCATCCAAAGCAAGTTTTTGAGCAAGTCACCCGGGTTCTTACTCCAGGCGGATGCTTTTACTTAGTTGATGGCTACAGAGGAGAAAATAATTTTTCGAGTTTTATCCCCTGGATTGGTGAAATGAGATTGTACAGTCGGCAGCAACGAGAGAAATTAGGAACAGAAGCTGGTTTATCTGCGATCGCTCATCATTACCTACTTCCTGGCATTTTGCTAACTATTTTTACCTGAGAAATCAACTCATCTAGTGTTTTAATCTGGTTTAACTCTGCTTGAGAAATCGCAACACTAAGATCGTTATCCTCTTTGAGAATCACTGGATACTTAAATTTCCGAGCATATTTTTGCTCAAATTCATCTCTGTGCAAAAACTCCATCTCTGTATCTGATTCTTCTCTAAATTGCTTCCACTGTTTATGTTCGCTAACTAGCCCAAAAGTCAGACCACAGAGATTACATTCATAAGTTTGAGGGCTAAGTGCTTTATGTCCGATATCTATGAGGGTGTTCATCCAACCACTATCCGCATTGTAAACAAATATAAGTTTCATAGTTCTTAAAATCAAACTACTTAATGATTAAGTTGTAGTTAATTGTCCGTTAGTTTCTATCGTCCCATAGTTAGCGTAAATCTCATTATTTGTAATTAATAACCTAGCGTTTGCAATACATTACCAATTTGGTTGAGGTAAACAGTAAAAAACCTCGGCGCACATACCAAGGTTAAGTAGGAGAAAATCAATGTTGACTTCAGATAAAATCTGATGCAAGTTAATCAAAGTTGTTGTTTAAATTGGTTTGTTTCAAAGGATTAGCTGACGAAGAAAGAAACTAAAACTAATGCTGTAACTAATAGTGTAGCGATCGCGCCTTGTTGTAGATAGCGTTTTTGTTCCCATACTGCGGGATACTCCGCGTAAGTCATTTTAGGTTCAACAGCATAGTTGTTAAGAGTTCCGTTATCTAATTGTCTGGTGTACATAGGGCGTTCCTCTGTTTTGTTACTCTTCTATGTTAACTAATATAACAACTATCTGAATTTTTGTAAAGCATACTTGACAAATAGATATTTATTCCGGTTAAACAAGTTAAACTTATTCACCGATACACAAAATTAAGGGAGAGGTTCGGGGAAAAAAGACTGTATAATTAAGAAACGAAGACTCTTCAAAACCCATAGCTGCCAGTGGTACTAAGGAGAAAGACTATGTTTTTAATAGCATTCAGAATTATTATTCTCCTAGCATCAGCCTATTTATTCGGTCTGCTAGTTGCTTGGTTATTCTCGTTATTCAATTCTAGTAACGGTGGTGATGACGGATATAGCAATGACCCCGATACTCCCAAACCACCTGAACCAGGGAAAACCTTGGAACTTCAAAAAGGTAAGAAACGTTTGATAGAAGTTGATGAATCTTATTACCTTGAAGAGTTTGATTTAAGCAAAAAGCAGTAGTTTAACTTCCAGATCGCTTATAAAATCGAATTATCGTTATTAATGTTCAGAATCTTCTAAGTTAATTTCGGTGTTTCGTTGTTGTTGACGTTGGTTGATTGCTTCGATTTGCCGTAACATTTCTGCTTTGTGTAGTTCAAGGTCTTGATCTAGCTGTTTTGCTCTTTCAGCAGCAGCTTATCTTATTTTATAGAATTTAATTGTGAGAAAGACCATGCCCACTTAATTGTGTCTTATCCACCTCACAAATTATTGAGTAGTTTAATAGCTAACTTCAAAGCTACATCATCTAAAACAATGTGGCGTAAGTTTGAATCAATAGTTTCTAAGGTTTATTTTAAGAAAAGAGTTTTTAAGAAAGCGGTATCCGCAATTCACCCATTGCGGATACAGTAACTCCGAAGAAAGTAAAAGTCCACGCTCTGCAAGGGTTTGTCGTTCAAATTGAAATCAAACAAAACCACATAACCTCTTACCTCCTTCGGAGTTCCTCTATTAATTTATGATTTAGTTAATCCTAAACCATTCTCTTCAGCATACTTGTCCATAAAACGAATAAATCGCTCCCACTCACCAGCAGAGTTCATGAGCAACTTAGCTTCAATTGCAGATGGTTTTCCATTAATAAACTTTCCTTTCACATCTCTGGTGATAATCTCTCCTTCATCATCTACCAGATACATTCCTGTAATCTCAACAGTGCTATCATCGTTTAAAGCTTGAGGAGAATCAAAATAAAAAGTTGCTATGCCTCCATCAGCATTACGAGAACGAGTCACTCTAATATCTGGTACAACTTCTTCTTTGATTCCTCTGGAAAACTGAATTTCTGCCATAATTTTTCTTTACTTTGATTAATAGTTATTCGTTCATCTTCTCACATCAAGTAACAGAGAACACAGAAAAGCTATTTTTTGGGAGAAAAGAAAAGTACAGGAAACCAACTACGACGAATTACATCATTAGCAAAGCTAGGAGCAGTAAACTCTAAAAGGGAATTACCAGAGGTTGTGGCGGTCGCAATCGCGCTGATATCAAACTCTAAAGCAGCATCCATAATTTCTTGTAAAGGATTTCCTTCTCTCACCTCTGTATTTACAGTAATCCCCAGTGCTTCTAACTGCGCTTTTACTGATTCTAATTTCTCTTGTGCTTCTTTAATACGATACTCTTTTAATACTTCTTCCCTCACTACCTTGTCCACTACCGAAATCAACATACATTTTGTTAAAGAACTTGTAGGACATTGTTTAACATACAACTCGATCTGTTCTATCAGATATTGAGCAGATTTACTATCATTGTAAGGAATTAATAAATACCGCCACAAGTGCTGACAACGCAAACTTAGTTCTTCTTGAGTATAAGTTGTAATCAACTGAGGGCGAATTATAGTCAACGGTTTTTCCGTTAACTTAGATAAACCGACACTAGTACTCCCAAAAAACTTTTGTTCTAGTAAGCTTTTGATGGGAGTACCCGTTAAGATCACATCTACCTGATTATTTTGTAAAACACGGGGTATGGTATCTAGGGGTTTTCCTGAAGCGACTTCTACTTTAACTTCTACTCCCTGTGGTACATTGGATAGAGCTTTATCCAGCAGTTCTTGTGCTTGTTGGACTTTTTCTGTATCCACCCTGGGAACTTCCCCTTCTTCCCACAAGGGAACACTAGTAAAGAAAATAATCTTGTTTAATCCCCCTTTCGCTAAATCGGGGACAAACTCAACTAAACGGTATAAACCATCAGTAAGATCAGTGCAGACAAGACAGCTTTGAAACATATATTAGAAAGATAATCTTTTTCTTTTTATCTAACAGATTAACCACAATTAATCAAATCAATTATTAAGATTACTGTTAATTCAACTCTACACAAATTTATTGGTTTGTGTAGCCTTACCTCTAAAGACTAAAGTACTAGCTTGTGGACTTTAACCACTTCCGTTCATTGTATTATCTTTAGAACTAAGCGGATTCAGACTTCCTAAAAGAGGTAGGATGTAGTAATAACTCGGCTGTAGAACGTTTTTCCACCATTTCTTTGGTAACAGTACATTTTTGTACATCTTTACGAGATGGTAACTCATACATTACTTCCAGCATTAATTCTTCTACAATACCCCTTAATGCTCTTGCACCTGTTTTACGGCGATAAGCTTCTTGGGCTATAGCTCTAATTGCTGCTTCCTCAAATTCCAATTGAATATTATCCATTTGCAGCAACTTCTGATACTGTCTTACCAGAGCGTTGCGAGGTTTGGTCAGAATTGCCATTAATGCTTCTTCATCCAGAGGTTCTAAAGCAGCCATCACGGGAATGCGCCCTACAAACTCGGGAATCATCCCATACTTGACCATATCATCTGGTTCTAACTGTTGTAATAAATTGGCTGCTCTTTGCTCTTTGGGTTGATTAATATCAGTAGAAGGGTCAATTTCAAAACCCATGACTCCTCCTTTTTTGCCGATTCTTCTTTCTACAACCTTATCCAACCCCACAAAAGCACCACCACAGATAAATAGGATATTACTGGTATCAATTTGAATACAATCTTGGTAAGGGTGTTTTCTGCCCCCTTGTGGTGGTACATTAGCCACTGTTCCTTCCAGCATTTTGAGTAATGCTTGTTGTACTCCCTCTCCAGAAACATCGCGGGTTATAGAAGGATTTTCACTTTTACGGGCTATTTTGTCAATTTCGTCTATGTATATAATCCCTCTTTGAGCCTCTTCTACATCCAAGTCTGCTACTTGCAATAAACGCAACAAGATATTTTCTACATCTTCTCCTACATACCCTGCTTCTGTAAGAGTAGTAGCATCTGCAACAGCGAAAGGTACATCCAATATTTTAGCTAAGGTTTGTGCCAGTAAAGTTTTACCACAACCTGTCGGTCCCATCAACAAAACATTGGACTTTTGTAACTCTACAGTGTCGTCATGTTGTTGTTCGCTATTTTTAAGGCTCAGTCTTTTGTAATGATTATAGACAGCCACCGAAAGGACTTTTTTTGCTTCTTCCTGTCCTATGACATGATCATCTAAGTATCTTTTAATTTCTATGGGCTTTGGTAAATCCCGAAAAGAAATTCCTCGGGAAGAAGTACGTCTTTTCTCAGGTTTATTGACTACAGGAGTATTTGAGGAAGATACATTATTCTTTCCTTCTTCAATTAACTCTTCATCTAAAATTTCGTTACACAATTCTACACATTCATCGCAAATATAGACCCCGGGGCCTGCAATTAGTTTACGTACTTGTTCTTGGGATTTGCCACAAAAAGAGCATTTCAGATGGGAGTCATACTTGGACATAAGTTCCTCTTCGCTTGGATTTATGATGCTGTTGTTAGGGATGGAGAAGATTCAGTTTTGGTGATAACACGGTCGATTAAGCCATATTCTGTAGCTTCTTCCGAAGACATATAGAAATCTCGTTCTGTATCATTAGCTACTTTATCAAATGGTTGACCTGTGTGTTCTGAGATTAACTCATTGAGCTTTTTCTTGATGTAAAGAATTTCTTTAGCTTGAATTTCAATATCGACGGCTTGACCTTGCGCTCCTCCTAGAGGTTGATGAATCATAATACGGCTACTAGGTAATGCCATTCTTTTGCCTTTTGCTCCACCAGACAGTAGAAACGCCCCCATACTTGCAGCTATACCATAACAAATAGTCACAACATCTGGTTGTATTTGTTGCATTGTGTCATAGATAGCCATCCCAGCATACACTGACCCTCCAGGAGAGTTGATATAAACTTGTATGTCTTTTTCTGGGTCTTCCGCTTCTAAATAGAGTAATTGGGCAACAACTGAGTCTGCCACTTTATCATCAATAGCAGTACCTAAGAAGATAATTCTTTCTCTTAATAATCGCGAATAAATATCAAATGCTCTTTCCCCAACACCTGATTGTTCCACAACCATTGGTAATGCGTTACCGAGAGAATTAACTTTCAAACGGCTATAACTGGTAAGAATCTGATAAGAGGATAGGGAATTTAGCATAAATTTTGGGGTTGGTCTTATGTGATATATGTATTGTAGTATTTATATTGGGTAAATTTGTTTGGGATGTGCTACATCACCTGACTATAAGACTATTATGACCTAATTAAATCAATAAAGATGGTTATAGTCACGTATAATTGGAATATTTTTATATTTCCCCACACCAGGAAATTGAAACCTTAAAAAGTAGGCTGGCGTGCAGTCTAACTCTAGCTCCAATATTCTAGTACCCTTGGGGACATACGACCACTAGAATTGTAATGCCATAGCCCGATAAAATTGCACCTGTTGGTAGGGTTAAAGGGGTAAGGGTTTGAGGTAGGGAAGCATCCCCTTTAAAATTTCAAGCCATGGGGATGAACCAAGAATCCGCGTCAATTTATTGCGCGGAGTTTCCATAACCCAAATTATGCTTCAGTATTTTCTAAAGTTTCATCACCATCAGGTTCAGTTGGCGACTCTGATAATGAGCCTTGGGGTACTAATTCAACTTGAGATTTTTCCCGTAACCACTTGAAGGTATTTTCCGCTATTAAATCTTCTGTCACCATAGCCCGAAGTTTGTCATAGTCGATCTCGCGGTCTGATAGTTGTTGCTCGATTTCTGACATTTTATCTTTGATGGCTGTTTCATCAGGGTTGAGAGATTCTCTCTTAGCTATTTCCTCTAGAATCAAGTTTTTGCTGAGATTTTCCCTAGCTTCAGGACGAGCATTTTCCCGCATCCGAGGAATGGTGTCTGAGTTCACAATTTGCTTCACATCTAACCCCATTTGTTGCATTTGCATCAAGGTTTTAGTCAAGACTTGAGTAATTTCCTCCTGAATCAGAGTTTCTGGCAAATCTAAGGTATTTTGTTCGAGAAGAGCTTGCAATATTGCAGCGTTGATGTTTTCTTTGGTTTCAATTTCAGCCTTTTCCTGAAATTGTTTTGCCAAAGACTCTCTCAAGGCTTCTAGGGTTTCATGTTCCCCATTGCTGATTTCTTCCGCCAAATCATCATCTAAATCAGGTAAATCTTTGGCTTTGATTTCTTTGAGGGTTATGGAAAAAACGGCGGGTTTTCCTGCTAAGTCTTCTTTGGGGTAGTCTTCAGGGAAGGTCACAGCAACTTCTTTGGTTTCTTCAGGATTCATCCCTACAACCCCTTCTACCATTCCTTCAATTAGCTGACCTTGTGCCAGTTCAACTTGGAAGTTTTCCGCACTACCCCCTTCAATTAATGTCCCTTCTTCTCCTTCTGCGGTGAGCTTTCCTTGGAAATCAATAATTGCTACATCTCCCATTTGAGCAGGGCGGTCTTCTACAGGTGTTAAGTCGGCTTGTTGGGCGCGACGCTGTTCTAAAAAGTCTTCTACTTGTTGAGGTTCATAAACCGATTCTTCCGCTTTAACCTGTAAGTTATGGTAATCTGCCAATTCTACTGATGGAGGAACATCTACAACAGCACTAAAGGTTAGAGGTTGTCCTGGCTGATATTGTTGAATTAAATCATCGAACTTAGAACGTAGCTCGTAGTTACCTAAAGCTTTAATAGATTCTTGTTCAATTGCTTCTGTTAGACTGTTTTGGATTAACTCTTCTAAGGCTGCTGCTTTGATTCTTTGAGTTCCAATCCTTTGTATGAGGATTTGACGGGGTACTTTACCCTTACGAAACCCAGGAATACTGCTGGAACGGGCTAATTTTTGTACCACTTTGTCATAAGTGCTGCGGGAAGTTTCGCCAGTAATTTCTATTTCTAAGCCGATTTGACTGTCAGGAAGTTTTTCCTGGGTGACTTTCATCGATGTTTCTATCTCAAACTACAACTATTTGGTTTAATTTACTTGATGCCATGTGGGGAGTAGGAAACTTATCTTAAGTTGATTAGCTTTTCTCTCAGATGTTATATTACCAAATTGCTGATTTGATTGTGTCAGTCTAACTTAATATATTCTTAATATACCGATTAGGTAGTCTTGACCAAGTCGCAGCTGACTTCCACCACAGAGCGGTATGTTATAGCGCCATCTTTGCTAATCAGGGAGCAACTAAAATTTCCCAATTATTGTTACAACATCTGTTAAGATTAGCAAACATTAACTAAGATGCGTGTTAAAAATCTTTTAAATCAAAGATAGTTTGAGAATCTAGTTTAAATTAAGTGACATATAACATTTGTAATTACACATACTAAAAAAACAAGTATATATATTATGTTGGAGGCTGGAATAATTGAGTGAGCAACTAAGGGTTGCTGTTTTAGGAGCAACTGGGGCTGTAGGAAAAGAGATCTTAGAATTATTGGCAAACCGTAACTTTCCTCTCAAGCATCTTAAGTTATTGGCATCTGCCAAATCTGCTGGTAAAACTATAGAATGGAGTGGTGAAACTCTCAAGGTAGAAGCGGTAGAGAGTGGGTCTTTTAAGGATATCGACTTGGTTTTGGCTTCGGCTGGAGGCTCTACCTCTAAAGCTTGGGCTGACGAAATAGTAGCAGCAGGAGCTGTAATGATTGACAACTCTAGTGCTTTTCGGATGAATCCTAAAGTACCTTTGGTAGTTCCTGAAATCAACCCTGAAGCAGCAGCTAATCATCAGGGAATTATCGCCAACCCTAACTGCACAACTATACTCATGGGAGTGGCTATTTATCCTCTGCATCAGCTACAACCAATTCAAAGAGTTGTGGTTTCTACTTATCAATCAGCTTCGGGAGCAGGAGCAAGAGCCATGGAAGAAGTCAAGCTCCAAGCTAAAGCAATTCTACAAGGGAAAACTCCTCAGCCTGAGATTTTACCCTATCCTTTAGCTTTTAATCTGTTTCCTCACAATTCAGCCTTGAATGATCTCGGATATTGTGAAGAAGAAATGAAAATGGTCAATGAAACCCGTAAAATATTTAATGATCCCAATTTAAGGGTTACAGCAACTTGTGTGCGAGTTCCTGTGCTGAGGGCCCATTCAGAAGCGATTAACTTGGAGTTTGCTAAACCTTTTGGGGTAGAAAAAGCCAGGGATTTAATAGCTGCTGCACCAGGAGCTAAGTTGGTTGAAGACTGGGGTAAAAACTATTTCCCTATGCCGATAGACGCTACGGGTCAAGATGATGTGTTAGTTGGTCGCATTCGCCAAGATATTTCTAACCCCTGTGGTTTGGAATTATGGTTGTGTGGGGATCAAATTCGTAAGGGAGCAGCCTTGAATGCGATTCAAATTGCGGAATTGTTGTTAGAGAAAAATTGGCTCAAGGGGAGTCTTGCTTCTACAACAGCTTAGACTCACATCCCCCCAACCCTAATTTTCTATGGAAAATATAGGGCGGGATTCCCAACTCAACCACCAAACTTATCAAACAAGCTTTCACTTATGTGATAGAGGTTCAAATGTCCTTGGGCGTACCAGACATTTGCTAATGTCGAGGAACTAGCCAACGCAGTGTCATTAATTGGGGATTAGTGTGTGTATTTTGCCCTACTCACAATTTCCCATCCTTTTTTATTCAGTACTTTAAATACCTGGTATCGTCGCTAAATCGAAGACTATAGCACAAAGCCCTCTTTTGAAATTAATTGTGATAAATCTTAACTCCATGACTAATGCACCATTCGGTAGAGTAATAGCAGCAATGGTCACGCCATTTGCAGAAGATGGAAGTGTTAATTATGCTGTAGCAGAAAAACTGGCAATTCATCTAGTTGATAACGGTAATGATGGATTGGTCATATGTGGGACAACAGGAGAGTCTCCTAGCTTGACTTGGGAAGAAGAATATGAATTATTTAAGATAGTTAAGCAAGCGGTAGGACATAGAGCTAAGATTATTGCAGGAACAGGGTCAAATTCTACTCAAGAAGCGATCGCAGCTACTCAAGAGGCTGGTAAATTAGGATTAGATGGCTCCCTGCAAGTTGTTCCCTACTACAACAAACCACCCCAAGAAGGACTTTATGAACATTTTAAGGCGATCGCAGAAGCTTGTCCAGAGCTACCAATGATGTTATACAATGTACCTGGGCGAACCAGTCGCAACTTAGAAGCGCAGACAGTTGCCAAACTTGCAGAAATTCCTAATATCGTAGCAATTAAGGAAGCTAGCGGAAACTTAGAGCAAGCTTGTCAAATTAGAAGCACTACAGCACCAGATTTTGCCATCTATTCTGGAGAAGATTTTCTGACTTTGCCTTTATTGACAGTAGGAGGAGTAGGAGTTGTTAGTGTCGCCTCCCATTTAGTAGGGAAACAGATGCAAGAGATGATTCAAGCATTTGTAGATGGCAAAAATGAGGTAGCTACTAATATACAAATTCAACTTCTTCCTTTGTTTAAAACTTTATTTATTACCACTAATCCAATTCCTATTAAGAGCGCTCTTAATTTACAAGGTTGGGAAGTGGGAGGTTTGCGTTCCCCACTTTGTGAGTTACAATTAGAACTAAAAGAAAAATTAAAAAATGTTCTACAAGACCTCAGTTTGATTTAAAACTGATATTAATAAAAATCCAATAGTTATAATTGCGCTAAAAAAGTATAATAATAAAAAAACCTCAAAAATATCTGATAAAAAAAGCAATATATAAAGACAAAATAGCTGAGAGCTATGAAACTAGTGTTGAAATGAGCGACAAAGGAGGAAAAACCAGAGTAATCATTAAAAACTGATTATAATTACAAATACTTTTCATTAAAATCTTAATAATATTTAATTTGTAAGACGCAAAATTTTAGAGCAATGGGGAATAGTAGCCTTAAAATTCAAGGCTATAGTTAATCTTTATTTTTTCAATAAAGATCGAGCATTAAAATAAGTACAATTACAAAATTATTTGTACATTCACTATCTCAACTCTCTAATTAATTTTGCATAACTACTTATCAATAATAAAAAAATAGATAATTATTTATTAAAACGTTTAACTTTCAGTTATTAACTAATATTAACTGTGAAATTTTAAACAAGCTTGATTTACAAGATAAAAACTCAAAAAAAGGAAACATAATGAGCAAAAATTCCACAAAACTCCCAATCAAGATTATTCCACTTGGTGGACTCCATGAAATTGGGAAAAACACCTGTGTGTTTGAATATGAAGATGAAATTATTTTATTAGATGCTGGTTTAGCCTTTCCCACAGACGAAATGCACGGCGTTAATATTGTGTTACCTGATATGACTTATATCAGAGAAAATCGCCACAAAATCAAGGGAATGATAGTCACTCATGGACATGAAGACCATATCGGGGGTATTGCATATCATCTCAAACAGTTTGATATTCCTGTGATTTATGGACCCCGTTTGGCAATGACTTTGTTGCGAGACAAACTAGAAGAGGCGGGAGTTAGTGATCGCACAAGCCTAAAATCCGTGGTTCCTAGAGAAATAGTGAGACTAGGTAAACATTTTCTAGTAGAGTTTATTCGCAATACCCACTCCATTGCGGATAGTTTTACTGTTGCGATTCATACCCCTTTGGGAGTGATTATTCACACAGGAGATTTCAAAATCGATCATACCCCTATAGATGGAGAACACTACGACTTACAAAAGCTAGCAGAACATGGAGAAAAAGGAGTACTGTGCTTGTTGAGTGACTCCACTAATGCAGAAGTACCAGGACATACCCCTTCGGAAAGTTCCGTTTATCCCAATCTAGACCGTATATTTGCTCAAGCAGAAGGGCGAATTATGGTGACAACTTTTGCGTCTTCGGTACATCGAGTTAATATCATTTTGCAATTAGCTCAGAAACACCAAAGAAAAGTGATGGTAGTAGGGCGATCAATGCTCAATGTGATCGCTCATGCCAGGAATTTAGGCTATATTAAATGTCCTGATGATTTGTTTGAGTCTATCAAGTCGTTGAGAAGTTTTCCTGATGATAAAACCCTGATTTTAACCACTGGCTCTCAGGGTGAACCCCTAGCAGCTATGACCCGTATCTCCAAAGGAGAACACAGACAGATCAAGGTAAAACAAGGAGATACTATTATCTTTTCTGCTAATCCCATCCCAGGAAACACCATTGCAGTAGTGAATACTATTGACCGCCTGATGATGCAAGGTGCAAACGTAGTCTATGGGAAACAGCAGGGAATTCACGTTTCAGGACATGGAGCGCAGGAAGACCATAAATTGATGTTGGCGTTAACTAAACCCAAGTTCTTTATCCCAGTTCACGGAGAGCATCGAATGTTAGTTCAGCACGCCAAAATGGCTCAAAGCATGGGTATTCCCTCAGAAAACATGATTGTGATCGACAACGGAGATATTATTGAGCTAACAGAAGATAGTATTGGGATAGCTGGACAAGTTCCTTCTGGTATCGAACTAGTAGATCGTTCAGGTATTGTTCACGACAATGTATTGAAAGAAAGACAACAGTTAGCGGAAGATGGAGTAATTACAGTAGCTACGGCTGTAGATTGGTCTGGTAAATTGGTTGCTACCCCTGGAACTCATTTACGGGGTGTTGTTACTTCAATGGATCATTCTTTGTTACAACAGCTTATTTGTCGCGCTGTCGAAACCACTTTAAGCGATCGCTGGAACAACTTTACTAGTCAGATTGATGGAGAACTAGAAGTTGATTGGACAGGATTAAAAATTGAAATCGAGGGTAGCTTGCAAAGATTAATTAGAAGAGAGTTGCAAAGTCGTCCTTTATTGGTGTTTTTGCTGCAAATTCCTGAAAAACCAGTGGCGAGAACTGCTAGAAGAAGAAAACGTCCTAGTGCGACTGCTTCTGTAGCATCTTAAATCATTTCTGAGGGATGAGGAGTTCCGAGTGAGGCAAAAGGCAATCCGCAATCCGTAAGAGGTATTTATCCTTCCTAATACTTCATCCTTTATTCCTCATCCTTTTATCTTTCTTCCGCGAGAAGACCCTCGCGTCCCGCGACGGGACGGGGCAGCTCACTTGGGGTTTCCCCAAGTGAGCTGCCCCTCATGAATCGCGGGCTTTGATTAATGTTTAAAGCATAAGAGATGTCTAAAAAATTTACAATTAATAAACTACGCTTGTAAAAAATGTAGTAGAATAAGTGATAAACAAGGAAGTAAATCAATGGGGTCTTCATCAATTAAGTTGCTGAGTCCTATTACTAAAGATATAGGTTTTAAGACCCCATTGATTTTCTATCTCCTTCGATAACAACATAAGCAATTGGGTCGTGACATTTAATCTCACTTACACCTACAAACTACAACCAAACAAGAAGCAAATAGAAATAATCGATCATAATCTTGCTGTTTGTAAAAGCGTTTGGAATCATGCTCTATATCAAAGAAAACTTTGGTATAACAGTCGTAAGTGCGATATCAATAAGTGTTCTCTAATCTCTGAATATGTTGTCGAACCCTTTGAATATCCGTCTTACCATATTCAATCTGCGGAGCTAACTCAAGCTAAGAAAACTAACCCTTACTTGAAATCTGGTAACGCTCAGGCTATGCAACAAACTTTGAGAAAGCTGGATAGAGCGTTCA
>JAAUYH010167381.1_pt1 | contig 47558 bp, 29 predicted proteins | sample 7278061 | NCBI WGS metagenome assembly JAAUYH01 (sample SAMN14350203, study PRJNA611818) | marine sediment metagenome | isolation source: surface marine sediment (0.6m) | place: French Polynesia: Moorea | collected 2018-08
GACCAGGAGATCGTGATCGACGCGTCTGCCATCGCACCGATGGTGAGCTGGGGCACCAGCCCCGAACACACGATCCCGGTGGACGGCGCGGTTCCGCATGGCCCGGATAGTGTGCATGACTATATCGGACTGCCTGCCGAAGCACCGCTTGCCGGCACCCCCATCGATGCCGCCTTTATCGGTAGCTGCACCAACTCTCGGATATCGGACCTGCGCCGTGCGGCTGGCATCCTCAAGGGCAAGCGCATCGCTCCGTCGGTCAAGAAGGCTCTTGTGGTCCCCGGTTCTCTGGCGGTGAAACGCCAGGCCGAGGCCGAGGGGTTGGACGCGATCTTCGCAGCCGCCGGCTTCGAATGGCGCATGAGCGGGTGCTCGCTTTGCTTCTATGCGGGCGGCGAGGGCTTCCCCGCAGGGTCGCGCGTCATCTCCAGCACCAACCGCAATTTCGAGGGGCGGCAGGGCCCGGGTATCAGAACCCATATCGCTTCGCCCGAAACCGTCGCCGCAAGCGCAATTGCAGGTGCAATTGCCGATCCGCGCGAGTTGATGCGTGAACGGGAAGCGGCGGCGTGAGCGCGTTCCCGCAACCACTCATCGCGCGCGCGGCTCCAATGCTGCGCGACAATGTCGACACCGACACGATCATACCCAGCCGCGAAATGCGCTCCACCGGACGCGATGGACTGGCCGATGGCCTTTTCGCCCCCTGGCGCTACATCGACGCGGACGGTCGGATCGAAGACCCCGACTTCGTGCTCAATTGTGCTGCCTATCGCGACACATCCATCCTTGCCGCCGGAGCCAATTTCGGCTGCGGATCGAGCCGCGAACACGCCGTGTGGGCTTTGGCGGAATGGGGCATCCGGGCCATCATTGCAGAGGGCTTCGCACCGATCTTTCACGCCAATTGTATCCGCAATTTCATCCTACCGGTCACTCTCAAGCGCGCTGCGATCGAAGCGCTTGCAGGAGAGGAAGTGACGATCGACCTCGCGGCGCAGGAAGCGCGCAGCGCTGGCAAAACTCATGCGTTCGAGATCGAGCGCGAAGCCAAGCAAATGCTGGCACAGGGGCTTGATGCGATCGATCTGACTCTCACTCAAGCACCCGAGATCGAAGGCTGGACAGCAAGGGATCGCAGCGCGCGACCTTGGGTCTATCTCGGCGGTGCGAGCGCATGATTTTCCTACAGCAGGGCCTCGGCGCTACATTGCGTGCGTTTTCGATCCAGTCTCAAGGCGATTTGAGTTGGACATGTGTCAACTTCGCACCCCATCCTTTTATGGCTTATTTTCAGATATTTGATCGGGACTCATCAGAATGACACGGTGCCAACTCTGTCAATTTCGCTTCCCCGACGTCGGGAGAATCATCCGATGACCGAAATCCTCGTTTCCGAAGTCGGCCCCCGCGACGGGCTGCAATCCATCGATCGTGTCATGCCGCTCGAAGCCAAGAAGCGCTGGATCGCTGCGGAAGCGGCGGCCGGTGTCAAGGAGATCGAAGTGGGCAGCTTCGTACCGCCCAAACTGCTTCCGCAAATGGCCGACACCGCAGATCTGGTTGCCTTCGCCAAGGACATCGAAGGTCTGACGGTAGTGACGCTCGTCCCCAACGCCAAAGGCGCGCAATTCGCTGCCGACGCCGGCGTAGACGCGATGAGCATCCCGTTTTCGATGAGCGAAACCCATTCGATCAAGAATGTCCGCAAGGACCACCCGGCGATGTTGGACGAAATCCGCGCTGCCGCCGCCATCGCGAAGGAGAATGGCATCCACTTCGCCGTCGGCCTCTCAACTGCCTTCGGCTGCACGATGGAAGGCGCAGTGAGCGAAGATCGGGTTGTGCGCTTGGCCGAACAGGCCGCCGATGCCGGAGCCATGGAGTTCAGCCTCTCCGACACCACCGGATATGCCGACCCGGCGCAAGTCCGGCGGCTGACCCGCAAAGTGAAAGCGGCGGTGGGCGCGGACATGCTGACCACCCTTCACCTTCACAACACCCGCGGGCTCGGCCTTGCAAACGTGGTGGCGGGGCTCGAGGAGGGCATTACCACCTTTGACGCTTCGCTCGGAGGGCTCGGCGGCTGCCCGTTCGCTCCCGGAGCGAGCGGCAATCTCGTCACTGAAGACCTTGTGCTGATGCTCAACTCGATGGGCTTTAGGACCGGCATCGATCTCGAGAAGCTGCTTGAGGTCCGCAAGATCGTCGAAGAGGCTCTGCCGGGCGAACCGCTCTACGGCTTCACCCCCGACGCGGGGCCGATGCTCGACTACGAACAGCGAGTGGCGGCATGAGCACCTCGCCCAGCCCGCTCGCCGGGATCAAGGTAGTCGAGTTCACCCACATGGTTATGGGGCCGACGGTCGGACACATCCTTGCCGGGCTTGGGGCGGAGATCGTCCGGGTCGAACCCATCGGCGGAGATCGCACCCGGCGCTTGCTCGGATCGGGCTCGGGCTACTTCCCAATGTACAATCGCGGAAAACAGTCGATCTGCCTCGATCTCAAGAGCGAGAGCGGGATCGCCGTCGCCAAGGACCTGATCGCCAAGGCCGACATTCTCGTCGAGAACTTCCGTCCCGGCGCGCTCGACCGGCTGGGCCTCGATTTTGATAGCTGTGCCGCCGACAATCCAGGGTTGATCTATTGCTCGGAGAAGGGGTTCCTGCCCGGCCCCTACGAGCAGCGAACGGCGCTCGACGAAGTCGCCCAGATGATGGGCGGGCTCGCCTATATGACAGGCCCTCCGGGACAACCTTTACGCGCTGGAGCGAGTGTGATCGACGTCACCGGCGGGATGTTCGGCGTGATCGGCGTGCTTGCAGCGCTGGAGGAACGGCATCGCACCGGCAAGGGGCAGAAGGTCACCGCCAGCCTGTTCGAGACGACGATCTACCTCGTCGGACAGCATATGGCGCAATACGCTGTCACCGGCACGCCCGCCGCCCCCATGCCGGCGCGCGTTTCGGCCTGGGCGATTTACGACGTGTTCCAGACCAGGGATGAGCCGGTGTTCATCGGTGTCGTCACGGACGCACTCTGGAAGAAGTTCTGCAGGCTCTTCGACCTCGACGAGTTATGGGCCGACGAATCCTTGCGTGAAAACAACGCCCGCGTGCAGGCTCGCGATCGGATCATTCCCGCGATCCGCAAGCTGATCGGAACCATGACCCGTGACGAGGTTATCGCAAAGCTCGATGGCAGCGGCCTTCCCTTCGCGCCCATCGGCAAGCCGGAGGACATGTTCGACGATCCGCATCTCAACCAGGGCGGGCTGGAGGACGTGACGCTCGACAACGGTACCGAGGTGCGCCTGCCGACAATCCCGCTCGAAATGGATGGCAAGCGCGTCGGATCGCCGCAGCAATTACCAACGCCGGGAGCCGATGCGCGAGGAGTGCTGGCGGCGCTCGGATACGATGATGAGAGAATTGCCGCCCTGATCGAACAAGGGGCTGTGGGGGAGTAACAATGAGAATCTTGGGATCGATGGCAGCATTTGCATTGTTGGCCGGCTGCGACGGCGCGAGCACGCAAGGTCCGACTGAAGAAGTCGAAGGCTCTTCACAGGCAGCAAATCGCGCCATGGACGGAGTCGAGATCGATACGCGCCTTCCTACCGATGTGCGCCGTGTTTCCATTGTCGTGCGCAACATGGAGAAGAGCCTTGAATTCTATCGCGATGCGCTCGGGATGGAGATCAACTACGATACGGTCGTTGAGCTATCGGGCGTGAACCTGCCGGTCGGAGAACCGGGCTCGAAAGCACGCCTGGTGCTGCTCAACGGCAACGATCCGTATATGGGCTGGGTGGGCCTGCTGCATCCGTTCGAACCGCCGCTCGAAGGTGTCGACGAACCCTATGCAACCCGCCTGGCACCCGGCACGGCATTCATGGTGGTAAACACCGACGACGCCGAAAAAGCCTGTGACGCCGCAACCAAGATCGAGGGCGTGATCATGACCGGCCCGACGCGGCTGCAAGTCTACCCCGGTCGCGACGGGCGACCCGATATCAACGTGCGCGGATGCAACGTGTTCGATCCCAATGGCGTTGCGGTGGAGATCAACCAGTTGCTCGACTAATCGGGGAGATTTGCCAGGACTTCGTCCGCAATTGGATCGGCAGCTTCGTCGAGCACGGCGCGAGTGATGTCGAGCCGCTCAATCAGCTTTGCTCCCGGTATGAGCGATGCTGCACGGCGCGACGGTTCGAGGAGCATGGATTGTGTGGCGATGATCGAGACCGGGTGCGAATTGGCGGCCAGGCGATCTTCTACCGGGTAGCTGAAACCCGCATGGAAGCCGGCATTCATGGCTTCGCCATGACGCAGTTGCTCGACGAACATCTCGAAACTGCGCTCCATGCCCTGGCTCTCGATTCGACGCGCGATCCCGCGCTCCCAGGCCGGAGCGAGGCTGGACATGTCCGCGCTGAAGTCTGGTGGCGCGGCGCTCGACAAAAGATGCGCGCTGCGAGTGGCCGCATCGAAGGCGGGTACGTCGATGAGCACGAGCGAGCGGACGAGTCCCGGCGCGAGCAGGCCCAACTCGCAAGCGACGAGACAACCGGTATGAAATCCCAGCAGGTCGACCGGACGGTCCCCCGACAGGTCATGGATGAGGCTCTGCATCGCCTCCGCGTAGTTCTTCACGCTGGCGTCGTGGCGAAAGGGATCGGAGCCGCCATGACCGGGAAAGTCGGGCGCGATAACGCGTCGGTCCTTGGCCAGAAACGGCATGATGGCGGTGAACGCGAGACCACTGAACGGTGCCGGGTGCAGGCAGAGGAGGTCGGGTGCGTCCCCGCGCTCCCCACAAATGCGCCAGTGCACCTGCCCGAAAGGTCCGTCGGAATAACCTTTCGAAATCCCGTTCACGCCGATGCGCCTTCGATCCGCGCAATCTGTTGCAGGTAGCGTTTGCGAACCACGGGCATCATCGCGAGCGGGATGATCGCAAAGATGAAAGGCACGGCGGCGACGGCTAGACGCAACTCATCCTCGCCGAAGACCTGACTGGAGAGTTCGCCCACAACGATCGGTCCGAGCGATCCAAACCAGCTGATCGCGAGATAATAGAGCGCGACGATCTGCCCGCGCACTTGCGCCGGAGTGATGACAAGCAGCGCCGTCACACCGATTGCCGAGACAATCCCGATCCCCACCGTGTTGACGCACAGCACAGCAAAGGCCGTCCACGCATCGGGCATGAACATTGGCAGTCCGGCGGTCGGGACCATGATGAAGAACCCGATATACATCAATCGCAGCGCCGCATCGGGCACGCCCTTCGAGGTCCAGCGGTCCGAGATCGTGCCCATCAGCATCATGTTGAGCGGCCCGATGATCAGCAGAGAGATGCCATTCACGGTCGCATAGGTCTGCGGTGACCACCCCCATGTCCTTTCAAACACCGGAGCAAGGAAGCCTTGGCTGTAGGCGATTGCGGTCATGCAGCACACGACCATGACGAATCCGAAATATAGCGCGAAATTGTCGATGATGTACTTGAGTGCGTCGCCAATCCCATTGCCGCCGATCACTTCCTCGCTGGCCTGCGCCGGGCGACGAACGGGCTCGCGCACGAACAGGAATAGCGCTGCGAAGAACAGGCCCGGCAAACCAACGACGATCAGGGTAAAGCGCCATGGCTCAAGCTCACCAAATAGCGGCAAGCTTTGGTTCCCGCTCGCTGCCGTCCAAGCGATCACCGCACCCGACAGCAGCGAGGCAAGGCCCGCGCCTATCGGCAAGGCGCTGGAATAGAAGGCGATAGGCTTGCCGCGCTTTTCCGGAGGAAAGCTGTCGCCGATCATCGAAAACGTCGCGGGGCTGAGAGTCGCCTCGCCGACGCCCACACCCATGCGTGCGGTAAAGAGTTGGAAGAAGTTCTTCGCCATTCCGGTCGCAACCGTCGCTGCCGACCACAGCGCCATACCGATCGCCACAATCCATGTCCGCCGGCCTCGGTCAATCAGCCAGCCCATGAAGATGCCGACAAAACCATAGACCCATGTAAAGGCCGAAAGCAGCCAGCCGATAGCTCGGTCCGACAGGCCGAACTCTGCCTTGATCGGCTCGATCAGCAGGCCAAGGATGTAGCGGTCGACGAAGCTGAAGATGTAAGCCAGCGTCAGCAGAACGACGAGTGTCCATCCGGCGATGGCGCTGGGATACGCCCTTTCCGTCTCGGCGGCAGCTTCGCTCACGCGCTAGCCTCCGGGAAGTTGTAGATCACAACCAGATTGTCGTCGAAATCCACGATGCCAATCTCGCGACCGACGCGTCCATCGGGGGTTTTCAGCACCTCTTCTTCGTAAACCGTCAGACCCAAGTTGCGGGCGCCCGCCATCACGGCGTCGGGGTCATAGATCTCCAGCACAATGGCGCTGCGACGCGGATGCGGCACGGCCGCGAGATCGACATTGCCAATCTCGGTCAGCGCCATCACCCGACGTTGGTTCGGCAGGTTGAGCGTCACAAAGCCAAGCTGCGCATCGGATGGGATATCGAACACTGGTCGCGAATAGCTGTCCGGGTTGTCGCCCAGCCGATACTCGATCTCGAACCCCAGCACGCCTTGATAGAAAGTCAGGGCGCGGTCGAGGTCGGCAACAACAAAATTGGCACGCTGGAAACGCACCGGCGCTTGATCACTCACAGCCATTCTTCGGGTTCTCCACGGACAGAGCAGCATTGGACGCCGACATTGGCGCCGTAATAAAGGTTCGCGAGGGCACGCGGCATCGACTGGAAGCCTTCTTCGATGTCTTGCACCGGCTTCAGGCTGCCATCGACGATCCAGCCTGCAATCTCGTCCATCACTGATCTCCAGCGTCCGAGATGATTGTAGACGAAGAAACCGCGCATCACGCTGTCGGTGGCGCGTAGGCGCGTGTAGTTGGGCAGCCTGAACGGCACATCTCGCGTGTATTCGCTGATCGACCCGCACAGGACGATGCGCGCGTGCATGCGCAGGCGCTCGAGGCACGCCTGGAGCGTCTCGCCGCCGACATTGTCGAAGTAGAGATCGATCCCGTCTGGGCACAGCTCGTCGAGTCGCGCTTCGATGTCGTCAGCCTTGTAATCGACTGCAGCCGAGCAACCATGCTCGCGGATAAACGTGCATTTCTCTGGCCCACCGGCCATGCCCACGACGTCGCAGCCAACGACATTTGCGGCCATCTGGCTGACCATCGATCCGACTCCGCCAGCTGCTCCGGAGAGCACCATCAGGTCGCCTTCCTTGGGATCGCCACAGGCGAACAGGCCGGCATGGGCGGAAAGGCCGGTCATTCCCAACACGCCCGCACCGAGTGCAGCGGGCAGGCTGTTCTTGGGCATGCGGAAGAACTTTTCCTGCGGGGTCATCCGGCTGACCTTGTAGGTCTGCCAGCCCATTTGCCCCTGAACCATTTCGCCTTCGCGCCAGTCGGGATGCCGCGACTTGACGATCTGTGCGACCCCGCGACCGTGGATGACATCGCCGGGGCCGAGGGTCGCATCACCGGTGTTGGCAGTGCCTGCCATATACATCCGCATCACCGGTGCGAGACCCAGATAGTGGGTACGAAGCAGCACCTCGCCTTCGCCGGGGTCGAGAATATCGGTCGCGTGCCACTCAAAGTCACCGGGTCGGACATTGCCTTCGGGACGTTGCGCGATGCGCCATTGGTAGTTGGCATCGTCGTCGATCGCATGGCCCGCATGCGTATCGAAAGCAGCAAGGCCAGCAGCCGCCCTCACCCGTCGTGGACCCGCACCACCTGGTTCACTTCGAAGAAGTTGCCGTCGAGGTCCCAGAAGCTTGCGCCGATCATGTCTTTCCTTCGGCCATCCGCGCCGGTCACTGTCCAGTCGAGCGGTTCAGCGTGGATGCAAGACCCGGCTGCGCGCGCGCGTTCGACTGCGCCCCTTGTGTCCTTGGAGGCAACCACGAAAACCGGTGTGCCGAATGGAATTTCGGTTGGCAGTTCGGCGGGCATGTCCTCACGCACCGGATCGACCCATTGCAGCAGACCGATCATTCCAATCTCGTCGTGCTCGGCCTTCATGATGATAAGCCGGGTCTGATCGCCCTTCTTGCCAGATGCCAGCTGGTTTCCCGAAAGCGTGAACGGCGTGTCCATCCAGCGGCTCATACCGAGCACATCTTCGTACCAACGCGCCGCTTTCTCCGCGTCGCGGACCATCACGGTGGTGCGTTTGATGACATCAACCATTCAGCGCCTCCGCGACGCTCGGCGCTTCGATCAGCAGGACCTGACAATCGGCGATGCCTTCGCGCAGTCTTTTGGCTTCGGCGTATTCGGGACTGTTCCAGAATGCCTTGGCCGTCTCTTTGTCGGGCCATTCGGAGATAACCATCGATGCCCCATCGCCGAAATCGCCTTCGAGCAGCTCGGCGCCCGGCTCGCGCAGGATGTAGCGCCCGCCGAACTTGGCAACGAGTGCTCCGGCCTCCGCGCCGTAGCCCTGAATGAAGGCGTCGCGATCGGCTATCTTGGCGGTAACAATCATGTAGGCAGGCATTCGCGTTAATCCTTGGGAGAGAGTGTCATTTGGTGCGATTGAAAAGCGCGCGAGCTTCCGCTTCGCAGCGCGACGATTGGCAGCGAAGCATCGGGATGTACTCGCCAGGTTTCGAGCCCCAGATCGGGTTCATTTCCGCATCGAAGCCGCGCTCCGAAGTTCCGTAGACCGTTCCGCGATAGTAACTGTCTGCTCCAATCCGGATGTTCGTTTGTCGACGCTCGGAGAATATCTCGCAGGTGCGCGGATCGACCTTTCCATGCCAAGTGCCCTCCGCATCTTTGGCCCAGACTTGCGTGCAACCCTCACCCAGGACGGGCCGCATATCGGACTTTGAGATCGGCGTGAGCAAACCGGCCTTTGTCCATAAATCGACGAAGCGATCAGGGTCGACAGGCACGAAGCTTCGCTGAATCAAGTTCTTGCCGTCTCCGGAAAGCGCAAGCTGATGAAACCGCTGGCGATAGAGCTTGAATTCGTCGCCCGTGTTGAGCTGACTGTAGAACCAGACACCAGACTCACCTTGCACGGTCACTTCAATCCGGCGGTCGATAATCGTCTGTTCAGTGTTATCCGGAGTGGTCGCAAAGTCATGCACCATCAACGCGGCGAGTTGGGCTTGGTCAACTTCGCTCACCGCTTTCGTCGTGTCGTGAGCGACGGATGGATGGCCAACGCCAAGCGAGAGAAGGACAACGACGGGGGCGATCATCCGCACCGGCATTACCGCGACTTCGGCCAGCGGGTTTTTTCGCGGAGGTAGCGTCCCGCATCCAAGGTGTCCGTCGGCTGGTAGTCGGCGAGAAGATTGGGGCCGTAGGGACTGCGATATTGCTCGAAGATCGGCATCACAAGTTCGCTGTGAACGATCGGCTGGCGGTGCCGCGCGCGGAAACCGCCGATCGGTATGCGTCCGTAGATCAACGTTTCTTCATCGGTTTCCGAGCGTTCGAAGAACTCTCCATCCGGCCCGACCATGCCCGCATATCCGGGGTTGGAATCCGCCAGATAGTAGCGGTTTTCCGGGGAAGCCGAGTTGTTGGCAATGGTCGAATACACGCGATTGTACATCGATACGGCGCGGATGTCGGTTTCGTTGTAGTTTCCGGTCGCAGTGCGCAGCATGATCTCCGCACCCTTCATCGCAGCGGCACGGAACAGCTCGGGTTCCAGCTGTGACGAGCTGGTGTAGAGATTGCCGATCGGCGTCTGGATCACCGGGATGACCGCGTCCCAACCATAGCGCTCAACATATTCGTCCAGCACATCGTAGATCGTGGTGGTGAAGAGCTCACGCCCGCCGGGGAAGAAGCCCTTGAGATTGCGCGCCTTCCAATCCTTGGCAATGATCTCGCCCCGATCGTTGAGGATGGTCGTTATCGACAGCAGTCGTGTCGGCCAATCAGGGTCGCGAACGTAGGAACCAAAGCTGATATAGCAGCCATATTCGCGCGCCTTGGCGGCCAGCATTTCGCTCTCTTCGCCTGGCAGTTCGATTGCGATCTTGCGTGCATCGTGGAGGTCCCAGACGTGGCGGTATCCGGTGATCGGAAACTCATGGAAGGCCACCAGATCTTTCGATCCGGAAAAGCCGTTCGCGACGTCGATCACGTCGCACATGTGCTGGACATTGGCGCGACGGGATTGGGAAATGCTTTCGAGCTCGACCGGCACAACGCGAGTTTGCGCGACTGCGATCGAGATAGTTTCCTTTTTCAATGGGACGGTCGCATAGGAACCATCGGACCGCATCTGCACTGGGTCACCCGGTTTACCGGTCGCCGCCGAAGCGGGCGGGGCGAACACAGTCCAATCCAGCGACGCAGCGGCAGCAGCTCCGGCTCCTGCGCCCAGCAGCGCGCGGCGGTTGATTCCCTCCGCCATCAGAAAGGCTTCACCGCGCCAAGGAAGCAGACCGAGGCGATTGTGATCCAGTAGATGTAAGCAGAAATTCGGGCCATGCCGATCTCCTTTTCAAGCGCGGCCTCCTGCTCGGCGTTTGGTCCCATGGCGAGGATGCGAAATCGCTCGGTCCAGCGCCGCATCACAAGCCGCAGGAACAACCCGATACACAGCGCAAAGGCGTAGAGCGCCATCTTGGCCGGATACCAATCGTTGCCCTCGCCCGATGTGATCGGACCTTCGCCGCCAAAGGCCATGAACGAAACGATGAACAGCGCCGCGATGAGGGGGTATCGTAGCAGTTCTTCGGCTCGAGTGACCTTGATCCCGATATCGGTCTCGCGCTTGATGAAGGCTGTCCAGGTCATCGCCAGCCACACAGCGAAGAACAGCCACATCCACCACACGCCCATGCCGTCCAGCATCGGGACGAAGCCGTAGATCTTGCCCATGTGAAGACCCAAGGGCAGCAATAGAACAATCCCGGTACGCGCGAGGATGTCGATACGATACGCGGTTTCCATATGCCGCTTGCGCTCGTCGAGCGACAGCGCCGGGTTTGTCACGTGGTAGCTGGTCTGGAACACGCCCCACTCGCCGCCCAACCAATAAACCATCGCGAGAATGTGAACCCAGCGCAGAATGCTGAGCTCGTTCAGTATCAGAAACTCCATGATCCCTCCCCAAGGACGCGGGATCCCTTTCGCGCCCCGTCATTCCGAATTCATCACTCGCGCGAAAGGCGGTCCACCACGTCCATGATCGGCGGATCGTCTGCTTCCATCGCTTCGACGTGCTGTTGAAATCCGCGCATTATCCGCGCGACATAAGCGCGGGTTGCGATGCCGCGCTCTTCGCCTGCACCGCGGTCAGGCGTGTAATTCTCGATATCCTCGCGCTTCACGACCCCGTTCGCCTCAAGCAATCGCTCGATCGTGTCTTGGCGTTCGCGCAGCGCGGAAACCTCTGCAGCCAAGGCGAAGACTGTCGAATAGAGTCGGTCCAGCGCCGGATCCTCGAAATATTCCGGGCGTTTGCCCTTGGCGCGCCTCCCCGAAAGCGCGACCCAGTCGAAATCGTCGTTCATGCCGCAACCGCCTGTTCGGAAGGTTTCCAGGCCCCATACGCGTTCCAGATCGCCGCCCGGCCGAAATCCTCTTCCCCGTCATCGGGCGATGGCGGAAAGATTTCCGGGTCGACCACTGCGCGAACACCGGCGACAAACTGGCATTCGCGCGGGAATCCGGCGTCGGCCATCACCTGCTTCAAATCCTGCCCGTGCATCGCCGACCAGAACGGCTCATTGTTGTTGAACGCGTCCCAGTCGCGCATGAACTGCTCGAACAGCGGCATTTCATTCGAATATTGCGGCTGTTCGATGTGGAGGATCAGGCCACCAGGCGCGAGCACCCGGTTGGCCTCGGCGAGTATCCTCGGCATGGCCTTCGAGGAAAGCTCGTGCAGGAACATCGTGGTCTGCACCCAGTCGAAACTGCCGTTCGCCCAGCGCGAGAGATCTTCGCCCGACGCTTGGACGAACTTGATGTTTGTGACACCAAGCGCGGCTGCGCGAGCTGCTCCATATCGCAAGGACGCCGCGGCCGTGTCGATCGCAATCACTTCCGCGTCGGGATAGGCTTGCGCTATCGGGACAGCGTTGTGGCCGATCGTGCACCCGATATCCAGGATACGTTTGGGCTGCCAATCGGGACGTTCGGTCTTCGCCCACTCAACCACAGCCTGGCCGCCGCCATCGTTGAGACCGCCTAGCGCTCCACCTGTTGTTGCAAACAGGCCGATATCGTAGTTCGCCCCGACTGTGACGTCGTCGGGCCGCTCTTCACTGTGGTACCCGCCAGGTTGGCAGTGAATGTCGACCGCAGTCTGGTAGTGTGGCTGCTCCACCGAAGAGTCGAGTTCCAGCAGCCCGTAATGCTCGTTGAACTGCTTGGCCATTGCATCGAGCTCGTCAAGCTGCCGGAGAACTGCTTGCCGACCATTTTGCTGGCGCATCTCCATCGAGTTTCGTTTCAAGGCCGACCACATGCGATGCCAGTCGTTGCGGCTCATTGCATCGCGGATCTCGTAGCGATGTTCCGGATCTCTACCATGCTCGGCACGGAACGCGGGTAATGCCTGCTTCTCGTAAGCCAGCTTGTTGCCCGCACCAATTGGTCCGGAGAGATAACGATTGAAATGGGTCAGGAAATTGAATCGCGCCGCTTCATCGTGGTTCGTGCGCGGCATCATCGGATGACGAGTTAGCGCAGTATAGGGAGGGGGAAGATCGGATGCCATTTCGCTGCCTCAAAAGTTGTCCGGACAAATTTGCCCAGCAATGCGACCCGTGTCAATCGGAATAAGGACAGATCGCACCGATTGCCTATGTGAAATGTCCAGACCCGTAAGCGATACGGTTGTATTTGCCGCTATCGCTAGCGGAGCGGGGACCCCCCACTGAACCGTTTCGGTCAGCCGTAGGTTCCGTGCCCATCCATCTACCGTCTTCAAAGGATGTCTCTCTAACCGAAACTGATTGCTTGACGTGGCGAGAATCCAACCGCTTCCGCAGGAACTGTAAGCGATTGCGGCAAGCGCACCCATTTTTCCGGATCGATTACCCAATTTTCGGCCACGCTATGGCGACCATCACGGAGTTGCGGCACACTCCAATCATGCTTGCCGAACGAGACACCGAACTGGCGCGTCTGCACGAACTGCTCGCCACTTCTGTCCAGACTGGCCATGTGGCTGTAATCGGGGGCGAAGCCGGAATCGGGAAGACCGCCCTTCTGCGCGAGTTCACTGGCCAAATTGCGGCCGACGTCCGGTGCGTCTGGGGAATGTGCGATGCCCTGTTCACTCCGCGACCGCTTGGTCCCGTGCACGATATTGCGGCAATACTGGGCGACTTGGGGGAAGACTGGCAAACTGCGGGTGGAACGGCACTGTTTTCGCGCCTTTTCGCGCAACTGGCCGACAGTTCGCAACCGGTGGTCCTCATCCTCGAGGACGTCCATTGGGCCGATGCTGGAACGCTTGATTTCATCCGGTTTTTGGGCCGACGGATCACCCTGTGCCGCGTTCTACTGATTGTCAGCTACCGCAATGACGAATTGGGGCGGGGCCATCCATTGCTGCGCGTGTTAGGCGATATTCCCAGCGCACAATTGGAACGGATCGAGCTCCAGGCGCTCTCGCTTGGCGCGGTCGCGCGGATGGCCGACGAAAGCGGACGCGATGCGCAGGATTTGCTTTCAATTACCGGTGGAAACCCCTTCTTCTTATCCGAAATACTCGCCGATCCCGAAGGTGACAGACAAGTCCCGGTTTCGGTTCAGGACGCCGTAAACAGCCGACTCACTCGGCTCTCGAAAGCGCATATCGGGTTGCTCGAAGCGCTCAGCATTATTCCCGTCCCTATCGATCCCGCATTGCATTGCGGGTGGATCGAGGACCACGAACGCTTGCTGCAAGATTGCATCGACCTATCCATCCTCACGGAAGACACCGACGGTCGCATTCGCTTCAGGCATGAACTTGCCCGTCTTGCGACCGGAAATCGCTGTTCATCGATCGATCTGCGCAATCTTCATCATCGACATTTGACTTTCATGCTCCGGCAAACCGAACGATACGACGCCGGAGAGCTGTTGCATCACGCCCGCGGTGCTGCGGACGCCCAAAGGGTCCTCGAGTTCTCGCCTATTGCAGCGGACAAGGCCGCTGCGCTCGGGGCCCACAAGGAAGCCGCCGACTATCTGGAAGCCGCGCTCGAATATGTCGACGAAGCGGATCCGGCAGAGGCGGCGCAGCTCTACGAGAGTTGGGCTTATGAGGCTGCCATCTCGCATCGAATCGACGACCGCGTGATCGAAGCGCGCCGGCATGCGCTAACTATGTGGCGCGCACTGCAACGAAATGACAAGATTGCCGACAATTTACGCCATTTGTCGCGTTTGCATTGGTATCGAGGCGAAGCGGTCCAAGCCAATCGATATCTCGACGATGCCATCAGGTTGCTTGAACAGGCTGATGCCTCCGAACGGCTGGCCCTGGCCTATTCGATGCGCTCGCAAATGCACATGCTCGCCAGCAGGATGGACGACGCCATCGAATGGGGCACGCGCGCATTGGAACTCGTCGCCGAAAACTCGACCCCCGAAGTGGAGGTTCACGCGCTCAACAACATCGGGACGGCGCGCCTGTTTCTTGGAAATGCACTTGGGATCGACGATCTTCACCGCAGTCTGAACATTGCGCTCGAAAACAACCTTCACGAAGATTCGGCGCGGGTGTTCACCAATCTCTCCGAATACGCAGTGGACTTACGCAGACTCGATCTAGCCGAGGAAACCCTGAAACAGGGACTCGCGTTCGACACCGAACACGACCTGGATAGCTGGACATTCTACCTTCGTGGGCGTGAAGCTCAGTTGAGGTTGGAGCAAGGGCGATTGAAAGAAGCAGAGGAAGTCTGCCGTGCGGTTATCGGAACGCCAGGACAGACTCTCCTGATGAAGTTGCCTGCCCGGATCATGCTCGCGCGCGCGCAGATCCGGATGGGAGAGGAACCGGCGGCGCGAACGCTCGAAAAGGCCCACAAGGACGCATTGGCCACGGGCGAGATCCAGTACTGTATCCCGGTCCTGATCGGGATGCTGGAGCGCGCGTGGTTGATCGGATCTCAATCGCTTGCGTCCGAGGCTTGTCAGGCGCTTGATCGCATCGACCAAGCATGTTTCAGCCACTGGACTAGGGCGGAATACGCGTTCTGGCGACACCTGACCGGAATGAGCGAAAGTTCCAACGACAACCTTGGCGATACGGCCTTTGCTCCAGCACTTTCCGGTGATTTCGTGGAGTCCGGCATTCAGTTTGCCAAGCTAGGCGCTAACTATCTGGCCAACGTTTGCTTTGCCCTAGCACCCACCGCACAAACCGTCTCGTCGGGCCTCGCCGAACTCAACCGGCAGGGTGCGAAGGCGGCCGTGGCGCGCGCGACCGAACTTTTGGAAACACGTGGCCTTTCGCGCGACGATGTTACACTCCCGCGCGGCCCCTATCGCGCTTCGCGGGAGAATCCCTTCGGCTTGACGGCAAAGGAGATGACCGTGCTGGAATACCTGGCACAGGGGCTGAGCAACGCCGAAATCGCCGATGAGATGTCGCGGTCGCAGCGAACAATCGAACATCACGTGTCCGCCATCCTGCAGAAACTCGAAGTCGAAAACCGGCTCGCCGTATTGCTCAAGCTAAGGGACGAACCTTGGATAGTCGGTGAGGCGGAGCGAAAAACCGAGTTGCACCGCTAACTGTCAGTCTGTGCTCCGCTCCGAAGGACCGAAAGTTGGGTGTTCTCCAATCGAAAATTGGGGGTACGCACCGATGACGGTAACGGCCGCTCGCCGCATCGTATCCGAGTTACGTGAATCGACCTGGAGACGTTGCGATGCGTGCTTTCGTGCCCCTACGCCATTCAATCCTGCCGCTATGCGCAATCGGACTCGCCGCCGGTTCCCCTCCCGCTGCGGCGCAGGATTCCAGATTGGATCAGTTGGAACGGAACCTCGCACAGGAGTTCCAGCGCAAATTCGTCGGTTATTCCGTGGCGATCGCACGCCATGGCAGGGTGAAACGGACGCTAGTTTCGGGCCTGGCCCGGCGCGAAGCCGATGGACGCAAGCTCTGGGGCAAGCGCACTCGGGGCAATGTCGCCAGCGTCTCCAAGTCGATTACAGCGATCGCCGTCCTCCAGGCGCTGGATGCTAACGGACTGACGATCGAAGCGCCGATTGCCCCCTATCTGCCCGATGGATGGACCAGGGGACGCGGGTTTCGCGATGGTCAGAGCGTCACCTTCCGCCAATTGCTGACGCACACTTCCGGCATGGGACAGCGGTTCGACCGCTTGAAGGCAAACGGCAACGAAGGACCTTGGGGTAACGACTGGGATGGACTCAGGTTCGCTGTCGAGAAGGGTGTAGCCGCCCAGTTTCTCGGGCCCGACAAATACGACACGGGCAATCGCAGTTACAAGAACTCGAACTACGCCCTATTCCGCATCATCGTCCCCAAGCTGTGGCGCTTGGCGCAAGGAACCGACGGTACCGGGGTGACCAAATCCAATCATGGTGCGCTTTTCGCCTTGTATGTCGGGGAACGCATTATGGTTCCGAGCGGCGTCGAGGGAGCAAGCTGCACGGAGCCTCCCGCCGGTGGGCACGCCTATGCCTATGACTGGACCGATCCGACCGGGGCCGGTTCGGCATTCAACGGTACGTTGCAGAATTGCGGCGCGCATGCCGGTTGGCGGCTTTCGGCATCGCACCTTGCGCGAATAGCCGGGCGCGCGGATTGCAATTCGGCCAACAACTGGCCGGATAATCGCCAGCTGCTTTCACCCGGTGCCTGCTTTGCGCGCACGGTCCGCAGGTTGGGTTGGGACGATGATTCCAACGGAACGAGTGACCGCACTAGAAACCGCTACTGGCACGGTGGCACCTTGTTCTCGCGGAAGGAGCGGCCACGTCGAACACTCCAAAGTTGCATGGTGGTCCTACCGGACGGTTTCACCGTCGGGGCGATCGCCAATTCCGACAGCCGCGACGGACAGAGCGTATGCAGTAAGATCCTCGATGCGGGAGAATTCCTGTGAAACGGCTGCCCATCTTCTTCGCCGTAGGCCATACCGCACTGGCGGCATTTGCTCTCACGCCCGCCGCTTTGCTCGCGCAAGATAGGCCGGATTTTCAGTCACCGACCCATTGCGGACAGGTCTGGGATATTACCACCTACACCACCCACAAGCCCGATCCCGACAGTCTCGACTTTGCGATGCGCAGGGACGATGGCTTCAATATCAGCCGCAATCAACCGGTATTGGCGAGCGCCGCCGGTGTTGTGCAGGTCGATCAAACGCTGCCCAATGGGCTGCGCTATGTGATGTTGGATCACGGCGGGGATTGGCGAACGCACTACTTGCACATCGAAGACGAAGAAGGGCAGCCGCGCCTCAGCAAGGGACGCAAGGTAGCAATCGGGGAAGTGATCGGGCGCACCAGCGACAGCGGATCGAGCACGCTTCATACCCACTACACCCAGGTAGAAAATACTGCGCTGGATCAGGCCGGACTGGATGCGGCCGGATTCTGGGCCAAGCTTAACGATGGCGATGCCGTGCGCGCGCGATTTGATGGTTCCGCGGTAGCAACTCACCAAGCCGATACCGATTCCTGGGGCCATTGGAGCGATGACTCCGCTGAAAAGCTCGTCTCACGAAATTGCCCCGGCAATCGCTTCCTGAGCTGGAAAGAAAACGGAAAGCGCTTCATCCTGCGGTACCGACCTGCCAATGGCCGGGTTCGGATCAATCGTTTCGATCAACCCGTCGGGCAGCAAACTACGCAAACGGCCGAAAGCGACTGGGGCCACGGTTGGAACAACTTCATCGAGTTTCTCCCCACCGGATCGAACCACCGTCACATCTTGGCCTACAATTTCGCCACGGGCGCGGTTGGCTTCTGGGAAATCGTGCCCGGAGCAGCGACCATCAATAAGATCAATGAGGTGCAAATCTATGCCGGCTGGACGCATATGGAGAAAATCCAGATCGCCGGGAGAGATCACCTGATTTCCTACGATTCGCGCTACGGCCACTTTAATGTCGATCGGATCAACAGCAGCTTCACCGGTTTCGATTCGGCGCTGAAGACCAATATCGGGAAAGGCTACACCCATTTTGCGCCTTATTGGGAAGGCAACAATCGCTATCTCGTTGCCTATAAGGGGGGCAGCGGAACGATCCGGATCTTGCGTCTGACCCGATCCGGCAGCGATGTCCGCGTTAGCACAACCTGGAATGCCTCACGCGCCAACGGCTGGACCCATCTCGCCACCCTGCCTCGCGGCGGTAAGATGTATCTGTTCGGCTATCGCTCGGACACCGGCAAGGCCAAGCTGTGGGAACTGGAGCAAGGTGGCACCGGCCTGACTGCAGTGCGCAATCTCAACTGGAGTTCGGACTATTCGAGCATCACGCCCTTTGCGCACAATGGGGTGGGTCACCTGCTGGTGCAAAAGATCAAAGACGGTTCGACCAAATCGGTTCGGCTGAAGAGCGATCTTTCCGGTTTCAGGACAGTGATGGACGAGAACTGGGCTGCGGGTTGGAGATAGCGCATTCCGCGCCCCTATGCGCGCGGGGGCGTCTTCTTCTTCCGCATTCGGGGAAGCAGGAAAAGGTAGATCCCTGTGCCCCACATGATGACCAGCATTATTCCGGTTGGCAGGAACAGGTAGAGTTTCACTTCGTCGGAGAAGAACGAACCGTCATGGATGCTTTCGATAAGGTCGGAACGGCGATAGGCGACGTTGCGCACTTCGGCGGTGGCCGTGTCGACTTGCACTTCCCAGCCCGAATGCGCCCTCAGTTTGGCAATGCCCTTGTCCACCCGCAGATCTATGCGGTCGATGTCCGACCATTCGGAAATTCCCGCTTCAGGATGGAGCCTTGCTGAGGCTAGCATTTGTTCGAAGGTTGCCGCAGGGATTTGTTCTTCGACGACGCCGCGCTCAGTGGAAGGTTGGATCCAGTCGATCTCCTTTTTGAGCATCAAGAAGATGCCTGCCGCGAAGATAATTCCGGCGGGCAGGAATACGGCAAGCGAAAGCCAGTAGTGTACCTGTCGCAGCAGGCGCTTGAGGTTCATTCGCTTGGCAGTCTGCTTCCCGGCACCCAAGGCGCGCCCGCTGCTTCAAGCTCGGCCTCGAAAGCCGGAATTGTGCTCTCGGTCAGCGTGCGGAGCCGATCGCGGATCGCTCCGAATTCTGCCTGGGCGTAGCCGAACTGTTCGCGGTGGGTCTGGGTCGGGCCGTAGGTCGATCCGAATAGCCCAGTCATGATGGTGCCAAGGCGGCTCCGAACAGTCGGTTGAGTGCGTTCAAACAGTGCGTTGCGCGCCTGATTACCGTTGAGCAAACCGTCGAGGATGTTGACCTCGTTGCGGATGGATTGCCAACGATTGTCGAGCGCGGTCGGATCGCCGCCAGTTGCACGGGCGACCGCGATTTCCATCAGACCGACTTTATTCTCCACTTCGCCCAGCGTCAGCGCAGTCGCCGTCACGGATCGATCAAAAGCGGAAATGGCAGCCCAGAAATCGGCCGCATCGGCCTGCACGGGCAGTGCACCATCGCGGAGACGTTCGACCGTGAAAGGCTGCGGCCCGACTAGTTCCTTAGTCTGGCCACGAACGCGCTTGGACAGCGACACCGTGTACCGACCGGGGCTGACTAGGAACCCAGCGGGTTCCTCACCATCCGGCCCAAGCGGTCGCGCTGCGGTCGTGTCAGGATAGCGCAGATCCCAGTTCACGCGGTGGAAGCCCTTCTTTGCCGGCCCTTTAATCCGCCGGACCAGATTGCCGTCCGTGTCGCGCACGGTCAGCCAAATCGTCGGTGCAGTCTCCTGGAGTTCGGCGGTCATCGCATCGAAGCCCGGGAATGGCGTGTCGGCACCGTCTTTTGCCAACGGTTTTTCGCGATCCTGCCGGATTTGTTTCAGCGACTTGACGTCGTCCGAAAGATAGTAAGTGAAGTTGGCACCGAATGGCGGGTTGGGCGCGCGGAAATAGCCATGTCCTTGCGAGCCACCTTCGGAAAAAGCCAACGGATGCTGTTCGATATACCACCACGCCTTGCGCCCCGGAAACAGCATCGCTTCCTGTTCTAGGCTCGCTTCACTAAGCGTCCGTAGCGGCGAGATGTCGTCGACGACAAAGAACCCGCGGCCGAAGCTTGCGGCAACCAGATCGTCCTCACGCCGCTGGATCGTGACGTCGCGGAACGCGATGGTCGGCGCATCGCCCGACATTTTCACCCATTTGCGCCCACCGTCGAGCGTGAAGAACAACGCGAATTCGGTCGCGGCGAATAACAGGTTCGGGTTCTCGTGATCCTGCACCACGCGCCAGACCAGGTGGCGGTCGGGAATGTCGCCCGTTATGTTCGTCCACGAACGGCCGCGATTGGTGCTCTTCAGCAGGTAGGGTTTGAAATCGCCATATTTGTGATTGTCGAGCGCGACGTAGACCGTGTTCTCATCGAACAGGTCGGCGCGGATGTCGTTCACATAGGCGGTTGAAGGAACACCCGGCAGCGAACCCGTTTCGATCCGCCGCCAGCTGGCACCGCCATCCTCGGTCACCTGGATCAGGCCATCATCGGTTCCGACATAGAGCAGGTTTTCGTTGAGCGGGCTCTCGCCGATATTCGCAATCGTGTTGTATTGCGACATGGCGCGCAGGTCCCAGCCTGCATCCCAGCTCCATTTGCGGCCCTGGACCGGCAATTGTAGCCGATCCTGATTGCGGGTCAGGTCGGGTGAGATAGCGCGCCAGCTGTCGCCGCGATCGTCGGAACGCCAGAGGCGCTGCGAGGCGTGGTAGATCGTCGTCGGATTGTGCTGGCTGACGAGGATCGGCGCATCCCAGTTCCAGCGCGGAATGTCGTCTCCGGGTGCAGGTTGCGGCTGGATATGGACAATCTCGCCGGTGATCCTGTCGACCCGCGCAAGGTTTCCTTGCTGCCACTGGGCGTACATCACATTGGGGTTGCCCGGCTCGGTCGCCGATTGGTGGCCGTCTGCGAACAGGGTGATGAACCAGTCATCATTGCGGATGCCGTGGCGGTTGTCCGTGCGCGACGGGCCGCCTTGCGAGTTGTTGTCCTGCGTGCCGCCATAAACAAAGTAGAACGGCTCGGCATCGTCGACCGCGACCTTGTAGAACTGTGTGATCGGCAGGTTGTTGATGAACCGCCACGTTTTCGTGTGGTCATAGCTTTCATAAAGTCCACCGTCGGAGCCGAACAGGACGTATTCGGGGTCGTCTGGGCGGAAGGCGATCGCATGGTCGTCTACATGCTTGAGCTCGTTGTTAAGATCGGTGAAGGTCTTGCCGCCATCGTTCGAGATCTGGGACGTGTTTGAAACCAGATAAATCCGGTCAAAGTAGTGCGGGCTTGCATAGAGCTCTTGGTAGTAATGCGGGCCAGTTCCACCTGCGACCTCGTCAGACATTTTGGTCCAGCTTGAGCCGCGGTCGGTCGAGCGCCACACGCCACCTTCGCGACGATCGAGTTCGATCGCTGCGTAAAGGACATCGGGTTGCATTGGAGAGAGGGCTATACCGATCTTGCCCATATTGCCTTTGGGCAGGCCGGTCTTGAGCTCATTCCATGACTCGCCTCCATCTTCGCTGCGCCACAGACCGCTTTCCGGGCCGCCGCCAACATAGGCTGCGACCGTCCGGTGACGCTGCCACATCGCAACATAGAGCCGGTCCGGGTCGCGAGGATCGATCATCATGTCGCCTGCGCCGGTATACTCGCCCGACGAGAGTACGAGTTCCCAATTCTCACCGCCATCCGTCGTCTTGTAGACGCCTCGCTGGCCTCCCGGTGACCACAATGGTCCTTGGGCTGCGACCCAGACGGTGTTTGAATCTTCTGGATGGACAATGATCTTCCCGATCCGCTCGGTGCCTTCCAATCCCTTCTTCTGCCAGGTTTGGCCGCCGTCTTCGGAGAGGTAGATACCGTCGCCAAAACCGACGTGGCGACCGCCGTGGTTTTCACCGGTGCCTACCCAGATCCGGCTTGGATCATTGGGGTCCAGACCGAGTGAGCCAATCGAATAGGAGCCTTGGCCATCGAACAGGCTCTTCCAGGTCGTGCCTGCATTTTCGGTCTTCCAGACACCGCCAGAACCAACCGCGACATACCAGGTGGCCGGATCGTCTTGCACGATCGCGATGTCGGCAATGCGGCCCGACATGAAGGCGGGGCCGATGTTGCGAAGATTGAATGCCTCGAAAGTCTTGCTGGAAAGCGCCGGCTGGTCTTCTGCGTCCTCGTCATCCGACTGCGCTACCGCTGCCGTTCCCAAACCAAGCGCAACCGCGCAGCCGACCAAAACCTTCAAGATTTTCATAAACGCCAGTCCCCGTATCGCGTTCAGTCTCCGTTACCTATCACAGCCCGTTGGCCGCGCGGCTATTCGACTACATCCATTTCGTCGATCAGTGCCTGCGCTCCGTCGACTTTGTCCATGACCCACAGCATGTAGCGCGTGTCTACATGGATCGTGCGAGTGGTGCGTGGATCGAAATCCCAGTCGGAATTGACGCTTTCGAAAGTGCCGTCGAACAGCAAGCCAACCAATTCGGCGCGCGAATTGAGCGTCGCCGAGCCACTGTTGCCGCCGGTGGAATCAAGGTCAGAAAGGAAGTTAACCGGCACCGATCCGATTTCCTCAAGTGCGTAGCGCCCGTAGTCTTTGGCCTCGATCCGCTCGAGCAGCTCAGACGGCGAGTTGAAAGGATCTTCGCCCGTATCCTTGTCCGTGATACCCTCCAGCGTAGTAAATGGGAGGTACGCCATCCCGTCGCGTGGACTGCCGCCGAGTACGTTTCCGAACGTCACGCGAAGAGTGCTGTTGGCGTCAGGATAAGTGAGCGTGCCATTCTCGCGCTGCCACTGAGTGATCGCTTCCATGTAGGTTGGCCGCAAGGCTAGAGAACGCCCGGATCGGGTTTTGCTCTCGGTCTCGAGTTGAAAGCCGTAATCGTACATTGCAACCGCGAGTTGCATGAACGGATCTTCGCTGGCTTCGAGTTGCTCGGTCGTCGCATCCATAAGCGCGAGCCGGGTCTCGACATTGCCAAGCGTCGTGTTGGCATAGAACCGATCAACAAGGTCCGGCAGTTCCTCGGCAGTCGTTTCTGCTGTCAGTCCGAGCGCCTGGTCGAATGCCGCAACCCGTTCACCAATTGGCTGCCCGATATAGCCAGTGAGGAAAAGAACCCATTCCGCCTTGTCAACCGCGGGATCGAAGCGCCGATCCAGCGCCTGCAGACCTTGGCGGAAGAACGTCATGTCTCGTTCCTGATAGCCGGACTCACGCTCGGCATTGGGTTTCTGGCGCTCTTTCGAGAGGCGATACAGCCGGCGGGCCGCCGAGAACAGCGATGGACGCGAAACGTTGCGATACCAAAAGCTGGTGCGCGAGGCCGCTGCGCTTTCTTCGGACAGATCTGCGAGCTCTTCAATCGCCACGCCATAGGCAGCGCGCGAGGCGTCTGCGGCTATCCAGTCCGCCAACGCCGCTTCGCGTGCGCGGCGGCGATCCACCAAGCCCACCCGGCGCGCGCCGTCGATCTGACCGCGCAGGTTCTTTTCGAAGTTGTTGAGGCCAGCTAGGCGGCTTTCGTACTTCACGCGCGCGTCCGAGCCTTCCGGAGCTGTGGCTTCAATGGTCGCAATCCAGTCTGTCAGTAGGGTCTGGAATGTCGGATAGGTCCAGTTGAACGTGTTCTCGACTTCGGCGAGCAGGGTGTAGCGACTGGTCGATCCGGGATAACCGGCAGCCATGACGAAATCGCCGTCCCTCAGACCGGAGGCACTGACCTTCAGGTGATGCTCGGGCTGATAGGGAACATTGGCTTCGTCGAAGTCTGCAGCCGAGCCGTCGGGCGCGACATAAGCGCGATAGAATGCGAAATCGCCCGTGTGGCTGGGCCACTGCCAGTTGTCGATATCGCCGCCATATTTCCCGATCGAATCCGCCGGAGCGTAAACGATCCGAACGTCTCGCACCTCCAGGCGCTTGATCAACTTGTACTGCTCACCGCCATAGAAGCTCGCAACCTGGCAGCGATACCCCGCTGTTTCCTCGCACCCGGCGATGATATCCTTGCGGCGTTGCTCGACCAGTTCGTAGCGTTCGAGCGGTTCGAGGCTCTCGGTGCCTTGGCGGACTTGCTCCGTCACGTCCGTGACTTCGGTGGTCACGTAAATTCGCGATCCCGGCGCAGCCGGAAGCTCTTCCGCTTTCGAGGCAGCGAGAAAGCCGTTCTCGAGATAGTTGTTTTCGGCCGTGGAATTGTACTGAACCGAACCACGTGCACAGTGGTGATTGGTTACGACCAGTCCTTCGGGCGACACAAAGCTGGCCGAACAGCCGCCCAACGACACCACCGCCCCCATTGGAAATCCGGTAAGGTCTGCGAGCGCGTCCGGATCGATTTCGAGGCCGACCTCGCTCAATTCCTGACTGATTTCCTGCAATTGATCGGGGGTGAACATCCCTTCCTTCGCGGCAAGAGGTGCAGCAAGCGTCGATCCGGCCAGCAAAAGACCGAGGGTGAAGAACTTTGTGTTTTTCATGAAGGGACCTTGTGAGTTGCGGCAAATGACGTTCAGACGTCGAAGCCGATGAGATAATGTATCTTCTAGACGGTCGCGTCCAGACCTTTGTGTGGTGGGTGAAATAGTCAATCCGTCGCTTGTACCCCTGCGATCCCGCGTTTTGTCGTGAGATAAGTTGCAAAACTGGCGAGCCAGTGGCTGCCGGAATAGTGCTCGTCGGATACGGCTGCCACGCCGACCTCGCGGTGAACATCCGCAACTGCATTCAGTGCGGTCACGCGCGGATCGTCATCTGGCAAGGCCGAAGCTATGCCTTCCAGCGCCCAGGCTCGCGACAGGTTCACGCCATCGAGGTGGACCAGCTTTCCGTCCGAAGGGTCGAGAACAACGCCAGGTTCAAGCCAGTCGTCGCTCCCATCGATCGGAATCTGGGGAAGGAAACGATCGAGCCAGGCGGCAAACTCGTCCTGCGGCATCACGCGTCGCATAAGATCGGCTTCCATCAGGCACGGGGACAGGAAGTCTTCACCCGATGGCTCGTAGGCAAGCGGGCAATTCACATCGTCGCGATGGAATTCCAACGTTTTCGCTTCGATCTCCTTGGCGAATTCTTCATTGCCGACACCCCGAGCATAATCGAGCATCAGCCCAAATGCGAAAGCCGTCTGATTGTGCGTTCCCAATCGGATCGGATACGACAGCTTCGGCAACCAGTCCCGAACCTGCTCGACAATCGCATCTTCCAAGGGACGCAGTGTTTCCCGCCATCCCCCAAGCTGCGGATCCTCGCTTTCTTCAAGCTCCAGAACCAATTGAAGATACCAGGCGATGCCATAGGGTCGTTCGAACGAAGCCCTGCCCTCACCCAGGTAATAGACAATCTCGGAAGTCAGGTTCTCTTCAGTGAAGCTCCGGCCCAATTTCGATCGTATTTCGTCCGCAAGCACACTATCGGGCCGCTTGGTCAACACTCGCGTTAGCAGCCAATGTCCGTGCACCGAGGAATGCCAATCGAAACAGCCGTAAAATGCCGGCGTCAGCTCGCTCGGCGCCTGAACGTCGTCAACCGATTGCATGACATGGCTGATCTTGTTCGGATATTCGCGATGGACGCAATCGAGCGCAAGGATCGCAAATCGGTCAACAACGGTTTCGGGCGCGGGACGATCGCCTCCTGCCGTTCTTTCCCCTTCGACAACTCCATCGGAGCAGGCGGCAAGCAGCGTCACCGCCAGCGCAATTCTCAGATAGCGCATTGAATGCGTCCTCTCTCCACTACCGAGAGGCGTAGAAGCTAACCGAGCAACGGCGCAAGCGTTACTTACGCAGTCCACGGACCCGCGATAGCGAGCGTTCGCGTCGGAGCATAGGCGTTGACGAAGAACCATTTCCCCCCGGGCGAGAAACACCCACCAGCCAGCTCGGTCTGCATTCTTAGGCGAGCAAAGTCGTAAGGACGCCCGTCGGGAGTGATTCCCCGTACGTGGTTGTCGACCACATCGGTATATTGATCCTCGCAAACCATCAGATGGCCATTTGGCGCGACGCAAAGATTGTCGCCGTAGTCGAATTGATCCTTGCTCTCGCTTTCAAAAAACAGTTCGATCCGATCACTGCCTTTCCCGCGACCGGGAACCAACCTGAAGATTTGTCCGAGCTTCTTGGCGCCGCCACTAGTCGAGCAGATGAACAGATCGTCGGTGCCCATATGCATTCCTTCACCGCGAGCGATGAGCGCGGCACCTTTCCCGGCTGCGCGTATCCGAAGATCGTCTTTCGCCGCTTCAACGTCGTCGAGATCAATCCAGCGAACCGGCAGGGATTGGCCCACGGTCATTCTCGCGATGTCCCAGTTGCGCGTATCGCTCAGGCCTTCAATGACCATCGCCTGCAGACGACCACCATCGGCCAGCTTGCCCGGCGTTTTGGGAAGGAACCGGTAGATCACGCCGTCATCGCGGTCTTCGGTCTGGTAGACAAATCCCGTAGCGGGATCGACGCAGGCGGCTTCGTGGTTGAATCTTCCCATTGCGCGTAGGGGGATAGCGTCGACTAGGCCGGTCGCATCCCCCGGAACCTCGAAGCACCATCCGTGATTGACCGCCAGGCCGTCACCGTAACGTTGTCCCGGACCGGTAGGGGCCTCTTCGCAGCTCAACCAACTGCCCCAAGGAGTCACCCCGCCGGAACAATTCCGGATTGTGCCGCCGAGCGTGCGAAACTGGCGTTTGACCTCAAGTGTGTTGGCGTCGAGCACGATATTGGTTGTCCCGCCGGGGACAATCTCACCATTGCGAGTACCGAACCCCTTGGCGATTGGGCCGCCCGCATCGTCGCTCGGAACGAGCTCATGATTCCGAACCAGAACGATCTCCCCATTGCCGAGGTCCAGGCATCCCATGCCATCGGCCTTGTCGGGCACAGTCCCGCCATCGTCCATCGCGTCGCCCAGGCTGGAAAGCACCCGGTACGAAAAGCCCCTTGGCAGATCGAGCATCCCAGCGGGGTCGGGCACGAGTGGCCCGTACCCGGCAAAAGCCCGGCCACCCGAAGGATCGGTAGCACCGCGCACCATACAACCGCTGGCGAGCAGCGCTGCAAAAGCGCTCCCTGTCGCGCCGAGGAATTGACGGCGGTCAGATTCGGGAAGGGGCATGGTCTACGACTCCGACTCCAGCGGGGACATTTGGCGACCCCGCGCAACGGCTACTTTACGCACCGAATCGGGGATCGCCAATCTTCAATCGCTATCGTCAGAACCGGAATCGAATATTCGCGCTTACACCGAACCCGCTGACATCCTCGCCGATCAACACCTGACCGCGCAAGCCGCCGCTCAATGCATCCTCTTCCCCACCGAGTGAAACGCCGGCGGTCAATTCTGCATAGTCGTCGACCGGGAGGCTGCCGAACGTCGCCATCTGGCCCCCGCTCGCGAATATCACACTGTCCTCACCTTCGAACTCGTGGACGTAGCGCGCACCGAGATAGATTGTGCCCGGAGTGTCTCCGGAACTGAACCCTGAACCCAAACGCGCACCGACCCTGCCGAGCAGACTGTCGCCTTCCTCGAAGGCAAAAGTGCCCTGCGACGTCGACAACGTGTCCAGATCGGCATTGCTGTATGCAAACGATGCGCTCGGCTCGAAGAAGAATCCGGTACGATCGCCCAGCAAGGCCCCAAGCTCGCCCTGCACACCGAAAGCCGAGCCATCAAGCTCCGACGCAACTCCGCCCGTCGCGCTGCTGAACTGGCCGTTGATATTGTCGTATTTGACTAGGGCGTTGGCGAAAAATGGGCCCGTATCGAGGGCCAGATAGGCGCCGATTGTCAGGACGTCGTACTCTACCCTGTTGGGTGTTCCAGCAAAGCGCACTTCGCTGCTGAGATAGCCGCCCGTGAGACCGTAACGCAGGGTCTGGCTGCCGAAATCGACCCCAGTCAGGATCCCGAAGGCGTCTTGATCATAGCCAAGATCGAACTGGCCTGTGAGGCCATTTGCGGTCGAATTGAGATCACGCTCGCGCTCTACTTCGCTGCCAAAGCCCGCAATCCAAGCCCTTGCCGCGCTTTCCTGGCCGCCGGCAAGGTTGTTCGAGCCGCCCTGTGACCGATCGCGGTCCGTCGCCATTTGCGCCGAGAAGGCATCGGCCGATTGCTGCCATACGCCGCGCGCAGTTTCGAGCAGGTTGCTGGTCTGGAACGCCGCCAATGATGGAGCAGTGGCAATGAAATAGTCGTTGTTCGACGCATCGAATGCGAGGTCGAACTGGATCAAACCGACAGTTTGCGTCCCGCCCATCAATGCAAAGGCCGTGTCGGTGCTTCCCGCGCCCGCATCTACGACGAGGATGTCAGCGAACAATGTCGTCGGCGCGCCGCCAATCGCGTTGATGCCCAATGTCGTCGAACCGGTCGCCGCGCCGCCCACTGTAAGAAAATCGGCTGCGCCTGCGGCAAAATCCACATCGATGCCAAGTATCGAGCCTCCCGATCCGGCGAAATCGCCGGAAATGCTCAGATTGTTGCCAATCGCATTGTCGGCGAGCGACACTAGGCCCGAATTCGCAAAGCTCTCAAGACCGTTCAACGCCAAGCTTCCGCCGCTGGCGACGGCGAAATCTCCGTTGTTGGCCAGCAGATCGGTGCCAAGCCCGAAATCGCCATCCCCTTCAGCCGTGAACGTGCCGTTATTGGTCAACGTATCGTCGCTATCGCCAAGTGTCACAAAGCCAAACAAGCTGCCGTTGTTGACGATCCCTGCCCCTGCCCCCGAAAGCAGGATGGCTTCGCCCGACGTCGCCATCAATGTTCCATCGTTGACGATCATAGTAGGCCCGGTGCCATTGTTCTCGGCACTGATGCCGGTAACACCACCCATCGTGTTCCCGGTCGCATTGATAGTCAGGCCGGTTGTGGCCGTACCGGCAATAACTTCGATCGCGGCGCCGCTGACGCCAAGGATATCGCCGGTGACAATCGATGACGCACCGGTGCCGGTGTTCTCGGCGATGATACCGCCAATGCCGCCTTGAACGACGCCTGCACGCGTATCGATCGCCAAGCCGGAACCGCTGGTTTCTGCGACTATTCCGAATCCGTTCATGCCCGCCACTGTACGTGTGACAATGCTGGCGGTGCCGCTACCGGTGTGTTCGAGCAGGATGCCGTCCAGTGCACCAATCACCGTTCCTGCAGTGCTGTCGATATTCGCGTCGGTCCCGGCGCCCGCTATGTCGATACCACCCAAAATATCTGCCGTGGTGATCGAAGTGGCACCGTTGCCGGTGTTTTCTGCAATGATCCCCGCTTGCGCGCCCGAAATCGTACCCGCCGTGGTGTCGATTTCGAGGTCGGATCCGCTGGCCTCCACAAGAATAGCTACGCCGGACACGCTCATCACATCGGCGGTCGAAATCGCGGTTGCGCCACTGCCGCTGTTCTCGGCAAGGATTCCGCCGACTTCGCCCATTACGGTGCCCGCCGTAGTGTCGATAGAAAGGCTCGAACCTGTCGTGGTTACTAGGATGCCCGCATTGGTCATCCCGACGACTTCCGCGACGGTCAGCGACGTGGCGCCAGAGCCGGCGTTGTTTGCGTAGATCCCATTCACGCCGCCGCTCGCCGAACCTGCGCTGGTGTCGATCGCGATGCGACCCGAACCGTCGGTGAGAGCCGTTACTGCATTGGTCGAGCCCGTAACATGACCGATCGCGGTGGTTGTGCCAATCGCAATCGCTCCGCCTGAGCCACCGGTTGCATCAGCGAAGATGCCCGCTCCCGCGGTTCCGGTAACGCCGCCTGTCAGACCGACAGCGTCGACGCTGATGGCGCCCCCATCGCTATCGGCCAGGATCCCGTTGGCACCGGTGCCGGTAATGCCGCCAATGTCGCCGACGAAGATAGCACCGCCCGACGAAGCGAGGTCAAGACCGTTGCCGGCCTGGCCATTTACACTATCAAGATTGTCGACAGTGATGTCGGCACCGGCTGTGACCACTGCGATACCGTCGGTCGCGCCTGTGACATCGCCCGAAGATCCTTGCACCGTCACACTGGCCGCAATCTGTGTGCTGATTGCGCGGATCGCTTCGGCAGCGAGGCCGTTGACATCATTCACCGTAATGGTCAGCGCGCCAGATCCATATTGCCGCGCGTCGATACCCTGCAGCGCACCGGTAGTCGTGCCTGCGCTCGTATCGATGGTGAGATCGGTACCGGAAGAAGAGCCCGTGGCGTAAATGCCGTCTCCAGTCGCACCGGTAACGTCGGCCGACTTGATCGCCAATGCGCCTGTGCCATTGTTGAGCGCGACGACACCCTCGGTGCCTCCACCGATCGCACCCGCGCTGGTATCGACGGACAGATCGGTACCGTCACCGCGGACAAAGACGCCATCGTCGATGATCGAGTTGACATCGGCGGTCGTGACGGTGGTCGCGCCATTGCCGAAGTTAAACACCTCGACTCCATCGTAGGAACCGCTCACGCTAGCCGCGCTGGTGTCGACCGAAACGTCCGTGCCATTGACGGAATTGATGGCCAGGATGCCGTCGCCTGTGTTCCCGGTCACCATAGCCGTGGAGACGGCAAGTGCACCTGTGCCGCTGTTGGAAACAAAGATTCCGCGGCCATCACCGGAGACAGTGCCAGCGGTTGTGTCGAGAGTGACGTCCGTTCCACTGCCGCCCACGGAGATTCCAGTGCCGGTTAGGCCGGTCACGTCCGCCGTGACGATTGTGGCAGAACCGCTGCCCAGGTGGGACACTCTAACACCGTCGGAGCCACCGCTCACGCTTCCACCGCTGATATCCAAAACCGTGTCGCTGCCGTCGTTAAGCAGGAAAATGCCATCACCCGTAAGGCCCGCTACGTCTCCGGTCGTCGCCGATAGGGTCCCGGAGCCGGTGTTGATTGCTCTGATCCCCTCCGTTTGCCCGGTGACTTGACCGGCGGTCGTGTCGATCGTGAAATCGCTGCCCGCCGCGTTGAAGCTTATCCCATTGAACCCGGTGGCGATCACATCGGCCGTAATCAACATCGTCGAGCCGCTACCATCGTTGCTGCCGTTGATGCCGATGTTGCTACCCGTCACCGTTCCCGCGCTTGTATCGATCAACACATCGGTGCCGGTCGCTTCGAAGCTGGCGTTGATGGCATTTCCGCTTGTCGCGGTGACATCGGCCGTCCGGATCGTGCCCGTGCCGGAGCCATTGTCGATCACGAAAATGCCCGAATTGACACCATTCACCGCGCCTGCGGTGCTGTCGATAAGCAGGTCGGTGCCGTAGTTTGCAGCAAAGATGCCGTTCAGCGTGTCGGCAGTGACATCGCCGGAGATGACAGTCAGCACACCCGAACCGCGGTTATCCGCGAAGATCCCGTCGGTGTTTCCGCGAACGCTTCCAGCGCTGCTATCGATGATGAGGTCGGTCCCAGCGTTGCTGTTGGTTGCTCGGATGGCGCGCGAGTTCGCGCTGGTCACATCGGCAGAGGTGATCGAAAGCACGCCGCTGCCATATTGGCGCGCATCGATGCCGTATGCAGGCGCCCCTACACTGCCTGCGCTGCTGTCGATCGTGAGATCGGTTCCGAATGCGGAATTGAAGCCGTAGATCGCCGTACCTGTCACACTTGTCACATCGGCGGATATGATCGATAGGTAGCCGGTCCCGCGATGGCGCGCCAGAATACCGTTAGTGTTGCCGACGACACCGCCTGCGCTGGTGTCGATGGCGAAATCGGTCGCCGAGTAGCCCGTTCCGCCATACACGGCGATACTGTAGGTCGATTTGACCCCGGCAGTCGCGATAGTCAGCGAACCCGTCCCGTTCTGGTTGGCGAATATGCCGAGGCGGTTCGCGTTGATCGCGCCCGCCGTGGTGTCGATATTGAGCTCGGTTCCGAAGTTGTTCGCAAAGATGCCATCGAAGAATGTCGCTGAGATATCGGCAGTTGTAATCGACAGAATACCCGATCCGTAATTGCGCGCCTCGATAGCTTCATAGTTGCCACTAACCGCACCTGCGCTGGTATCGATGATCAAGTCAGTCCCGGTATTGAACGCGAATATCCCGTCATCCAAGGTACCGGTGATGTCCGCGGTCGTAACCGTCAGCGCACCCGTTCCGTTGTTGCGCGCTTCGATCCCGTCGAACCTACCCGTGACTGAACCGGCGCTGCTATCGATTGTCACATCCGTGCCGTATCCCCTGCCGATTATGCCAGCGAAACCGTCGCCAGCGACATCTGCGGAGTTGATACTCAGCGCCCCCGTGCCGAAACTGCGTGCGAAGATGCCGCTGCCGGTGCCGCTGACCGAGCCAGCCGTGCTGTCGATCGTAAGATCGCTCCCATAATTGTACTGGGTGGCGATGATACCGTAGCCGGAATTACCCGTCGCATCGGCGGTTGTGATCGTCAGCGCGCCTATGCCGTAATTGCGCGCCAGGATACCGTCGCTGCCTCCCGTGACCGATCCAGCGGAGCTGTCGATCGTTAGGCCGCCATTGTAGCCATATTGCACGCCGAAAATGCCTGCATCGTATTGACCGACCACGTCAGCAGTCGTGATTGCCAGCTCACTTGAATAGTAGCCGAAGCTGCGCGCGGTGATCCCGCGATTGTTGCCGGTGACGGTGCCCGCACTCGAATCGATGATAAGATCGGTTCCGTCGTTGGAAGCATAGATGCCGTCGCTGCCGATGCCGTCCACATCGGCTGTCGTGATGGTAAGGACACCCGAACCGTAGTTGCGTGCATTGATACCGTAGCTGCCGCTAACTGTTCCGGCGCTTGAATCAATGGCAGCGTTTGTGCCGAAATTGCCGAGGTCGATCCCATTGCCGTATGTACCGAGAACCGTGCCGGTCGTGATCGAAGCGTCGCCCGATCCGAAATTGAGGGCGTAAATCCCGTCAGACTGCCCCAGAACGCTGCCGGCCGAACTGTCGATCACAAGGTTTCCGGTCGAGAATCCGCCGAGATAGGCATAGATTCCACGGCCATAATTGCCGGTCGCGTCGGCGCTCGTGATTGAAAGACCGCCTGCACCATATTGGGTCGCGCGAATGCCGTTATCGTTTCCAGAGACCGGCCCGGCGCTGGAATCGATCGTGACGTCGCCCGCCGTCGCATACGACCGCACGAGGATGCCGTAAGAGCCATTCCCCACCACGGCAGCGGTTGTGATCGAAGTGGGTCCATAGCCGTCGTTTGTCACCGAGATACCGTTGCTCCCGCCGGTCACGGTGCCCGCCGAGGTATCCAGATTAATCCCGTTGCCGATCGAGCTGATCGCCACGCCGACGGCATAGGTGCCGGTTACGTCTGCGGTTGTGACATCAACGGTGCCGGTGCCCTGATGCTGAACGCTCACCCCGGATTGTTGCCCGATGACTGTCCCAGCTGCGGTATCGACGATGACATCGGTACCCTGCGCGCGGACATCGACGCCATCGAAGGTCCGTCCGGTCACATCGGCGGTGATCACACTTGTGTATCCCGAGCCATCATTGCGGGCGTATACGCCCGACAGGCTGCCGACGACCGGGCCACCGGTCGTGTCGATCAAGAGATTGGCACCATACGCCGAGTTGGTAACGGAAACGCCCATTCCGGCGGTCGCCGTGACGGCGCCGGTCGCGACCGAAACCGAGCCGGTCGCGTAATCGAGGCTCGCATTGATGCCGCTGTTCGCGCCATTGACTGAGCCGGCGGTGGTGTCGATCAGCAGGTCCGTCCCAGCGATTTTCCTTGCTCGGATGCCAGCAAAGGAGCCGCCAGCGACATCGGCGGTGGTGATCGTCAGAATGCCCGACCCGGCATCGCGGGCGTAAATCCCGTTGCGACCGCCCGAGACCGAACCAGCGCTGGAGTCGATTGTGAGGTCGGTCGTTCCGCCCGCAGCATCGGCATAGACGCCGTCGAAGTCTGTGCCGAAAGCGTCGGCCGTCGTAATCGTCAGCGAGCCAGTTCCGCGATTGAGCGCATACACGCCAAAGTTCCCGCCGCTGGTAGTACCAGCCGTGGAGTCGACGGTGGCATCGCTGCCATATGTCAGCGCAAAGATGCCGCTGTAGCCAGTCGCGTTGGTGTCGGCCGTGGTGACAGTCAGCGTGCCTGTGCCTTCCTGCCGTGCGACTACGCCAGAATATTGCCCTTGGATCGACCCTGCAGTAGTATCGACCGTGAGGCTCGTTGAATTGCCTCGCGACCGGGCGAAAACCCCGGTGCCATTGGTCGACGTGACGTTGCCAGCCGTAAGGCTGGTCGCACCTCCGTCATCCGAAAGGATGACCAACGCAAAATTGTCGGCGTTGACGTCCCCGCTTGTGGTGTCGACATCCAGGTCGCCGGTTTGAGCGCGCGCGTACACGCCGAAGTTTGTTGCCGTAATATCGCCTGTGGAGATCGACATCGACGTTGCGCCAATCCCATTACGCGCCGTGATGCCGTTTGCGCCCGCCGTGACCGCCCCGCCAGTCGTATCGATGGTGGTGTCGCCCAGATAGGCGCCGACATAGACTCCGTCACCATAGGTGCTCGATACATCGCCCGTTGTGACAGTGATCGACCCGCTGCCGTTGATGTTGGCGGCCTGGATCCCGTTATCGAACCCGCCGCTCACAGCGACGCCGGTGGAGTCGATCGAAATCGCACCGGTGTCGTAAGTGATGGCTAGAACTCCGCGATTGCCTCCGGTCACATCGCCGCTGGCCACGATGGTGATGCTGCCCGCGCCGCTGGTGCGGGCGTAGATACCGTCGTCGGTTCCGGAAACGGCACCGATCGCATCGACGTCGCCAATATTGATGTGGCCATCGGCGCCGAAGATTGACGCATTGGCATAAATGCCTGAACCGGCGGTACCGGTCACGCCGCCGACCGTACCGACGCCTTGGATCGAGATATCGCCGCCTGCCGAATCGATGCGGATGCCCGCACCGCCATTGCCGGTGATCGTCCCGATATCGCTGACGGTGACGGCACCACCCACCGAGCCGAGATCGAGGCCATCGCCGGCCTGGCCGGTGACACTGTCGAGGTTATCGACTGTGATATCCGCACCCAGAGTTCGGGTGTAGATTCCATCGGTCGCTCCAACGATATCGCCGGAAGACCCGCGAACCGTGATATGGGCGTTCCCGGCCGTGCTGGTGGCGCTGATCCCGTAACCGCCATAGCCGGTCACGTCATTGACAGTTAGCGTGACCGCTCCGGTCCCGCGCTGAACTACGAAGATGCCGTTGGTGGCACCGGAGACCGTGCCCGCGCTGGTATCTATGCTGAGTTCGGTGCCGTAGCTGCGGGCATCGATACCGTCGCCGATCGTGCCGGTCACATCGGCGGTAGTAATTGTGAGCGCGCCCGAACCATATTGGTCGAGATCTATCCCGTCATTGCCGCCGATCACGCTTCCCGCGCTGCTATCGACGGTGAAGTTGGTACCGAGCGCAGAATTCTGCGCGAAAATGCCGGCGAAATTGGTGCCCGTTACATCGGCCGTGATAATCGTGTGCGAGCCGATTCCGCCATTGTAGGAATCGATCCCATCATATTGGCCGATTACGGTCCCAGCGCTAGTATCGACCGAGACATTGGTTCCCATTCCGCTGTTTGCGGCAACGAAAACACCGTCGCGAGTGAATCCTGTTGCATCGGCGGTGGTGACGCTGGTCGCCCCCGAACCGTTACTGATGCCGACAACACCCCAGGTCCCCCCCGTGGCGCTGCCCGCGCTGGTATCGATGGTGAGGCCGGTCCCCGTCGCAACAACAGCCGTACCATAGCGCGAAGTCCCGCTGGTCGCACCGGTGATCACAGAAACGGCGCCAGTCGTGCCAGAATGAAAAACGCCTACGCCGGTGGTAACCCCAGACACCGTGCCTTGGCTCGTATCGACGAGCACATCGGCACCAAAGTTCCGCGATTGGATCCCGTACGTGTTGGCGGTGATGTCCCCGGTCACGATCGACACTGGGGAATAGCTGGAATTCACATAGATTCCGCGCGAATAGGTGCTGGAAATCGATCCTCCGCTGGTGTCGATCGTTACCGCACCCGAACCAGCCCCGTTAGATCTGACATAGACACCGTCTTGTCGGGCATCCACATCTCCGGTCGTGATCGAAATCGCGCCGTCGCCGGATGCAAGGTTTACGTCGATCCCCCGACCGGCGCTGTTTATTGTACCGCCCGAAGAGTCGATCGTAACGGTCCCGAGACCGTCGGTTGTCGCTGAAATGCCGAAGCCGTAGACCGAGAATATGTCACCAATCGCACCGGTGGTGCCAATCTCGATATTGCCGCCCGATCCGTTGCCAAAGGCACGGGCATTGGCGAGAATTCCTGCGCCGTATGCTCCCCCGATGCCGCCGCTCTGACCAATGTCCTGAATCGAGATATTGCCGCCATAGCTGTTGGCGTTGAGGATTCCGTCAAGCTCACCGATCCCCGTAATCGTGATTGCCCCGCCCTGACTCTGCGCAAGGACTGAACCGAACGTGCCGGCCACAAGGCCGATATCGTTCACGGTGATGGAGCCGCCAATGGTGCGGAGGTTCAAACCGAGCCCGTTCTGACCGGTCACGCTGTCGAGATTTTCGACCAGGATCGGAGCCATCTGGGTGCTCAGATAAATGCCATCGGTCGCACCGACGATATCTCCCGACGAACCGCGCACTGTGATGCTGGCGCTGGCTTGGCTGCTGCGAGCCTGAATCGCCGGGCCGTAGTTTGAACTGACATCATTGACCGTCAGTGTCGTGGTGCCAGGTCCATAGTTGCGCACGCGAATGCCGCGAGAACCGGCATCGACGACACCCCCCGACGTATCGATGGAGATGTCGCCGCCGCTGGGATCGAAGACGCCGCCCATCTCGACATAGACGCCGTAAGATGCGGACGTGATATTGCCGGTCGTAACGGTGATGTCACCGGTCCCAGAATTGCTCACCCGGATCCCGTCCCCTTGCGAGGACAGCGATCCCGCCGAGGTGTCGATCTCGATATCGCTGTCGCGACCGGAGAAAGCGGCCACAGCGGTGCCTGCGGTCGAGGTAACGTTGCCGGTGCGGATTTCGACATTGCCGGAAATCCCACTCAGTCCGGCCCTGACGCCGAGCTCGCCGATCACGCTACCGGCAGTGGTGTCAATCGTGAGGTCCGATCCCCCGGTGCGCACATCGATCGCCACGCCGCCCGTGGCAGACACATCCGCTGTCCTAACGGTGTTGCTGCCGGACCCGGACGTGAAGACGACGACACCGCCGCGTCCGCCCGAAACCGTGCCAGCGGTCGTATCGATGGAAAGATCGCCGACGAAGGTCGTGAAAGCACCATCGACTTCGATCGCTTCTTCGCTCGATCCGGTCACATCGCCAGTGACGATCGAGAGGGTGCCGAGGAAGTTTTCGACGAGAAGCCCGTGCTGACCGCCGCTGACCGATCCAGCCGATGTGTCGACAGTAACATCACCGCCGCCGCTTGCAGCGATCCCGTCTCCGAACGTGCCCGATACACTGCCGGTGGTGATCGTAAGCAGGTCGCCTGCTGTGCTGCGCGAAGAAACGTCGATCCCATCGCCGGTCGCCGTAACCGAGCCAGCGCTGGTATCGATCGTCGTCATGCCGCCGCGCGTGTTCAGCCGGATGCCGAAGCCACTCGTTGCGCTCACGTCGCCGGTAATGACGGTGGCAGAACCGGAGCCGTAATTGGAAGCGGTAATGCCCCCTGCCGTCCCCGACACGCTGCCTGCGCTGCTGTCGACGAACACCGACGTGCCGGGATTGAGCAAATCGTCGCCGGCGCCAATCCCGATCCCGTTAAGCGCAACCACGTCCGCAGTGGTGACTTCGATCGCCCCGTTTCCGGCGTTGTCGACACTGATCCCGCTGGTCGCCCCGGTGACAGTGCCCGCCGTGCTATCGATGATGATGAAGCTCGTCGTGGGACCGGAATTGTTCTCCGCCCGAATGCCTTGAGCGACAGTGCCCGTGACGGCACCGCCGGTCTGGACCGTTATTCCATCGTTGACGAAATTCTCGACATCGATCCCGACATCGCCGGTGACCGTGCTGGTGCCACTCGCCTGGCGAATGGCGATCCCGCCATTGGATCTCGCTTCGAGCCCATTGCCGCCTACGCCGGTGGTATCGACTTCAAAGCCATCCTCGATCGTCGTGTCGCTGCCGAGAAAGCCGAACAGGTCCTGCGTCGTCGTCGCCGGAGCGCCATTGTCCTCGCACACGAACACGCCGCTGCCGGGCGTGGTCTCGACGCAGGCGTCCTGAGCCAGCGCGGAGCTTGCGCCGACCAGACCGGAGGCGGCGATCGCCGCCGGAGCCGCGCCCCAGCGCAGGGCTGCAAGTGCCCGACCGATCAGGCTGGTTTCGCCGCCAGCTGCACCGTCGACCGCAACGGATACGCCAAGCTCGGGCGAGTAGCTCGCTACGACGCCGTGCTGTTTGGTCATCCGCCCGCCGCGCAGCATGGCCGAGGTCACCGGACGGTGCTCGTAGCCCGCCAGATCCAGCCACTCATCGCTCTGCTTTTCGGCCGAAACAATGTTCGCGAATGCGCTCAGCTTATTCGTCACAGTCTAGCCCCTGTTGCTCCGCACACGCGGAGTTGGTTCGGATTCACCTGTCCCGTCCGACAGGCAAACCTGCTTGCATGTTTCAAAATGTACCGGCCTTTCACAGGCTCTGGATTATGCGACCCTCTCCCGAAACTCAGCCGTCGTCGAATGTGATCAACGTGGCTGCATCGGGGGAATTTGGAGACACGGTCATCGGGCAGGAGAAGCCTTCGACCAGTTCAACATCGTAAAGCTCGCCAATATCGCCATCGATCCGGAACCAGTCGACGCAGGTGCCCTTGGCTAGGTCGATAACCTGCACACCGCACCATGGTTCGCTGTCGGCATCTTTCAGCCGCTGATCGAGCGCGAGCCCCTCAAATCTCTTGTAGCGCGGCCGCGACAGGCCGACGAAGGCGTAGCCGCCGTGGAATGAAAGGCCGCGCATGAAACCCGGACAGAAGGCGATCGGTTCGAAGGTGCCCATCTCGCCCCCCTGGCCGAACTCGACATATCCGAGATCGCCGGTGCCGGAATTGAGCACCCACAACTTGCCATCGTGCCATCGTGGTGAGTGTGGCATCGACAGGCCTTCGCATACGACTTCGCCCCTTTCGACATCGATCACCACGCCGCCGTCGGCGCGGCGATCGCGCCAGCCGTCGATCGTGTTCGATCGAGACACGGCGGTGACGTAAGCCGGCTTACCATCGCGCATGGCCAGGCCATTCAAATGACAACGATCCTCATCGACGATCTCGCTGATGAATGATGGCTGCCAGACTGGCTTGAAGGAATGCCGCTCCGAAACCGTAGCAAGGCAGTTGTAGCGGGTGTTCACAAACAGTATTTGTCCATCCGCTTCTACTCCCACATCGTGCGCATCGAGCTGGCCGGTGACGTATTGCGTGCGCGGCATGAAACACGCGTCGTAAACCTGATTGATGCGTTGATCGGGGTTGAGGATGTTCTCGAACCGGATCAGCTGAGCACCAGCGGAAAGCACAAGCTTGCCCGCGCCATCCGCAGTCAGGCCCATCGGCTTGGGCATTCCGGATTGATGCAATTGGGCCCCGCCCTGCGGACCCGAACCGAGCATATAGAGAAAGCCGGATTGGTAAGAGGTGAACGCCAGCGATGCCTTCAGGCCGGCAAGACGAGCCAGCAAGCCGCCGGACAGAGAGTACTCAACCTTTGGAGGAGCCGCCCCGGCCTGACTTGCCGCGACGGATTGACCTTGTGCAGACATTTAGTGCGTGCGGCCCCTTCTTGCACACAAACGAATCTTTGAGTTGGCGTGATGGCCGAGCAAACCGCTCGCGTAAAGGAAATTGCGTAACTTTGCTCCGAATTTTGTCGCGATTTCTTGTAGATGGGCGAGTTCATCAACGGGTGCCGGATCGAAAGCTGGGCTATGGATGCTCCGGCCGGCATTGCCATAACAGGATACTTGCTCAATCGCCCTGCTTGTCGTTAAGGAGGCCGCCGGATCACTATCCTCCATCAGGAGCCAATAAATGAGCAAGGACACGTCGACCGTGGGCCGTCGACTCTCGCTCGACGAAATCGTTTCTTTCTGCCGTCGGCGGGGGTTCGTTTATCAGAGCAGCGAGATCTACGGCGGGGTCAACGGATTTTGGGATTTCGGCCCTCTCGGCGTCGAACTGAAGCGCAATATCAAACAGGCGTGGTGGGAAGATATGGTCACCCACCACAATCCGCTTGTAACATTGCCCGGTGCCCCCGGAACTTACGAGATCACCGGCCTGGATAGCGCGATCATCCAGCACCCCCAGACATGGAACGTGTCCGGCCATGCCGAACTCTTCAGCGACACGATGGTCGATTGCCAGGAAAGCAAGCGGCGCTACCGCTATGATCATTTGCAGGGCCGCTGGATCGAAGGACGCGACGGTCGCGTTTTCGTGTGCCTGGCACTCGATGCGGCGGACGCGGATGCTTGGTTGGACAAGCGGGCCCGGTCGCTGCTCAAGATCTCCAAAAAGGTCGATGTCGAATGGGACAGCGAGTTGGTCGATCTCGCCGAAGTCAGCCTGTCCGACGCAGTCGCTCCGCACGCCAGCAAGCCTGGAACGCTGACCGAACCGCGCGAATTCAACTTGATGTTCAAGACGCAAATCGGAGCTGTCGAGGATAACGCCGACATTGCCTCGCTTCGTCCGGAAACGGCGCAGGGGATCTTCCTCAACTTCCGCAACATCATCGATTCCGGTCGCCATGAGCTGCCGCTGGGCATCGCACAGATCGGCAAGAGCTTTCGCAACGAGATCACGCCGCGCCACTTCATCTTCCGCTCGCGCGAGTTTGAGCAGATGGAAATGGAATTCTTCTGCCCACCGGAGACATCGATGGAATGGTACAAGTTCTGGGCAGAGCGCCGGGTCGACTGGTATCGCAATCTCGGCCTGCGTGAAGAGAACATCCAGGTGCGCGAACACGGCTCGGACGAATTGAGCCACTACGCACTTGGCACGACCGACATCGAATACGCGTACCCATTCCTTCCCGACGGAGAATTCGGCGAATTGGAAGGCATCGCCAACCGCGGCGATTTCGATCTCAACAGCCATTCGATGGGCCTGCTCGAGAAGGCGAATCCGCCAACGCCGGCGCTCGACGAAAATGGCAAACCGCGCCATCGGGGCAGCGGCAAGAACATGCAGTACAACGACATCGCGCGGGGCGAAAAATACGTGCCTCACGTAATCGAACCGGCGGCAGGGGTCGACCGGGCAATGTTGGCGTTCCTGTGCGACGCTTTGGAAATCGAAGGCATTGGCGGGGATGAAAAGAACGAGCGAACCCTTCTTCGGCTCCATCCACGGCTCGCCCCGGTTAAGGCGGCTATCTATCCGCTCGTGAAGAAGGACGGCATGCCGGAGGCGGGGCGCGAGTTGTTCGGCAGCCTCAAGCGCCGGTTCAATGTCATTTATGACGAAAAGGGCTCAATCGGTCGGCGCTACCGCCGGGCCGACGAGATCGGCGTGCCCGTGTGCATCACGATCGACGACCAAAGCGTCAGCGAAGGCACGGTTACCGTCCGCGACCGCGATAGTCTCGCGCAGCGCCGCGTCCCGATCGAGGAATGCGAAAGCCTGATCGCAGAAATGTTACACGCTTGATCGCGACCAGGAGCGGAACCGGTGGCTGGATGTTGCCTAAGGAGGGTCGAGCGTCGGTCTATTTCAGGTTGAGCTTTTCGACCAACGACATCGTCGAGGCCGCAATCGAGGAATAAGGCGCATCGAGATGGCGTAGCATCCTCCTCACGTCGGCATTCCGCGATTTTGTACGGAGCTTCTCGGGATTGATGTCCTCGATCCCCGTTGGCGCGGCAATTGCGGCCGCTGTCTTGAGGATCGTAGCCTCGAGCGGGGTGAATGCCTGTTGTTCTGTCTTGATACGCTCCCTGAGCTGCGTGCGCAGATTGATGTTCTCTCCAAGCTCCAGCAAGTCGACCAGGGAGTTTCGGACTTCGTCCCGCGTCACCTTAACCGCGCTTTCGTTGGAGCTCCGCATGACAGGCACCCCGTCGCGATCCAGCCTGTGCATCAGCCACGGTCCTAGCGCGACCACGCTTTCGCCAATTTCGGCGGTGAGCGAGCCGGGGGGAACGAACGCATTGCGATCGAGGCTGTGCTTGGCGATGAGATCCCAGCTGCTGCGCAACATCGGAGGCGTATCGAAGACCAGCTGGCTCCCCTCTCCGCTGCGGTCCAGTACCAGGAGCAGGCTCATCACGTCTGGATGATCACCGACCATGTCTCGCAACCGGTCGACCACCCTTTGCAGGAGCTCCTGATCGACCTTTTGCCTACGAGCCAGAATATGCGAACCGAGGATGCCATGGAAAGGGTTCTCGAACTTCTCGAAAAGGAGATCCTTCAATTCCTGGTTTGACGTTTCAGCCTTCGACACCGCGTCTCTGCCGCTTTGCAGGCTCAACCGGGCGAGCTCCTCCAGTCGGAGCGATCTGTCTTCGGGCTGGAATCCTACATCGAGGCGGGCCATGTGCACCGAGGCGGATCGCAGCTCAGGACGACGAACCCGATCTTCTTCTGTGAAGAAGTCCGTCGTAACGAAGAAGACTTGGGTCTGCCAGCCGGAGCAGCACACAGCATACATCTCGTAGTCGCCTAGCGGACCGGTCTGGACCACAATGCGATAGGTGCCAGGGGGGACCTCCAGATGCAGCGCACCACATCCCTCTTCTTCGTAAAGCGCACCCTCATCGAAATCGGCAAGCAGCGTTCCGTCCAGATTGTGGACCGAAAGCCCGATCCACGGTCTGCTCGGACCTTCCCGTTCGGCTTCACGGACAAAAATGAATAGGCGAGATTGGTCTGCGGACGGGGAGGATGATGGGAGCGGGATGGATTGACTGGTCATGCGTGCCCGCTCGGCATGACGGGGATGTCCGGTTTGCGTATCATTTAGCGGAGATGTGGAACGGAACGCGACGGGTTCTGTCTGCACGAACATTGTCGTGAAGCCGGGTTCGATCTCGACCATCTTGTCATGCTGGTTCGATCCAGCCCGGCATCGCACCTTGTAGAAGCCGGGCGACACTTCTGCGCGCAATTCCCCCATTCCTTCCGCGATGCGCCTGAGTTTGTGGTCGATCAGAAATATCTCGGTTGCAACATCCGGAGCCGTGATCACAACGGGCCTGCGGTCCGCCTCTTCACGCCACTCATTGCGACGCACCTTGTAGGAGATCTCGTTGCTGGCAGCGTCGGTGATCTCGCCTTCGAGCGGTCCTTCCGACCTAGATCGTAACTTCGACATCGGTCCCAACCACCTCTTTCAATCCTGACGAGCGAGCAGTACTCACGACCACGGCCTTATAGTATCCCGATGCAAGCTGGAACGTTACGGTCGAAGAAGCCATTGTCGCTTCAGCTACGATATCGTTTGGACCGGCATAGATTCGAACGGTTTCACCGCCCTCGTAAGGGTCGAGATTGACCGTGAAATCGAACAGGACGACCCCCTTACCTCTAAGAACAACTATGTCCTTATTGCTATCGGCATCTATTTCAGGGCCAGCATCTTCCGGGTCGACAGCGAAAGTCTTAAAGACATTGTGAATATGCTTCTTTATCGCAGTCCCGGTAATGTTCCCGCTGCGATTGGGTTCAGCAGTCTGCAGTGCATTTAGCAAACTCTGGGTAAACACCCCTTTCTTTACCCCATCAAATTCCTTTTCGCGCGCATCAAACGCCCAGTTTGTGGCATACGCGTAAAATGTCTTCACTCGTCTTGCCAAGATCGGGTTGCTAACGTTCGGTAGCTCGGGCGGTATGATGGATGTCATCGGATCCACACTGCGGCAACAATCAGCAAGAAGCAGGATTTCATTAAAGATCCCGTTTCGTTTGAACCAATTGGCATAAGCGGTAACGGCCAGATGCGGCGAGTAAGGCGTTTTTGCATTGGCGGCAAATAGGGCCGCCTGGGTCATATCAAGCGGATCACCAAATCCGTGTCCGGCCACATAAAAGTAAAGGCGTTGACCGTAGGGAGGGTTTTCTAGCCCTAGAGCGACAAAGTCTTCAAACAAGAGTGCAAGATCGTCACGCCGCGGCTTGGCCTGATTTGCTTGCATGTCTTGAGCCCAGTCCGGAAAGCTGGCGGAAGTGAGCTTTTTGATATTGTCTGGATGGACGTTCCCTCCATCGGGATTGACCAGCCAGTCTGCCATTTCTTGCACATCGTTATTGGGCCCCTCGAGATCCCCGATGCCGGGATACTTCTGCACCCCGACTATGACTGCATAGTGATCAGTGTACGCTGCCATCTCCCAGATACCTCTATATCATATGCGTCACACTATCGATGGTCGCCGGGTCGTCGTCGAAACCACCATGATCGGTTGCTTCGCTGCGAAGTCCCTGCGCCGCGTTGGCATTGGTGACGGACCAGACCGACCGGTCGGGACCAGCCTTGTGGAAGTTACGGACGGATTCGACCGCCGGAAACCTGGCCCCTGGATATCGCGTCCCATCGAAATATCGCTCCATCCCCACGATTGGCTTGTCGGACTCATCTTCTAGGACGCCCGAAATGAAGTACAGCAGGGAGTGCGGATAAAGCACCGGCACCAGTCGATCCGCTTTCTCGCGGTCGTCGTCCATCGTATACATGCGATAGGCCGCAATGCTGCTTTGATGACCGGAAAGCGTATCCGCCATCATCTCGCAGGTGATTGCCGGAGCCATGAATTGGACGTGGAACTCGGTGCCATTCGGCAGAATACTCGCACCATATTTCATGAAGTTGGCCGCGTAGATAGAACCGGCGCTATGCCCAACCAGCCAGATTTTCGGCGGCGGCCCATCCGAAGCGTCGATCGCTTCTCGCAGCGCATACAAGAGAGCGGTGCCCCCGTGCACCATGCGATCCCCGCCAAAGGCATCGGCGGTGTCCTGTTTCATCAGATTCCAGATGTACCCGCCGACATTGGAGAGATAGAACTCCCGCAATATCTCCTCGACAACGGTGGCGTGAAACCCGTGGTCGCGCTTGTTGCGATACCGCCTAATGACCTTGATCGCGACGGACACGATTGCCTTGATCATCTTCGCTTTGGAGATCAGCCCACGCGATCCGGGCTCCGGCCGGTCAACATACTTGTCTAGCGCATCAGGAGCCATCAGTGTTCTGGTCGAACCCTGGACATGCGCGCTTCGACGGCCTCCGTCGGCAGCAATGTCGGCGGGAGACCTGAGCGAATTCGAGATGCGGGCAATTTCCTGCGACAGCTGAAAATCCCGCGCCATCTCTGCCTCGAGCATGCGCTCTTCCCAATCGTCTATTGGCTCGATCTCTTCATTGACCCCATGCTCGTTCTCCACCGACATGGCTTCCGGAGCCGTGACTTCGTCAAGTCTCGCCTCGATCTCGGCATTGAGCTCCCGGGTATCGACCAGCGGCAGCTGCCTGGCGGAACGGCGCGTCACATCCTGTCCTGCCTTGCGCACCACGATCTCGCTCACCTTTTTCCAGATAAGCTTGAGGATCCTCTCCGATGCGATTTCCCTCAGGTTGTTCCAGATCGCTTCTGTCAGCCAAGATTCCCAAACCATGAAGATCGGGTAAGCATCCGCTGGGCCCGTGAAATCATCCACGAGCTTGGATGCGGTTCCGAGCCCGTTCTCGTAGGAGACCAGGCCGCCATGCATGTAGATGACGATCTTGCCCTTAGCGACGGCCTGCTGCGAAATGCGATCGACGATGGCCGCACTCATGGCATCCGACAGCTTGCCACCTTCGGTATGGATAACGTGGTCTTTCAGGTCTTCAGGTATCTCAGGCATGTTCGCGTTCCCCAATTGAGCAAATCGATCGTTGCCGCCCGCCGCAGACACTCGGGTCAGCGCACACCGGCGGCGTTCGGGCGATGCTTGCCTTTTGCAAATCGTCTCAAGCATCGTTTGAGACGAGGGTCCAGATTGAACGTTCAGGCAACCACAATCGCTCAAACGCCCCGACCCGAGAACTTACAATAGGCATTGGAACATGCTCTTTTGCTAATTGAACCATAGTATTACCAAGAACGCAATCTTGGCTTCAGGCCTCAATCGCGACCATCTTGGAAAGAATGGCGTTGCGATCTCCAGGGAACTCCTGCCGATAGAGCGTGATCTACAGTGTTCGCCAGAGCCAGCCTTTTGATTGCGGGCCAAGTGCTACCGCACCGCACAAAAAGCGGGTTCTTTTGGTTGGGAATCCTCGCTAGGTCACCATTGCAGCAGACGGCGAGTCGTTCGATCCACAGGAGCTGACAAGATGCCGAGATGGCTTTCACTTGCGATCGGTCTCTCCGCTTTGTTCCTCACCGGATGCGGCGGTCCCGTTTTGCAAGAAGCCGAAACCGTTCCTCGCCCCGCCAAGCTTCTGCAGATTACGGAGGCCACGACGCAGCGCTCCAATAGCCTCCCGGCTGTCGTCAGATCCGTTCGCACCACGGACCTCGCGTTTCAGGTTGGCGGGCAAATCGTCGAGTGGAATGCTATCGATGGCGCCGAGTTTCGCCGCGGCGATCTGATTGCCAGACTGGATGCGCGCAGTTTCCAGGCTGCGGTTGCGCAAGCCGAAGCGCAGTACAAGAATGCCGATAGCGAATATCAGCGGGCGCTTCGCCTGATCGAAGAGGACGCAATCTCTCGCAGCGTGGTCGAAAGCCGGGATGCACAACGGCAAATCGCCAAGGCCTCGCTCGACACTGCGAAGAAGAACCTGTCGGACACGGCCTTGCGCGCACCCTTCAGCGGATTCGTCGGGCGGACGAATGTCGAGCAGTTCCAGAACGTCGCACCGCAACAGCCGGTTCTGGTCCTGCAAAGCCAGGCGGTCGAAGCGATCGTCAACGTGCCGGCGAGCTTCGTTTTGAATTCGAACCGCGTCCGCTACTTCAACACTTTCATCGAACTGGATGCGGCACCAGGAAGGCGCTTTGCAGCGACATTTCGCGAAGCGACCGGCCAAGCCGATAGCTCGACGCAGACATTCGAAGGACATTTCTCCTTCACACCGCCACGCGATTTGGTTGTGTTGACAGGAATGACGGCAACCCTGTTTTTTGAAACTGAAGCGGTCGACATTCCCGAAGATCTGCGCGGCGTTTCGGTGCCCCTGTCCGCAATAATGTCTGACGGCGATGCCCGATATGTCTGGGCCGTGAAGGGTCGCGAACGCACACTCGAACGGCGCAATGTCGAAGTAGCCGACGCTGTCGGAGAGAGCATGATCGTCACCGACGGACTGAACGAGGGCGACACAATTGTCGCGACGGGCGGCGCTTACC
>JAAUYH010002740.1_pt1 | contig 47508 bp, 22 predicted proteins | sample 7278061 | NCBI WGS metagenome assembly JAAUYH01 (sample SAMN14350203, study PRJNA611818) | marine sediment metagenome | isolation source: surface marine sediment (0.6m) | place: French Polynesia: Moorea | collected 2018-08
AGCTCCTATTGGGTAATCTCGATATGAAAGTATCTTCACCTCGCAACGACTTGTTACAAGCAATGAAAATGTGTCAGGTTGTTTCTGGACACCCGGTGAGTCATGTTGCCTTAAATGGTTCATGCTTTTATAGGAAACATAGTTAGAATAGAAACTGTTTAATTTATTGGTTAGGCTAAAGATTCCACTACTATTCTAAGTATTATGTAAAGTACCCGAGGAAACTTTCCAAGGGCAGAAATTTTCTACCATTCGATCCGACTTCCCACAGGGCATAGACACTCGAGCGCCTGTCTTTCGGCTCAGAACAACTTGGAGACCAATTAACGGATTTACTGTATACTTAACCGGCACAGTTCCCATACTAGAACGGTAGCCCCGAACGACATGTGTTCGTATACTGGAGTGAAGGCATTCTATTGGATATTGCAAATTACAGGATCTCGAACTAATGGCAGCTATCACAGAACAATTCAGGAGGTAGGTCAGTTGGGGTTTTGGTGCGCTTAAAACAATGCGGTTTTGTGGTGCTGCAGGACGAAAAGGATGAACCAGCTTTAAAGATGAGGTTCGTCATCACTATCAACTGTCGTCGTCTCATATACTGGACAAGACAGAAAATTTTAGTTCATTCTGACCCTACGGTAGCATAAAACGAGTCACCTGTCCGATCATCGTTTCGGACTGGTCACAATTATAACGCACGGCAAGTCGGTACGAGCATGTAGTAATGATCAACATTAGTGCGAGCTATTTAATAAAAACGTAATGCAGCGTACGCACAGGCAGGGCATTCCTTCCCATACACAGAGTGCAGTACCAGTACTGGTACGGTCACTTCTGAACACTGTCACGATTTCAGTCCTAGGTCATTTTCCAAATGCTTGGTCAACGTAGATATGTGATCACAAATGCTGAATAATCACTTGACCTGTCCAGTACTTGGAACAAAGGCAATATCCCTCAACTTTATTGGTCAGATTTTGTTGAGACAGTGCCCCTTCATATAAAGATCTACCTACAGTACTTGTCCACACACTCTCTCTGGATACCACCCTGTCAGAGTGGTGGCGGTGCGGCACCATTCTGCTTCGGACGAACTTTCGCAACTGAACTGGAGAACGGACAAAAATCCAACATATACGATCGAGATAGTCTGCCTACTTCTTCTATATACTGTAACAATCGATGTTTGACATGGCGCCCTCCCGCCTACTCCGCCCATATTTACCACGAATAAAAACACAAAGATGAAGTAATCGGCATGCCAACACTGGTGCGGTTTATGTATTCTGCAGTGGGGCATCAAAGTCGTGACAAGCTATTAGGTTATTGGTCCCGTCAGCGATGAGACAGTCCTTGTCAAAGGATAACGATGAAATGAAGGCTGTGTATCCACCAATGGTGTATTGGCGTTTCCCATTTTTGATTGAAGCCACTGCAATGGTCCCATCTCGACTCCCAGATACGAGCTTGGTTTCGTCGAGTTGCAGTGCCATGACTGCTGCGTCATGTCTTGGTGGTTCCGCGATACATTTCCCAGTTCCGAACGACCACAATTTCACCGAGCCTGTAGCCGAACCAGTTGCTAGTGTTTGAGTTTCATCATGAAAGTAGATTGCAGTAGTGTTGTTTGGATGTGCCTGTAATGATAGAAGATGTGTTCCCCGAGTAGATTGATAAGCGCTCACTCTTCCTGATGCACACCCGACCAGCACATGCGAGTGTTCTGTAAGAGTCATGCAAAGAACGGGTTCCCCAACGAATATAGTATTCACAAGTGCACCAGTATTCAGACACCACACACAAACAGTCCCATCGACTGACGCTGAATAGAGTCGGCGTGCGGCTGCATTGATTTTCAGCGCCGTGATGATGTTAGTGTGACCTGTAGTCAGTCGGAAGCATGGTTCAGGGAGCGATGGACCGTCTTGCGTAGCGTTTGGGAAGTTTGCCCAATCTCGCGAAGACCGATATGCTGCCACATTCCACACGGAGATGGTTTGATTCCCCGAACCAACAGTGGCGACGAAAGCACCGTCAATAGCAACAGCAGTAGTTTGTCCCGAGTTTGCTTGCATATATACAGCTCGGTCATGAGTATTGAGGTTGAACAGACATACTGTGCCATCAGCAGAGCCACACACCATCAACGATTCATCGATGGCTAGACGTCGAACAAAGTTTTCACCCGGCACACAAGCGACGACAGAAGTACGGTATTCCCCATCACGCCAGTTGCGAGCTACACGGCGGTCAGTTTCAACCAACTCAGTACGGAGATTAGAAATACGCCATTGCAGAAGAGCGAGGTCAGCAGCTGCAAAGCGCGACCCATCACCAGGCGAGGCATTATTAGGATTGGGTGCGGTCTCACACGCTACGATGTTCTGCTTAGCCGGCGTGGCCCTAGCGCGGCGGCTCCGACACAAGTGTAACGGTGCATGTGCGCGAAAGGCACCAGTGGGAGTAGTAACAAAGTTGATCGATTGCATGGTGTAGCGATGGCGGGTAGATAAAAAGTCTGAGATGGAGAAGCACGCTCGGGCCGGAATGAGGATTCACATGATAGTTATAAAGCGGTGCGCGGTGGGTGGACAAATCCCGCGCAAGCTTTGAGTGGGTGAGCTACAGAAAAATCTGTGGCACACAAGTCGACACGACCCGCGTATGGCGCGCGGCATATGAAAAAATAACCGTCTGCGGCTTGCGGGGTCATCGCGCCACACATCTCACGCGCGATTTGTTGACACCAATATAGCGCAGGGTAAAAGCTTCACAGTATTCCATCCCCGCACACGATATCTTGCCTGTCCAACACGCGCACTTACTATCGTCGTCGGCGTCGACTCTCGCCCTCCGAATTTGATTCGTTTGCCGCTTGATTTCTTCTGCGCGCCACACTCGGGTCTTGATATCTGCTGCGCCCATACACATCGGCCTTCCCACGGTTCCGGCGTTGCAGGCGGGCTTCGCGCTTCTCCTTCCGCTCCAAACGCTGCTGATCTTCGACCGACAAACACTCCACCCGCGGCTCCCACTGCCCGGCCTCCTCCGGCCCCCGCAGCACGTTCTGTACGTCCACCACCGCGCGGCGCGCCCGCTTATCTTCGAATTCCGCCAGATTATTCAGCTGATCTCGCACCGCGTGCGCGACTGCCGGCGCGTACTCCGTTCCAAGCCCCATCTCCGTGCACAGCTGCGTGGCGAACGACTCCGGACAGTTTTCCGTTGAGTTCAAGTCCCACTCGAATTGGTCCCGCAGCACGACGCGTCCCATGCGCAAATTTAGCTGCACCACTTGGCGCGACTCCCCCGAGTCCAGCCGCCGCCTCTTCGGTGGCACGAACGCATCGATTTGCTCCTGAATCGACGTCGCCACCTCGTCCACCACGTCGTTCCCGAGCCCCAGGTCCGCGCACAACATCAGCGCAAAATCGCGCGGCGTTATCGTCGACTCCAGCGTGTTCCATGTAAATATCTCCGTGGTGTGCTTGCCTTCGACCACAAGGTCGAGGCGAACCGGGACGAGCGGGTCCGACAAGGGCCCCCCGCTTGCGGCATCGTCATCTGTTAGCGTGCCGGTCGCACCCGTGACGGTAGCCGCGGCGGGTACAACACTCATTTCCGCTGTTAATCAAAAGACCCAAAACGAATGATAGTGAAATCAACAGCTTTGTGTCGCTAGCCAGGACCGCTGGGTGGATGTAGAAATGTGTCCTCGAATAGCATTGTCTACGGGATGACAATATCGTAATCAAGAAACGACGGCTCTGGGGGGATTGGAAATTTTCCGTTTACTTCACAGGGGGAATTGCTTATTTACAGATTACAGATCTAAAGCAAACCGTAAAAACAGTTCGCACGCATAACCATTCTATGGCACGTCGACCGTAGCACGTGATATAACAGCACAGCAGTCTTGCCCTGATTGACAACATACACATTTCATTTTACGACGTTGCGCTGGTCACATCTCGACCCTTTCTGAGCAACACGAAAGATGGAGGCGCCTGCGAATCCCGAGCAAAACGTGCCGCTGAAACCGAAGAAGAAGAAGAAGAAAAAGAAGGGAGGTGACAATCTCGACGCGTTACTGAATGCGCAGCTCGCGGACAGTGTCGCGACCGATGTCCCCGAGGTCGAGTTCGAGAGCGTTGGAAACGGGTTGGGCAGCACCGCGGAGCCGAGTGAAGCCAAAAGCGCCTTCGACTTGCTAGCCGAGCCTGACGACGATGCCAATGCTGAGAGCGCAGCACCAAAGAAGAAGACCAAGAAAAAGAAGAAGAAGAAAGGTGGTGCCGATCTAGACGCGTTACTGAACGCGCAACTCGAAGACACGCCCGCAAACGATGCGCCTGAAGTGGAGTTCGAAGCCGCCCCGATTGAGGCCGATAACGCTTTCGACTTGCTCGCCGAACCCGAGGATCCTGTGGATAGTCCGAAAATGAGCGCATCACAGAAGAAGAAAGCAAAGAAAAAGAAGGCGAAAGCTGCGCCTAAAAAGGAGGAAGAGGATTTGGATGCACTGTTGAATGAATTTGGTGGCAGTGGCGACAATATTGATGATTCCAGAAAAGAAACTACACCTGCCCCGACGAGCGGGGGAAATGATGCAGACGATTTGCTTGCAGAACTAGAAGGCGATACCGCAGCCTCGAAACCGTCTGCATCGCAAAAGAAAAAGGCTAAGAAAAAGAAGGCGAAAGCTGCCACAAAAGATAATGACGATGATTTGGATGCGCTTATGAACGAACTCGGTGGAGATCCCGCCGAAAAGAAGGAGACCGTGCCCGCAGCTGCACCCGCGAAAGAAACCGATGACGCGGACAACTTGCTGGCGGAGCTCGAGGAAGATGGTGCTCCTAAACCTAGTGCGGCAGCCAAGAAGAAAGCAAAGAAGAAAAAGAAGAAGACGCAACAGAGTGAGGAACAAAAAACCGCTGAACCCGCTGAAGCAACCACGGCGAAGAAGGGGAAGAAAAAGGAATCCGCCGTTGTCCGACGGGCTCGCGAACAACAAGAACGATTAGCTGCGGCCGCAGAAAAAGAGCGTTTGCTTCGCGAAGAAGAAGAGAGGCGGATTGCGGAAGAGGAAAGAGTAAAACGAGAAGCCGAAGAAAAGAAGGCTGCGGCTCGTGCCAAGAAGAAGGCTGCTGAAAAAGCACGAAAGGAACGAAAACGTGCTGAAGGAACACTGTTGACGAAGGCAGGCAGAGAAAAGAAGAAGAAAGCAGACGCTTTCTTGGCACAATTGCGTGCGCAAGGACGCCTTCCTGTTTCTGGAGCTGATGGCAGTGCGGATGGTGAGCCTTCTCAACGGAGGTCAGGCATTGTCTATCAACAAAAACGAAAAAAGAAGCCTTCCGCAACTGGAGCAGGCCCTCAAAAAACTGCAGAGCCGAAGAAGGAAGTGTCTGAAGATAAGACTGAGGAATCTACATCGAATATTGAAACGCCCGATATTTCTAAACTTTCAATACAAGAGAAAGAAGAGAAGAGAGAACCTATGGTTGAGAACTGGGAAGATATGTCTGAGGAATCAGAGAAAGAAGAGGAAGTGGAGAAAGAAGCTGACGTCAAAGTCGAAGAGAAATCCAAACAACAGAAAGATGCTCAACCGGCAAGCGATGATGAAGAACAGTATGAGGAAGATGATGAAGACGAAGATTCGGAGTATGAAACGAGTGACAGTTCTTACGACTCTGAGGACGATCATCGAACTAGCAAGACTGCGATGGAAGCACAGAGACGCCGTGCGGCTATCAGACAGGCTCATGAGAAACGTCGACGAGAGGCATGGGAAGCAAGATCACCTGATAAGCTGCGATCGCCTGTAATTTGTATCATGGGGCATGTAGATACTGGCAAAACAAAAATACTCGACAGAATACGTCGAACGCATGTGCAAGATGACGAAGCCGGTGGTATCACCCAACAAATCGGTGCTACGTACTTCCCCATTGAGGCTGTTATGAAGGAGACAAAGAAGTTGGAGGAAGGCAGAAAGTTGGAGTACAATGTGCCGTCTTTGCTCATCATTGACACGCCAGGTCACGAGTCGTTCACTAACTTGCGAACTCGCGGGTCATCATTGTGTGACATCGCGATTTTGGTTATCGACATCATGCACGGAATCGAACCGCAAACGAGGGAAAGTATCGGGCTGTTGAAACAGAGAAAGACTCCGTTCATTGTGGCGTTGAATAAGATTGATCGAATTTACGACTGGAGAGCACAACCTGATAACTGTCCGACAAGAGATTCACTGGCGAAGCAGACGAATGTGCAAAGAATGGAATTCGATCGTCGAGTTTCTGAAGCGAAAGCAGCGTTGCAAGCAGAAGGATTCAACTCGGAACTATATTGGAAGAATGAAGATATCCGTAAGTACATTTCAATTGTACCCACCTCCGCCATTACAGGTGAAGGAATTCCGGATCTGTTGATGCTGTTGTTGTCGCTTCCTCAGAAGCTTCTTGTGGAGCGTCTCATGTTCAACTCTACACTCGAAGCCACCCTTCTGGAAGTGAAAGTTATTGATGGGTTGGGTACTACAATTGACGTTATCTTGACAGGAGGTTCTATTCGCGGCGGTGACACTATTGTGGTTGCAGGTCTTGAAGGCCCGATTGTAACAACAATCCGTGCACTTCTAACCCCGCATCCCATGAAAGAGATGCGTGTGAAGGGGCAATACCAGCGTCATTCTGTTATTCACGCGGCTCAAGGTGTTAAGATTTCGGCGGAAGGCTTGGAGAAGGCAGTTGCAGGTACACAACTCCTAGTTGTTCCGGATCCGAACGACGAAGATGAACTGGAATACGCGAAGAAGGAGGTAATGACTGACTTCTCCGACACGCTGAAGAATGCGGCGAAGACATCACGCGGTGTGTATGTTCAAGCTTCTACACTGGGTTCGCTAGAGGCTCTGTTGGAGTTCTTGAAGACGAGCGACATCCCAGTGAGCGCAGTCAACATTGGACCCGTGCACAAACGTGATGTGAACATCGCATCGACAATGCTTGCGAAAGCACCGGAATATGCGGTCATTCTGGCATTCGATGTGAAGGTTGAGAACGAGGCGAGAGAACTTGCAGAAGATGTGGGTGTCACGATTTACACGGCGGATATCATCTACAACTTGTTCGACATGTTCGAGACTCACATGGACAATGTGCGGAAACGAAAACGCGACGAGGCTAGTGACGATGCAGTGTTCCCGAGTATTTCAGAAATCTTGCCATCGAACATCTACAACAAGAAGAATCCGATTGTTATGGGCGTGAAGGTTCTCGAGGGCCAACTCAAGGTTGGAACACCACTGGTTGTTCAGCGTGGACCGACGGAATGGTTTGACATTGGACGAGTTGTGGACATTCGTAAGGGAGAAGGGCAGCAAGTGAAAATTGCGAAACAAGCGGAAAGTGTATGTATCAAGGTGCAGGGCAAGACGGAGAACATCATGTATGGGCGCCACTTCACAGCGGATGATAAGCTGGTGTGCAAGATGTCCCGAAAAGCGATCGATCTGTTGAAGGAACACTTCAGAGACCAACTGACCACGGAGGACTGGCGTTTGGTGGTGAAATTGAAAGCGATGTTCCAGATCGAGGCGGCGAGGAGAGTGGCCAGGGATGACGATGACGAATAGTAGTAGGTCTAGTAGTTGGTTGGCTGCTTGGGTATTGCGACAGAAGTCGCACCATTCGGTAGTAAATTTGTCGGTCACCTCTTGTAGTGTTTATTAGCATGTAGTCGAGTAGCGGTAGGGGATGGCGTCGAAGAGACGAAGGCATAGTTTGCAATAGTTACGAAATTGGTCGTTTATTCATGGTATTCGGATTCTAGATTTAAAAGCGAGGATTGTCACCTGAATCTGAAACGATGGGATCAATTCATATCTGTACAGTAGTTGAAATCTGCACTTTACCATGAAGGTCCGTTCAGGAAAAACGCTCGGGAACCTGGAACGCACGTGCTCATCTAGCACAGTAGACTTATTTCGTACACTTAAACTAATCTGTAGACTAGTCTAAGATTAGTTTAAGTGTACCGGTAGTAATGTAGAGTACAAAGTAGGTCGTGTAACAGGCGATGTTTATTCGAATCCGAAATGTAATAAACTTGGTACAGGTCCACCCACCAACAGCCACCTACCGTCTCGCAACACCCACATTGTTGGGGAGTGTGACAACGATCCGTCCATCGTCGTTGTAGGCAAAATCGTTCGCCACGATGTTGTCCCGGAATCGTTTAATTCTGTAGCTATCGAGTTTTCCGAGTTTGATGGCACGCAAGTTCCACGTTACGATGAACGGGCCGGTGCTGGTTACGATACTCCTTTCCAACGAGGAGCCCGTGTTGAAGTGCGCCGCGGTGAAGTTGATTTCACCCATTCGATGCTTGGCGATGTCTTGCGGCTTGATCATCAGTCTGCGTGGCGGTGGCTTGTTCTTCCCCATCGACATCAGGAAGCCACCCTTCTCCCTGCCCTTCACCCTTGTGTCGATAATGAGCAGATACTTTGCCGTTGTCGCGAGAACGAGGTCGCCGTTCTCTGTCACGTCGATACCGATGATTTGATCGCCGAGCCCTGGCAAGTGTGTTTTCGCGTTCTTGCCAATCTGGTCGTAGAGACGGATATCACCAGTCGCGGACGCCACTGCGAGGTACCCAGCACCGGTGGTTGCAACGCACTCCAACCGAGCACGCGTGCTCGCAGCGTATCGCTTGCTCTGAACGATGAATTCTTTCGAGCGCGGGTCCATTCGCAGCAACGAGTTTTTGTTGAGACCGACGAACTCCTGGGCGCCAGTAAGGTGCGAGTATTTCGAGGAACGTTGAATCGAATCGATGTGGGCGCCCATATTCTGGTCTCCTTTCCAAGTATCGACAATCTCGCCACGTTCGAGATCCATTCGCATCACCTTGGTGGGGTCGTTCTTATCTAAGACTAGCATCGCTGTGTCTTGTTCGTGTAACATCACTTTCGAGGGGCTGAACATATTTGTCTTATCGTTCGGATCCCAAAACTTCACAGTTGTTTGTAAATCCGCTTCCACACCATCCGTTTTGAACACGCCCATATGAGTACCGCGTACGACGAAAGTGCGGTCATTTTTCGCTCCCACCGCGAGTTGGCTGTTCAGTTCATCACAGCCCCAATCGTCGGTGGTTCTCGCTTTCGGAATATTGTCTTTGATACGACGTTCGTCTTTCACATCGTCCAAAGTCACATCGTCTTCCACATCCATGGGATCCACGTCATCGCGCAGGCTGTCCTCGACAAAGTCGCGGTCCTCTGGTTTGAGCTTCATCTTGTCGATGCTTTCGTTGTGATTGATTTCGTATAGACACACGGTGAACTGGTCACGAAAGTGAATCATGTCTTCCTTCGAGTTGAACTTGACGGAGAGGCAGAGTTGCTTCGAGGGGTCCAGCTCCTTCGACGTATCTACGGGCTCATCATCATCGGGATCCAACTTCATGATCCACACGAACGACGCGGTACCGGCGAAGAACGAGGGCGCCATGTCGTTGCCGATTTCGTGCTCCAGCACGCGCTCGCCGTTGGACTCCTTGAACACCATCAGCAGGTACGAGCGCGTGTTGTCCTCCTTGACCACGGCGGAGTTCATCGTGACGATGACCGGCTCGTTGAACATCGGCATGAACGTCTCCTGCTCGACATCGTAATGGAAGAGCTCGACCTCCTTGCGAATCAGCTCGCCCGCCGCGGCTAACAAATCGGACAGTCCGGAGGCCGCGTCATCCGATTCGCGACTCGTCGACATGTCAGACGGTTGGCCGCGTTACACTTGCGTGTAGTTCGTTTCCACAGCTTCGAGACGTGCGCTGTACTATCCTACTCAGGTAAGCGGCACCGCTGCACCCATTCGCGAAATGGAACGACTCAAAATATACGAAGATTCAAGCAACTATTTAGTGAAATTCCACTTTCCGTTCCAAATCCAGAAGTACACCGTTTTTATTGGACCCCCATTTGTGCATCGCCGTATAATGCACCCCCGTTCAATGTCGGTAAGGAGGGAATTTTTGAATTCAAAAACTGTGCCACCCTCATGTTCGTACTTGAATCTCTCCAACGTCTCCCACAGATTCGTACCTGCGCGATTGTACTCCGCCCCGAGCCAAGCGGCTAGTACAATTTTTCGAGTCTGATAGAGCCTACTGGTTTTCAGTTTTAACCCCTGGCCAGGAGCGAAGTTTCTCGTCAGTCACTGCCGCTTCGTCTCGAACGGAGTAGCGACAGGCTACCATGGCTGAAGCGCACACGATTGACGACGACCCGTTCGCGAAATTTTCTGATGGCGAAGACGACACGCATACCGACACGTTCGTGTCGATGGAAGACTACAACTCGGGTCCTTCGCTGACCGGCGGGTTGAACACCAACGTGACCACGCATTCGCAGCAATCTACGATGGCGGGCATCGAGGTAGACGAGATTGGCGACAATGAGCTGTTGCGCGCTGTGGCGGATGCAGCGAGCAGCGAGACCCCGCAAGAACTTGCCTCCTTCCCGTACGACTTCGGCACACCACCAGTACCCGCAGACGACTCCTCGAACCACGAAGCAACCTCAAGCAATGAAATCCCTACGCCTCTTTCCTCTGTTCGCTTTGCCGACGAGAGCAGCCACCCCATCCTCGACTCCATGATGTCTGCACTCGACGACGGTGACGAGGAGCTCAACATCAGTGGCATGAACACCACGCCCCATGTTATTCGGCACCAATTCGACGCCATCGAGTCGGTCCGAGGGGGTGATCCCATGAACGGCAACGCCGCCCCGTCTCTGTCCGATGCAGTCACATCAAGCACTATTCCAAACTTTTTCAAAATGTCACGACCGTACAACGCAATCGCCGACCCCAGTGGGACTGACACCAACCTCATCCTGTTCAGCCGTATTGGACCGGCTGGTGAAGAAGAGGTGGATGCATTGAGGACGATTGCGGGTGATGACAAGAACCCGCTTTCACGAATTGTCGAGATGATGGCATACACCGTTGAATTCCAAACACACGAACTGTACAAATTGAAGAGCGCCGATCTCGACATCTTCGACAAGTATGTCGGCGAAAGCCAGGCACGCTGGACGGAAGCGGACCGCCGACGTTCGTTGACTATTAAGGAACTGCTCGCCGAATTGGACAGGAAGGCCGCTCATATTAGGAATCTAGAGAAGCGCCTGGATGAGAGCACCCGGGCTGTCAGGAAAGAGCGCCAATTCAACGAGGAGTTCCGTGCGCAGTGCGAGCGACTGGACCCCTCCATTCGCTTCGAGGACGGCGCACAGAAAGCGTTCACCGCCCTCAACAATGTGCTCTACAAGAGTCGCAGACGCAGTGAAGCCACGGTACAGAAGCAGAAGATGGAAATCGAGGAGTACGCCGAGAAGCTGCTCAAGTTGGAGCGGCAACTGAACGAGAGCCAGCAACGCCAGAGCACGCTGATGAAGGAGAACACCTCGTTAAGGGTCGAACTGGCCTCCCATGCGAATAGCCAAGACTGCAATCACTCGGGCCTTGAAACGCCGGCTGTCCACTGCAAGACCGAGTCGCATCACCATGTCGATTTCTCGCTGCTCGAAGAGGAGAAGAAGCTGCTGGCAGCTGAAAGCGAGGAGCTACGCCGCGAGCTACGCGCCGCCCGTGACGAGAAGGTGGTGGTAGAGGACAAGCTGTTCTCGGCGAACATCGAGAGCGAGGAATTGCACCGCAAGCTCAAGTCAATGAAATCCCAGCTCAGTGAGTCGGAAGCGAATATCAAACTACTGAAGCAATCCCAGGCGTATCTTGAGGAGCACTCGAGGAAGGTGGCGAAAGAGTTATCCCAGAATACTGTTGACGCGGCTATGGAACTCGACAAGAAGGATGTCGAAATTCGCCAACTCCGCTTCGAGTTGGATGACCGCGAGACCGCCATCAAAACGTATCGCTCTCAGATTCGTGAGCTCGAGAAGCAGATCAGTGCCACCACTGAGGAAGCGATTAATCGCGGGCAATCGATGGCGAGCGGCGTGCCCAGACCCGTTAGTGTCACCATGGACAGTGCGGTTGAAACGCTCCAGAAGGAAATTCACGAAGCTCGTGAATTGTTGAATGAGAAGCACGAAGAGGTCGATATCCTGAAGGTGTCCCTGGCGGAGATGGAACGCAACGCGAGGCTAGCCGAAGAGGAATGTGAATTGTGGAAGACTTCGGCTCAAAGCAACACGTTTGAACATCGCCTGGAAGAGGAAGAAGTGACCTTGCGTGATAACCAGAACGACGACTTCCTTCGCCGATTGTCTGTCCAGCTCAACTGTCGCGCGGAGAATAAGCGTGACCTCATTCAGAAGTTGGTGGAACGAATCGAGGCGTTGATTAGTGAGCGTGTCGCATTAGAAGAAGCGAGAGAGAAACTCAGTGGACGTATTGTTGAGCGTGAGAAGATGATCCATGCAATTCGCTCAGAGTACGAAACAGAGATCTCCGCCCTGAAAGTAGAACTACAGCAACTCGAGCATTCTAGGGACCGTGCGCTCAACGATCGGGCAGCGGCGGAAGCCAAGTTGGACGAGATTGCGAAGGGCGCCGATGACTCCGAGTTTGACTTCACTTTGGATATGACCAATGACTTCTCCATCTTTGACGAGAATCGAGATGGCGATGAGATGGATTGGAAGGACCCGACTATCAACGCGGCTGTGAAGTCAGTCCGCCATCTAGTCGGAACTAAGATGGACTTGGCTTCTCGATGTGAGTCGCTCAACACCAAACTGAGAAAACTGTTGAATTCCGATGGAGGAATCACTGGTGAAGCGCTCTCTCGCGATTATTTGATGGAAACACGTGACTTCAATGAAGAACTTGTCTCAATTATCGGACAGCAACAGAACACCATCAAGAGACTACGTTCCTACTCGAGCAGGAGACTTTCCTTCCCCGACGGTCGTTCTGAGGTGAACGATGATGACCCGAGCATTTCTTTCTCCATCAATGAGGACGACACGCTGACGTACACCCAGGATTTCACCCAAACTATGGAAGACGGTACCCGCCAGAGCAAGGCCTCTGCATTCCTGCGCCAGCAGCTCGAAGAGGTTCGAGCTCAATACACAGAAAAGATGAAAGACAACACGAAGTTGAGCAACGTACTGAAAGAAATGGAACAGAAACTTGATAGCTTGATGTCTGAGAAGACCAGCACCGATGGCAAGCTCGCTGCACTTGAAGAACTACACAACAAGTTTGTCATGAGCCTGAGCCACCTGCTGAAAGTGCGCACGACCACAGTGGTTGTCGAGTCTGCAGTTCGCGACTTGGTCAATCACTCGAGAGTGATGGAGACGAAGAACATGGAGGTTCGAACGTTGGCAAAGCGCCAGGTGATCCGAATCGTCAAATTGGGCGCACAGAAACGCGTCTTCGAACACATTCTTGGCCTCTACATACGCAAATACAGCCTCAACATCCTCGCACCGCTGCCGAAGGTGGAGCAATCACCACTTTCCCGCTTCCGTGCTGCCGCCAAGGCTGTTATTGCAGCGAAACGCATCAAGTTCTTGGTTTCGAGACGGGGCTCGGACCATCTTCCGTTCGAGTACATTGACGTGACGAAGAGCTTCAATCTTCCGGTGCAATTCCGTATCGCAGACACTCGATACGGCTCCATTCCCTTGAAATCTGCAGTGCAGGCTATTCAGTCCAGTGACAAGTTGCAAGAGGCGATCGCCGACAGAGAGAAACAAATCGCTGAACTGCGACGAATGCTTGCTACGCTTAACACTTCTGTTCCATCCTCGGAATACTTCGATGCTGCACAGTCTTCAGGGTTCGACTACTCTCAAGAACTGGTTGAACGGAAGAATGAAATTGCGCAACGGCTCAAGAAGGTTCTGCAAGAGAAAGAGGAGCTTGAGGTTCGCCTCACGCACGAGAAGCAGCACCGAGCCAGCTCGGAAGTGCGCGCGAACAAGTATCTCGAGAAAGCGAGCAAACTACACACGAAACTGCAAACGCTCAAGCTCACCGCGGAGAATCGCGAGCGCACATACAAGGCGGCGATTCGGTACCTCAAGCAGAAGGCGGACAGCGCGATTGATGTGGACTTCGAGAACTCGGAGCCGAACCAAATGGCTCCGGAGCCGACATCGGACGCGTCGCCGAGCGACAAACAAAGCAAGCATAATCACATTCAAATTCTATCAGCACAGCTCGAGCAAGCTATGGAGCGCATGGCGCATCTGGAGAAGGGAACGAAGGAATACAAGGATTGCAAGCAGTACGTGCTGGGCCTACGCAGCGCCATGAAGAGGTTCAAGCGCATGGGCAAGGCCAGTGTACAGAGCGTCGCGGCGCCATCGCAAGTGGGAGTCAGCACGATGGAGACCATTCACGAGGAGAGCAGCGCTCGCGTGGAAGCGAGCGCGTTGTAGACACTAGATTTACTTTTCAATCACGCCCAGCAGATCGTCGTCGCGGTACAGATAAAGTTCTTTGCCATCCACCGTCACCTTCGACCCGCCGTATTCAGGGAGCAGCACGTCGTCGCCCGTCTTCACCGACAGCGGGATGGTGGACCCGTCGGTGGCGCGGCCGCCCGGCCCGACGGCGACCACCTTGCCCTCGTTCAGCTTGCTCAGCGCGGACTCGGGCAGTATCACGCCGCCCGCGCTCTTTTTCTGCGCCTCGATTTTCTCCACCAGCACTCGATCCAACAGTGGCACGATTCGACGCGGCGCTGCGGATGCCTTTCGGGTGCGCACGCGGAAGTCAGGTATTAGATTCAGGTTATGTCGATTCGAATAGTGTTCGGTATACGTACCATGCCGCGGGACTGCACGAGTCGGAAAACTGCAGGTGCTCTATTCATCTTGTTAGTGCTCGAGGCGAGTGGGTAGTGGCGGCGAGCTGGGATCAAGTTGTGGCTGTTTATCCGGTCGGCGACCGAGGTATTAAGCGGCTTACAGCGGTGGTAGATCAAGTGATGGGGTGAATAACGAATGAAATTTCGCGCTACGTACGAATTCGGAGACCTCGGCCTGCAAGGTGGGCGGGCATCGCGGCGCAATCATGGACGAGAAGACGAAGGCGGGCGAGAAGGGCGGCAGGAGCGGGAAGGCGGTCGCGCTGCTGAAGGACTTCGTGGAGAAGAAGGTCATGCTGATCATGTTCGACGGGCGCACCGTCGTGGGCACGCTGCGCGGCTTCGACCAGACCTGCAACCTGGTGCTCGAGAAGGCGATGGAGCGCGTGTTCGCAGCGCGCGCCCCGCCCAAGGAGATTGCGCTCGGCCTGTTCCTCGTGCGCGGCGAGAACGTCGCGTGCGTGGGCCTCGTGGACGACGAGAAAGACGCGGCCAGTAACTGGCAAAACGTGAAGGTACGTGGCGACTCGCGCGTCGCGCCTGAGTGAGCGATGGATTCTGACTCGTGTTGGTGGCAGGCTCCCGCATTGAAGCCCTTTGTTCATTAGTACCATTATTAACTATCATCTTGGCTGTCGCGCGCTCAGTGTCACATGCTGGCGCCGAGCATTATTTATTATGAACTTGTTAACAAATGCACGTGCTCTGTTTTCGGAAGCGAACGGGAGGCCCTTGCAGTTCCTACTGACGACCTGCCATGTAATGTTTACCCTTATCGAGCTCAAGGACAATTCCCTTGGGCTGACACAGGCTAGGTTTCCAGGATGGCATGGAATTCTGTGAGTGGTGCTGGCCTCGAACGCCGCATGTCATCTGCTTCTGGTTCGAATCGACCACCCACAACTTTCTTTGCTACAGATGCCTCGGCATATTTCGAGAATAGTCGCGTATATACTGTAACTGTCGTATACTAAAATTAACTGTTTACATATCTCGCATGTTCTATCGCATCCCAATCCCAACCCAACTCGGGGCTTGCTCTGCGCGTACATTGGAGTCGGAGCCACCATTTATTTCCGGCAGATAGACGCAACCCGAATGGTACAATACCGAAGCGGAAACTTGCAACCCAGAAAGCGATTCCGTTTTACCTTCGTTTCCTGCGCTTCTTACCGCCCTTTCCCGCTTTCCCAGACTTTGGTTTGGTCGCGGTTGGGGTCGACACCGCCCCATTGGTAGAAAATCCGTCGGGTGGCGACACCGTTGCTTTCGTATCTATTGGTTCCGCAGTAACTGCGGAACCCGACGCACCGGCGCCAGCGCCCACGGGCGCACCCAGGGCTTTCCGCACGACCATTGTTTGGGCGGTGGAGAGGATGTTATTAGTGAACATGTAGAGACCGAGTGCCGAGGGCACATTCAAAACGAACCAGCCGATGATGACAGGGAGGACCTTGTTCAAGGTGTTGGCTTGTTTTTGGGAGGGGTCGTCCGTCTGGGGCGTCATTACACGGGTGGTGATGATCTGGGAGCCGACAATCAGGGCGGGTAGGACGAGGTAGGAGAGGGCGTCGTGCCAGCCGATGGGGGGCGCGCCGTCGACTAGGGGGAAGAGCCAGGTGGACAGAGACTGGCCGACAGAGTTGACGGGGCCCTGCAGGGAGGGGATCCAGAGGAAGGACTCGTTGAGGATGTCTTCCTTGGCCATGTTCTGCAGCGCGCGGTAGAGCGCCAGCCACACCGGCAGCTGCAGCAGGATGGGCACGCAGCCCAGCAGCGGGTTGATGTCCTCGTCCTTGTACAGCTTGGCCGTCATCTGGTTCACCAGCGCGGGGTTGTCCTTGTACTCGTTCTGGATCGCCTTCTGCTTCGGCGCGATCGCCTGCATCTTCAGCGTGCTCTCCATCTGCTTCCAGTTCAGCGGGAACAGCACCGCCTTCACCACACCCGTGAACAGCACGATGGAGATCCCGTAAGAACCCGGCACCCCCACCCCCTTCAGCGTCGTGTGCAGCCACGACAGACACCCCTCGATAATCGCCGCCAGGCTCGCAATGGGCCCTGTCTTCGCCACCACCCCGGTCGCAGCCGCTGCGTCGCCCGCTTCCGCAGCCACGCTCCCCGCTGCGGTCGCGGTATCCGCCACGGCGCCCGCGGCCGTCGACAGCAGGTGTGAGGCGGCGCCCAGCGCAACGTGATGCGCGTGCACGAACGAGGGGTCGAGCGCGGCTCTCACGGGCCGCCGCGAAATTGTCACATGCTGCGGTGTGGTACTCGTTGTACGTAGTCGTCGACCCGAAAATGAGGTTGGTGCGAACGGCGTCGCGACGAAGGCGCTGGTCGTCATGTTGGGGACAACGACCGGGAGATCTGAGAGCAGATGTGTACTCAGTGGGGAGCTCCGTGTCGTGGATTTGAGTATGTTGACACGTGTCAGTCGTGGACGTCCACCCTCATTCTCAGCAGCCCTCCACCGTCGGATGCGAGGTGTGGGATGGAACCTAATGGTTTTCGCCTGCGTGTTATCCGTGCCCTACTACATATGTATCACTGATGGGGGGCGTGCGCGGTCTTGTACTTTTCTGCACATTTGCTGCACTCTTTTTAAACCTTCTGCTCGCCCGTGTATGGGCGTTCCGTAATCCCGGATTACGTTTGCACAGTGTATTGCTAGGATTAGGTAGTTGTGCGATGGGTAGGACATCCCTCTTCACTTTCGAGGGTTATAGACTACGTCTATATGCACAGAGTTGTTGAGATATGCTTCGGTGCAGTGGAGGATTTCCAGGTACTTGTACTCGCCATGGAATCTAGAAAGGCATAGAATCATATACACTATTGGACTGAATGGCACCTCATTGTTTAGTGCGGTACACAGTACATGTGTAGACCACTTGACGATACCGTACTGTACACGTTACAATGCTGATGTCACTAGCTTTCCATTTCGAACGTGTTTGCACAGGACTTAGTCATATCATGTGCTTGAGAGAGAAGTAATGGAGGTCATAGGTGGGAATTGATCACACCGGGTCATCTTTATGATAATGTCTTTCTTTCTAGTGACTCAACTCAAACTTTCGGCAGCAGCATCTGAATCGTTGATTATTCGTATCGATTCCCTTCATCGCCTAAACTATCGCTTCTGTGCGCCCGTCACTCCGTTCTATTTATGCTTTCTCGAAAGAAACCGTAGACATCTAGAACAATGGCGACATGTCACTTTCCCGATAATCTACCGGAGGTTCGCCATGAATCAGCGAAAATTTGAAAAGGATATCGAAATTTCCCATGCAAGAAGAATAGTATCTTTCTAGATGGCAACTGGAGAACCACGACGACTGTCGGTGCACCGCAGCGATCGCAGGGAAAGAGAAAGTGGCATTGTGGACCAGCAGCGGGGCGCTGTCTGTAATGCGGGAAAATACCAATGAAAAATGTAGGAAATTTGATTCTTGTGTAAGCCGTATCTTGTTATGATGGACAATGATATAGCTCGTTTACTATCGTCGACGACGCCCGTCTCAATCCCGTTTCGACCACCGTCCTTCGTGCGAGCGCTCTACGACCCACCTCTCAGCACCCCGTCGTGCCGTCGTCTTTGTCGTACCGCATAGCGCCCAGATCCCACACCCGCACCACGCGCCACCATGCCGGCCCTCGAAACCGATCTATTGAACCCGGACCCCGCCGTCGAAGCGAAGAAGCACAAGCTGAAGCGATTGGTACAATCGCCCAACTCGTACTTCATGGACGTCAAGTGCCCGGGTTGCTACGTGATGTAAGTTGGTCGTGCGCACCGATTCCCGTCGCGGTGGCTGTCTAACTCGTCCCTCGCGCGCGCGCAGTACCACCGTCTTCTCGCACGCGCAGACCGTCGTCGTATGCGGCGACTGCACCATCGTCTTGTGCCAGCCCACCGGCGGAAAAGCCCGCCTCACCGAGGGCTGCTCGTTCCGCAAGAAGGTCGACTAAGCTTGCGAAACGCGCATTGTTACGCTGAACGCGCGCACGATTTCTCGCAACTAATGTCTCGCACGTAAATCTTGCCCGCTGTTTTAACAATCGACGTTTCTTATCGGCACTACTGAATTCGAGTAAATTATTCTCGCTCTCGTGGTATTTGTTTGGCGTTTATTCCGCTTCCGATTTCTCATCTTGAGCATGTCCATTTTTTTCCCTCTTATCACGTCGCCATGATGTAAGATAGGTCGTACAGTAGAGGTTATAGAATGTGAAACAGGTGCCAAATGGTGCCATAGCGTAGTAGCGACAACTCGGCAGCCTGGTTGCAGTCGGATATCATACTTGTGAATCGGTGTGCATCAGTCCTGATTCCTCATTTCTTCGCATCCCGCGCGACCTGAACACGAAACGACGCAGTAACTGGTGAATCGGATTTGTTGTTGTTGGCTCGCATCGCGACGATGGGCGACCCCGCCGATATTAGCGACATCAGCGACGTCACCGGCGTGGAGAAGGACTGCGGCGTGGACAAGGTGTATGGCGAGGAGTTCAAGACCATGGTGGAGAACACGGCGCGCGAGCTGACGTCGCCTTTCATCACCGGCTTCTTTCAGGGCTTCTTCAGCGTGGCCAAGCAGTATCGCAGGGAGAAGAAGATGGAGGCCGAGGCGGCCAAGCTCCGCGCGGAGCAGCAGCAACAGCAGGACGTGTTTCAACACGCCGCCGCCGCCGCCGCCGAGCTGAACGAGGGCAATGTGTGGATTGGCGTGGGCGCGCAGGAACCCGCGCAGTAGCCGACGTGCGGGGCAAGGCGTGTTTTGTGGTGTGGCTCCTCTTGTTTCATTCGTTGTTGTTACTGCGTTTTGGAATGTGCATCTCGCCTTCTCTGCGGTCGCGTGTGTGGGTGACTGTGGCGTTTTCTGCTGGAGTATTGGAGCGGAGTATGGTAGTATGTGTGCCTGTCGATATGCGTGATTCGGAATAAAGATGTGGGTGGGGTGATGCACTCGCAAATAGCATGATTTTGGAAGGCTATGGCTTGATGAATGGGAGAAACGAATGGAGGGCTGCGACGGATGAGAAAAGTAAACTACGCTGTAGATACAACGCAACAATGTTGGTAGTAGGACAATTGTTATCGCGTCGAATCGGAGCGAGCCGAAGCACGAAACCAATGGCAGAGTAATCAAATATTTACTGAAAAGTAGCAAACGTATCGAGCGAAACCGTGCCACCAGGATACATCGCGGGTGCCTGCCGCTGTAACCGCGAGTCACTTTCAGGCATTACTTCTTGTCGAGCCCGGCCTTGGCGCGCTTGTCTCGCGTGATGATGAGGTAGGTGGCCGTGAACGCGACGGGCACGACGACGAACTCCATCAGTTGCGCGATTTTCGCGACACTCGGCATTTTGCTTGATGCGCGACACCGAACGCTCGCGAGTGGGGTGCGGCTGAGGAACGCCTGGGCTGGTGTGGTTCGAAAGGCGAGCAAGGGCGGGTGGGAACGGTGAGTTTCCGTTCACGCATCGACGTGGCAATGCGGATCAAATTTCGAATCTTGACCTGTAGGGACACCCAGCGGAGCGATGAAATTAGCGACACCCACCCCTTCGATAAGAACACCGCACTAGCGCAGCCGAGCCGCCTGTAGCAGCGGGTGCGTCGCGATGGAGGAGCCGATGCCGGGCGGCTTGACGCCGCAGCAGAAGGAGAAGCTTGTCAACGACCTGCTGGGCGTGCGGCGCATCGGGCCGCCGCCGTTCCTGGTGCGCAACCTGAAGTACGTGAAGGAGCACCGCGCGCGCCTGCTGAAGGAGGTGTGGGACCTGTCCTGGGTGGTCGACGACCACCGCGGCACCGTGGGCACGCGCAAGCTCAGCCTCAGCTGTACGCCCAAGCGCTGCGTGCTGCCCGACGCGCTCTTGCGCCGCTTCCAGAAGAAGGGCGCCGCGCCCAACACCGAGCCCCATGGCCGCGCGCGCCTCTGGCTCTCCGCCGAGACCACCGTCGGCGAGAATATCGCCTTCAGCGTGCGTGAGACCACCATCCGCATCTGGGGCCGCACCCACGTCATGGCCGGCGGCGTCGTGGACGACCTCATGACCCCTCAGGTCTTCGACCTCTCCGCAGTTTGTGCCTTCTTGGATTGCTACCCCTCCCGCCTGTCTCTCGTGTTCGAGCTGTACACCCTCAGGGGCAGTGCATCGCTTCATGAAAACCCCGTCCTCCGCGGTGAACAGGTGCTCATTGATAGAAATGTGTCGTTGGCATCGGCGGTTCCGAACCGTGACTTTACCGTTGTGCTGAGTGTGGCTTCGAAGGCCACCGTGGCTGCGAAGCAGCCTGCCATGGGCATGACGCAGAAGCCGTCGCCAGTGGTCACCGACATGGAGGATGCGACGTCCTTGCTACCGATGGGCTTCGCGTTTGAGAATGACGAGGAGCTGGCGATGGAGAACTTGGATAACACCAAGGGCGTCGTCACCCTGTCGCTGATTGGCAGCCTGGGCGATCAGGACGCGGTTGATGACGGTCGTCCACATGCGCCGCACATTTTGGTGGAGTGCGTGTACACGGCGCCCGAGTTTCCGTGGTGGAATGGGATCACTCGGCACGACTTCATTTGTCCGTGGTGTCATCGCAATTGTAGACGGTTACGAACATTGCTGTTTCATTTTCATCTCGATCACGACAAGGCCGAATTGCAGTTGGAAGCGATTTCGAAACCCAGAGAAGAGGGCTCGCAGAGAGACCCCCAGTTCGTGCTTAATCTGAGCATCACTCCGGTTGGGCCGCTGCAGTCGAATGAGAATGAGGGTGTCACCACAACCACGACCACTACCACGTTGACCACTACCACTACATCGACCACTCGCTCGGAGAATGTGATGGTGAACAAATTGCGATTCCCCAAATATCCCACCCATCGGCACAACGAGGACACCATCGACGAACTTGACATGACGAAATGTTGTGTGGCGGATGACGCGAATTCCGACTCGACGGAAGAGGACGAAACGAGTGTGGCGCTGAGACAGGCGGGCTGGAGCAAATGTGTGAATTGTTGTCGTGTGCACCATCGCGCGTATCCCAGGAATACGCGGTTTTGTGGGGAGTACTGCGAAATGGCGCACAGCAATGCGGATTTGGCGGTCGTGGAGAACGTGTCGACGGGAAGTTTCGGGGGCAGGGAAGATGACACGCCGTTGAGTCGGTTGCACAAGCGAAAGTCGAAGATTGACTTCAAGAAGGCGCTGGGCGATAAGACACTGTATCATGTGGTTAGCTTGACGCCGTTTCTGGAGGAACACTTCGATGAGGATGGCGCGGACTCGGAAGACGAAATCGACCATTCGTGGAGATTAAGGATCGTGGAGGACAAGTTGGCCAGCCTGGATGGCGCGTGCGCGAAAAACCGTGTGTTGTGGACGATGTGGAATCGGTACGCGCATGAGAACTATCCCGCGCCGGGCGCGTACGCGGAGCGCTACACGAGGTACTCGGCGGAGAAGTTTGTGCTGGAGTATTCGAGCGAGATATTGCGGCTAAAGTTGAGACTACAGCTCGTGGCGTTTCTGAGGATATTGCACGTCCACGGGTGCATCGACTCGGAGGCCTTCATTTCCGTCATGCTGTGCTTGGACGGGAAGAAGAGGCTGAAGCAGTGTGCGATCTCGAGTCGGCCGGAAATCTCGCCGGGGTTGGACCCGAAGTATAAGAAGTCGAGGAAGGCGAACGGCAAACGAAGGTGATGTGATGATGCCTATTTGTGTTTTTTGGTTTTGTGCAGTGTTTTGTACACAATCTTTCTCTCGTCGGCAGCTTTGTTCTTGACTATTTTTGTGCTCGGACTTGAGCGGTTAGCGGATGGCGTTGCTGTGGTGGCTATCGATGGTACTGTATCGCCGAGTGAATGCTAACATAACAAGTAAAATAACTGGCTTACTGAACCGTTGCGCAAGATGAGCGTGGCGGTTTGATCAAAAGTTGTTAGTCTTTAATGGCAATCTAAAACGAGACTATCGTTTACGGTGCATTGCGCTGTTCGGGTTTCTTTAGGAACGGCGGGGACGTATCGTTCGGGTCGGTGATGAGTTTTTGGTTCTTCGCCGCGGCGCCCCAAAATTCGAGTTGGCTCAACATTCGGTCGGCGTAGGTGCGCCACCTGTCGTGCTTTTCGTCGCCGCCCCACGGGACGCCGTCGGCGTCGAAGGCCTTGGCAGCGGCGGGCACGTGGACCATGGCGGACACGGGCAGGCAGCCCAGCTCGAGCAGGGCGGTGCGCAGGCCGAGGGCGGCGCGCGTGCCGCCCCACTGCGAGATGGAGTAGGACACGACGGCGGAGGGCTTGAAGGCGAAGGTGGACGCGCCGAAGTGGTTGAGCAGGTTGAGCAGCGCGGGCGACGGCAGGTGGTTGTACTCGGGCGTCACGAACAGGTACGCGTCGGCGCCGCGCAGCGCGCCGCTCAGCCGCTCCAGCGCCGCGGGCGCCGCGCCCCGCGCATACGCGAAGTGCGGCTTCCCCAGCAGCGGCAGCCGCGCGTCGCCGCTCAGCGGGTCCACCACCTCCACCTCCAGCCCACGCGCGCGCGCGCACCCCACGATCCACTTGCCCACCCGCGCGCCCAGTGGTGCGGGGTACGGCGGCCCCTCGCTGCGCGTCGAACCCAGCACCGTCACCACCCGCAGCGTGTCCTGGCGCGCCGCCGTGCCGAAGGCGCGCGCAACCGGCGCGACGAACGCCTTCATTTCGCCGCGAGATTCCGAGCACACGATCCTTCGCGGCCGAGTCGTGGGTATTGTCGCACTACACCGCAATTTCGATGTTGAAATGAAAACACGGAGCCCGCAATTTATGTCCGGCCCACTACGATGTGTTGATCTCCGCGCATCTGATTATCTTTGCCCCATTCCGGGAAGAGTCGTAACTTGCCAAATTTCGTCACAGCTTCTACGCAGGAATTAATCGTGCACATCGCAGTTGCCTTCCTGTAAAACAGATTTCTGCCCACGCTGAACGAATGCCTGTCGAAGATCTATGTATCGCGCCAACTGATCTATTCCACGAGTTCGGTATAATCGAGAAACCAAGATCAGTACGGTGCCGGTGCCGGTACCGATACCGATACCGATACAGCACCACGGTAGCCTACTCGCAAATGCAACGGGATCCTATCAATTCCAACATCACAACCACATTGAAATTATCATGTGCTGTGCCGTACCAGTACTGGTCCATCTAGTCAAGAAAAGCAGACGAAATCATTCACGTCGTTTAACAAGCAAATTACTTGAACGAAACAATTCAGCTATTTAGCAAGGTTAGAGTTTTCGCTTGTTTTATTAAAGTAATGCTGACTGTGTTAAACTGTTAATCGAGGTGAATAGGGGCAGGGGAGTGTGAGGGTAAAAACCGCCGCGCGTACAATACATCGATGGAGTGCGTGCTCGAGCGCATACGCCAGGCCAAGGCCGAGCACCACGCCACACGACAAACGCCCTTCATCTGCGCGACCTGGGCGCAGTCGCTGGACGGTTTCATATCGGCCGCGCCCGGCGTGCAAACCACGGTGTCGTGCGCCGAGACGTTCGAGCTGGCGCACGAGATACGCGCATGCCACGACGCCATCCTCGTGGGCATCGGCACGCTGCTCGTCGACAACCCACGCCTCAACGCACGCCTGTCGCACCCCGTTGAATCGCCTTGCCCCGTGATACTTGACTCCAATCTTCGCACACCGCCCACCGCACGGTTTCTACAATTGCAACGAGCTCGACGTCCCTTCATATTTTGCACTCGGCACGCCTTCGATCGTGCGAAAGAAACGAACAGCTATGTTCGCTTATCCGAACTGGCCACGATAATTCCAATGCAGAATCCACCGGGGCACACTATCGACGGCTTGCATCTTCCCACTGTTTTCAAGAAACTCTACGACAACAACCTTCGTTCGATAATGATCGAAGGCGGTGGGAAGATTCTCCGTAGCGTGCTATCTGGATGTCACGCCAATTACGTCGTCGTGTCGGTGACACCCCGACTTTTCGGTGGCGGCGTGTCTATATTCACAGCGCAGGATGACGGGAAGCGGCATAATTCTATGGTGCCCGTGGTAGAGTCGGCTTGGCGTACGGTTGGGTCTGATGTCGTTCTCTCGGGTCAACCGGCGTAGGGTCAACAAATGAAAATATGTTGAGCGGGGTTGGTAGGTGTGGTAAAATTTTAAACGTTACTCGATGGACTGAGTGACTCGAAGCGGTTGCGGTGCTTGCACGGAGTTGCATTCGTCGGGGCCGGACCCACTATCATCGCGCGCTAGTGCCAGCCCTTGGTAACCCCTTCTAGATATCGCCTCTGCTCGATCTCGTTGTAGATACCTCGAGCAAGCGAGGAAACAAAATCCACCGATAACTGTAGTTCCTACTGGCAGGTACAGTGACTGTTGAAGCGCGTTGGCACGTGACAGACCGTTGCCGTTATCATGTAACCTATCTGCAACAACACCGATTAATACTGGTGATACCGAGTCACCGAGTAAATGCATCGTGAGAAGTGCTAGACTGCCAGCTGTGTTACGCAGTTCGGGCGGTACAACACTCAGTTGAATTGTTGTTAACAGTGGCCAAAGCAAGCTCACTAGAAACTCTCCTAGGAAGATAAACACCCATGTCAGAGAGTAAGAGATCCGACTTAGCCATATCGATGCAAATACGCATGGTGTAGCTAACAGTAGGGAGAAACCACTGACCACGGCATCGGCAGCAGGGTCTCGCTTCCCATACTCTTTCGCCAGGGATGCTCCAGCAAACGAACCCACGACACCGGTAACAATCGTGATAGAGCCGAACAGTCGAGTGACTTTAGATTCGCAAACTGAGTCGGATCGAACGCAATTCGCACGTTGAAGGAAGGCGGGTGCCCACTGAGCGAGTGCGCCAGCGGTAAAAGTCATGCCAACTGCACCGAAGGTTGACCAAAAGAAGGATCGCACGCCCCAAATATCACGAATATCTTTCGAGAATGCCACGAACCCACTGCCTCGGTCGCTAGGTTTCACCGAGACATCGACGTCGGGTTCGGCAATTCCGTCAGCGCTTCCTCGCGAAGGTTCCGCCACAAATAATAACATAGTGATCGCGAGTAATAATCCAGCGAATGGCGTGATGCGGAATGCCCAACGCCAACTCAAAACTCGTGCCACCTCACCAGCATAAATATAACCCATTGCAGAACCGAGGGGAATTGAACTACAATATAACGCTAGAACTTTCGTTCGTTCGGTTCCGCTGTAGAGGTCCGCGATAATAGAGGGTGCCAAAACTGCAAAACTCGCTTCGCCGACGCCAATCGCACTTCGCAAAATGAGGAACTGCCAATAGTACTTGGCAAATGAAGCGAAAAGTCCGGCCAAACTCCACCCCACAATGCCTAGGAATAATAACGGAATTCGGGGCATTCGGTCGCCGTAGTAGCCGAACATCGGGGAGAACGACATGTAGGAGACGATAAAAACAGAGGTCACGAAGCCGCCTTCGGTATCGGAGAGGCCGAACCCGCCCTGGCTAGGCGGCGCTTGCAGGTCGTTCATAATTCCGGCCACACTCCATCTGTCTTCGCGAGTCGGAAAAAGAGGCGTTAGAGAACAGGTTCTTCGCGGCCAAACGGTGCAGCGACGCTCAACGTACCTAGATAGTTGAGCAGACTGATAGAGAACAGCAGGCCGACCACACTCGATTTGCCCAGCGTCATTTCGCGGCGGGCTCTAAAAATGGGTGCTAACAACCGCTTGGCACTCCATCCTCGACGCTTAGCCATTAACCCAATATGATTGTTCTTTCACCCCCTGTGTCCCATTCCAAATGACGCAAATCATAAATTGATTGCCCCCTCCCATTTTAACTTAATTCACGACACACCAGCTTGGCGCCTTATTTACAGTACACCCCGCCTACTGTTGTACGTTCCGTGCAACGCCCACCCCTTGCGGCATATTCTTCCATCGGCGATGCATCGTGCACGCTCTGCTATTCTATTTTTACAGATCCTTCACGTTCTACCCGTTTACTTGGCACTGTGCTACACCTTACTTCATTGGAATCGCATCGTTTCTGCACTGCTTTTCAGACCATACAAGTCACGCGCAGTACAAACACAAATCAAAGTTGTGGAATGGTGTGCAGAGTTTGAATTGGAGGATGTTACCTTTTTGTCATCCAACAAATTAGCCTTCGAAGTGCACGTCCAGTATATTCTTTGTTCGAAAGTTTCTCGTTGATTACATTGCTTCGCTTTTGCAATCCGCAGCTCGCAGATTTCAAAATCTATTTTGCACGACTTCAGATCGCACATATCTGATAATAATAATAATTGTATATAATCCGTATTCCTTCCATCTTAGAAAGCGAGAGTTCTGAATTTTTCTTGGAAAGCTCCAGTTTCCATAATGTGACCCCTTGTCAAAGACGAAACTGTTGGCCAACGTAAATTTAATCAAATAATATTTGTTCTCTGCAATTCTACGTAGATTCTCGACGTGCCTGTTGTATTTAGGCAATTAATTATCATTCTTCAAATGGCTTGCTATTAACGGGCAATAAAAAAATTTGCCACGGTGAGCATGACGTAGAAAACTAATGAAAATTTCCCAAACATTTAGGTGTAAGCACGACTTTAATGCACAATCTTTATTTTTTTCTTATGTCCGAATCGCTTTGACAGTTAATCTTAAAATACGCGGACATTATGTCTAATGATTCCCTCAACAAACAAAGATGCTCGATTGGGCAGAAATTCTTCTAAGGTGAAACAACGCCATTTAAAAGTGAAAAACTCAGCTAAACCATTCGATTTTCAATTTTTTCAGCATTCATCCTAACACGTAGGTGGAGAAATCATGGATGACATGTTAGACGTATTGCACATTAAATTAAAGGATAGCCATGGTGTCCGACTTGAGCGATATGCTTTCTTAGTTCCCAAGTGATAAATTACTATCGAAAGGTGAAATTATGTAAATTATATAAATAATGTCTCTTATGCAGAAGGTGAACTTTTAAAATTAGCAACAGTCCGAAACGCTCGATCAGCTGAAATAGACGAGCTCTTCGGATCATTAAAAAATAACGCGAGAGTTACCTAGACAACAAAATATTGCTGAACGTGTGTACCATTGGCTCGAAAGCACGATTGAATTATGTGAATAACTAGTAAGCCTAAAAATTGAGTCCACTGTTACCTCTATTGCATACAAGGTATTACAAAAAACTGGCAGAATCAAATTGATATTGCAGCATGTAACCCTGTCGCTCTCAGAAAATATTCAATTCATAGGACGTAGGAACTCGTGAACTTTTTCGTGCATAATATATGCAATGTGGCAAAAACAGTTCTGCCCGTATGCGACCGAATACTACTTTCTTTCATTTTTTGAACCTTATTGAGTAGGTTCGGATTCTTGCTACCGAACAAACATGACATCTTTACCTATGCCAATTAACTTCACTTCACATGAATTCACAGAACAGGATCGGACAATGTAATGAATCCAACCTTGTATTCGAGATATTCGTTCTTCTAAATCGAGTTCTAATTTGCGATTTTTAACTTTTCGCTCCACAGCCTACACAGTAAATGCCCCAGAGATGTGTAAACAGTATGACTGCAGACCTTGATGTCTATACTTCATACTCAAATTGCTTGCCTAACTAATTGGAAGTCATTCAACCTGTATGAAGCATTTATCATTCTATTTTGTATAATCTTGAACTTATTTAGTTCATTCGCCACTGTATGCTTCTTAGAATCCTATCTTAAGCTTTCTATACACTAGTACAAATTCGATCTGTTCACGCAACTTAAAGAGCATTATTTGCCATTGTGTCTGTCCTGCTTGGAATTAATCACTTGATTAATTCTACAATGTTTTTTCGTAACACCCTGGAAGAAAGTACCGTTGTCGCATACCACTTAAGCTGAACTTGTGACTAGATGTTGCAGTATCATGTTTCGTGTACGTGAAGCGATTTATCACGTTCGCAATAGAAATCAAACGCAGCGATCTACACTACTGACCTATTACTACTACCACCAACAATTGCAGCCAACGAAGTCCTTGACCCAGCGATGTTACGCACCAAGATTCAGAGCGATTTGGAACCTGTAGAGGCCGACATAGACACATTCGCAACGTGTGTGGAAGAAGCTGTGGCTCACTTGGTTTGCAATTTTCTGGAAGACTTGTCGATCTCATCCCTTGGTCACATGATGTAGGCAATTAGAATCCCGTATGCACCTCTGGTAGATTTGAAATAGGACAAGATTCCTGCAGATGCGAGTAAAAATTGATTGCGCGTGCGGAAAGTAAAAAAATATGCGTTCTTAGATTTCCATCTCGACAGATTGCGTAAAAAAGCGAACAGCTTCATTTAGAGATAGCCGACTAGGAGTTTAAATTCGATGATCTGGAGGGAAATCTGCCGGCATACATAAGCTGGAAGCGCAGAAACCGGTGCTTTTCAATCATTTATCAAGCAGCAGTCCGCGAGTTTTAGGATAGAGAGACTGATGACTTAGTCGAGCACTATAGAGCAGAATTGTTCTTTCTGTAAACTTTTTTGCCGCGCCCTGCCACATTTATATTCGTTACAGTCTGTACCCCATCTAATTCTAAACTTTAGTGTTGACCTGGCGCTCATGGAGCATCTTAATCGGTGATCCCTCAGCTCTGTCAGTCGGCGACGGGCTTGAATACTAAGAAGAAGAACATATCCACCTCAAATGCTTGATTCTAATATTCATGGGTGCATTGTGGAAACAGCACATGTCGATGTCGACAAGATTAAATTTAATGGAAGAAAGTCACAAACCTGAGTCAAATAGCATTCAAGATTTTAGTAACAGTCGAATCTTCACTTGTTGAGTCAAGCGGAGGCTTACGGTATGTGACATCGCAAACCAAGTATTGTATGCTTGAGATGCTCTTAAGTTTGGCCTACAAAGACAGATCTGGTAGGGGAAACTACTGTATGGACCTAAAAATCAATCTAGTAGGACAGAATCCTTCAATACCTACGGTCGATTTTAAGCACGATTCTGTTATCGCAAGTACGTACTTTTGTCTGGTTTCTTCCACTGAATTTCTTCCTTTAGTTCTCAGGCAGGAAGTCCCGTTCGAATTCAGGTTTGAATAGTTAATTGAGTGACAACATCCCATTTGACTCTTATAATTTGAGAGATGTATTTCAGAGCGCAGGATGGTAACATTTTTCGAGCCTCATGGCGCATATTCCCTCGACCCCGACTGATCTGAATCTGATTTCTTGTTCTGTCATCTTGAATTTAAGTAGTTAGGATCCAAAATTCGTTCCCTTGTTGTGGCAAAGATTGCCAAGAGTGCCAAGGTAAGTGAGCTACATCTGCATGCAAACCTTCCAGGTGTGTCTCGTTGATTGTTGCTCATAAACTGCAACGATCTAAGCTCACTGCTCTGCCGAAGACATTCAGCAGCGCTTTTACGTGGATTTTAATTCCATTGACAGTAAATTGCCGTTGAGCATCACAGCTTCATGTGGTACCGCGACTTCAAAACGATATACTCGTATTCGATGAATTAGAATTCCTTGAATTTTCGTTGTATCTCTTCAAGAGTGGATCTTGTGTTTTTGTCAACCTTAGAGAGCCTTGAAGTTTGAGGAATTCGAGCACCTGAAATTAATTTGGGTGACGCAATTGAATATGTATCTTGAGTCGCTCGATGTAAGATAAGAGACAATCGTCTGGATGATCCCCCATATACTCATTTGCCCTCAATTCCAAATGGAGAGATTGAAACTACAAAATTGAATTCCCTTTTTCGTTTTTATCCTGAACAACTAGGGACCCAGCTTATCTCGTCCACTCAGTCCCAATATCAGTGGAGTACCTGTGTTTTCTTTAATTATTGCGTCACTTTTCATAGTAGATCGTGATCCCGATACATCAAGATCCACCAACTTAGGACACCAAAAATGCTGTTTCTTTATCCTTGGCATCAGAGCGGAATTACCTGTGGCGTTGGAATAAGCTTCGATCTGTGCTACAACGCACTGGAAACCGATAGAGCTATTGTGAATCATGACAACAAAGAAGGTAGTTGGCTTTTGTAGAAAGCTGTTGGGGCAGTCAAACTATCTTCTTTGATGCCGTAGTATTATTTCCTAAGGTCGTGGAAAACAAACACAATATTGATGCGCTCAACCCTCAGACCGGAAGAGGCTTCAAAAGGGAAAATGATTTTTTTATTGTCTTAATTTCCATTTTTTGTACCGTTTACATATCGATGCAAACCAATTGTTCTACAACCTTATGAGATAGCGGATAGCAAAAATTGAATGTCGTTGAGAAGAATTTCCATGTATCGCATCTTGCTTGGCTGCTATTCCTATCTTTTATTGATCTTTTCGAATTATTATTTTAATCGATTCAGAGTGAACACTTGATGGGCCGAAATGGTATATATACCAAGGGTGCTGAGCGTGATAGTTCTGTTGCTAGGTTGTTTTTTTCTTTCTTGAGTTTCAAAATATGGGTATATTCGAATACCAAGCATAATAATTGAAGGCCACAGAAGAAACTTGCTTATAATTTCCCAGGTGACGAAGTATTAAGTGATTTATGAGCAGCATTGCCTCCTATGGAAAGAATTTTATGCTTAATTTGACAAATTCTTTGATAAATTTCCTCAAATGAACTTAATATCTGTACTTCGATGACATAATCCTGTGAATTGAAATTTTCAACTCCATTATTGTCCAATATTTTATCTTATTACAACAATAATATCAATTCGAGTCAAGTGTATCGCAATTGTTTGGATCACTGTTCTCGATTTCTAGTGTTGCTTTTGAATAATCTTCTGCTCGAAGAGTAGTTTGACTATCATTAACAGTGTTTCGATTCGCCAGCAAGAAGCTTTGATCAGTGATCAGCGGCAGTTCCCTGTTCTGAATTGAAAGGAAAATGGGACGAAGTACCAGCCGAAATTATTTTATATCACTTGGAGCTTGATTTATTGTAATAAACTCGGCTACTTTCGAAGCACGTCGGCTATATTCGTAAAGTTCAGCAAAATGTTACGATGAAAAAGAAATTATCTGACTCAATCATAAAGGTATGTATACAAGAGTCGAAATCGACAATTCAGCGTCACTTAAATAAAATTTCTGTACAATGCAGGAAGCTATTTGCAATCTTCTCATTTATTTTTGGCAAAATCCTTCATTATATTCCGTATCAAGTCCAGGCACGCAATAAAAGCTCCATGATTTTTTATTCTGTTCACGAATCAGGATAATCTGCCGGTGAATGGTGCTTCATTATTTTCTCTAAGCCTCCTTATGCTTTCAGCCTGGGGACCGTTATGTTCGGAGATGAAAGTTAGCTGATTCACTGCAATTGTTTCCAAATTCGGTCGCGTCATTTACATCCTTCTCGATTTCATATTGTCCTGTTCGGTACGTTCATTGCTGCATGGTTCTTCTTTCGACGCTTTCTTCGTCCCCTTGAAGTTCGTACTAAGGATCCTAAGATTTATTTTCATGATGATGAAATCGGAAGTCAATGCTTGATGTGGGCGTTGCTTCTTGATAGGAATTGATTCAACCGGAATTGTAAAATTTTTGTTGGAGGAATTGATACAAGCAACAAGTTAGATAACTGTTTGAACTTGATAACATTGGGTAATAAGGGTTAGCCGTAATGCAGACCATGCAATTTAAATTTTGTTAGAAATTTTGATTGACTATAATGCGCTAATCTTTCGAACGTTTTTCGCCGTTTGTCTCATGATCTTCGTTGTGAACGGATTATTGTAGGTATTTCAGGTAGAAATTTGCTGTTTCAGAGGTTCTTGACCATTTTTGGATTCGTCCAGCAAGCTGATAGAAGTTTTGTTCGAAATTGAGAATACGAAGCGGTATCGTTCGGAACATTCCCTGTGAAACCTCTTATTGAATCAATTGCTTTTCCAGCAATCAATTAGAATCTGTACTTATTGAATTTATGAAGAAACTACGATGAATTGAGTTCAACGCAATATGATAAGAATTTTACTGAGGTTCTCACTGTTTTATAGAAACGAATAAAGCACCAGATGGCACAGAAAAATTGTGGATTTTCATTAGGCTATAAGCATGACAGTCTTGAATCGCAAACTTGCCACCTGAAATTAATATTTGCGCTGGCTGGCCAACTATAAGATGGGGTTCATTCAAACCTCGTCTTATTTAAGTGTTCAATGTATATAGTTTTATTAAATGGACACATTCCTTAAGTTCTTTATGAGGTTAATAAACAATGGTATGCAAAATTTTCATCATTCTAGCCTATTTCATGCTATGCATACAAAACGGATCTCAAATTCTACTTTCTTGGCAAATCACTGAAAGAATCCTGAATAAAGATTCGAAAGGCAGTAAAATTTGATGAATATTTCAATTTGAGATTGGTGTGGAGAGAATCATTCTCTTTGATACTTGTCTCAAAACCAACGTGTATTATTTTTCTGGTATTCTCAATAATTCTGAGAATGCAAACTCAATTTCAAAAGTAAACTATACGCTTAACTAGAGATTCTAATCCCTAGTAGGGTTGAAGGAGCGTGAATCCAAATTTGGAATGCAGAATATGTGTTTCAAACATTTATTCTTGTATTCTGGAAATCTATCTCAGCGGCAAATATTAGTTCAATATCCTGTATGTGTTTTGTAGTGAAAAACGTCAAATTTTCGGAAGGGGGGGTCCAAATACAAGCGAAAACATTTTTCTGTATAAGAAAAATTAGTATGAGTCGATTAGCTTTCCAGGAATCTATCCTGCTTGATTTGCACTCATAGAAACAGTTGCATATGAACTCAGGGAGTTTCAATTACAATCCCGAGAAAACGTTTGCTGGTCTTAGAGAAAGCAAATAACTATAATTTTATAAGAACGGAGGCAATAATTGCCTGCTGTCGAACCTGTAAATTTCGAAATAATTTTTTTGGCCAATCATCTACTCTGAGTAACCTTCGTCCTTTGAAAACTACCACCAACTACACCTATTTGACAGCTCATGATGATGAATTGTATACTATCACATTTCAAGGGTGATGCTTAATCAAGTCGAGCAGGGCATTTATTTTGTAGCTGTCATCGTAATCATGTCAAACAATAATGCGATTATTTAAATCCAATTTGTAACTCAACGCTATTGCCCTGCCTAACAATCGATCCAAACGATCACATTATTCTGAAGTAGTATGTGTAGGAGTATGTTCTCTTATCTTAATCGTTTTACTTCCTGAGTTTGGAAAAATTTTAGCTATTTCAAGTATCTTAGTCGTGCCATACAGTGTAAGGACTGCATTTTATGCACAAGTTGCAAACTAACTACAAATATTCCCAAATTCCTTGATCGCTCACTTAAATCGAACCTCTCACGTAGTCAAATTTACGCATAATAAAGTGAGCGTGATCAAAGAATTGAAGATTGTTCGATTTCATATTAAATTTATTTATGTCTAACAAGATTGTTCATTCACTCCACACGAAAACACTTTCCGGGAAATAACTCTACACAGATTCGAATTTTGGGCATTCCAACTTGTATTTATATTTTGTTGCGTATCAACAACTGAATTTTCTTCACGGAAATTAAGATCGGGATTTGGATTCGGTTTCCAAACATATTTTTATCCGGGCATTGTTACTGTTACAGAGATGCTCCATGAAGACAGTAAGCCCCAAGAATTTTACATCAAAACATTTTCAGCATCTTGTAGAATAAATACCAGTGTGGTTAGTACGCCTCTAAATCCTTGCTTCAATACAGTGAAAAATTTTGGGAGATATCGAAGCTCGCCGAAAGTTTGGTGATACCATCGATTGAAGCCGGAAACATCCTAACTCCATAGAGTTCGAGTTGCGGCGAAAACAGCGGAAGATCTGGATTCAAAAGTTTCTGACATCAACACAGTAGAGTATTATGGCTGAAATTGGGTCTACAGAGGTCAACGGTATGTGTTTGAGTGTGCTCGTATCACTTCTTATCTACGCTAAATCTCTGCACTCTAGCTGGGTCTGCACCAGGTAGTTATCGGTCAGCACATGTTTTACCTGGAGCGTCGGCACAGTAACTAGAAGCCCTCGTCGAGTCTGGTAGTCGGAGTAAATAGAGATTCTGATCCAACCTATCAGAGACCACAAGATCAAATAGTGAGAATAGGAACATCTGGAAAATAGAGACCGCTTTATTTACACTTCTGTATCATTTCCAGACGGAAATCTAATTGGTGGACCTTTTTCCAAGCTACTACATCGCAAGTCAAGAATTTCGTGGAATAGGCAAATAAAATGAAGTTCATAATTCCTTGAACTGCTCTAAAATGATAATTAGAAGCAGATATGATTGCCCGAAAACAGAATTGCCAGGTATCTTGCGTAAATGGATCACGATAAGGGAACAGTCCACTTGATACGGCAAGAGAGAGAGCAAGAGTACAATTTGGTTCTGTGTCCAAAGTTTTGCCCTCGACGAATGGAGCCGAATTTGATCAGAGAGACCAATGAGAGTGTTTCTGTGAATTGATTTGCTATTAGATGTCTTATTGAATAGTTTTTGGCTAATAATCAATTCAATTAGTGATTTACTGGTTAGAATGCTGTTGGACCTAGTATCTTTCGTCATATCTTTATGATTCGAGATTCGTTTGCCTCCTCGGTACACTGAGGCATCCACCAAATGTAAATTTCAGGTTGTGTGTACCCACTTTGGCACTTATCTGCGGATCTCTAGCTCGAAAGCCTGTCATGAACCAATTCGACTAGTCGGATTTACATTGGGGTCCCAAAACTCTGAACCCAGTTTTTCAGTAGACACGCATGCACATAAGTACAACCACTTAAATTTACTTTTACCTACCCATCAACATTTACATGATCAACCACTAACGTTTTCATATCCTTTCAGTGTTGTTTCATTGGATGAGGCAATTTGGTGGAGTAGTTGTCCGCGACTGTCTCTTCCAAATGACTCTTGTTACAGTGCTGCATGATGCCCTAATATTTTTAAATTAGAGGGGATTCAGACTTTTGGTACCCTACCGCACAGAGTTCAAGACTCAAAAAAACCAACAAAGTAGGCAAAATCCTGTTTTATTCTACGGAAATATTAAGAATAGCACGGTTTGCCAGACTTTATCACTTCATATTATTCTCAGTTTCAATTTAGAAAAATACTGAAGTGCCGAGACATTTACAGTACTGCAAGGATTCACCCGTCGAAAATAAGCTTTCGACGGGTGAATCCTTGAAACAAAGCACTAAAAATCTGTACTTGCATAATTTCGAGCAAGTTCAGCTAGTGTGTAGAAATATTCCTCCTTCCATTTCCCGCTCTTGCACACGAGTGGAGCAAAATTTCTGCTGCCCGTATTGAATTCTTACTATTTGGCTCATACTTTTAAAGAAATATGTGTCTAGTGTTCCTTATCGCAAATTATACAGCAGTGATACGAATAGAGCTGATGAGTAGCTACATAAACCTTTTCAGTACAGTAACAACCATCGATTCAATCTCGCGTTGCATGAACCATATTTCTCCGCACAGTGCAGAGATACATGAGTTGCTATGTATTCAAGTCTCAGTTTTAATTCCTGTTGTTGCAGCGTAACTGCTCAACCAACATGAATCAAGAGATTCGGGTGCTAATCGCACCACATTTTCGTCTATTTATTTAATTTGAAGATAATTCTTGGAAATAGGATGGTTCATCATATTGCTAAATAAATACGAAATAGAAGATTTAATATCTGTTCTAGTTTATAACAAAGAAATCAAGCAGCTTTATAACAGATTATCTGACATTTAATCTTTAATCAAATCACGTCAATTTAAGGTCATACATTTCTAGCGGTGGAATTTCTGCTCTACTAAATCATGGAAGCTTTTAGAACAGACTTTTCTAATATCTGGCACCAATATTTTGAATCTAGCAAGGCGAAAATACAGATCCGCCAGCCAACATAGGTTACAGCCGATGAAATGCTGTGGGTAAAGATCTTAGGGCCAAAAATCACTGAAAATAGGATCACTTGATAGTAGGAGCAAGGTTTCACTCTAAATGGCTCGCGAGCTTAGAAAAGACCTGATTTTCCGTTTATTTTAACTAATGAATATATGAATACCCGGTTCTGGCTTCTTGGTGTCAACATTTTTGAATTCATATTCTCTGTGGCAGAATATACTCCTATTTACCATGAAAAGCGGGTTATCCCATTTGACTTCGAGTATTAGATGGTTTATATGTGAATCTAGAATTAATACCACTGGGTTAGTTGGAATTTTTCATACGGGTTAGAGGTATAGAATCCATGAACGATCTTATCTTAGAAACTTATTTACCAATTTCTAGCTAGCACTACTCGTGAAATGAATTCTGAATAACTATTTCATATTTTATGGGATGACGATCTTGTATGTTTCATTTAACAAAATGTAACGATAAATGGCTTGGGGCTATACCCATTGCTAGTTGGCTAATTAAAGAGAAGGGAGGTACATATGAACTGGCAAGCAAGAATCAAAATTTATGTCTCCTTTGCAATATATGGGACCCATTAAAAGAATCCTTGCAGGAGAGCATCGATCGTCGATCTACTTATCTATTGGCTCTATTTCCCATATTCAATTTTAAGTGGAATGAATTAATTACAGGAGAGGGAGTTTTAGGTACCATTATAGTAGTGTAGAATTTGATTAAATTTCAGTATCCTGAAATCGCGCTGATTTAGGGGGGTTGTAGCTGAAGGGGAAACATTCCAAACTTTTGACACCGCACTGTGCAGTAGGTTTACTAGGTTTTGAAGCTATGTTTCGTCAGTAGCCGTACGACAGTAACTTTGAACTGAATATAGAAAGTCGAAAAATATGGATTATGTGGAATCTGAAAGCACAGCCACGTTTGAAAATAGTGAAATCAGAATGTTTTTCCGTAGTAAAAAATCTGAGATGAACTACAGCTCACATACGATGATTCACTAACTTCTATATACCAGGACTGCGCTGTCTAATCTGAGTAAAACTAATTGTGTCTTTGGGTGTATTCTGCCACATTGGAATGCAGCCCTGTGTATGATATGAGAATAGCGGTCTAGTTTAGCATGGCATGTTTTTATTTCGAGTGGAATTCTAGGTTTATTCACGTTCTTTTCTATGGAATAGAACATGCTTGAAATTTAATTCCTATTCTTAGTATTTAACAGCACCCGACTCTATTACTAAATGTGAACAGAAAATTGCTAAAACCGTTCTTATGAAACGACCATTCTTTAGGATTGTAACTTTCTAGACTTCCAAGGTGGGTTTGCTATCTCGTCATATCGCGACCTGTTCAACACCTTCACCAACTGCATCTTCACCTCACGAACTTGAACTAACCATGGAAGCCAACGGAAGTGGTACCGATGATGCTATCAAGTTGAAGCTGAAGGCGAAGACTGGGGAAGTGTTCGAGGTATCGAAATCAGTCGTCAGTTGTGTCAAATTCGTCACTGGCATGTTGGAGGGTAAGTTGAGCCAGATAATTACCTTGTTTGTCTTGTGTACTGTTATCTAACTTAAAAATCTGCGGATTAGATGTGGCGGAGCAGAATGGAATGTTGATCCCGGTGAAAGAAGTGGAAGGCCCTATCTTGAAGAAGGTGATTGATTATTGCGATTATTACCACCGCCAAGAAACTACTCATATGACTGCGGATGAAGCGGATAAGTGGGAAAAGGAGTTTGTAGATGTAGACAAGGCGATGTTGTTTGCGATGATTCGAGTACGTTTCTAGTTTTCATGTTTGTGCGTCTACTCGATGTTCTAACATTTTTATGCGAAGGCTGCCAACTATCTTGACATTCAATCATTGCTTGACCTCACCTGTAAGACAGTTGCGGACATGATTAAGGGGAAGAGCGCAGATCAAGTTAACGCTGAGTTTGCTATTCCGGAAGGCACTCACTTGTATTAGGCCACTCTCTTTTGGTGTGACAGTGCAGTCAAGTTGGATACAACGAGTCGCTGTTATAGAGTTTCCCCGAGGATTCCCTGTACTTTAGGTAAGTGTGCCCATCGGTTGTTTTTTATATCGGAAGGCGTCTCAAGTTGTTAATAAAGAGAATCATTACCACTTAAAGAACACTTGCGCAGGCATGGGTTGGATACGTGCTATGCGGTGCCAAACTGCTGCTCGTCACCAAACTACCCGGCTCACATACGTCAGCGTGTCGCTATCTATGCATGTGCGGAATTATGTTGATTCTAGGAACAATACGGTGTATTGCATGTAAGCGTCGTAGTGGTTGGCACCGCTGCAGTGTTGTGAAGGGGAAGCACACTGTGTTCAAATAATCAGAAAGTACACTACAGTACAGTGCACTGCAGTATAACCCCAGTTGTGTAGGCAGTTCGGAAGGACGGAAGAATAGGGTGTGAGGAAATGGAATAAAAGAAAACCAGTAGGTTGCGAGAGACGGGTTGGAATACAACATTGTGATGAGGGGAGGGTTGGTTGGTCAAACACCAGTGGAAAGAGATGGTCTAGTACTCTGGCGAATTGGTCTCGTTTCTGTTTCTACGTACATGAACAGTCCTCATGGATTAGGGAAGTAGCGACCGCCCACTCACAAGGACCGAAACTATGCCACGCACACAACCCCAGAAATAATTTCGCTGAGGTTCAGCTGGATTCTTTCGCTGAGCAATTGTCGGCGTCCACGGCTATCGTAAAGTGAGCCACATTCAAACAGACCTCTTCGTGATTGTGAGCAGTCGCGTTTCGAGACTTGTTCACGTAGATAGACGACGAGAGGGAGGGAGGGAGAGAGAGCGCCACCTTCAAAATACGCTCGACATAAACCCACCTATCCACGATTCATGTCAGCACTACGAGCGGGACACCGTCCACTTGCCAAACCTTGCCAGTCCCATTCATAATTAACTTGACCATGCCACCGATTCATATCTTGGAGATGCCACCAGTCCTTGGAACTCCACGCATCTTTTTTGCGCCCTCATCGTCGTCCATCAGCTCTCTCAACCTCACCACTTAAAGTTGCGGCTCTCCGTCCCAAACCTCGTGCACCAACTTTTACCTGATCTGACAGCCTAACTCCACCTTGTCTGTCTCCACTGCACAACACTAGTCAATGGCGCTTCGTATGCACGTCCTCTCAACTGTGGATGACTCTCGCTCCGTCAGTGATTCCAACGCGATGCAGCTCGCAGGACCGAGTCGACATGCGGCACGCGCTGGAAATTGGCAACGCGCTCACTTTTGGAGTACTGTGTTGAATGTGAACGACCCTCGAGAATTGTCGCCTGGTTCAAGTTCCACCCATCCGCCGGTTAGACGCTCAGACTCCGCAACCCTGCATCAACAGTCGAGTACCCGTTCTTCCGCTTCGCCTTCCTCTTCGTCCCGCTTAAAGCGCAAATCTTCATCCGGAGCATTGCGTTGTGAGTTGTGCTGGAGCTCATTTGGACAGCGCGGCGATTTGTTGAGGCACATAGTAAGTTGACACGTCTTTTTTCTACTTTTTCTCTTCGTACTAACGGTAACAAACATTCACAGCGGCTTACGCATCTCGGAGAACGAAATTTCCACTGTCGAACTTGCGGAAATTCTTTCGGTCGTCGCTCCGTCTTGAATAAGCATATGAAACGGCATCAACGAGATATGTCGATGAGACGCTCGACGGGTGGCAATACCTCTTCTCGTGACCCGAACTCATCGGGAATCGTAGCGCTTCGCAGTTAGTTTGGGGTGTAGTTCAGGTGCATTGCGCTGGATATAAACTAACTTCCGCTTTCCTTCCATTTTGGATGTAACGGTTAATTTACTTTTTTTCAATACAACGCTCACCAGATATGTACAGTACTGTACAGTAGTATCACTTTCACCCTACCCTAAAACAATCACCCCGAAACTTGCTGGAGTCCTGTCGAAAAAAACAGCTTCAGTTGAACCCAGCTCACCCCGCCTACCGTGCTATGACTCCAGAACTTGCTAGCAACCTAGCTGCCCCGGAATCTTTCACGTGCAAATTATCGTCCGATGGATCTGTAGAAGTGAGTCCTCTGGACACTCGTGATTATCGTTATCTTTGTTTGGACAACCAATTGAAAGTACTACTTGTTTCCGACTCGCTGTCCGACAAGGCAGCCGCATCACTTGATGTCTCTGTAGGCCATTTCAGCGATCCATGGGACTTGCCTGGGCTAGCCCATTTTTGTGAGCATATGTTGTTTTTAGGCACGGAGAAGTATCCTGATGAAGGTTCCTATCGCGATTTTTTGAGTCAAAACTCTGGTTACAGTAATGCGTATACTTCGAAAGAGAACACTAACTACCATTTCCAGCTCGTTGTGCCTCCAAACGACCTTAAACCTAACGACGAATCGCATATGCCTCGATTCAAGGAAGCACTTGATCGATTTTCTCAATTCTTCATTGCACCTCTTTTCACTGAGTCTGCAACCGAACGTGAACTCAATGCCGTCGACTCGGAACACCAGAAAAATCTACAACGGGATGGCAATCGCCTTTACCAACTGCAGAAATCGCAAGCTAACCCTGAGCATCCCTTTTCCAAGTTTTCGACAGGTTCCAAAGCCACTCTTGGTTCGGGCGCTGCAGCGAAGAACCTGGACACTCGAGAACAGTTACTTGCTTTTCACAAGAAACATTACTCTGCCAATCTTATGCATTTATGCCTTGCGGGGCCCTATTCTCTAGATGTTCTTGAGCAGTGGACGAGGGAACTGTTCTCTCCTATCAAGAATTCGGACGCCGAACACCCTTCTAAAGATTACATGTGTATTGAACCGTTGTTGTCATGTCACACTGGGCTGAAGACATATGTGGACCCGATTAAAGATATTCGACAATTAGAAGTCTACTGGGTGATTCCACCTCCAGAACTGAGTTACAAAACGAAACCTACGGACTACATTTCCCATTTGCTTGGACATGAAGGAAAAGGCAGTTTGCTCAGTGTGCTGAAAGAGCGACATTGGGCGAATGGTCTTGGTGCGGGGCCATGCAATGGTGCATGTCCATTTGCGTTTTTCTCAGTGATTATTCATCTTACGGAGGAAGGCGTCAACCATGTGGATAGTATCATTGAACTGCTGTTTGGGTATCTGCACCTTATCAAGAGCGAAGGAATTGAAAAATGGATTTTTGAAGAGACGTGTTCCCTTTCGAAAATGAACTTCCATTTCCAAGAAAGATGCGAACCATATTCTTTTGTGCAGGAAGTTAGCTCGACAATGGAGAAGTATCCACCCATCCATTATTTGTCGGGTCCGTATCTAGTCCGCGAATTCGACCGTGAGGGGATCCAAGAAGTACTTGATTTGCTCACCCCAGAACGATGCTGCGTTAGAGTCTGTGCCAAAGCCGTAAAGGGCAAAACGAACCTAAAAGAAAAATGGTACCAAACGCCGTATGGCGTTGAGCAGGTCTCGGAAGAGCAAATGGACGTATGGAAGAACACGAAGCCCAACAGCGAGCTGGGTATCCCTCCGAAGAACGAGTTCATCCCATCCGATTTCACGATCCTCGCAGACCCGATCCCCCACGGTCAGCAGGATTTGGAGGGCCCGGAGATCTTGGAAGTGAACGAGTTCTACGAGTTGCACTACAAGCTCGACAAAACTTTCAATCGGCCGAAAGCTGTCGTGTATTTAGACTTGAAAACAAACTGGTCTTACATGAGCCCGCGACACTCGGTGCTGACGAAACTTGCCACCAACCTGTTGGTTGATGAACTAACCGAGTTTTCGTACGACGCGGATATTGCTGGGTTGCACTATGATCTATCCAATACGCAAAGCGGTATCTCCTTGATGGTGCAAGGGTACAATCACAAGTTGAGAATATTGCTGGAAACTATCCTCAAGCGAATCAAGGATTTCACTATCAAGGAAGAGCGTTTCCCACTCATTCTCGATTCAGTCAAACGAAGTTTTTACAATTTTGACAAAGAACAACCGTACCAGCATGCGATGTACGCGGTCTCATGCTTGTTGGAACACCCGCGCTGGCACGTCCGTGAGTACATTGATGTTGTCGAGAATGGTGAAATTACCATGGATGTAATTAACGCGTTTGTACCGGAACTGCTCCGTCGAATGTTTGCGGTTGGGTTAATCGGTGGCAATGTGAGTGAACAGTGGGCAAAGGACGTGATGAATTGCATGAAAGACACACTGAAGTATAAGCCACTGGCGCAAAGTGAATTCAGTACGAAGCGTGTTACACAGATTCCACTCGATTATGAAGTTTTAAGCCGACAAACACACCCGAATGTCCAGGACAACAACTCGGCCATTTCTGTGACTTTCCAGTTGGGAGGAAGTGGCGATACCAAGAAAGATGTGCTGATTGACTTGTTATCTGAAATTCTCAGCAAGCCGACCTTCCACGAACTGCGAACAGTTCAACAGTTGGGTTACATGGTGTTCCAAGGATTCCAAACCGTTCACGATATTCGTGTGATTTATTTCATTATTCAATCCACCGTGGTGGGCGCCGACGAACTGATGAAGCGTATCCGACAATTCTTAGTTGATTTCCGTACTGATAATCTGGAAAAGCTAACCGATGAAGAGCTGAAGAATTACGTGGACTCGCTCAGTGCGCTCAAAGCGGAGCCTGAGAAGAAGCTTGTACGACGCTACAGCAGATTCTGGCATGAGATTTGCGAGAGGACTTTTGAATATCAACGAGCACAGGACGAGATTGAAGCTTTGAAATCAGTGACGAAGGAAGATGTGATTAAGGTATTTGATGAATTCCTCGCCGACAGCGGTTCCCAACGACGTTGCCTCATTTCGTTGGTACACGGAAACCAAGACCCCGCGCCTTCGATGGATTGTGTACCAGAGCAAGGGACAAAATTGGAGGGTGCTTCGCGGCCGGTTCTTGAAGTACGAAACTGTACTGCGTTCAAGGACTGGTGCCCGACTTACCCTGCACTTGGCGCATCAATGGCAGACATTGCGAAACGGAATGAAAAGTGGTGTTAATGAGGGTTTACATAGTTTTGGCAAACAATAAAGCTTGCTTGGGTCCTCGAAGAGTTTCATGAACAAGTTTATGAAGTTGCCTTCGATACACCTACTTCTGCTGGCCTCAACACGCGGTCGCCGATAGTATAGCCCACTTTGGTCACATCCAAAATAATTCCTGGCTCGGTGCCTTCGATTGGTGCCTCGTACATGGCCTGGTGGATCTCTGGGTCGAACTTATCGTCGACCGCGCCGAATGGAGCGATACCCTGCTGAGCGAACACCTTCAGTAATTCGCTTTCGGTCGCTTTTACGCCAGTATACAGGCCTTTCAGATGTGTGTCGCAATCTTCTGCGTCTATTTGTTCCGAATTCACCGACTTCAGCGCTAGGCCAAGGTTATCTGCCACTCCGAGTAGTCCTTTAGCGAACCCCATAATGCCGTACTTGCGTGCGTTGTCTACGTCACGACGTGCGATAGTGCGCACGTTCTCCATCTCAGCGAGAACTCGCAGAGTGCGGTCATTTAGCTCGACAATCTTCTCCTCTTTTTCTGCTAATAACGCGGTCAGCTCTTCAAGCTTTGATGCGGGCTCGCCATTCTCGGCGGGAGGTGGCGGTGTGGCGTTGTTTTGCGATGCTTTGCTGTCTTGCGCGTTATTGTTTTGCGCGGAGTACCATCGTTGGTGTGACGGCACGAATGTAGCTCGATTCAACGCTTGTTGATGGCTCCATGTCTGGCGTGCGGTCGTTCGCAATAGTTGTCGCAGCATCATCGTGGTACTGCAGTGATGACTGTTGTTGTCGACGGTGTGGGATCACGAGGTAGATAGACCGACGTCGGGAGGATTGCTGGCTCAAAGTAAATAACGTTTTTAATCATAGGCCAATTAGCGTCCTTCTTATGTCGTCATACTACCTTCGCGAAGTCGGCGGTCCGAGTTTGCAGTGAGCTCAGTGCGCGTGTGAGGCGGGTTGCCATGCCGTTTCTCTGCGGTATGGCCTCTGTCGAAACATACAAACCCAGTAACCCGATGAGGCACAGGATTATCGACACGGCGTAGTTGGACCACTTCGATATTCTGTTTCCGGCTTCATTCTCATCTGAAGTTTCCAAGAGTTCAGCATTAAATTGTTGAGTCGATATGTATTGTCTGAGAATTCTGCCGATATTCTGACTTGAGGCAGCCTCGTTCATGTCTGCATCAGATACTGAGTAGAGCAGCAGCATCATTTCTTGTAAGGTTCGCACCTCGTTTCTCCAAATCTTTGTCTTCGCGCTCTTCAGATGTTGAAATGCCATTTCGACTCGTCGTCGATTATGAAACATGAATTCGTGGTGTGCAGTCGCGTCTGCATGACCATTGCCAACGTGAGAAAATGGGGACAGTTCGCGCCCCGTTAGACGACGGTATTCATTCGCGACTTGAACACAATACCTGTATCGCGTCTCGCCAAGCGCCGTAGTAGTACATTCCATGTGCTCGTGCAGACAGGCCAATTGGGAAACGGTCAGCAAATGTTCGACATGATACATGGGGTTTGCTCGGGAGCTATCACGAAGCCAGTTCAGCGCTTCTTCGTTGAGGAGGAGCGATACACCCGATAAGTCAAGGCTGAACAAACGCTTTTTGCATGCGGTACTCGAGGCGTTGCCAAACGGTACATGGAAGCCGAGCGCCATTTCCATCCGGGTTTCATCGCCCGCTTCGCACTGTCTCATGAGGATTGTATGCCCGAGTTGAACGAGGCTGCGCACGATTGACTCATTGTGCACGTCGATTTCGGTTGCGTTCACGTAGAATATGGCGCGGTTGCCTGTCTGTTCTAGCAAGTTTCGAGCCTCGTCGATTTGTGATAAAGGATAGTCGAATGCTAACAGACTCACTCTCGGGTTGGAGTTTTGAGTTGCTCGAACTTCCGAACTGCAAGTTTCAGTTGAGGCTCCAGTGGCTATCACCAATGATACCAAGATAATTAATCTCGGGTAAACACCTAGTTGACGCATGTCCATCCTAGCAGTCCTGCCTCCTCGCTGCTGGTGTACAGTTGAACGGTCTTGAAGAAAAAATGCAATTTTCCAAATCGACATAACATCATGCCAATCGTTGTCGAACACCAAGTTCGTGGTTCTGTAGATCGAAAGCGAAAGAGTTTGAGGCCAAGCTTGGAGAGTTTATCATCCTCATCGCGAAGCGCTACCTATCTACAAATGGAAGGCCTTTCTATCGAATGTTAGATTGCAGAGATGATTGAGTTAGCGTCGTACCGGTTGACGCGGCCGACAGTCGCTTCGCCACTTCCTTCACGTGAGGCTCACGTCGCTGCCGTAGCTCATTCACATCAGTGGGAATCACGGGATCCGCCGTGCCACTCTGATGACCGAACCGCTTCGAAAACCGATTCTTCGTCAAGTCAGCGGGCACATACGGCGCTGAACCGACCGGACCCAGTGACACGTTCGGGGCTTCCGTGGAACTCATCGAAGCGGATTTCGAACCCGATGTTGGCCTCAGCATTCCTTGGTTAAATCGCTCTACAAGTGGTGGGCGGTTTGAGCTGCCGCCAGAACCTGTTCGTGTTGAGGTCGACCCTGCGTCTTCGTAACGATCGCCGCCGCTCGAGAAACTTTCGTTACCGGCATGGGGCCATCTGTCCGCAAGCGTAGGCGCGTCTACGAGTTCGTCTCGGAATGTGACTTCTTTCTTCGGCTTTGATTCTTCTGATGAGTCACGTCTCGCAATCCATGACGAGTCACCATCACTTTCTTTGCCTTGCTCAATGATTTCCGGTTGGGGCGGTGCTGACATCAGCCTTTCCCGTACTGACGCGAGCAACTCCGGTCCTCCAAGTGATGCACCCCGAGCAACGCGCTCATGAGGATTGTAAACTGAGGCGTGCGGTCCAGCGCGAGGTGCATTGTACCAGAACGGCCAGGGGTCTTTGGCCACGGCAGGTCCAGCTTGTTCCGGTACGACTTCTTCAGTAATATCGCGTGTTTCTGACCCGGATTGTGACGGAGTTGCTTCGGGCAAGTGAACTTGAGGAATTCGTCGAGGCGAATCTTGGCTCTCTACTGATGACTGGGAACCGCGGCGGTCAGATAACTGTTGCGCGATCTGATGATGGATATCGGCTAATTGGTCGCGAACCTTCTGCGAGCTGGTCTTCCCGAAAAGAGGGGGTCCTCGATCACTTCCTGATTCACTGTAGGAGCCATTCTCTCGCTCGTACCCAAATGCAGACGCGTTGAACGGAGCGGATAGTCCAGTGCTCGGAGGGATGGGATTCAACCCATAACCTTCATCATCATCCTCGTACCCACGCGTTTCGCCTTCCTCCTCGACTGATCGTCGTCCGTAGCTATTGCTTCCTGCACCGTCAAAGGAATCGCCGGGAGCATACGTGTCGTCGTAGGGTCGAGCGGTAGTGGCGTCGTACCCAGGATCGGCAGTCGTAGCATAGGTACCAGCCTGGTCGTACCCAGTGTCTAGTGTCGCGCCAAAGGCGCCAGCTGCGTTAAAGCCCAGGTTCTGACCACTTTCATCGCCGTGATCCACATATTGATCAAGCTGGGTTTCACC
>JAAUYH010062776.1_pt1 | contig 47500 bp, 36 predicted proteins | sample 7278061 | NCBI WGS metagenome assembly JAAUYH01 (sample SAMN14350203, study PRJNA611818) | marine sediment metagenome | isolation source: surface marine sediment (0.6m) | place: French Polynesia: Moorea | collected 2018-08
CAGGTTCCTCCGCTCTGTGGCGTGAGCCTCTGCCTGTGTAGCGGTTGCATATATTGTACCAAAAGTCGCCCTACAAGGGCGAGGAGCCTGTTATCCCATTATTTTCGGTCACAGGGCACCCTACTACTACTACTTAATACAAACAAAGACCTCACGTCATATCTTGCACCATTCTCAACAAGACCAGAAAAACCGGGTTTCTAAACCCAAAATTTAGGCTTTCAACATTAGTCATTCTCAAGAAACCCGGTTTTTAACCCAGGTGCAAGATGTGTGTCACCCTTTGTCCCTCTCCTTACCAAGGAGAGGGATGTCCTTTAGGACAGGGTGAGGTTGTTGGTGTATTAGACTCAACCGACAACCGCTATCACCTCACCCTCTGTCCCTCTCCTTACCAAGGAGAGGGATGTCCTTTAGGACAGGGTGAGGTTGTTGGTATATTAGACTCAACTGACAACCGCTATATATTTTATCTCACGCAGAAGAAAAGGCAAAAATCATCAATTTTGTCAGAGGTTTGGTTTAATTAATTTTGGAAATCGGGGAATAATTTAGTTAAGTAAACTAAATAGCAGACTATGAGTAATTATCCCGATTTTAGCAGTTATGATTATCAGGTAATCCGCGAACTTGGACGGAATAGAGAAGGGGGAAGAATCAGTTATTTAGCAGACAGAATTTCTCAGTCACAGCAGGTGGTAATTAAACAGTTTCGCTTTGCCCAAGAGGATGCTAGTTGGCAGGGTTTTAAGGCTTATGAGAGGGAGATTGAGATTTTACAACAATTAGACCATCCCCGCATTCCCCGTTATTTAGATTCTTTTGAAACTGGTGATGGTTTTTGTATGGTGCAGGAATATAAAGATGCACCTTCTTTGGCTAGTAGGAGTAGTTTTAAGACTGGGGAAATTAAACAGATTGCGGTTTCGGTACTAGAGATTTTAGTTGATATTCAGAAGAGAATTCCGCCAATTATTCATCGAGATATTAAACCAGAAAATATTTTAATAGATGCAGAAAATAATGTTTATTTAATCGATTTTGGTTTAGCTAGGGTTAACAATCAAGATGTGGCTGTTAGTAGTATTGTGGCAGGAACACCAGGATATATGCCACCGGAATCATTATTTAATCGTCCGTTAACAACAGCATCAGATTTGTATAGTCTGGGTGCGACTATAATTGGCTTATTAACTAATACTCCTTCGGTGGAAATTAGCAATCTGATTGATGAGAATTATCAGTTTAATATTCGTCATCTGGTAACGGGAATTAATTCTGAGTTTATTACTTGGTTGTCAAAGATGGTTGCACCGAGTTTAAAGGAACGTTATCCCCATGCAATCGCAGCTTTACAAGCACTCAAATCTATAGATGTAATTGGGACATCGACATCTAAATCCCGTTCTACAAATATCACGGGATTGGTTACGGTGGGAACTAGTTTGACAGGAATATTTACCATGATTGGCTTTCTCAGTTTCTATCAACAATCAGCTAGTAAATTGCAAAGGAGTAGGGTTTCTCAAACTAACATTTCGACTGCTGTTGTAAGTGTGGAAAAACAATGGTTCGATGTGATTAAACCCCGTTGTAATTCTGTGGAAGTAATTACAGCAATGAGCAATTCTTCTTATCCTCAAACACCCAAAGGAGTTGGTTATGCAGCGAGTTGTTATGCATTAGCAGGAAAAATTGAATTAGCAGATAAAGTGATTCAAGAGTTACCTACAAATCTCAGAGTATATGCAGCCCAAGTAGTGTTTAATATTGCTCATCCTGTAGCTGATGCAGGGGATGACAAATCTGCTGGACCAATGATGGATTTGGTATTGAAATATTGGTCATCCAATTATATGGCTTTATATCATGCAGGAATGTCTGCTTATGTTTTAGGAGAATATCCCAAAGCCCAAACTCATTTGCAAAAATTTCTGCGTATTTATAAAAATCAAGATGGTTGGAGACAGAAAGCTATATTGGCTTTGTCACGAATAAAAAAAGGAATTGCTGCAGATAAAAGCTTTTCAATTCATCATTAGACTTCTTGCCTAAGGTCGGGAACAGGAAACAGGGAACATGCCTAACCCACCATGTTATATAGCGATGGGTTAGTCTCAACATCACGCATCCTACTACTACTAAGTGTTGATGATAAAAAAATGCTATTTTCAACAGATTATCAACAAGAGATTAATTAAAATTTTTGCTAGTTTGGTAGTTTACATGGATATGCTCAAAAAGTGATGAAATACTGTGAAGATAATATAGCGGTTTTCAGTTGAGTGTAGACACAAAGCGGAACCTCTCGTAGAGTGGTACACAAATTTTACCTCACCCCTTCCCCTCTCCTTAATAAGGAGAGGGGTGGCTTTAGCCGGGGTGAGGTTAACCCTCTTTAATCACTCTCGCGCTAAGATTGCGAATTGCGTAGCTTACTTCTCGCGCAAGGGAGTATTGTGAATTGGTTTCACCCTCCAGCCTTCCTGCTTGGTGAAACTCCCCAAAAGCTGATAACGTCTAACAAAAGGAAATCTCATCTTGGACTAAACAGCTTGAAAACCCGTTCTAATTACTGGCAACTTCTACCATATATCCACCCCCAATGGCACAATATTATTAAGGGTTTTGTTGGTATTGTGGGATATGTCCTGGCAACATTAATCCTGATCAATTTAGCTGGTAAATTATCAACTCCTTTTGCACAGGGTGACGTTGCAGCTATAGCCAAACTTGCTGGTATTTTAGCAGGGGTTTTCTTAGTTAGAGGCTTTTTCCAGTCCATCCAAGATATCTACATGGCAAAAGCAGCCTTAAGAGTAGCTTTTCATCTGCGCAAACAAGTCTACTCCCACCTGCAAAAGCTCAATCTCAGCTATTTTGAAACCGCAAAATCTGGGGATTTATCTTACCGTCTCACAGAAGATGTAGATAAAGTCGGAGAAGTTGTCCATAAATTATTTCATGACTTTATTCCCTGCGTTTTGCAGCTGGTAGCTATCCCCATTTATATGATTTACTTGAATTGGCAACTTACCCTAGCTACGGTGATAGTTGCACCATTGATGGGGGTGTTAATTGCTTGGTTTGGGGAACGTTTACGGAAAATTGCCCTTACCAGTCAAAATCGCGTCTCGGATTTATCCGCAATTGTTACAGAAATTTTCAGTGGTATTCGCATAGTCCAAGCTTTTGCTGCTGAAAACTACGAAATTAAACGCTTTAGCAAGGAAGCACAAAGGGCTTTTAGGGCTAAGTATTCTACCCAAAGACTCAAAGCAATTCAAATTCCCATTATCGGCTTTTTGGAAGCAGTTGGGGCTTTATCTTTAATATTTGTGGGTGGATGGCAGATTTCCCAGGGTAACCTAACGGTAGAAAAGTTCTTTAGTTATCTAGCGGGTGCAGCATTACTAATTGACCCCGTGGGACATACCACTAACAACTACAATGAGTTTAAACAGGGAGAAGCTTCCGTTGACCGGGTTTTTGAGTTATTAACAATTAAACCCACAGTAGAAGAAAAACCAGATGCTATTTCCCTCCCCCCCGTCACAGGCAAGGTCGAATATCGTCACGTTTCCTTCGCCTATAAGCCCCGTGAAGCCGTATTAAACAATATAGACCTGTTAGCAATGCCAGGAGAAGCGATCGCCCTTGTAGGTGCTTCTGGTGCTGGTAAAACCACCTTTGTCAATCTTCTCCCTCGCTTCTATGACACCACCACTGGGGAAATTTACATCGATGGCATAAATGTGCGGGATGTCACACTACACAGTCTGCGACGACAAATTGGTATTGTTCCCCAGGAAACCATGATGTTTTCCGGAACCATAGCCCAAAATATCGCTTTTGGACAGGAAGACTTTGATCGGTCAGCGGTAGAGAAAGCAGCGAAAATCGCCAATGCTCATCAATTTATCACTAACTTACCCGATGGTTATTATACTAAGGTAGGGGAAAGGGGTGTAAACTTGTCAGGGGGACAAAGACAAAGAATTGCCATAGCCCGTGCAGTACTACTCAATCCCAGAATTTTGATTTTAGATGAAGCCACATCTGCATTGGATTCCCAGTCAGAAGCCTTGGTACAGGAAGCCCTAGAAAGATTAATGCAGGGAAGAACCGTATTTATTATTGCCCACCGCTTAAGTACAGTCAGGAGATGCGATCGCATTTTAGTACTGGAATCAGGACAAATCGTCGAATCGGGAACCCACGAAGAATTACTCACACTTTCCCGGCGTTATGCCAGATTTTATGCTCAGCAATTTAGTTAATTTTACCGTCCTCTGTTGACACCACTTAAAATCCCAGCACCAATAGAAAACATTACGATTGACCAAATCACAGAACTCGGAATTGATTTGATTACACCAATTCCCAACAGGAAATAAACCAAGGCTGTCAGCAATAAAGCCAGACCTATGGAAACGCCAAAAATATACAAGAATTTTTTCAGTTCTGGGTTGGTAGGGGGCTGGTTCAAAATTGTCACTCCTCTATAAATGACTGCTGGTAATTGCTGAATCATGCCCACTCATTTTTGCATATAGCGATTTTCTTTTGAAGTGAACTGATAACTTGCACCAATGTCGTTTAGCCAACCAACCGACCTGGAAATAAATTTCAAGGAACCTACAGACAAAGCCCGTTAAAACGCGCTTTCCTACCTTACTCAGTCTGATTTATCAGACTTTGTTTATCGGTTCCTGGGATTTTAATCCTAGGCGGGAAACATGGGGAATTGAGAATGGTGCAAGTTGTTAGTTTAAATACAGTCAGGAGTGGGATAGGCATCCCTGCCTGTCCTAAATTTTACAGATTCTGTTTGTATTACACCTAACTGAAAACCGCGCTTATCGAATGACAACCTTGTTAAATCTGTAGGAGAGAAACCCGGTTTCTTGGAAATGACATTGAGGAACTTTCAACAACCAAGTAGTACAAAAGTATGTTATCTCTTAAGTCAAGAAAACCTGACAAAAAAAATTGTAGGAGAAATCCCTAATACCTGAATAATAGCACAAAAATATAGCTTGTAAACCCCCAAATCTCATTACTGAATGTCGAAAAAATATTCCCAAGAAATTGAAAATTCCCGAAGAAAAGACCCTTTTTGCTAAATTAACAAAATTTTACAATTTCGGTGCATAATTTCTCTTTTTATTATCATTTTTTTGCTAAATTGTCAAGAAGTAATCTCCACAAAAAATGGAGCAAAATTACTACTTCTAGCCCCTTGTAAAGATATTGAAATAATTTGTAATAATAGTTAATATTGATTAACATAAATCGTAATCAAAACCTTTTATTGACGGTGGGGAAAAACCTGCCAGTCTTTTTTTGAGATCGTACTTTTGTATTCAAATCACAAACTAAGAGGTTATTTATAAACATCAAAAGACTATAGAAACCAGGTTTTTATTGTTTGAGTGTCCTCTCCTGTCTCAATTTAATCTCTAACAAACCTGGTTTATCTTCCATATTGCGCTTCAGGCTTCTGTTGCGCTGCTTAGTTATTAAATGTAATTCCCAGGTATGAGGTTTTAGGGCTATGACAACTCAACAACTAAATTCTAGTGCGTTCCCATCTCACAAATCCGTCAACGATGTTTTAGCTATACTATTTTTTATGATTGGAGCATTGCACATTTACCAAGCAGTGCGAAAACGTAAAATACAAGCAGCTATAGCCACCAAAGTATTAACAGGTCGTTACTTTCAGTTCGGTCTTCTAGCTATAGCGATCGCAGGGATGATTGAAATATTTGCTCCCTAACCAGCTATTACCATTCCCCATTCCCTAGTCCTACAGGGTTTCTAGATAACTGAGGAGGTCTGCCATTTCTTCAGCGCTGGGCTGAAATTTTGGCATGGGAGGGGTTTCACCGCTGATAACTTGATGAATTAGACCATAAGGGGACTTACGTTTGGATATTCCTTGTAAGGAAGGACCAACCCGTCCATCTGCTTGCCAACCATGACAACCAGCGCAGTTTATTTGGAAAATAGCATTTCCTTGAACTGGATCGCCAGTCATAGATAAAACCGTCTTGACGTAGGGATCGGAGGTTTTGAACATACGCACAGCAAAAACGCTCAAAACAACCACTAGGAGAATCGCCAAGAGGATTAAAGCGATCCGCTGCATCAAAATTTCAGGTTTTACAATCTGGTTATCCAAAAGTGTTACTTTTTGAGTTATAGGTGTACAAAAAAATTTGATTTCATACACATAGCTTAAAAGTTCTTGATTTTGTCTGCAAGCACAAGGGATAATTTTCTTGCAAACCCTGGTGATGCAAAAGCTGTCCGTCAAAGGATTGATGCCAGATTTGGTAAGATCGGGGACAGAATGCAAATGTTGACAATTGTAACAAGGAGATTAAGAGTGGTTGAACCCCTGCTGTGTGGCATTGTCCTAGGTCTAATTCCAGTTACCCTTGCTGGACTATTTTATGCTGCTTATAAACAATATAAGCGTCCCACCGAATTGGGTGGATAATTATAGTCCAATCAAAGGATAAGGGAAAATTTAACTTCTTTAACGGAATTCCCCATCCACCTTGCGGTGGGGATAAATAGCCTTTTATTGTATAATATCTATATCTGTGCATACTCTTCCTGGGGCATCAGGAGACTCCAAACTGCCTGGGTCGGTATCTGAGGGTGGATGTAGCTCTATGTCTTTTGGACTTAGGGCATCTGGAGTAAAGACCAAAGAACCAGGAGATTTCTTCCCTTGGGGAAGCCGCTACTCTACGAGAACACTAGCCTGTGGCAACGCTGCGCGTACGTGAACGCGTCTACAAAGCGATTTGAATAGGACTCCATCCGTGGCGTTGCTGAATGAGAGTATGAATTTACAGAATATACCTCACCACGCCACTTACTACAAGTTTGGAAAAGCAACGCAGTGGCTCCCCTTCCCCTCTCCTTATTAAGGAGAGGGGTGGCTTTAGCCGGAGAGAAGTTGCGTGCGCGGGTTCCCCGCGTTGAGCAAACTACCCTGCGGGAAGCTTCGCTACGGGGGTGAGGTTTGTATTTAAGATTCATAGCTAGATTCAGCAACACCCCATCCGTCTATAGGGTGGGGAGAATGTCACTTATGGTGCGAAGTTGCCTTGACTAACAATTTGCACTTCCTTAGGGATAACCAGGAGGCAGAGCCTCCAAACCCTAGTTACCAGCGTGACGCTGGTAACTAGAACATAGGAACCTCTGGCTCTTGTTGAGAATAGTGCAAGTTATCAGCTTGACAGACTACTAGGAGCCGACAATGCCATGGTTCTTACGCACGATCACAAAAGTACAATCGCGGGGGATCTTAGCGCTGCCCTGTGGTGCCGGGAAGTTTGTTAGAGTAGGATCGCCGTTACCAGGATGCTGAGTATTGATAAACATTGTGCGTTGGTCTGGAGTCACAGTCAGACCAGTGATTTCATCACCCGTTACTCCAGTGAACAAGCGACGGATCTGCCCTGTACGAGTATCAGCAACCAACATCTGATTGTTCAAACCATCCTTTTGACCGCCATCGGTTTGAATGAATAAGCGTCCTTGGGGATCTGCCCAAAGTCCATCTGGGTCACTAAAAGACTCCTCGGTACCATGGGTATCCTCAGCAATAACAAAAATATCCCAGGTGAAGGTAGTACCGACATGACTATCGGTATCACGCCAACGGATAATATGACCATCTGGATTAGGAGCTAAAGGATTGGCTGCATTAGTCTCGGTACGACGACTATTGTTAGTAAGGGAACAGTAAACATATTGATTAGAAGCAATGGTTGTCCACTCTGGACGATCCATTGGGGTCGCACCTAATTCATCAGCTGCCAAGCGAGCATAAGTGAGTACTTCAGCTTGATCTTTAAACTTAGCTGCTAATAGAGGATTATCAATGGTGAGTTCCAACCATTCACCAGTACCATCATCATTGAATTTGGCAACATAGAGTTTACCCTCATCTAAAGGACTAATTCCCTCAGCACGCATCCGTCTCCAATTTCTGGCAGAAACAAACTTGTAAATATAGTCGAAGCGTTGGTCATCACCCATGTAGCAAACAACACGACGACCACGACCAATTGTCAAGGCGACACCTTCATGCTTGAAACGACCTAAAGCGGTGCGCTTCACAGGGGTTTGAGATGCATCCATGGGGTCAATTTCTACAACCCAACCGAAACGGTTTTCCTCGTTTTCGTACTCTACTTTGGACAAGTCAAATCGAGGGTCAAATTTCTCCCAGCCATAGCCAAAGCCATTCTCGGTAAATCCGTAACGTTCTTGAGCTTCTGTAATTGTCCATTCATCAGTGGCACCAAAATACCCATTGAAGTTTTCTTCACAGGTCAAGTAAGTACCCCAAGGGGTGTAACCGTTAGAACAGTTATTAACAGTTCCTAGAGGTGAATTCCCAGCAGGAGTTTGTAGCAGAGGATGACCTGCTACCGGACCACTGAAGGTTACAGGTGTATTAACGTGGATACGACGCGCATTATGGCTGCCTACTACTTGCCAACGACCGTTAAACCTTCCTTTTTTGATCTCGACCACTGAAACACCGTGAGCATGTTGAGAAAGACGTACATCGTCAAGACTTTCAGGGTCATCTTTGCCTAAAACATGGGAGTTACGACCAAATTCATGGTTGATGGCTAACATACCATGATAACTCCTCTCCCGGATGGGAAAGAACCACATACCATCATGACCAATACCCACCTGTTGTGCTTGCTCATCAGCGGTTGGACGAGTATTAGGATCGCCATCATACTCTGGACCACCGGGCTGAATTGGCGTACCCCAGGGAATCAGTACTTGATACTCATAATCTGGGGAAATTACGGGTACAGGACCATTACCATCAGCAACTTTAACAGCCTCAAAGCCTAGCAACCTGCTGCGTCGTCGCCAAAAACCTCTTCTGTTCCGTAATTCATGTCTTTCTCTACCCGGATGGGCAATAGCCTGCTGTAGTTGATTACCAGCTACTACAGTAACAAATCCACCTGCAGACAGCATGACGCTTTTAGCTAGTAAATTACGCCGAGACATCCTAGCCTGAAGAATGTCCTCAAAGGGACGATTCTTAGACTTATTAGTAATTTCATTGTCGTGAACCATGGGAACATTCCTCTGTATCTATCAAGTCAAACTCGTTTAACAAGGGCACTCTAAAAAAGTTCTATAATTCCCGAAAATAATTCTCTTCTTATTGAGAAATACAAGATTCTCATGACATGAATGCGTAAAAAAACATACATTAATTAGGATTTCATTCTCAGTTTAAAAAGAATCTATGAAAATGCTAAGAGAACTTTATGTTTTGGTTAAAAAATGCCTAAATCTTACTAAGTTCTTGCACATAAATTAGTCATCTTATAGCGATTTATATGCAAAAAGGGCAATAGTCTTGATTTGATGATTAAAAAATCGGCGTTGCTAAATTGAAGTATGAATTTATTTTTTTTGTTTTAGCTTTCTTTTGCGGGAAGCCTCACATCTTACCCGCAAGGGAAATGTGAGATGAGAGCCGAGGCAAGGTTTATAGGGCAATTTTTGAGTTACAATAAACATAGTAGGGATATTAATTTAAGAGCTAACCGCCACCTACTATTTGAAAAAGAGGTGTTTCTGAATATAGCAATCCCGAATCAGTTGTGAGAAAATACTTAACCTGTAAACGTAACTTTTAAAACTCATTAATGACCTACTTTTGTGGCTATAATTATATATATTGCGTAATAAATAGTTCCAAAGCGAGTTATATAAAGTACTTTGCACGCCCCCGTATTTTCTCATGAATCATTTAGGATTGCTATATAGCTATGAATCTAAAATAAAAACCTCACCCCGGCTAAAGCCACCCCTCTCCTTAGTAAGGAGAGGGGAAGGGGGTGAGGTGTATTTTGTAAATTCATATTTCAATTCAGCAACGCCATAAATTCAATATTGAGGTAGGTCGATGTCTGAATATATGTTGCTTGGCATTAAAACTAAATATGAGTATATGGAGCCAGCTTTGGTAGAGTTACTGAAGAAAAAGGTATTACCACTGCTAGGAACCTTTTAGAGGTTTTGAGATTTTATATAATTAGAATTAAATTTATACAAGTTGTCAATGTTAGAAATAGCAATTCTTTATTCTTCATTACTAATTGCTCAAGTCCAGAAACCACCCCAACAATTTTTAGAGTTGAAGAATAAATTAGAAAAATATGGGTTTGAGGTCATAATTGATTTACCACCGAAGCGGGGAACCTATGGTCTATTAAAAGTAGCTGACAAAAAAATATGGATTAATCCAGTAGTTTTTGATTTACAAATTGCTAATCCAACTCTAGTTCATGAATCTGTTCATGCAGCGCAATTATGTGCGGGAAAAGGGAAAATGAAAACATTGGGTTTAAAGATTCAACCCATACAAGCTGCTCGACGACTTTTTTTAAGGTATACTAATATCCACAGGCAAGATTTGGAAAGAGAAGCGTATGCAGTACAAACTCAGCCAAATAGTTTTGAACTAGCTACAGCTCTTCTGCAAAAACACTGTAAAAAGTAATATATAGCGCAATACAAAGCTAATTAGTGAAATTAGGACGGGCAAGGATGTCCCGCAGTCACTACAACTTTGGAAAAGCAACGCGCTGCTCTCCATCCCACAGGAGTGTATTTGACAAAGAGTGAAATTTGCTATATTTATCTTTGTACGCCATTTACTTACCAAATTACTGTATCTTTATTGTTGATCTTAAACAATAAAAAACTAGGATTAAGGCTATCAAAACATTAACCTTTTCTCCTAGTTTTTGATTAAAAACAATTACAAGAAATCAATTAGCAAAATTAGGCAAAAACAACGCTAGTGTTTACATCCAAACCAGTAACACCGTTGAGGATAGCTAGAGTTTGACCACCGAAGCCAATTTCAGTATTACCACTGACTTCATTGAGATTTAAGGTATCAGCAGTGATGCCCAAACTAGCAGCACCGAGGATACCGATAACATCCACACCTTCTTCAAAGTCAAGAATGGTGTTAGTTGCTGAGGGGATTTCTCCACTGACAATCCAGAATTGGTCAGCACCAGCACCACCAGAGAGGAGATTATCACCACCGGATTGGACGTAGAAAATGTCATCACCATCTCTACCCAAAGCGCGGTCATTACTACCTAGGAAGAATGTATCATCACCAGGACCACCGGACATGCGATTACCACCTTGACTATCGGTAGCATCAAACTCGTCATTACCAGCACCACCAAAAACGCGATCGCCTTTGCTAACAAATATTTCGTCATCACCACTACCAGCATTAACGCGGTTGCGACCAGCGAAGGATGAAAATATGTTAAGTTCGATTATATCGTTGTCTGCTCCTGCAAAGATAGTATCTTTGAAGCCATCAAAATCTGGTTGATTACCTGCTACTAAAATATCTTCACCAGGAGTACCCGATACAAGAGTTTCAAAAGTTGCTGGTTGATCTCCTGTTTCTGTGGAGGTGGCTAAGAAAATTTCACTAGCATCAAAGTCAATGTTGTCAAAGCTAGGATTTAGTGATACAAGAACATTTGGGGGTAAATCAGGAACAGCAACGGTTTGTCCTTGGGTATCTCCTGGATCTGATTCTGTATCGACTTGAATGTGTAAAGGGGTTTCAGCATCAAAATCTGGTTCGCTGAGGTTGATTGCTGCAACTAAATCCCAAACTGGATTGGGGTCATTTTCGCTTTCAATAACGGTGAGAGCAAAATCTAGAAATTCTGCAGCGATTTCACTTTCGGGTGTCCTTGTTGCTAACCATGCTTGCAAATCCTGGCGATCGAATTCAATCTTGTTGGTTGCATCGAGGGGGGTGAGTTGAATGTTCAGTCCCTGTTCTCCAGCTGCAAAAACTTCTTGCGCTGCAACGGGATCGATCCAGATATTGAATTCAGCTACTTCGTTGGTTGCAAAGGGTGGATCGGGGAGTATAGGCAGATTTCCGGGAACGAAAACTGCCCCTCCCATGATTTGCACAACAGAAATATTGTCAATAATGGAAGGATCGAGTCGTAATGCTTCTGCAATATTAGTTAGGGGACCTGTTGCTAAAATTGCTACGGGTTCGGGGGATTGGTTGACCTTTTCAACAATCAGTTCTGCTGCATTTCTAGTTTCAATTGCTGGAGTCTCTTCTGGTAGTGTCACAAAAGGTGCCCAGAAAGTATCTGACCCATCCCGAATAAAATCTGGAAAGACATTATTTCCTGCCAATGGATCGGGTCTACCAACACCGATAGGAATGTCAGTTCGACCCAATCTTCCCAGCATTCTTGCTAAATTATCGTCGAAGATTTCCGGACGAGCAATACCTTGAGCAATGGTAATTGCCTGGATATCAAACTTGGGATTTGCTAGCATAAAGGCTAGAGCTGTCATCCCATCCTGACTACCATCGTCATCAAAAATTAAAGGTGTGGCTGTAGGTGTAGTTTGATTGTCTAAAACCATGTCTTCCCGGAAGCTGAGGTTTTGAATTCTGGTATCTGACTCTGGGGATGTTTCCACCGCATTGAAAGATATATTACCATCCACAGGGAAGTTCTCAACTAAGAATTCAGCTAATGCATCCTGTTCGGAACCATCCGCAGCAAAGGTTGCATTACCGGTTCTGGGAGCATCATTAGGTTGGGTTAAATCAACGCGATTCTCCCCAAATTCGGGGAAGGGATAATTATCTCCACCACCTGCAAGGAAGTCTAGGGTAACTAAGCGGATGGGACGGTTTGCATCCCCTACCAATTCCCCATTTTCCACAATTACATCCAGGATTTCCCCATTATCATCCACAATTGCTAAACTACGGATGCGATCGCCATCGGTTTCTACTCCAGTGACGTTACCATCAGCATCCCGTTGGAAGACAATGGGTTGTAAGCTGGGGTCAAAGCTAAAGTTGATACCGCTAACCTGGGGAAATTGTCCGGGAGTTGCACCATCAGCGGTTGCAGCTACACCATACTCAATAATTTGCTCGAATTCTTGGGCAGTTACAGTTAATAGAGACAAGCCATTATTGAAGCGCAGGGTATTAACAATATCCAGTTGGGAAATTTCCCCTGTTTGCTTACCAGAAATGGGGTTATCTTGGGGAGGAAGCAGGGTTCCGTCTGCGTCTACTTCACCAATAGCAGCGCGGATACCACCACCATTTTTCAGGGAAACTTGTACGGTAGAATCTAATGTTTGAGCAAATGCTAGGTTAGCATCCGCAGATAGGTTACCTAAAGTGGTTTCTTCGGTTCTGACCTGTTCTCGACGACCTTCAATAAATACCTCTGTCTGACCAAAAACATTACCATCTTGAGTAGCAACAAGTTCTTCTACAGCATCGGTTAGTTGCTTGACTTGGTTACCTTTTGTACCTTCTGCAAATGCTGCATCTGTACTACCCCATAGTGCAGTTACTTCTTCATCTATGGTTGCAATTGGACGGTTAATTGTTAAATCTAAGTCATTAACATTATCCAGGGGAGTACCGTTAGCATTAACTAGGATACCGTTAGCATCAAAGTCAACTACCAATCTTCCGACATAGGAATACTCACCATCGGTGCTAACAATGACTGCTGGATCGCCATCTGCGTTGGTGGTAACAATAGGATAGGTATTTGCAGGGGTATCTTGGGGACGCAAGCTATCATCATTGGCAAGAATAGTATCAGAACCACCAGCTACGACTACATCTACCCCACTCAGTTTGGTAATTAGTTCCTGTTCCAAGGAGATTTGCTGGAGGTGAGAAACTAGAATAATTTTGTTGATACCTTCAGCTTTGAGTTTATCCACGACAGGCTGTAAAATAGCAGCTAAGGCATCCATATCATTTGACTTGGTTCCCTGCACGGTTGTACCTGTGGGGGAGGAAATGCTTTCTAATAATTGAGTGGTAGCACCAACCACACCAATTTTTTCCCCACCCTCTTCAATAATAGTAGCTGGGGCAATTTTTGGGGTCGTGGTTCCAGCCAAGGATTCAACTGGACTTGTTTGAAAAGCTGTGTTGGGGAGAATTTCCTCAGTAAACAAGTTAAACAGATCGCTGTCTGCAGAGAAATCCAAATTAGCAGACAGATAGGGGAAACCAGTACCTACCCATCGGTCATCTCCTAACCCTGCATCTCGGAAATCTGGCTCAATGATACCCTCAAAAGTGTCAGAACCCAAGTCAAATTCGTGGTTGCCAATGGCAGAAGCATCAAAACCGATGATGTTCATAATGGAGATATCGACACGACCTCCACCTTCGGTTAAACCACCATAGGTATCATTTACCCTATCATTAGGCAGACCGAATAGTTGGTTGTAAATATCGTTAAACAAACCACTATCGCGGAAAGTTGCGCGATCACCTGCGGCATTAAAAAATGGTCCGGAGAGGAAATTATCGCCAGCAGAGAGGATAATGGTATTGTCAACCGATTCTTCTAAGTTGTCAACAATAGCAGCAAAATTCGGTGCATCACCAATAGCATCTACACCACCTTCTAAATCTGATGTATGGAGAATTTGCAGTCTAAAATCAGTCATCAAAATATCCTCAATCAAAAAAAATAAGCCAAGGTATAGAGACTAAAAATTACTTTTTCTCACTCTTTTTTATCCTGAGTATTTAACCCTTTCAGAAACCGGGTTTCTATAGGTGGAGAACCCAAAACTTGAGTATCTATGCCTTCATAAACCCGGTTTCTAGACCCTCACGGGAGTTTTCTATTTATTTTATAAACACCCTCTTAGAGGATGTTGAAAAAGTATTATCTTTAAATCACAATCTTAAGAACCTAATTCCTAACCTCTTTCCTACTAGGAGAGAGATTTCACAGAGAGTATTTTTCGTCAAGCTTTAGACTTTGCAAACAACCTCTTAATTAATGTATACATTTGTACAAATTATAATATGTATGTATCTCATCCGCAAGTTAAGAAAAAGTTAATATTCAATTATTTTTTAGTTAAATAAAGCTGATTATATTTGCTGTTTATTGTTGGGATTAAATAATCAAAAATTAGTAGTCTATGCAATTAATTTTGATGGATTAAAAAACCACTCCAGGCACAGAGAACAAAGAGTTCACAGAAGGAGAGGATAAGTCTATAAATTGATTCACCCGGCAAAATTAATGTGGTGAAATACTATAGGATTACTATTTTATTTTTGAAAAAAGTAGGGTGTGTTATCGTAAAATGTAACGCACCCTACAGATACTAAAGATACCTAATTTTATTGAAAAATAAAACCGGATTCTTATAGGAATAAGCTTATCAAAACAATAGCTTTTCTCCTAGATTTTGGTGCCTTATGATTGTAGTCGAATAGCACGCTTGTTAAGCGCTTTCCTCTTGCACGAACTCGTTTCCAGGCTCAGCCTGGAAACGCATTTTAGGGAGGCTCTGCCTCCCATAAATTCTGGAGGCAGAGCCTCCCTAAAATCCATTACAAGGTAAAACCTTGTAAAGAGCAAGGGAGCCTTATTTCCTAGCTTTTGATTAACAACAACTACAAGAAATCAATTCGCAAAATTAGGCAAAAACAAAGCTTGCGTTTACATCTACATCTGTCACACCACGGAGGATAGCCAGAGTTTCACTACCAAAGCCAATTTTAGTGTTACCGTCTACTTCATTTAATACCAAAGTATCAGCAGCAATCCCCAAACTGGCAGCACCGAGAATACCGATAACATCAATACCTACCTCAAAGTCAAGAATGGTATTAGCTGTTGAGGGGATTTCTGTACTCACAATCCAGAATTGGTCAGCATCTCCACCACCAGAGAGGAGATTATCACCACCGGATTGAACAAAGAACTTGTCTTCACCATCACCACCAAAAGCGCGATTGCCACTACCGAGGAAGAATGTATCATTACCATCCCCACCAGACATGCGGTTACCACCTTGTCCATCGGTAGCATCAAAGATGTCATCACCTGCACCACCAAAAGCGCGATCGCCTTTGCTAACATAGATGGTATCATCGCCATCCCCTAAGTTAACGCGGTTATTCCTAGTCTCTCCAGTCAAAACAAGGTCAACTTGATCAGCACCAGCAGCAGTAAATAAGATATCACCGACACCATCAAAATCAACACCTGCAAGCAGTAGGTCATCATCTCCACTTCCAGATACTAGTTCACCCGGTTCTTTACTGACTGAAGTATCTTGGATTGTCAGGGTACTGACTGAACTATCAGTATTAACTATATAACCTTGATTGGGCAATAAGGTATAAATAGTAGTTTCTTCCCCTTCTGTTTCACCATCTGCAACTGTTGTCCAACTCAGGGAAGCAATTGTTGCACCTTCTGCAATTGTAATTGCTGATCGCCCTAATTCTTCCCCTACTGGGTCGAGGGATTGGAAGTTGGTAGCATTGGTTAATTCTGGTGGGAAGGTAATATCACCAAAGGCATTATCGGAGTCAATCTCTGAGAAAATAACTTCTAAGCCACCAGCAGGTGCGGGTTTGCTAAGATTAAAGGTAAGGGTAAATTTTTCGTTATTTTCGGATACTTCTTGGGATGCAAGACTAAGGCTAACAAATGGTGAGACCAAACGGGGGTCTAAATTTAGGGGTTCTTCCAACTCCAGAAGGATAATTTCGTTGTTGTCGATGTCGGGACCGCGACCTAGGGAGAAGGGATAATTATTATCATTAGCGACCAGAATTGTGTTGGAGTCAATTACCAATACGTCTTCGATGGTGACAAAGGGGAAGTCAAAGGTAGTTTTACCATCTCCATTGAGGTCCTTGGGGTCGTTAATGTTTAATAGGTCAACTACTTCTTCTTTGGCAACAAAACCGTTATCATCTACCTGGGAGATGTCTATTTTAAAGATTTTCTTGAATGCAGCTTCCTCACCTTGTTTTCCATCCCGTTCAATTACCAGGAACTCATTGTCATTGATGGGGGTAAAATCGCCAATAGCATGGTTAGAAACTTCAACAGGATAGTAACCTACTAAACCGGTGTATTCACCCTTTGTCAGGTCAAATTCATAAATTCTCAGAGCATTATCGGGGTCACCAGTTACAGCACCTTCCAGTAAGGGGTATGCTTTGGTGCGATCGGGACTAAAAGCCATTCCCTCGAAACCGCGAGAACGGGAAAGATTAGGAAGTTGAGTTTCCTGGTCAACTACAATACGTCCAGTTTCCGGGAAATCAGTGAAGAAGCCATCAACTCCCAATTCAATCAACTGACGGAATTCATCTTCAGGTGTTTGGGGAGTCCCATCGGGGTTTAGGGTCAGATAACGCTCTTCATCCCGTAGGGTATAGGGGTGAATCTGCATTCCCGCATCATGTGCCCATTCTACAAAAGGACGGACTTCTCCGGTAAGTTGACTACCAATTTCCGCTACATCATCCCCATTAGTATCTACCTTGGGATTTATAGTTTCCCGTAGCAAAAAGCTATCTTTCCAGGGACCGATACCTTCAGCGTAAGCACTACCAATGTAATCAAAGACTTCTTTGGTAGTTAAATCTTTGTAAGTTGTGTCAGGGATACCATCACCCGTGACATCAGCCCCGAAATCTGGGACAATATCAACTAAATCTCCGTAAGTAGCACGGGCTGTGGCTGTATCAAAATCAGGTTTGCTAAAGTTAGCAACAATGTCATAGGGAACAGAAAAACCCCCACCACCACCATTGATTTCTGCATCCTCTACATCTCCGTAAAGCTGTACCAGAGGTAGATTTTCTAAACCAGCTGCTGGCAGGAGATTATTCTGTAAATCAATCAGGTTGGCAACTTCAAAGGACTGGATAAATATACGGTTGGGGTCGGTAAAATTAGTTGATTGCAGAGTCTGAATCAGGGGTTCTTCCAGAGATAACCCTTGTTCGTCAAAAAAAGTGGGGTGTTTAGTTTCTGGATAAATACCAATCTTCTTCCCAGTCTCTGCTTCTACCTGCTGTACTAGTTCGATTACCTCCTTTAAGGTAGGAATTTCAAACTGACCGTCAAATTCATCGCTACGGAAGTCACGGGGTTGGACAGCGCGTAATTGCTTAATTTCTGCGAGGGTAAAGTCCTCTGCAAAGTAAGCGGTAATTTCCTCTCCATCCAGAATCTTAGTAGATTTTCTCTCCTCCCCAAACACTTCTGACACATTGGTGGTATCATCCAGGGTGGGTTCGTGACGAGCAATGAGAACCCCATCTTTGGTAATTACCAAATCAGGTTCAATAAAATCTGCACCCTGAGCGATCGCTCTTTTGTATGCTTCTAAAGTATGCTCTGGTAAATCACCACTAGCTCCCCGGTGACCGATAACCAGAGGAGGATTACCATTGAGGGTATTAAAACGAATATCTGGGTTGTCAGGGGAACGTACTTCGCTACCTACAATTGCATCCCTGACTTGGTCACCAGTGAGGGGGAAATCGGTAAAGAAACCATCTGCACCTAATTCGATTAATTGTTCGTATTCCCTAACAGCATTACCGTTGTAGTCATTAGCTAGATAAAAACCTTCATCTCGTAAAGTATAGGGATGTACTAGTAATCCAGCAGCATGAGCATCCTCAATCAGTGAAGTAGGTTCACCCAAAACCCTATCTGCATCGCTAATACTACCATCCCCATTCACGTCGTTTGCCTGAGCGTCCCGGTTTTCATTTACAGTTGTAGCGGGGATAATCCGACGTTTAGAAGGTCCAATACCATCTGCATAGGTGGCGATTTCTGTCAATCCTTCTGGAGTGCTTAAATCATCATAGGTGCGAGTATCACCACTAGCAGCTAAATCATAGGGTGAACCACCACCACCGATTAGCTGTACCAGGGGAATATCTACCCCCGCATTAGGCATGATAGTATCGTTGAGTTCCTTGAGATTACCAACCTCAAAGGATTGAATATAAATGCGTTCTGGGTCGGTAAATTCCTCAGCAACCAAAGTCTCAATCAGTTTCTCACCCAGATTGATATTGATTTTCTCACCATCTAACCCAATACCCTCACTAGCAAAGAAAGTCGGGTGTTTAGTTTCCGGATAAATACCGATTTTCTTTCCGGTTTCAGCCTCTACCTGTTTAACTAAGTCTATAATTTCTGACAGGGTAGGAATCTTGAGTCCATCATTATCAAACTCAGTTGAACGTAATTGTGGTAAACGTTCTCTAGCGTTGAGGGTTTTAAGTTCTGTGAGGGTAAAATCTTCCGTAAACCAACCTGTAACTTCCTTACCGTCGATAATTTTAGTAGTTTGACGGTCTGCAAACTCTGGACGTTCTGCAACGTCAGTGGTTCTAGAGATTTCATTTTCATGACGTGCAACTAGGATACCATCTTTAGTTGCAACCAAATCAGGCTCAATAAAATCTGTACCCTGTTCAATAGCTAACTTATAAGCTGCTAAAGTATGCTCTGGACGTTCACCACTTGCACCCCGATGACCAATTACAATCGGAGATTCTCCATTGAGAGTATTAAGTTGAGGAATATTCGGAGTGGGAATCGGTGCTTCTTTGAGTTTACCTGTAGAATCGAAATGCAGTATATAGGGTCCAAATTCATCCCCTACCCAAATATCCCCATTACCATCAATTACAAAAGACTCGATATCAAAATCTCCACCTGTTAATAAGCGGTTTGTTGTACCCTCATTAACAATATCAAAAGGTATTTTATTATCTGGATCGGAAAGTTGGACAAATCCTTCTACTTCAACAGTTCCATCTCCATCAGTATTTGTCTTAAAATCTGGTTTGACTTGATAGAGTCGCAATAAATAATCACCACTATTGCGCTGATTACCAAAGCCATTATCAGATAAAAACCAGTAAGATCCACCTCCACCGGGAGCAAATTGTACTCCGCTAAAACCCTGTACAGGTTGTCCCTCAAAAGGACCTGTGCGTCCATTAGCAGAAATGGGTTCACCATTGCCATTATCATTACCAGATTGGGGTCCTTCTGCAAAAGTATCAGCAGATAATGATGCAAATCCTTTTAACTCAGTATTAGCCATTGAAGTGAATTATTAACTCAATTAATTACTTTGGTCAGCAAAAATTAACATTGAAACAGCCTGTTTCTACACAGGTATATAGAAAAATGCACCTATGATGATGATTGTTAAATTCAATTGGTAAGGGACTTCCAAATAAAAGAATATCCATTTTTACCTACCCGACATTCCTCTCTCTTTCTCATAACTCTGCGTTCTCTGTGTTCTCTGCGGTTTATTTATTTGGATAATTTATTTCTTGGAAATCCCTAGCAAATAATATGTCTAGATAAACTTGCACTTCCATTCCCCCTCTTCAAATCAGAGAGGGGTGCCTCACAGGCAGGGAAATGCACGTTCTCAATTAACTTCTCATATATAGGTCAAAATTAGGTTAAGAAAAAGAGATATTATGATTAAAATTTGTATTTTAAATAAATGAGCTACACAAATAAACTCCTAAGAAACACTCGTAACACGAGTTACAAGATACACTCGTTACAAGGTTTTACCTTGTAATACATTTAGGGAGGCTCTGCCTCCCATCAATTCTGGAGGCAGAGCCTCCCTAAAATACGTTTCCAGGCTGAGCCTGGAAACGAGTTTCTAGCTCCCTCATTTCCTCGTTCCCTCGTTACAAGGTAAAACCTTGTAATGCTGCGTTTCCAGGCTGAGCCTGGAAACGAGTGAACCTTCTTCCCTCTTCCTTCTTCCCTCTTCCTTCGCTTTGACAATCAGCCAATTTCAACTAACTGGATATCAAAAGTCAGTTCTTGTCCTGCGAGGGGATGATTAGCATCCAATGTTACATTGGAGTCCGAGATATCTGTGACAATAACTGGAACTGTCTGACCATTACCTTGGGATACTTGTAATAATTGACCCACCTGAACACTTACATCTGCGGGTATTTGCTGTTTTTCAACTACCATTACTAATTCTGGACGATGGGGACCATAAGCTTCATCAGAGGGAATAGTTGTAGTTTTAGAATCTCCCGGATTCATTCCTACTACAGCTTCCTCAAAGCCAGAAATCACTTTTCCCTCACCTATGGAGAACTGCAAAGGTTCCCTGTCAGCGGAAGAATCAAATACGGTACCGTCATCCAATTTACCTGTATAATGAACTTTTACCGTATCTCCTAATTTAGCTGCTGACATTTTTCCTCTCCTTGTTTGCGGTTTGTGCTTAGGTTTTGCTAAGCATTTGTTTATCTATGCTTACATCTTGCACCATTTTCAACAAAAGCAAAGAAACTGGGTTTAGGTTTATTAATGAGAAATTAAAGTTTTTAGGTTTAGCCATTCTCAATAAATCCAGCTTCTCACGGTGATGCAAGAGATATGAATATGGAAACAATTGTTTAAAAACATATCTTATCCATTGTTATCCACCCTAGTACTTTACATCAATATTGTCAAATTTATCCTTTAATTATTGCTTCATTTTTTTTTCTCTAACATATTCTTTAGATATAAGTATAACAATTTATCCTGTGGTTAAACATAATGTTGACTTATTGTATTTTTATTACTTTTGATGATAGCCATAAATGACATCTTGCACTTGTGTCAGAAACCGGGTTTATTGCCAATATTAACCTGTAAAAGCCCTAGTTTTTCGTTGATAAACCCGGTTTCTGAAACTTATTGTATTTTTATTCCTCTTGATAATAGCCATAACTTACAAATGGACTTATCAATTATAAATTATGTAAGTAAGTCTAAGGAAATAAACATAACCATGTTAGGAGACTGAAATAAAGAGTGAAACCTTTACCAATGACTTTTAACTTTTGATTAGGGAGTTGTAATTTTGAAAGTACATTCTTTAACCGTTGGTCCGATTTTGGCTGCTGTGACTGAGAAGGGTGCACGTATATTTGGTCGCGCTGGGTATCAAAATCATACTAACTCTTGGGAAAGCTTCGAGTTATTAACCAAGAAAAAAGACGAATATGTGGGAGTGGTAAGGATTCGTGCAGTTGGTACTGTGGACTTTGGTACACCGATTATTTTTCAAATCAATCCCAATTTTGATATGACAGGGGTAGCAATTATTAATAATTTGTCCCCAGAACAGGAATATGAATATCAAATAGGCTGGGTTAACTATTCATGGGAAACACGAGAGCGAATTCCACAATTAAACTTAAATTGGTCGGAAATTCAGACATATAAATTTAAATCAGCAGCCACAAATATTTCCCAACCACGCTCATTTATATTAGGTTCCTGTCGTTATTTCTTACGATTATTTGGTGGTTCTTGGTTTGATGACCGTGGAGACAAAACTTTTAGATCGATTTTGCAACAAATTGATTCTGGAACTCCTACTGATGCACTACTTATGGTAGGAGACCAGATTTACGCTGATGACCTCAATTTTGTGGCACCAGATAAAAGAATTGATGAATTTTTTGCACGATATAGAGAGGTTTTTTCCCAACCATATATCCGGGAATTAATGGCACGAATTCCTACTTATATGACCTTAGATGACCACGAAATAGAAGATAATTGGCCCTCTAAAGCATCTGAGCAAGATTTAGTAACTTTATTTCCTGTTGCTATTCATGCTTATATAACTTATCAACTTAGTCATAGTCCTTTATTTGAACTATCAGCAGACCAAAGCAAAATTACAGGTACTCCGACAAAATTATGGTACTCCTTTAGTGATGGTTGCTGCGATTTTTTTGTGACGGATGTCCGGACTGAACGTTATTTAACTGATATAGAAAGGGAAAGACAAATAATTAGTCAATCACAAATGGAGGCTATAAAAAAATGGTTAAATGATGGTTCAAATAGAATTAAATTTATTGCTTCATCCGTGCCTTTTTTCCCTGATTCTAAAGACAAAATTTCAGACAAATGGAGTGGTTTTCTGTATCAGCGTACTGAGTTAATCGATTTCATCTTTGATAATAAAATCAAACCAGTTATCTTTTTATCAGGTGATGTTCATTGTTCCATGTCAGCGGAAATTATTTCTGATGAACAGCCTAATTTTAAAGTTATATCAGTTGTTTCTTCTGCCTTTTTCTGGCCCTATCCCCATACCCAAGCCAGCAGCTTTCAGTTAGATGGAGAACTCAAAACATATTCTTCCCATCGCTATCGATTAGTCAATGCTGGTCCTGTACATTCAATTGATAATTTCACCAGAGTTACTGTAGATAAAACTGCTTTAAAAGTGGAAGTTTTTTCTCGAAAAGGTGAATTATGCGGCACTAAAAAACATAGTTGGTGAAAAATATGGATAAAGATTGTCTATATTGAAAGCTGGAGTTTTGCTTGCAAATAATGGTATTGCAACAATTCTTTTTTTCGAGGTTGAATATTTCTATAAACGCTATTAATGGCGTCTCTAAGAACATCAACAATTACGTTTTTCAAAAAAGACATTTTTTATCTAATGTTTACATGAAACTAGTACAAGTCAGCGGAAATAAACTTACCATCTTAAATAGCTGAAGAACCATTATTTCACCATTCTTTATTTTTACTTTTTGTTTTTGCCTTTTTCTACTCAATTAATCTGTGGAAATCTTGGTAATATTTTGATTAATTTGTTCTAATTTTTGTTCATTCTCATTAATTTGTTGTCTCAATTTTGTATTTATTTCTAGATTATTAACTTTACTTTGAGCTTGTTGGATTTCTGGTTTTAATTTTGTTAATTCTTGTTTTACTACTACTGATGGTGTAGATTGCAGGATTTTATCATATTTTGATTGTAGTTCTTTATATGCCTTTTCAATATTTTCTAATTGTTCAGCTTTCATCTTTAATTCATTATTAATCATCTTCACATCATTAATATTTTTGCTCAGATTGATTTTAGAATTAGCGACTTCCACAGAAACAGTACTTGCAAATAATGAAGATAATGTAATACCAGTTGAAAATGATAACATCGATACACTCAAAGAGTACCAAAAAACCAGAGGGATTTTTGATATATCCATATGCTTTACCTTTAAAATTAATATGTATATCGGAATCCGGTTTGATTTGTGAATTGACTTCTAGGGAAAGGGAACAGGGAACAGAAACTGTACTGAGTTCTTTTCAAAAATCAAATAGTAATCCTATATAACTAGAACATCTTAGATAATCTATGACTCAATCGAGTCCTCTAATGTAAAAGAACATATTCCATCCACAAGATTCCGGAAAATTAGATATTTTATTCCTCTGTTCCCCCCTGATTGACTGACAAATCTTTTTGATGTAGCTTGCTTCCCCGGAGGGGTAGCATGTAGACACGGAGTAGCTTCTCGCAGAGTAACCCAACAACTGCAACCGATTGCGTTGGGTGGAGGGGCTACGAAATTTCAACACTTCCAAGACTTTTGTCAGTCAACCAGCTCTTCCCCCTCTTCCCCCTTTCACTCAACTCGGTTATTTTTTAGAAAGAGCTTGACTAAATAGTCAAATACTTGTATGGGTGGGGTTTACCCATTCCCTACCTAGTCATGTGTCCCATTCTTTTTTCAAATCGGTATAAGCTAAAGCGCAAATAAAAATTGCATATAGCGCTTTTCGGTTGAGTCCAATACACCAAAAACCTCACCCTGACAAGACCGGACATCCCTCTCCTTACTAAGGAGAGGGACAGAGGGTGAGGTTAAATTTGTATTGCATCCAAGTGAAAATTGCATATTCAATTTTGCTGTAATTCTTGTGCGGTAAGCATCCCTTTCCCTTTGATATAAATTAAAAGCACAACAGCTTATTTTCTTACTAACCATAGATTAGAATGTGAGAATATCTAAGGATTCTTCGATTTCTAATTCTAAGATTTTCTCTCGAACATTTTTATGTGCTGCAAGCTTACCTGCTTGACGATAAAGGTCTGTTGATTTTTGAAAATCTACAATTGCTTCTTGCTTATTTCCTAAATTATAACGAGCATTTCCCCGGTTATAATAGGCATCAGCATCATCAGGATTAATATTAATAACCTGAGTATAATCTACTATTGCTCCTTGATAATCTTCCAGGTCATAACGAGCATTTCCCCGGTTATAATAGGCATCAGCATCATCAGGATTAATATTAATAACCTGAGTATAATCTACAATTGCTCCTTGATAATCTCCTAGGTCATAACGGGCATTTCCACGATTTTTATAACCCACCGCATCATTAGCATTTATTTCTATAGATTGGATTAAAATATCAGCATGAAAGTGATTTTTGACTAAATTATCAGAACTTTGATGATTGTGATAATTAGGATTAATTTTAATTGCTTCAGTGTAATCTTCAACTGCTCCTTGGTTATCTCCTATATTTGAACGAATATAACCACGATTCATATAAAGAATGGCATCATAGGGATTAATCCTGATTGCCTGGGTAAAATCTGCAATAGCACCCTCATAATCTCCTAAGTGATAACGAGCTAAACCACTTTTATTGTAAGCATTAACATAATTATGATTAACGTTTATAACTTGGGTAAAATCTACAATTGCACCCTGATAATCTCCTAATTTATAACGGGCTAAACCTCTTTTATAATAAATATCTATATCATTTTTTTTCAATTGCAATATCATATTATAGCTAGCAATTGCAGCATCATATTCTCCTTGATCAAAGTATTCATCACCTTGATTTATATCAAGCTGGTTTGATGCTTTTTTATCTTCATGCACTATTGTATAGTTAGGATAATTATCACTTAATTTATAGGTAGATATATGTTGATAACTTGGATATTTTTTTCTATATAAATTAGAGAAATGATGAATTTTTAATTGTTCTAAATAAGAGCATAAACCACCACCATATAGTAACTGGTCTATACCGAATGCAATGCGACCAGTTTTCAGTTTAATCATTTGGGTAGGTAAAAAACCAGCTAAAAAAAGGTGATATTCTGATTGTGCTTCACTAACTTCTTCTTGAATGAAAATACAAACAACAACAGCATTTTTTTCGACTTCTTCCGAACTAATTGACCATCTCACTCTATCAATACTGCCATGACGGGATTTAACCTCAATCCCAATTGCAGAATCAGATGTGAGGGTAAAATCTATTTTGCCATCACCACCTAATCGTTTTTCATAATCGACTTCTGTAATTAAATCCCCTAGACGTTCTTTCACAACTTCCTCCCCTAACTTACCTTTGAGAAAGTTGAGAAAAACATCACGAACTGGAGAAACACGCTTATATTTTTCAGCCATCTGCCAGCAAAATTCTCGCAGTTGTTTTAATCTCTCACCAGAGATGACTGTTAATTCACTATGTTGACCCTCTGTAGGACAATGCAGCAGACAACCGGATGATAACCTTTTGATAAAGTCGGATTGAAGCGATCGCAGTACGGTAATCCCATCCATGTATACTTCTGGGCATCTCGGTATTGGGCTATTTTATGCCGTTCTCAATTGGGTGTAAACCTTTCTTAATTGTATTTAATAGGATTTTCACACTATTCCCTCTCCTTAGTAAGGAGAGGGATTAAGGGTGAGGTTTTAAGTAAGGAGAGGGATTAAGGGTGAGGTTTTATAATTTACCAAAGAATTTAGCGACCAATACCTTCGTATTGGAAACCAGCTCTAACCATGGTTTCGGGGTCAAGGAAATTACGACCATCAATGATTACAGGGTTGTTCATCAACTTAGCCATTTTGGCATAATCCAAATTGCTAAACTGTTGCCATTCGGTCACCAACACCAAAGCATCGCAACCATCAGCAAGTCTTTCCGCATCGGTTTCCACTACCACACCAGAAAGACCGTGACGCATACCAGTTTGGGAGATAATGGGGTCATAGGCTTTTACTTTTGCTCCCAGTCTGTTTAATTGTTCAATTAAATTGAGAGCAGGAGCATCGCGCATATCATCGGTATCGGGTTTAAAGGTGAGACCCAAAAGACCTACAGTTTTGCCTTTAAGGATTTTCAAAGCGTGCTGTAGTTTTTCCAGGGCAATTAAGCGCTGACGTTCATTTACACTTACCGCAGCTTTTAATAATTGAGCTTCATAGCCATAATCATCAGCGGTGTGTACCAAAGCGGAAACATCTTTGGGGAAGCACGAACCTCCCCAACCAATACCTGCATTTAAGAATTTATTGCCAATGCGGGAGTCAAGACCGATACCTTTAGCAACTTGAGTTACATCCGCACCAACGCGATCGCAAATGTTGGCAACTTCGTTAATAAAACTGATTTTGGTAGCTAAAAAGGCATTAGCGGCATATTTAATCATTTCTGCCGAACTCAAATCAGTCACCAGTACCGGTACTGGCTCTAAAGATTTGTCCTCAGCAAATTGACGCTCAACTATGGGAGCATACAACTGTTTCATCATTTCCACCGCTCTGGAATTATTGCTTCCCAAAACAATGCGGTCGGGATTAAAAGTATCATAAACAGCAGAGCCTTCCCGTAAAAACTCGGGATTGCTGACAACATCAAATTCCGCTGTAATTTCAGATAATTGTTCTGGAGTTGAGACTCCGCTACCTGCAGAGACTAAAGTTTTCTGACGCTCAGCAATACCATCCAGGACAATCATCCGTACCCAGTCCCCAGAACCAATGGGCACCGTAGATTTATTGACAATCACTTTATAGCCACCGTTTAAATGGCTACCAATACCACGGGCAACAGCTTCTACATAACGGGTATCGCTTTCACCACTGGATAAAGGAGGAGTACCTACAGCAATAAATAAAATCTCACCGTGGGTAACTCCTGCAGCTAGATCGGTAGTGAACTGAATCTTGCCATTCTTGATAGCATTTTGCATAATTTCCGACAGTCCCGGCTCAAAAATGGGGGACTGCCCGGATTTCATAATTTTAACTTTTTCTTCGTTATTATCTACACAGATAACATCATGCCCCACATGAGCTAAACAAGCACCTGTTACCAAACCTACATAACCAGTACCAATTACACAAACACGCATGTTTTTAATCCTCGCTTTCATTAAGAATTAGGCGTTGCTGATTTGAAGTATAAATCCGAGTGTCCTAAACATTGCAGTGCAACATCTGGAACAAGGTTTTTGGAATCACACAACATCATTTTTACGCCATGGATTTAGCAACGCCAATAATTGACTATGTCACAATTATTCTTCGAGACAATAAACGTACTTTCTTTATTGATTAACGGGGATTTTTTCGGGGATTTTCATTTCCCTTTGCATACGCTCGCGGAAATCTTCTATAGTCAGTTTTAATCCCTGTTGTAGAGGTACAGTAGGTTCCCAATTTAACCAGGATTTTGCTTTAGTAATATCGGGACGACGACGGCGAGGATCATCGGCTGGTAGGGGTTCAAACTTAATTAGGGCATCAGGATTCACCAGATTTTGCACTGTCTGCGCCAATTCTAGAATTGTGTATTCATCGGGATTACCCAAGTTCACAGGACCAATATGTTCCCCATTCATCAGTCCTATTAGTCCTTCCACCAGGTCAGAAACATAGCAGAAACTCCGGGTTTGGGAACCATCTCCATAAACCGTTAAAGGAATGCCTCGTAATGCCTGGAATATAAAATTATTTACTACCCGACCATCATTTTCTAGCATCCGAGGACCATAGGTATTGAAAATCCGCGCTACTCGAATATCGACGTTATTTTGTCTGTGGTAATCAAAACTTAAAGTTTCTGCAATCCGCTTCCCTTCGTCATAGCAGGAACGCAGTCCAATGGGATTGACATTACCCCAATATTCTTCAGTTTGGGGATGAACTTCCGGATCGCCGTATACTTCACTGGTGGAAGCCAACAAAAAGCGTGCTTTTACACGCTTTGCCAACCCCAACATATTTAGAGTCCCCATCACATTAGTTTTGACAGTTTTGACAGGGTTGTACTGATAGTGTACGGGTGAAGCAGGGCAAGCCAGATGATAAATTTGATCTACTTCTAAGCGAATTGGTTCAGTGATATCGTGGCGAATAAGTTCAAAATAAGGATGGTCTAACCATTTGAGGATATTACGCTTGTCACCAGTATAGAAGTTATCCAAACAAATGACTTCATGTCCAGCAGTTAATAATCGATCAGTCAGATGGGAACCAATAAAACCAGCTCCACCCGTCACTAAAATTCTCATCTAAAACTCCTGATAAGTTTGTCAACCGCGTCTTGTAGCACGGAGGAAAAATTAACTAATCCCCCCAATCTCCTCCCCTTGAAGTCGAAGAAAGTGAAAATTTCCCAGTTAATTATTTACACATATTTACGGTAGCAATTGTACTTAATGTTTAGGGTACCCAGAATTAGTAGCAGAATTAATCAGCAACAAGTCAAAAGCCAGTAGTGATTAGTCTTACTAATAATTTATCATCAGTCTACAAAGATATTATTATATACAATATTTAATGTAGCCATTTTTACTTCCAACTTTTTGATCCATAAACAAATATCTTGCAACTTATGAGTAATGGTAATTATACTTGTTGAGTATATATTTTACTAAATCTTCAAAAAGATCAAATTTTTTGCCTGACAAAAGAATGGTATACTCAAGAGTATAAATTCATACAACTGCCTTAGTACTGGGAGTATCCGTTGGTAAAACTACTGTTTGAGAGCTTTGTGGTTCTCCGAGCATGACTATAGAACAGGTAAGTTGATTTGCTAATTGGGTTATGACATCACTAATAGCTAAACCACCAGCACTGGTATGAGTGCGTATAAAAGGCAAAACAACTAAATCATATAATCTTGCCGCTTGCAAAATGGCTTGAGCAACATTTTCATGGGCAATGATTTGGATTTCTGGTGGATTGAGCAGATCCAACTGAGACACCAACCCAGAGAGTTGCGATCGCCTCCAAGCAATTTTACTGGAACTGGTACGGCGTTCGCATACATTTAATACCGTTACCTGGGCTCCCTTAGGTTCTGCCAGCATTTGGGCAAATTGCACAGGTTGTAGTGTGGGTGCAGTTAAATTTTCCACTGGCACTAAAATCCGCTGAATTTTGTGGGGTGATTCCACTAGACGTGCCACCGCTACGGGACAATGGGATGACCAGAGAACGCTATCAATGACATTACCAAATAAACGCGCTCTTAATCCAGTACGTTTACCCCAACCCATCACAATTAAATTAGCATTTTGTTCCCGGGCAGCTCTGGTAATTCCTTGGGCAAAGGCATCATCGATACGCAGTAAGGCTTTAGCTTCCACATCTAATATCCGACTTAAGGCAATGGCTTTTGCTAGTAACCGCTCACTCCGTTGTACGGATACTTCCATTTGGGGTGCATCCAATTGAGCTGTAGCTGTGGCGATCGCTAATGGTACAATTTTCCCATGGTTTTGACGGGCTAATAACGCTGCTATTTCAATTAAATATTGCTGAGTTTGGGGATTATGAATAGGTACAACTATAGTAAATGGATTATCAGTTTGTCTGACTGGTGGGTAAACAGGGGTTGTTGACTCTTGTGGCTGGGAAGGGGAAGCAGTCAAACCCATAGCTAAACGACTGGTAATCATCGGTCCGATGCTTGCTGTCACCAGCATTAAGACGATGGCACTGTTGAATATCTCAACATTGAGCAATTCAAAGCGATACCCCACTAACGTTGCTGCTAACGTTGCGCTAACTTGGGGTATATTCACAGACCATATCGTTAGAGTTTCTCGCCAGTTATAACGGTATATCAATTTTGCCAAGAAAGCGGCGATAAATTTGCTGGCAATTACACCCATAACCAAACATAGGGTGAACCAAATGCTGTTGATACTGCTGGCAAAAGTCGATAATTTTAGTTGCAAGCCCAAATTCACAAAGAAAATGGGAATAAACACTGCGCTACCAAGAAAAACCACTTTTTCTTTCACTGGTCCAGAACCTACAGTATCATTCACTGCTAGACCAACTAAAAAAGCGGCAATAATATCTTGGATACCCATCACTTGAGCAACTATTGCAGCCAGAAATACCGCCAGTAGCACAAATAACAATTGGTTACCTTCATCGTCTCCAGAACGGCGGAAAAATTCCTTACCTGCCCAATCAAAGGCGAATAAGACAATAATTGCATAGATTAGTAAAGAACTTAACAAAGCCAACAACTTAAAAAAGTCAAATCCTCCACCATGGCTGGTTATACAAACCGCTAATATCAGTAATGTGCCAATATCAGTAAAAATAGTTGCTCCCACCGCTGCATTTACAGCTTGGTTATTTAGCGCTCCCAAGCGATTAATTACCGGATATACCAACAGGGTATGGGAAGCAAATAGTGCCCCAATTAAGATAGCAACATTCCAGTCAAAATCAAAACTTCGTCCCAAAAAAGTTCCAAATATCAAGGGTAAACTGAAAGTCAAGCAACCCAATCCCAAGGAACGAATTTTGCGACGGCGAAACATTTCAATATCAGCTTCTAAACCCGCTATAAACATCAAGTAAACTAACCCAACATCTGATAGCAGGTTCAATATTGGTGATTCCGTTTCCACCAGATTCCAACCAGAGGACCCCAGCACCACTCCAGCGCACACCAAACCTACCAATCCCGGTAGCCGTAGCCGCTCAAATAGAATGGGTACAACTAAAATCACCATTAATAGAATCATGCAATCAAAAATGGTTTCCCCTTGAAACATTTGGGAATTTAGTTGTATAGCCAAAATTTGTGATAATAATTCCATAAATTAGGACTGGAAAGAGCGATGGTAAGGTTGGTTATGAACTTTTCTTTCATTCATAACAAGCGGTGCGTTGCCAGTGAGGCATCTTCAAATATCCACAGTTAGAACCATATAGCTGAGATTTATACTCAAATTGTCTCTTGAATTGGTAAAAATCCATATCAGTAATTGCTTTAGCCAACTTAGCGTTAGCTATTTCTTCAACAAGCGACTCAAAGTCCTTTTACATCCCTGATAGATTTAAATTTTCAATTACCACCGTGCCGTAGTTTTTGCTCTCGCTAGTTAATCAAGGGGAAACGCCCATAAACTAACTACCTATGGATGAATTTGGCTCAAAATAAACCGCAAGCGGTCATAGTCATCTTTGAGCAGCACACTCAGGATGCGTCCAGCTTGAATTAACCATTGTTGGTCATTTTTCCGTAATTGGTATACCTGCCGAATAGCAGCAGCAGTTAAGGATTCCACTGGGGCACCAGTAACAGCAAGCAGTGTGCGTAAGAAATCTAGCTCTTGTGTAAATTTTACAATTGCTTCTGGTTCACACAGATAAACTGCTTGGTGGATTTGCGGAGGACGGGGTGGCAGATACTGATACATCCCGCCAGATAATACACCATCTGTTGACATTTGCTCAAAGCCCACAATCGTCGCTCGAAATTCACTTTTGAGCATGGCAAATATTTGTGGTTGTTCCTCTCGCAATTCCTGTAATGATAATCCCATAGCCACTGGTCTGTGTACCGAGTCTATGGGCATGGTAGTAGCATGATACACCACAGCATAAACTAAATTTCCTGACTCTTCATCTACAGAACATACCCAACTACCAAAAGCGGGCATAGAAGGGAAGCTCAAATCTTCCGGTTCCAAACATTGTGCCAGAAATTCTGTAGTAGTAGTTTCTATCACCTCGGCGATGTGGTTGGGTTGGCGATCGCTACGGTTAAATTGTGGGAGAGGCAGGCGCATGGTAGTAGTCTGTCATTAGTCATTGGTCATTAGTCATACTCCTCCTTGGCGAGAAGCAAGCTAGGTCATAAGTCAATTCAAAATTGGACTTTGGACTAATAACATAGACCATTAGCGGTTACATTACTCCAAGCCAATACCTGTCTAAGGGTAGGGTAGAATTGATAACTTGCACCATTCTCAAAAAGAGCCACAGGTCCCTATGTTCTGGTTACCAGCGTGACGCTGGTAACTAGGGTTTGGAGGCAGAGCCTCCTGGTTATCCTTTTTGGAAGTGCAAGTTGTTAGGTAGAACCAACCAAGGACAAATGACATAGACACGCAGTGGCTTCCCGTAGGGTAGGACAAAATTTATTTTTCTTATTTTCGTCCAGCGGTGGTGTCTACAGGTTCCAATTCCGAAAGACGAAAAGTAATCAATTTATCCCAGTTACCACCTTCAAATAATACGGCTACCTTACCATCAGTGACCCGCTGCACGAGTCCTTCATAGCGATAATAAGTATCGGCGGGATTTTTAACGCGAACAGTTGCTCCTGGCAAAATCATCGTCTTTACTCTCTAGGTTTCCTGTTTATAGCTTAATATTTGGAACTGGGAATGGGAAATAGGAATGGCAAATGGAATTAATAATAGTATTTTTGCCGTTGTCGAAAATTTACCACCGATTCCACCAGTCCCAAGGCGATAAAATTGGTTAACATCGCGGAACGACCGTAACTCATCCAAGGTAGAGGGATTCCCGCTACGGGTGCTAATCCCACCGTCATCCCAATATTAATCAGCATTTGGAAGATAATCATTGACAAAACCCCAATTGCCAACAAAGAGCCAAAATTATCTGTCGCGGTTTGGGCGACATGTAACAGACGCAGACAAATTATACAAAAAACGGACAGTAGGATTAAACAACCAATAAACCCAAATTCTTCCCCCACAGCCGAGAAAATAAAATCTGTATGCTGTTCGGGGACAAAATTGAGTTGAGTCATAGAACCCTTAAACAGACCCGATCCAAACCATTCCCCAGCACCAATGGCAATCCGAGACTGGTTTTGGTGATACCCAGCACCAAGGGCATCATGTTGGGGATTCAGAAATACCGTTAGCCGTGCTTTTTGATACGGTTTCAATACGTTATTCCAAGCAAAAGCTCCTAATTCTCCCCCCAAGAGGTTAAGAGACAATCCCCCAAAGGCACTAATCCCAAATCTTCGCCAAGGGAGACAAGTCCATGCCACAACTCCCATTGCTATTGACCAAACAATCCAACCGGGTTTAAATAAATTATCCAAAATCGCCGCAATTACCGGCGAAATCATCAATAGTAACCATCCTGGGTTAGCATTTGCCCAATACAACATTCCCAAGACAATTGCCCCAAATACCAGGGAGGTTGCCAAATCTGGCTGCAAAAATACTAATGCCCAAGGTACGGCAGTAAAAGCCAAAACTCTAAAAACGTTGTTGAGGCTAGAAGCAGTACCCTTGTGCAATAAAGCCGCCAGGGTGATAATTACTCCAATTTTAGCAAATTCTGAGGGTTGGACATTAAAACCAGCAATTGTAATCCACCGTTGTGCCCCTTTGGCACTAGTTCCGGCAATCATAACTGCTACCAGACTCATATTAGTAATTACATAGGTTACCCAGTGTAATTTTAGCCAAGTTTGATATTTAATACGGGCAATCAGCAGCGCCAATACCAAGCCTACCAGACCTGTCAGCCAGTGCCACCTCCAGTCCGTAAGTCCCTGGGTAATTTCTGTACTATAAATCATCAAACCACCAAAGGCGGTAAGACCAACAGGCAAAATAATTAGCCACCAATCTAATCGTTGCCAGGATTTGAGGAAAGATTGCCAGAAAAAATTGGTAGAAGAATAACGTGATTTTTTTAACAACATGGAGGTAGCGAGGGTAGACGTTAGCTTGGTTAAAAAAGAGGTTCAACAGTGACCACTAAACATCTGTATTCTTAGCCAGTAGCCTACCACCCTGAATAAATTAAATATTTTTACGTCAGTTTATGTCAGGGCTGCCACTGATACTTTACCAGCGATCGCCAAGGCAATATCTTTTAAAGCTTTGGCGCTGGGGGAATCCGGTTCGCTAACAACTATAGGTACGCCACTGTCACCCCCCAATCTGGTGGACATTTCTAGGGGTACGCATCCCAACAAAGGTACTCCCAATTCCGTAGCAGTTTTTTCCCCACCACCGGAACCAAAGATGTCATACTGTTTATCGGGCATATCGGGGGGTATAAAATAACTCATATTTTCTACAATCCCCAATACGGGTACATTCATCTGCTGGAACATCCGCAAACCCTTGCGAGAATCAAGTAAAGCCACGGTTTGGGGTGTGGTGACAATGACTGCCCCTGCCATGGGTACTGCCTGTGTTAATGTTAACTGAGCATCACCAGTACCAGGGGGCATATCTACGATTAAATAGTCGAGTTCTCCCCATTCCACTTGGTAGAGAAACTGGCGAATGACTCCGTTTAGCATTGGTCCACGCCAAATCACTGGTTGGTCTCGGTCAATTAAAAACCCCATCGATACTAATTTGACGCCGTGATTAAAAGCGGGTTCCAGGACTTCTCCTGTTTCCGAGGAACGCACTACAATTTGAGCATCTGCTAAACCCAGCATTGTGGGGTCATTAGGACCATAAATATCGGCATCCAGTAAACCCACTTTTGCCCCTGTTTGTGCCAAAGCCACAGCCACATTGACAGCTACCGTACTTTTACCAACCCCACCTTTACCACTAGAAACAGCAACAATATTTTTAACACCTGGAACCCCATTGCGGTCAGGTAAACTTTTTTGTTGGGGTGTTTCTGCTGTCACTTCCACAGCCACATCTGTAACTCCTGGTAGCTGTTTCACAGCTTTTTGACAATCTTCAACAATAAATTCCCGTAGCGGACAAGCAGGTGTCGTCAACACCAAAGTAAAACTAACCTTTCCCCCATCAATTTTGACGTTGCGGATCATATTTAGTTCTACCAGACTTTTGCGCAATTCTGGGTCTTCCACAGGTCGCAAAACTTCTAGAACTGAACGGGAATCAAGGACATCGTACATAGTATTTTCACCCTTAGTGCCGCAACAAATTTTAACAAAATTCAATGTCCATCTTTTAATATCTTAACTTTCCTCAAAAATTAGTCATTTGTCATTGGTCATTTGTCATTGAGAGTTATCAACTCATAACTCTTGGGCGCAAGCTTTGCGCCCCTACGTGCCTCATAACTCTTGGGCGCAAGCTTTGCGCCCCTACGTGCCTCACAACTCTTGGGCGCAAGCTTTGCGCCCCTACGTGCCTCACAACTCTTGGGCGCAAGCTTTGCGCCCCTACGTGCCTCACAACTCTTTCCCAATCCCTAAAAATCCCAACAACCATCACTGAGGGATTTTCTTTTCCCTGACACTGCTTGTAATGTAGCCTTTTCCACCGTTTCCACTAAAGCCCGTGCTACTCGATCTGCATAAGGACGGGATAATGACCAAATTAGGGGTGATAACCAACCTCTAAGGGTGACAGAATAGGAAACAAAAGTACCGCAAACCGTTGATTCAACTCTATATGTTACCCGTTCTTCAACCCCTGGAATTGCCAACACTCGTATACTCAACAACTCTGTGGGATTAACTTTCTCCACAAAGAAACGAATGGGAATTGGTGACAACCGTGTCACCGCTTGGAAAATCAATCCGGGTTTGGGCATTAAACCAGAAGGAACATTGGTACTTTTAAGTAGGGGATGCCAGGAAACGTCTGCTAGATCAACTACCTTCTGCCATAATTCATCTGCTGAAGCAAAGCTAATTTCTCTATAGGTTCGCACCAGAGATGCACAAACTCGACGACGTTTGCGATCAAAAAGTTTGGACAACCAACCGCGCATTTTCCTAATCCTCCTCCTGGTTACAAACTTTTGGGGAACCCGTAGTCACCTCCAAAAATCACTCTTGTCTCTAAAGTAGTACGCAAGGTACTGAGTCTGGTCAAATTAGGGTTCCCTTTAAGCACCCGCCTTTAGGCGTGGGGTTTGTGATACTCTCTCAAATTTGACAAATAACGACCCTAAAAGCGTTCCCTTTATTTTTACCTACCTACTTAATAACAAATGCTTTGAACTTGACGGTTACTCCCTTTGTTTGGATTTTATTATGCTTCAAAGTCAAAAAAGTTTACAGACTAATGTGCCATAGTTTGGTATTTGTAAAAAATGTTCATACAAAATACTGAAAAAAAATCAATCTCTATACAAGCTAATACGTATTTTGAGGGACAATAACTTTAGTCATGTCCATCCACCATGGCTTGACTAACAATTAGAAACCAGGTTAGGCAATTGTAATCTGTTTTGTGATAACTGTTGTGCTAATTTTTTCTGTTTAAAAAATCCTGGCTTTCTCAAAATTTTTATTTAGTTTCTTGAAGTTATGTTGACAAATTCCCCAACCGAAAATTTACAAGCAGAATCTTCCAAATCGCTACCACCAGCTGACGCCAAAGAAAGGGTCAGCCAATTCATGAAGCAATTACAAGACCAAATTTCTCAAGCATTGGAAGAGTTAGATGGTTTGGGTAAGTTCCGTGAAGATAGCTGGAAACGTCCGGAAGGAGGTGGAGGGCGATCGCGAGTTCTGTGTGATGGCGCAATTTTTGAGCAAGGTGGTGTAAACTTTTCTGAAGTTTGGGGTTCCCATCTGCCACCTTCAATTTTAAACCAACGTCCAGAAGCGGCTGGACACGGCTTTTATGCCACAGGAACTTCTATGGTGTTGCATCCCCGGAATCCTTATGTTCCCACCGTCCACCTCAATTATCGCTACTTTGAGGCAGGTCCTGTATGGTGGTTTGGCGGTGGTGCAGACTTGACACCCTATTACCCCTTTGCGGAAGACGCGACACATTTCCACAAAACTTTTAAACAGGCTTGCGATCGCCATCACTCAGAATATTACCCAGTGTTTAAACGCTGGTGTGACGAATATTTCTACCTCAAGCATCGGGGAGAAACCCGTGGTATCGGTGGTTTATTTTTTGATTACCAAGATGGTAGGCAAATTGGGCTATATCGCGGTCCCCATGCAGAGGGTGAAGCAGCTAAATATAGCAATCAACTAGAAACTTTACCACAACGCAGTTGGGAAGATTTATTTGCCTTTATTCAAGACTGTGGTAATGCGTTTGTACCAGCTTATGTACCAATTGTCAAGCGGCGACATCCTATGGAATATGATGATCACCAGCGGAATTTTCAACTTTATCGCCGGGGAAGATATGTAGAATTTAATTTGGTTTATGACCGGGGTACAATTTTTGGTCTGCAAACAAACGGACGTACTGAATCAATTCTGATGTCATTACCACCCTTAGTCCGTTGGGAGTATGGATATCAGCCAGAACCCAATACCCCCGAAGCCCAATTGTATGAAACCTTCCTCAAACCCCAAGATTGGGTCAACTGGACACCCAGTCACACTTAAAATTGTGTGAGTTCCAATACTAAAACAAAACCCTTAGCCAACAAAGTGACATTTGCTGCTGTAGCTTGTTATGCTCAAGTTACAGCATTAAATTTTATGTGTGTGAGCTAAGTAATTATCTTTTATCAGAGGTTATAATAAACACGAATATCAATATTTGGTTCACCAGTATCAGGTTAAAAACGCCATTGTTGATTTGATTTATCAAATTATTTTTCAAAACTTGGGGTAACACAGTGATTCAGATAGAACAAACAACCTATACAACAGAAGATGGCACTCAGGTTATTGTCCTCATGCCAGAAGGTCGTTTAGATATTACTACAGCATGGCAATTTCGTCTGAAGTTGCAAGAGTGTATTTCTAAACTCAGTAACCATATTGTAGTGAATCTCAGTCAAGTGAATTTTATTGATAGTTCTGGCTTAACATCCTTAGTTGCTGGTATGCGTGATGCTGATAAGGTCAAAGGCAGTTTTCGCATTTGTGACGTACATCCAGAGGCAAAACTAGTGTTTGAAGTCACAATGATGGATACAGTGTTTGAAATCTTTGAAACTGAAGAGGAAGCTTTAGGAGGTGTACCTCGTACTATGGCTAGGTAAGGCTGAGTGAGGATTCAGGAGTGGGGGTTCAGGAATGGGAAGTTAAGAATTTATACCATAAGCAAAATTTTTCATTAGACATCTGGTGGAAAAGAATGTTCCAGACGTAAAATTTTACGTCTGGAACAAGGGTTGTAGCTGACCCATATTTAATTTTCCCAGAGGTCTATTGGTGAAACCAAAACTTATAACTCACAACTGAAAACTCATAACTCATAACTTTAGTACTGTTCTCGCTTGGTATAACAATAAGGTCCCAAAATCGCTCCCCATGTCGCTTTTTCAGTGGCAGTATCTATTCCTTTGTCGTAGGTTTTTAACTCCTGTTTTGTGACTTCAAAACCCAACGATACCTGTACAGTATTACCTTGATAGGTAAAGGTACAACGTGCTTGTGGAGGTGCAGTAGCGGCAAATTGATAGCGGTTGGGGGCTAATTCTTTCTGGCTGACATTCAGGATACAACCGGGCAAGAAATCAAACTGTTCTGGTGTCAAGTCATTGAGTAAATTAGGGTTGCGACCAGCACCACATAAGGCAGCGGGATTTTTGGGCATATAGTATTGCACCAAAAGCGGTGCTTCTGGTTCGCTTCCTGGCATCAACCGCATAATTCTTTGGCGATAGGGTCGATCCAGGTTCAGAACATTTGCTTGCTCAGCAAACAAAGTCAAACTATCCTCATCAAACAGAGATACGGGTCTTTGCCATAAACGCAGGTGAACGTACCATACAGGATCTGCTATAGCCTGTTGTTGGTTATCAAACTCACCAGCTAAATATTCAGCTAGGGCAATTAACTGTGGTGATAAAGCCATAAATCGGAATTGATAATCGAAAAATATGATAATTTTTGCTGTAAATCTTAGTACACATTCTCCAATACCTAACTCCTATTTTTGGTGACACCAATAAAATATAAATTTTAATTATTTGAATAAGAAAATCATTTTGTAATTTAAATAGATAGTAACTTTTTGTGCAAATTTTCGCAAAAATATTTTCGATTTTATTGACGCTATTCCGTTGTTTGATGGTATAGTAAAAAAAAGTAGTTTTGGGCATTCCCTGACCATTGCTCAACCAAAACAGCCAAAAGCCTAATTGTCCCGTAAGAGTTAACCTAAAAGTCAAGTTTTCATCACATAAAGAAAGACCAATTTTCACTACCCCAACTCACTTCATAAATAGCATCACTTGACAAAATACAGTTTATATGTTACGTGAAGAGCAACTAAAATTGGCGTTGCTGATTTGAAGTATGAATCCGGGTGTTCCAGACGTTGCAGTCCAAGGTCTCTACAAGGTTTTTGCAATCAAAGTTACCCCAGTTTATTCTTTGGTATCCCCTTTCTCGTTCCTTGCCTCTGGCAAGGAATGCAGCGATCGAGGCTCCCGCCTCAAATCCAGGCGGTCGCCGGGAGCCTCTGGTGAGTGGATTTCCAGGCGGTCGCCTGGAAACGAGAGAGACACTCAAAGTTGGGGGTGAAACCCATTACTAATTGACCAACAGCATCATTTATTTCCGAGCTTCATAAACCTATAGCCCTACGGGCATACAACAAACGCGTGATGCATTACAAGTTAGAACCTTGTAACGAGAATAACTCTTGGGCGCAAGCTTTGCGCCCCTACGCGCCTCATAACTTTTAATATCTTGTTGTGTGTTCCCTGTTAAACATGTTTCAATATCTGCTTGGTGGGAGTTGTAAATTACCTGGTCTCAAGCTAAAATCATTTCTTGGCAAAGTTGCCCGTAAGCGAGACGTGTTACTAGATAGCTAATTCTCTCACTATTTCGCATAAATCTTAACAAATCGCACAAAAATGACCTAGACTAAAAATCATTGACTGTTGAATACTGGTTGATTGTATACTATGCAATATACATAATCTTGACCCCAAATCATGTACTCCTTGAAACTAGAACTAAAACTGAATAATCAGCAACGTTCTTTTCTCAATGGTTGTGCTGGTTTATCTCGCTTTGCGTATAATTTTGGTCTTGACCTCCTTACCCAATCATGGAATTTTCCAGACATTAAACAAACTGATTTCCAACGATTAGTATCTATTGAAAAAGTTTTTACGAATCACGTCAAAACTAAAGCGGAATATTATTGGATGCAAAAATATCCATCTGCGATTTATTCCAGTAGTTTTCGGAATTTCAAGAAAACTTTTCAAAGATGGCGTCAAGGTTTATCTGGGTTTCCCAGAATCAAATCGAAAAAATTAGGTGTCCAATTTGCTCTGGTTTTGAGAACGCTTGGAGATAGTTTCACAGTCTTGAAAAAATATGGTATTTATCCAGTGAAAGGTCAGAAAATGTTACCTACCTCAAATTGCCAGATTCTGTACCGTGGAAAGAGAATCACCATTCCCGGATTGGGTGAATTTAGATTAAAAAGACCAATTCCTTATCTGTGTTCATCTCAAAGATTTACTATTTCGAGAGTAGCTGATAAATGGTATGTTTCCCTTAGTTTAGATATTGAGAGAATTTCGACAATTAGTCATGAATCAGAATTAGTAGGAATCGACCTAGGTGTTAAATGTTTTGCAACCTTGAGTGACGGAAATACAATTACAGCACCATTGTCATTGAAGAAAACGAAAACCACGCCAGTTGCTACAACTTTGGCAACCAAAGCAACGCACTGGCTCAAGTTAAGTAAATTACAATGGCGAAATAGAAATAAAGTTTTAGGTAATCGTCATCAAGGTATTAAAACATCTAATAACGCCAAAAAATATTATCAAAAATTAGCTAGACATCACACTTATTTCAAAAATATCAGACAAGATTTTCTGCAAAAGACAACAACAGAAATTAGCAGAAAATACTATCACATTCCTATAGAAGATTTAAATTTGTCCGGAATGATAGCTAATCATAAATTGTCAGCAGCAATATCTAATTTGGGCTTTTATGAGTTCCGTAGAATGTTAAGTTATAAACAAGCTGTCTATGGAACTAAAGTGGAAGTAGTTGATAGATGGTATCCATCATCAAAAACCTGTTCAGTTTGCGGTCATGTTCAATCCATGCCATTGTCAAGGAGAATCTATGATTGTGGTAGTTGTGGACAAATACTAGACCGTGATTTGAATGCTGCGATTAATTTAACAAATGTACCTTTAGATAAAATACGCATGGCAAATGCGGAATTTACGCCTGTGGACAAGTTACCCGTCGTCGGGCTTGGAGGAAACAGGAAGCAAACATCAAATTGCTCTATTATGAGGGATTTGTGTAAGTTTTGTGTTGCACAATAAACATACGTCGCCCTAAAATAAACTTTTGTGAATAACGTCCGTACCGTATCTGATACAAAGCGAACCTTCTACAGTCTTCACACCCGTCCGATAAACACAATTTATCGGCGAGTGGTGGAAGAGTTGATGGTAGAAATGCACCTGCTGTCGGTAAATGTGGATTTTAGCTATAACTCCATTTATGCCTTGGGCGTTGTCACCACCTTTAACCGCTTTATGGAAGGCTATCAGCCAGAACGGGATAAGGAATCGATTTTTAACGCCCTGCTGTCCGCTGTGGAGGTAGATCCCCAGCTTTACAGACAAGATGCCCAACGCTTACAAACTTTAGCTCAAAGCATACCCAGCAAAGATTTAATTTCCTGGCTCAGTCAAGAAACTCATCTAGATAGGGATGCTGACTTGCAATCTCAACTGCAAGCGATCGCCAACAACCCTAACTTCAAATACAGTCGTTTATTTGCCATCGGTATATTTTCTTTATTAGAACAGTCAGATCCAGAACTAGTCAAAGACGAAAAGCAACGCACCCAAGCGCTGCAAACCATCGCTAATGGCTTACATATATCTGATGACAAACTAAGTAAAGATTTGGAGTTATATAGCTCTAATTTAGAAAAAATGGAGCAAGCACTCATAGTGATGGCAGATATGATCTCAGCAGATCGTAAAAAACGCGAACAACGAGCTCAACAATCCAGTAACACAGCTACTCCCCCAACTGCCAGCGAATAGTACTTTTGAATTAGTTTCCGTCAACAAATTTCCCCCTCCTGAAGTCAGACATTTGTCCGCAGATGCTTCAAGGAGGGGGTTTTGTTAATTTTGATGTCCCAGATGCTACTGCTTAACGGAAACGGCATCAACATCAATAACAGTATTACCAGTGCCAGTAGAATCGACAGTAGAATTGGTGGCTTGAGGGTCCACATTTCCTTGACGGGCTTTAAAGCCTTCAATCACTAGTCCAGAAACTTCAGTAATTAATAGTGTCAATAATAAAACATCATCAACTTGTCCAACAATCGGCAGAAAGTCGGGAGCAATATCAATAGGACTGAGCAAATAAACAGCTGTCCCCAAAATTACCCACCAGCGATACTTAGGATTACGAAGCAAATTTCGATACCAAGTGTAAAGAGATTCAATTGAAAATTTCATAACTATCACCTCTAATTGTCTTTAATTTTGACAAATTATGTCTTAAACTTCCTGTGGGAATAACCGCCCCAGTAGGTCTAGAAAATGCTACAAATCCACTATCAGCCATTGTTACCCTTGGGTACTAAATACCCCCTGCTTAAGGACGGGGAGACGTAATAACTAACTATGAATTTTGGGCATTAATCTTTACAATAAAATTGCTTTGGGATAGTTGCAGAAAATAGATTGAGGAGAAACTCAAACTGTGGATATTATAGAAATATTTGAAAAGGGTGGACCAGCAATGTGGCCCCTGCTATTTCTGTCAATTCTGGCTTTAAGCGTGATTTTTGAGCGTTTGTGGTTTTGGTTGCGAATTTTAAGCCAAGAAAGGCAAATAGTAGGTCGGATTTTAGAAGCTGCCCGCGATCATTGGGGAATAGCCAAAGACATGGCTAAGAAAGCAACCCATCAACCCATCGGCAGGTTTCTTTATGCTCCCCTGAGTTTGTCCAGCAACGATCCAGAAACTTTTCGATTGGCATTGGAGTCCACAGCTGAGGATGAACTGGCGGGAATGCGACGGGGTGAGAAGCTTTTAGAAGCGGTGATTGCCCTGTCACCTCTATTAGGATTATTAGGTACTGTTTTAGGCTTAATTACTTCTTTAGGTGCCATTAGATTGGGAGATTTGGGTACAGAAGCTACCGCTGGGGTAACCACTGGGATTGGGGAATCCCTGATTAGTACAGCAGCGGGACTATTAGTGGCGATCATCAGTTTGGCATTTTATCGCCTATTTCAAGCTTTTGTCGTTTACCAAGTCAAAGTTTTTCGCAAGGCTGGGAATGAGTTGGAATTGCTTTATCGACTATCTCCACCCAATTTTAGCAATCACAAATCCGATCTGGGAATAGCTAATGTAGGTGTGGATGATTCCCCAGCAGAAAACTTCGCTTATAAGCGTAAGCAAAACAAAGGCAAGTTTTCCCAAACACCGGAACAACCAGAATCTGATCCAGAATCGGACAATATATAAAGACCCCGTCCTTAAGGAGGGGGACTAATTTAATCCCTAAACCAGTTCACAGAAGGAAAAACAGAGGCAAAAAATGAAAGTTAACCTCCATAATCCCGTCGAAGACGTCCAAATTCAAATTATTCCCTTAATTGATGTCATTTTCTGTATTTTGACATTTTTTCTACTGGCGTCTTTGCAGTTTACTCGCGAACAAGCAATAAATCTTGATTTACCCACAGCTAGCACAGGTACTACAACCCAAACAAGTTTACAACCAGGGAAACGGAATATATTACCGGTGACTATCGACGCCATTGGTCAAACTTTCGTAGGCAAAGAACCAGTTAACCGGGAACAATTACAACAAAAATTACAACAATATTTACAACAAAACCCTGAAGGTATATTAGTTCTTAATGCCTCCCGTTCAGCAACTTACGACGATGTTGTCCAAACCTTGGATTTGCTACGACAAGTTGGAGGAGAACGAGTATCCTTAGGAATTATACCCGGTCCTTCCAAACCATCAACTAATTCTGTAACTCCTACTTCTCCCGATTTGCCCATTAACCCCACTGCAAATCCCTCACCAAACACTACACCAATCCCCCAAATTCCCTCCAGTATTCCTAATTTGACTTCTCCCCCAGCCAATCCTCAGCCCCAAACAAGTCCCCAACAGTAGACTTATATTTGTAACTTCACACAGAAAATATGTATTTTGTCAATTAATTAAGTATACTGAAATAAAATAAATAAAAATGATACTCTTATATTAAACTTATATTAACTTTTATCCATAAGATATATAAGAGGATAAACAGTGTAAAAGGGAACAGGCAAGGGCGTGAAGCGCTAAGTTTACCCCCAAGGATAGGAAATATCGAATCAGATTGTTTCCTATCAAAGTAATGCGGGAGGATGAGTAGGCGTAGGTTGGGTTGTAGCTTGCTTCCCCGGAGGGGTGGAAAAAAACCCAACGCTATCAATATGATTGTTGGGTTCCACTACCCTACACCGAACACTACGTGTACGTTCCACCCAACCTACTATTTTTCTTAACTCAACCGTATTGCCCTATGACCTATATCCTGTTCCTTTTTTGGTGAATAGGTAAAGTTGTGTTATTCTCCCAAAATTTATGTATAGCGCGGATGAGCCAAACAACCCATTTCCTTTGCTAGTAGTCATCGTTAACTACCGCACACCGGATTTAACTATTGACTGCTTGCGTTCCTTAGTAGGTGAAATTGCATCACTACCCGGCACCCGTGTTGTAGTTACTGACAACAATTCCGGCGATTGCTCAACTGAGAAAATTCCAGCTGCAATTGCCAACGAAGGCTGGGATAACTGGGCATCTTTTATGCCCCTGGAAAAAAACGGCGGCTTTGCTTATGGTAATAATGCGGCAATACGTCTAGCCCTAGCCTCAAGTAATCCTCCCCCTTACATCCTTTTGCTGAATCCGGATACAATTGTTCGTCCCGGTGCCCTAAAAAGCCTTGTGGACTTTATGAACGCACATCCGCAAGTGGGAATTGCTGGTAGTCGCTTAGAAGATCCTGATGGCACTCCACAGGTTTCTGCTTTTCGTTTTCATTCTATACTCAGTGAAATTGATTCGGGCTTGCGGCTGGGCTTACTATCCAAGTTGTTATCAAAATGGGTTGTTTGGCCTCCTGTTCCTCAAGAAACCTGCCAAACTGATTGGGTAGCTGGTGCTAGCATGATTGTTCACCGCCAAGTGTTTGAACAGGTGGGGTTAATGGATGAAGAATATTTCATGTATTACGAAGAAATGGACTTCTGCCTCCAGGCAAAAAGAGCTGGTTGGAATTGCTGGTATGTACCCCAAAGTCGGGTTGTACACCTAGTCGGACAAAGTTCTGGTGTCACCGATACTAAACGCCCAGCCAAGCGCAGACCCCAATATTGGTTTGATTCTAGGCGACGATACTTTCTTAAGAACTATGGTTGGCTGTATGCAACCCTAGCGGACCTAGCTTTTGCTTTTCCTTTTGCCTTGACAAAATTGCGTTACTTAATTATGGGTAAGGAATCTTCAGATCCACCAGGATTCTTACGAGATTTTCTCCGTAATAGTATGCTTTTCAAAGGATTTACATAGGTAAATTCTTCCGGTCATCTCAACTTTGTAGTCAGAGTCTACTACCAATCCCCATGTTACAAAATGGTTATGATTTATTGGGTGTTAGGTTTGTAGATTGTCTACGGTGCCAAAAGTAGCACGATAGAGATATTAACGCTGCAATTAACATCACAAATAAGGTTAGAAATTGAGTTGCTAAAATCCAGCTTTTGTGGGGAGTGTGAATGCAAGTTTCTATTACGTTTTTCTGGTCACAATTGCCTAAGTCTGACTTTTCACACTCCTTGACAAATCGTCATGACTAAAAAATTAGGGCGTAAGTCCACTTCCTTTGAGAAAAAACCTTTAAAAATTAGAAGAAAATTATGCTAACACAGCCAAATTTGATATCAGAACCTAGTAACGCACAAACTGATACTCTGGGATTATGGCAACAAATCAAAGAAGATTGGATTGCCCATGGACGGGATTGGACTAAGCCAGGATTTCGAGCTGTTGCTGTTCACCGCTTTGGTGTCTGGAGAATGAAGATTAAATCTAAGTTACTGCGGGCTCCTTTGAGTATTCTCTACCGGGCATTGTATAGAAAAATCCGTAATAATTATGGGATTGAGTTACCTTATAGCGTTGGGCTTGGTCGCCGTGTAGTTATTGAACATCAAAGTGGTATTGTTGTTCATGGAGATTGTACCATTGGCGATGATACTATTATCCGCCAAGGTGTGACTTTAGGAAATCGCTACCTAGATCGTCCCTTTGATGCACCTAAATTAGGAACTCGGGTTAATGTTGGTGCTGGAGCAAAAATCTTTGGCAATGTCACCATTGGAGATAATGCCAATATTGGAGCCAATGCGGTGGTTTTGTGTGATATTCCACCAGGAGCAACAGCAGTTGGTATACCTGCCAAAATTATTACATCTAAATAATAGTCAAAGTAGTTGATCGGTATTACTAAAATTGATTTGCAATAATTGAAAGTTAATTTTAGTTAAACTATTTATTCATGTAAAATCTCTGCCAAAATATATAGCAGTTTTCACTTGGATAGAATACAGATAAACCTCACCCCTTTCCCCTCTCCGCAAGTTCGGAGAGGGGAGTCGGTCGGACGGGGTGAGGTTCCCTCGTGTATTGGACTCAACTGAAAACCGCTATA
>JAAUYH010146737.1_pt1 | contig 47463 bp, 44 predicted proteins | sample 7278061 | NCBI WGS metagenome assembly JAAUYH01 (sample SAMN14350203, study PRJNA611818) | marine sediment metagenome | isolation source: surface marine sediment (0.6m) | place: French Polynesia: Moorea | collected 2018-08
AATACTGCCACCAACTGCATTGTTTAGGGGTAGATAAGAGCTTTCACGGCATTACTGCACTATGGAGAAGGTTGTCATCCCTGGTAGCAAGCGGGTCTATTACTGTTATTTGCCTCGCTGTAGTTGATTTTACAAGAAACTATTAGTTTTGTCCAGTCGGTTATGCCCTGGCGAGAAATCCCTCGATTTTCGTACCTCAATCGGGGATTTCTCGCCAGGAAGAGGTTAAAGGGGGTAAATATGTTTTATTAAAAAAGGACTGGGTTTCAGACCTAAAATTTTCGATGATGATAGCATACAAAAATCGCCAATTAACTTGAATATTAAATAAAACGACCAATAATGAAACGACAATCCAAAAAAGCTAAATTAGCAGCAGCCCTAGCAACTTTGTTAATCGGTTTAATGGCCTGTGAACAAACTCCCCAATCTAATCCAAACTCAACAGATAAGTCGGAAACGACTCCAGAAAAAACAATGCCCGGTAAAGGGATAAGAGTAAGCTCTAGTGCCAGTGTTTCAACCTATGGAATATTTGCGGTAGAGATCATCAATATGGGTTTAGAAAAGCTTGGTTATCAAACTGAAGGGGTCAAAGAATTGGATATTCCTGTGGCACATGTTTCCATTGGCAATGGGGACATAGATGTTTATGGTGTTCATTGGCAAAAGTTGCATGAAAAATTCTTTAGAGAAAGTGGCGGTGAAGAAAAAATCGAGCGGATTGGGGTTATCATAGCGGATGCTGTCCAAGGCTATCAGATTGATAAAAATACCGCCGATAAATACAAAATCACTAATCTTGAACAATTGAAAGACCCAAAAATTGCTAAACTCTTCGACTCAGACGGGAATGGGAAAGCCAACTTAACAGGTTGTAATCCTGGTTGGGGGTGTGAGTTGGTTATCGAGCATCATCTTGACACTTACGGACTACGGGATACAGTAGAACATGATCAAGGTAATTACGACACCCTACTAGCAGCGACCATTGCTCGCCAAAGACAAGGAAAACCCATCTTCTATTATGTCTATGCTCCCCATTGGTCAAGTATAGTCTTAGAAGTAGGGAAAGATGCGACGTGGCTAGAAGTTCCCTTCACTTCTTTGCCAAAAGAACTGGGGGAAGTTACAGCAGAAGATACCTCAGTAGAAGGAAAAAATCTTGGCTTTGCCATTGATCAGATTCGGATTATAGCCAATAAAGAATTCATAACAGCCAATCCAGCAGCAAAACGCTTGTTTGAGTTGATTAAGATTCCTATTGAGGATGTTAATGCTCAACAAAAACTGGTACGAGAAGGAGAAAGTAACCCCAAACAAATCCGCCGTCATGCTCAACAATGGGTTGAGAACAATCAGGAATTATTTGATAGTTGGGTAGAAGAAGCGAGAAACTCCGCAATTAACGACTAATTGCTTGGGTAATGCGATCGAGCATAATGGCTAACAGAACAATGCCTAATCCCCCTACAGCAGCCAGTCCCACATCTAAACGACCGACTCCCTGTAACACCATCTGTCCGAGTCCTGGCACAGCAATCATAGAGGTTACGACGGACATAGATAAAGCCATGAGAATCCCTTGATTAATCCCTGCTAAAATAGTAGGCATGGCTAGGGGAATTTGCGCTTCCCATAAAACTTGCCAAGGGGTTGAACCAAAAGCGATCGCTGCTTCGACCACTTCTGGGGAAACTTGTCTAATACCTAAATTAGTCAGACGAATGAGAGGAGGAATAGCAAAAATAATGGTGGCAATAACCCCAGGAACTTCCCCAATACCAAACAGCATCACCACAGGGACCAGATAGACAAAGGATGGTAAGGTTTGCATCACATCCAGAAGCGGACGTATGACTCTTTCGAGGGGATCATGTTTAGCACTGAGAACACCCACAGGAATCCCCACCAGTAGACAAAATAACAGGGCCGTTACGACTAAAGACAAAGATACCATTGCTTGTTCCCAAGCACCGACGAAACCAATTAAGGTTAAAGCGATAATGCTATAAAGGGCAATTTTTCTTCCTGCTAATTGCCAGGCAATGATACCAATGATAATGATAAAAATTACGGGAGGAATGGCACTAAACCCCCATTCTATCTGCTTCAATCCCCAACTAATGGGAAGGCTAATGGCCTGAAAAAAGGGACGAAAATGATCAACAATAAAATTAATAAAATTGGTAATCCAATCATCAAGGGGGATGGTATACAGTTGAAAGGGATTTAAGATAATATCTAATCCTTGTGGATTGTTAGTCGCCATAGGTTAATTATTACGGGCTTTTTCGATCCAACTATCAAATAACGCTTGATTGTTGTCAACCCATTCTTGAGCATGACGGCGAATATCTTCTGGTTGATTTTCCCCCTCTTTAATGCGAAGACTTTCTTGGTTAATATCTTCAGCCGAAATTTGCACTAACTCAAACCAACGCTTGGCCATGGGATTAGCCTCTAAGAATTGCTTGTTACCGACAATGCGTTGTTCAGTGCCAGGAAAACCACGATTTTTTCCTTCAACTGAGGTATCCTTTTCTGTGAGATTAGCCATTTTTTTGGGTAAAGAGGTAAAAGGAACTTCTAACCAAATCACATCTTGATCAGGTTTTAATACGGCCCCAACCCAATGGGGATTATAAGCATAGAAAAAAATGGATTGTCCTTCTTTGTAACGAGTTAGACTATTGGCCAATAAGGCAGTATATTGTCCTCGATCGTGTTCAACCGTATCCCGAAGTCCATAAGCATCAAGATGATGCTCGATAATTAACTCACAAGCCCAACCTGCATTACAACCGACTAAATTGGCTTTTCCATCACCATCAGAGTCAAATAGTTGAGCAATTTTGGGATCTTTTAACTGTTCGAGGTTAGTAATATTATATTGCTGTGCCGTTTTTTTATCGATTTGATATCCTTGTATGCCATCCGGTGTTAAAGTACCTAGTCCCTCTAACTTAGTTTGGCCACCAGCATTGTCAAAGAAGTCTTTGTGTCCAGGATAATAGTAAACAACGCTATAGTCTAAATCTCCATTAGCTACAGAAACATAAAGGGCTGGATAATCGATTTCTTTGGGGGTTTCAACTTCATACCCTAGTTTTTCTAACCCTATCTTGACAATTTCTGTTTGGAAGTGTTCTTCGATCCAGTTACTATGGGCAGTACGGACAGTCACGTTTTGAGTTGATTCGGTTGTGTTGTCTTCTGACTGGGGTGTTGGTTGACAAGCGATTACAAAACTTGTTAACAAGATGGGTAAGAAGATTGTGCTTCTGAATTTTAACAATTGTTTCATGAAAATTTTGGGATAATGAATCAACTATCCTAGAATAGCTTTGGAATCATATATATCTTGAAGAAAAGCCCGAATATAGTCATTAGCAGGTTGACTAATGATTTCTTTGGGTGTGCCTAGTTGCACAATTTTTCCTTCTTTCATGACAGCAATGCGATCGCCAATTTTAAAGGCTTCGTGAATATCATGACTAATAAAAATAATGGTTTTGTGGAGTTCTTTTTGCAGACGAAGTAATTCCTCTTGCATTTCTCGTCGAATCAGAGGATCAAGTGCGCTAAAGGGTTCATCCATCAGTAAAATCTCTGCATCTGTGGCTAAAGCTCTGGCTAAACCCACTCTTTGCTGCATTCCCCCACTCAAAGCAGAGGGAAAATAATCGGCCCATTGTTCTAAACCCACTAAGGCTAAGGTTTCCATTGCTTTCTGATGGCGTAAAGGAGGTTTAATTCCCCGTACTTTCAGACCATATGCTACATTTTCCCTGACCGTTTTATGAGGAAATAGCCCAAATTGTTGAAACACCATTGATATTTTGCTTAAACGAAGTTCTCGCATTCTCTTCTCATCAATGTGAGCAACATCTTCCCCATCAATGTAAATATGTCCACTGGTGGGTTTAATCAAACGATTGATACAACGAACTAGGGTTGATTTTCCTGAACCGGATAATCCCATAATCACGAATAATTCCCCTTGATTAATCTTGAGGGAAATATCGGCAATACTAACAACTTGGTTGGTTAATTCTAAAATATCATCTCTAGTTTTGCCTTCTCGAAATAACTGGAGTGCGACATGAGGTTGCTTTCCATAAATTTTAATCAGATGTTGAAGTTCAATTTTAGATTCCAGCTTTTTGCTTTTTTTTTTGATATTGTTATTCATTTTTCCTAATTATTATAATCATTTTTAATTGGTAATAAGCGGTCGCTTGATGATGATCGTTGGAAATGGATAAATTGCCTCTATTGACACTCATCCTGTTAAGCTCCTATCGTCGCTGTAACGGGAGATTCTTAAACTCGCATTATTGATATCTAATTGCATTGATAGCATGACAAAGTACCCTGATGCTCTCCTAACAATACGAGCTTGTTTTACCTCAAACCCTAATGGTATTTCTCTAGATTTCCTAAATTTTATCCATCCTATTTGTGGTAACTTTATTTGCTCACCTTTGACACAATCTTTTAACATCTGAGGATACACATAAGAGCGCATCCTGTACTTATTTTTAAAGCGAGGAAAACCCAACTTCTTAGACTTCATATCAGTAAAAGCTCTGTCTAAAGTTCTTAGGATTTGCTGTAGAACTTGAGCGTTAACTGACGTAAGAATCTCGTTAGTTTTCTTGGCTTTTGTTAATGCTTTCGCTTGATTATGGTAGCCAAGATAAGAAATATCTAGAGGGATAATATATTCCTGAACTAATGAACAGGTATTAACAGGGGATTTACGAGAGTTCAACCAATCCTTACGTTCGCGCAAAGCATAATTCCAGACAGACCGACAAACATCTAAGGTGTGTTCAATTACCTCAATCTGCCGTTTATCTGGAATGAGCTTATACTCGTAAGTTAAGGTTATCAATTTCTCGACATTTGTATACTCCTTTAATCAACTTAACATAATCTACAAAAACCTACCAGGCTTTGTAAATCCTCTCCCGTTGGTGGATTTTATTGGTTTGTCGCAATTCATGAGGTGCTGTCTGCGTGGGTTTCCCGCGCAGTTTAAACGCGCCGTCTCACCGTTAACCTCCTACGTCGGTGTAACGGGAGTGTCACTGAAGCTTGAACGACAACAATGTGTCACAACGACAATTAATTTGTTGTACATTAAATAATTATTGTCACTTTTTAAAGAATTAATGTCACCTATTTCTGGAGAACCTGAATAGGATAAAGTCCGCTCTGCATATACCTTTCAAGAATTGTGTAACCTCAGATCGCCCTATTAACTACTTTAAAGTAAAAAGTGTCATTTTTTGAAAAGGTTTGCTACAATCCTTAAAGTAAATCATGTCATTTATTGTTTTTTATCCATCCTTCGGGATAAGCTTATTATGGATTCATCAGGCATAAATTCAGGTGAAATTGAAGTAAACTCGTCAAAAAGTCTAAAATCAGACCCTCAACCCTTCAAACTAATTAATACTGAACTTACTCCCAAAGCAGAACAAAAACTCAAAGCACTTGAACCCATACTGCAAGCTTCCAACAAGCAGCAACGATCACAAGCGATCGCAAAAGCTGCCGAAACCCTTGGCAAAAGTCCTCGCACCATTCGACGGATGTTAGCCAAAATAGCCAATGAAGGAATTGCAACCATAACCGCCGGCCGTCAAGATAAAGGACAATACCGTATTTCTCAGCAATGGCGTGATTTTATTATCAAACTCTATAAATGGGGCAGAAAAAAAGGAGCCAGGCAAAATATCAGTCAGATATATAACGCATTAATGGCCTTAGCTGCCCAAGGAGAAACACTGCCTACAGATATCAAAAAAAAAGATGGTTTTGCAAAACTCCTCAAACCTTATCCTGAAGTTTTAGAAGACTTAATTATCGGAAAATATCCTTCCCATGTGACCGTTTATAAAGTAATTAACGATGAACTAGATAGGAAGAAAAAGTCTAAAGCAAGACATCCTGGAGCCGATATTGATCATCAAATTGTACAAACTATTGATGAAAACCTACATATCACCCATAGTAATCAAATTTGGCAAGCTGACCATACCAAACTTGATATTTTTATCATTGAGAAAACTGAGCATGAACATTCAGACCCTAAATCCGAAATTATACGAGATAGAAAAGGAGAACCTATCCGTCCTTTTTTAACCGTTATTATCGATAGTTATTCAGGGTGTTTAATGGGTTATTATTTAGGCTTTGTTGCCGCTAATTCTCATCGAGTAGCGTTAGCCTTGCGTCATGCTATTTTACCCAAAGAAGTCAAAGAAAAGTATGGCTTACAACATGAATGGGAACAGCATGGAATCCCCGAATATTTAGTCACCGATAGAGCCAAAGAATTCAAAAGTAATCATGCCCAACTAATCGCCACCCAATTAGGGTTTCAATGGAAATTAAGAGCCTTTCCTTCAGCCGGAGGATTAGTCGAAACCGTTTTCAATCAAACTAATAACGAAATCCTAAAAAATTTACCTGGCTATACAGGTTCAACAGTACAAGAACGAGATAAAAACGCTGAAACTCATGCCTGTATGATATTTGAAGAATTGGAAAAAGAATTAGTCCAATATTTTGTCGATCATTACAATCAACATCATTATCCGAAGACAAAGATTGAGCCTCAATTTCAGATACAACGACGAACAGAACGATGGCACAGTGGGTTAATCAGAGGAGCAGAGATAGTTGATGAAAGAACCTTAGATATCTGTCTCCTCAAGCAAACTCATCGCAAAGTTCAAAAATATGGAACCATTCAGTTTGAAAACCTTATTTATCAAGGAGACTGTTTAACGGATTTTATTGGAAAGGAGATTTCATTAAGATATGACCCAAGAAATATTGTTACTTTACTTGCCTATACCGCCGCCAAAAAGGGAGAAACCAGTGCATTTATTGGCATCATTAAAGCCCGATATTTTGAGCAAGAACAAATGACTTTTGATGAGTTAAAGTGGATTGTACAAAAACTGAGAAAGCAATCAAAAGACACCGATAATATCTCTATTCTCAATGAGCGATATAATCACCTCAATTTTCTAGCTCAAAAGCGTCATGAAAAGCGCAAAAGAAGAAAAACTGCCCAGAATAAACGGGATAAAGCGACTAATCAATCGACTCTTACCGAGATATTCCCCCAAAATATCCCTCAACCTGAACTTGATTCAGGAAAAGTAGTTGAAGAAGCGATCGCCTCAGCTAAAATAGGACGCAAGTGCCGAACAAAAGTCATCACTCAACCATTACCCCCTAAACCCAATCCCAGACTCAGACGGCGCAATTCAGGTATTATTACCAATATTGAGGATTGGCACGAATATAAGAAAAATAACTGGTAAATCATCATGGCCAAGGCTAATTTAGCAGCAAACAGTCCCACTCCCCCCAAATCCTCGAAGGTTCATCATCGACAACCTTCAGAAGCAGTAAATGGTCGCACTCCAGCACAACAGGCAGAAATTGAGCGCATTGGGAAGGCTGACACTTATTGTCCCTTAGATCGGGATCAGGATTTATTTACTTGGTTGAACGATCAACGAGATTTGAAGTTGTGTGGCTATGTGGTGGGAACCAGAGGATCTGGATTATTGAAAGCTTGTGAATTTTATCGGATGGCCCACGTGAGACGACGAGGATCTTTATTCGAGATACCTGCAACAGTATTTTATGTGGAGATGTTGCAGAGGGGGAAAGCAACGGATTTATATCGGGGTATATTGGGACAATTTGGGCATCCATTATCAAATTTAGGCACCTTAAGACATTTACGCTCACGTACCTGGGATAATCTCCAGCGTTATGGGGTGAAGATTTTGATTATTGGCAAGGCAGATTATTTGAAGTTGGAAGCGTTGAACGAGTTGATGGATTTATATGATCATCAAAAAATTTCAGTGATTTTGGCAGGGACACATTATTTAGAGGATATTTTAGGGCGAAATCATCCAGCTTATGTGGCGATTAATAATTCTTTTTTGGAATGGCATGAGTTTCCCGCTTTAACCTCAAACGATGTGGCAATGGTGATTGAGCATTGGGAACAAACCTTTTTAACACAGAAAAACCGCTTAAATTTAACCCATTATCCAGAAGTGGTGGAAACGTTAACTGAAAAGTCAGGGGGACTCATTGAGAGTTTATATGATATTTTGCGCCAACTTGCCATGTTTACGGTAGATGACCCTGATTTTGAGTTCACACCCTCTAATATCATGGCTTATCTTAGTCATCGCAAACCTCCCACCCAAAAGATAGGATAGGGGAGTATCAATGAAGTCTAAGGCAAATTTTCAACCCCCTTGGGTATTAGAGCCTTACGAGGGTGAGAGTATCAGTCATTATTTGGGGCGTTATTGTCGCCATGAGTCGGTTTCTCTGTCTGCATTGGGTAAGGCGGCTGGAATTGGTTCGGTTTTGGGACGTTGGGAGAAGTTTCGCTTTATTCCGTTTCCTAGTGAGGAGGAGTTAGAAGCGGTTGGGGAGTTAATTGGGTTATCGGTGGCACAGTTAGAGGCGATGTTACCCCAAGAACCGATAAAATTATTACCGATTCGTTTATGTGGGTTGTGTTATGGGGAAAAACCTTATCATCGCATGGAATGGCAATATCAATCGCAACTAAATTGTTCTAAGCATGGTGTTCAGTTGTTAACGAGATGTCCATCGTGTCGTCAACGGTTTGCGATTCCTTCTCACTGGGTTGAGGGGAGGTGTCAACGATGTGGCATGGCGTTTAAGCGTATGGGAAAGGAAAGATAGGAGAAGAGAAACTCCAGTTTAATGCTGAAGAAACTTCTATTTTGCTCAAAACAATTCGACTCGCCTGACGGCGATATCAAAAAGGTCATAATTTAATATAATTCAGTGATTTAGTTGTTGTGATAACTTGGCAGAGGTAGGGAAGAACGGTTATAACTGAACTTCCCCATAGAAAAATCGCTGAAAGCCTTTCCCAAAGGTAGTTCTAGCGATTTTTGAACTACCCGTTACTGGGTACAACCCACTCTGAAGCTTAACTGGAGCGTGTTTTGAGCGATCGCACCTAGGATCTAAATTGTAATGCGATCGCAGGCATAGAGCAACCCCTTACATGGACACAGAACTGATATACTATCTAGTGTATCCTCTGTCAAATAAGGCTTTCAGCGATTTTTAGGTCAAATGTACGGGGGAAGTTCAGTTATAATCACGGTCAAAGCCCACCCAATCTACTGCAACACCATGCAGATAAAGTTTAGCAGTGCTTGTTAACATTTGTTGCCAATCCATTTCGTTTGAAGACAAACTGGATAGCCATAAAGTCTCATTCTCTGGTTGCTCCTTGCTAGTCACCCGCCAGACTATCGGCCTCGGTCCGATTTCGAGGAAAACCTCAACTCCCTCCCTTTTCAGAGTATCCACACTAGCAAAAAGCTCGACTGGCTGGATAATATGATGACACCAATAATTTGGAGTAGTCACTTCCTGTGTTACTACTTTCCCAGTCATACTGGAAACCAGCTTAATTTGTGGTAGAGAAAAATTGATTTCTTGGAGGATATGTTTAAATTCACCTAACATTGGTGCCATTAAAGGTGTATGGAAGGCAATAGAAGCCTTTAGTTTCTGAGTTTTAAATCCCTCTGCTTCTAACTTCGCAGACACTGCGCGAACGTCTTCGCTCTTCCCGGAAATTGACACATTTTTGGGGTTATTGAAGGCACCAATCCAAACGGAAGCAGCAAAGGGTGCAATTGCTGTGCGAACTTCTTGTTCCGATGCCTTCACTGCTACAAATGCACCTTCCTTTGGTAAGGCGTACATCAACCGACTACGTTCAGTAGCCATTTTTAAACCATTTTCTAGGCTAAAAACTCCAGCGACATAAGCACTAAAATAGTCCCCTGCACTATACCCCATAATTATATCTGGTTTAATTCCCCAAGATTTCCATAGCTCAAACAGAGCATATTGCAGAGCAAACAATACAGGATGAGTATAAGTTGTTTCCTCAACAGGATTAACATCTTTACCTGTAATACAGACCACTGGACTTTGAAGATGAGTGAAAAACTTTTCGGTTATATTGGCGGCTATGGTTTTACAAATCCCTTGACTGGCTGCCGCTTCTTCCACGATGATAACAGCACGAGTTTTTTGAACCGAGTTGCCAATAGTATCGTAATCAATACTAGGGAAATCCAGTGATCGCAAATCAATGATTTCCACCGAAATTCCCTCAGTTGCGAGTATTTTAGCTAAATTTTGGCAACGCCCAACCATTGACCCATAGGTAATTATGGTTATGTCTTCACCAATTTCTGCAATCCTAGCTTTTCCCAGAGGAATAAAATAATCCAAATCGGCATCAGGAACTGGAAACTCTTGGGTATAAAGGGATTTGAACTCGACGATTAAAACTGGGTCGAGGGACTGCATGGCAGAATTGAACAAACCGATGTAGTCAAAAGCATTAGAGGGGACTAAAATCCGCCATCCGGGGAATAGGGCAAAAAGACCAACTGGATTCATCGAATGATGTTCCCCCATTCCCAAACCTAGAGTCACTTTTGTCCGAACAACAATGGGGAGATCCACAGTGTTCCCATACAAATACCTTGATTTACCTATTTGGGCAAAGAGTTGATCGGCAGCCACCAAGGAAAAATTGGAGTACATAATCTCTACAATAGGTCGCAGCTTGCTCATCGCTGCTCCACAGCTTAAACCAACAAATCCAGCTTCGGAAATGGGTGTATTAAAAATCTGGGTAGCATATTGTTGGGGAAATTCAGGATTGGCACTATGTAAGATACTGCCAGGACTACCGATCTCCTCCCCAATAAAACATACATCCTGACTCTTTTGAAACCAATATGTAATGGCAGCGGCTATTGCTTCGGTGTAGAGTATATTTCGGAAATCAGTAAACTGTTCGCGTTCCCTGAAGGAGATCGCCTGCCACTCATCACCATTACTTCGGAGTCCATAATAAACAGTTTCTGGCTTTGGCCATAATTGCGGACGAATTCTTCTTGGGGTTTCGCCAGTCAAACAGAAATCCAAGGCTTTTGCAACACTGCTTATTGCGACATCCTTAATCCTACTAATTTCAGCTTCTGTCAAGATTCCCGCTTCTATCAATGAATTGGGAAAACAAGAAATAGCATCCTTACCCAACCATTTTTCTTCTTCTTCTCTGCTGCGATAGCCGATCTCACTTCCCCATATCTTTCCTGTGTGGTCATAATGGCGATATGTCTTAGCTTCAATGATGCAAGGCTTTCTCTTGGATTTAATCTGCTCGATCAGTTGATAAATCGCTAGAATGTCATAACCATCTACCATATAGCCATTCATACCATAGGCACTCGCCCTTTGGGATAGATTCTCAACGCTACAGCCATTTTCTACAGTTGTTGCCTCGGCATAAAGGTTATTTTCGATAAAAAAGATGATCGGTAAATCCCAGATGGCCGCTAAATTGCAGGCTTCATGGAAAGTTCCTTGATTGGTAGCTCCATCCCCCAAGAAACTGATGACTAGGTTTTGGGTTTTTTTGCACTTTTGGGCAAAAGCTACTCCCGTGGCTATGGGAATTCCTCCTCCTACAACTGCATTCGAGCCAAAAAAACCAGCTTCTCCGTAGCGCAAGTGCATCGAACCACCGTGTCCTCCGCAATATCCGGGAGCAAGTCCCATTATTTCAGCAAATGTTCGTCTAAGAACTTCAAGTCCTTTTTCGGGTAAATCTTGCTCAATAGGATTCCAATCATCCTGAAGCACATATTGCATCGATTTCCCTAAAAACAGATGATGCGCTCGGTGTGTTCCGTTAATTTGATCTGATTTTTCCAATGCTGCTATAGTAGCAGCGGCGATCGCTTCCTGGCCGATGCTCGAATGAATTGGTCCCCTAATCAATCCCTCCTTTTCTAGCTCTAGCAGAACGTTTTCAAATTCATTGATAATAAACATTTTGAAAATAATCCTTACTGCCAGAGAGGGGGAGAATACTTTCAAGTTGGCCTTTTCTGACTCCCATTTTTGCCAATTAAAGTGCAAATTCAACTTCTTTTGAAACATTGTTCTACCAATTCGTCTTTTTCACTGTAATTTTGAGATGTCATAATTTATCCCAAATTTTTGATGAGCCGAAAACCAATATGGGTGGTTCCCGTATCGGGTGACTGGGACTCCCGTGCAGCCGGACGGTATCGACTGCAATAATTTTTAGCACAGAGGTGTGAACCCCCTTTGATAACGTGTAGCGACCCCGATGCTGGTTTTTTCGGGTCAAAACTTTCAGCTTGGCTGGGACCTTCTGGGTTAACGCTATGAGCCATGTTCTTTCGTTCAACCTGATACCAGTCGGCTGTCCATTCCCAAACGTTACCCGTCATGTCATACAAACCGTAACCATTGGCTTCAAACGAACCCACAGGAGCCGTTCCCAAGTAGCCATCCGCTTTGGTATTTAGAAAAGGAAAAATCCCTTGCCAGGTATTAGCTTTTTTGGCAGAATATTCTTTGCCCCAAGTATAGGTAGAGTCTTTTAAACCACCTCTAGCTGCGTATTCCCATTGTGCTTCGGTGGGAAGTTGTTTCCCTGCCCACTTGGCATAAGCTAAGGCATCTTCATAGGCAATATGAACAACGGGATGCTTTTCTTTCCCTTTAATATCGCTATCGGGGCCGTAGGGATGTTGCCAGTTTGCACCCGTAACCCAATGCCACCAACTCATATAAGCGACTTGTTGAATGCCTTCTGCGGGAGGTTCAAAAACCAGAGAACCAGGCGATCGCTGCTCATCGGGTAAATCAGGAAATTGTTCTTTTGATAGGGGACGTTCGGCAATGGTAACGTAACCTGTATCTTCAACAAATTTGGTAAATTGAGCGTTGGTAATTTCGTGGGAGTCAATGCAAAATGAACTAACGGTAACATCTTCAACAGGTAGTTCTTCGATAAATTCTGGTTGCTCCGACCCCATTTTGAAATCTCCTTCGGGAATTAAAACCATATTTTCAGGACAAGTTGAAGAAGAAGAGGGGACAGCAAACGTACTCGGACTAAAAATAGTAAAAGTCAGAATAAAAACACTGAGAACAATTAGGAGTTTTTGAATGTAATTTTGAGAATTATTCATCATTTGATTTGCAGAATTATTTCGGTACAGAGAAACTTGATTTATTTAATATGAGAGGGAAAAGCTCCCGGCCATAGTCAACCGGGAGATTAAGTTTAACTTAGGTTAGTAAGTTAATTTGACCAAGGAGAGTTAGATACTGCTTCATTCGGGTTCCAGTGGAAATAATTTTGGAGTATTTTTCTAACCTTGTTACAAAAACCATTTCTGGCTTTTGACTTCGTTATCGAATAACTTCCTGAATTATTAAGTCCCAAAAATTTTCATTACTCACTTCGATTTCAGGTTCCTGGGGAGCCACTTCGTCGAGCAACTCAACTGTCAGTTTATTCACGGTGCCAGTGAAGGGGAAGGGAACTTCATCGGCGTAATCCAGCGAAACAGGAGAACCCAAATCTGTCCCAACATCGAAGCTCTCACTAGCGGTAAAAGCACCAGGCACCGTGCGCTCAACCGTGGTACTAGCAACTTCAGTTCCATCAACCTTAATCACCACATTGGCTGGAGCAAGGGGTTCCAGGCTAGTGAAGGTAGTTTTCACTTCAATGCTGTGGGGACCCGAAGGAATCGCTGCGGATTCAGCTTTGTACCGATCCAACAACATCATGTTGTACTCGTACTTGAGCTTTCCGTCCTCCATGAAAAAGGTCAAACCGCCACTCGCACCACCGAGAGCATAGAGGACACCGGAATCGTTACCGTTTAGGTCAACATCGATTGTCACCAAGTTGCTTTGACGACCTAAACCTGGTGCGGTAAACTCAGGCATCCGAGTCGTGGTGGTATCAAACGTCCAACTGGTGTAAGGAGTCGCGACCCGATCTTCAGGATGGATGCGCGTCCAGAGACCGCCGCCAATGGGAAAGACCTTATTTTCTTCTGCTTCTTGCAAGAACAGTTGCTTCATCATCTCCAGAATCTCTGGCTGTTCGGCTGCAAGATCGTTCTGTTGCGTGAAGTCCGTCGTCAGGTCGTATAATTCCCACACATCTTCACTAGAATCCCACTGTGCTAAAGCTTCACTGTCACCAGTAGTCCAGGGAGTCAGAGGACCAAACGTGCAGGCATACCAGCCATCGAAATAGATGCCACGACTGCCGTTATTCTCAAAATACTGGATCTCCTTTTCACCTGGTGCAGTGGGATCGTCAAAGGTATAGGCCATGCTAGTGCCATCAAGTGGCTCCTGGATAAAGCCATAGAACTCCTCTGGTGGGGTAATATCGAGAATGTCGTAAATGGTAGGGGCGATGTCGTTGACGTGATGGAACTGGGAACGGGCTGTGGAGTCTGGGGTAATCTTAGCCGGCCAAGAAATCACCAAGGGGTTGCGAGTCCCACCGAAGTGAGAGGCAATCAACTTGGTATAGCGGAACGGTGCATCGCCAGCCCAAGCCCAAGCTGCATTGTACATATTGTCCGTTTTCGCAGTTCCCAAGGCAGACAGACCAGAGGGATCTTCTGTGGTGCCAAATTGCTCGCTGAGAGCAAGAAGTTGTTCGTCTACTGTATTGGGAATCTGGTTCTGGGCGAGCAGTTCGCTGATGCTGCCCTTTTGCCCTTCAGCACTGGCACCGTTGTCGCCCCAAATGTAAAAGATCAGGGTGTTGTCTCGAATACCTTCGGTTTCGAGTTCGTCAACGATCTTCCCTGCTTGAGTATCTACATCCTCGACAAAGGCAGCGTAAAGCTCCATCAAGCGGATTTGGAAATCCCGTTCGGATTCGGGAATTTCAGTCCAAGCCTCCATCTCTTCGGGTCGAGGGGTATCGACGGTATCGGCTGCCAGGGGAAGCCAATCTAAACTTTTCTGGCGCTCAAACGTGCGGCGACGCAACTCATCCCAACCATCCTTAAATAGACTCTCACCATTATCGTCTTTATATTGATCGGCAAGTTCTCCGAAAATATGATGGGGACCGTGGGCAGCACCAGGAGCCCAGTAGAGAAAGAAGGGCTTGTCGGGAGTATACGCTTGACGCTGACGCAGCCAAGTCACCGCCTGATTCGCCATGTCTTCACTTAAATGGTATGGACTTCCATCAGGGAAATTGTGGGGGGGTTCGATCGGGGTTGTATTTTCAAACAGCCGTGGCTCATATTGGGAGGTTTCTCCGGCCATAAAGCCATAGAAATAGTCAAAGCCATAGCCAGTAGGCCAGCGATCGAAGGGTCCCATTTTGGTGGTTTCAGTGGCGGGGGTGTTATGCCATTTTCCAAAGGCGGCAGTTTTGTAACCATATTCGTGCAATACTGCTGGCAATGTGGCCGTCGTTTCGGGAATGACACCGAGATAACCATCCCAGTCTACCGCCCGTTCAGTGATCGTGCCGGAGTGAACACGTTGGTGATTGCGCCCGGTCAACAGGGAGGCACGAGTGGGAGAACAAATGGAAGTGGTATGGAAAGTGTTATAGGCAATTCCTTCATCCCACAGGCGTTTAATGGTGGGGGCATGAATCTCACCACCAAATGCTTCAGCCTGCCCAAATCCCACATCATCCAGGAGAATAACCAAGATATTGGGGGCATCGTCGGGTAGATAGTTCGGTTCTTCCCGCCGAATCATAGTGGACTCTTGTAGAGTCTCATTGGCGGTACTAGCAGAAGGCACGGGAGGAAAAGGTAGGGCGGTGCCATCAGCAGTTTGGGCTAATACAGGGGGAGCAATAGTCCCCCATAAGAGAGATGTTGCGATCGCTACCGCCACTACTCCTTTCAAAATCCGGTTCCAAAGACCGTTGAAAAACATAGATAAAACCTCATAAAAGTTACAGTCACTTATCGAATAACTTCCTGAATTATTAAGTCCCACAATTCTTGATTCCTGACTGTGATTTCAGGTGACTGGGGATTAGATTCATCGAGCAAATCAACCGTCACGTCATTCAAGGTTCCAGTAAAGTCAAAGGGCATTTCATCGACATAGCTTTCAGTTACAGGTGTCCCTGTATCAAAGCCTACATCGAAGGTTTCGTCCTGGTTAAATTTAACCGGAAGACTTTTTTCAACTCGACCTTGACCAATCTGGATGTCGTTAGCATAGAGAGCAACTGTTGCTCCAGCATAAGGTTCCTCACTATCTGTGAGATATTCTGCCTTAAAGGTAACGTTGCCTGTCGGTAAAGGGCTAGTGGACGTTATCTCATAGCGCTCTATCCCGGCAAGATTGTAGTGGTAAACCAGTTGCTCGTCCTTGATGAATAGTCCAAAACCGCCAAAACGCCCCCCTACGGTGAGCAGTACCCCTTCATCACCTGTGTTAAAGACCACATCGGCTGTGATGCTGTGGCTCTTGCCTTTCATGTCAGGGGCTGAAGTTTCCCTGGTGCGGAAATAATCGGGATAGGTAAAGGTGGTGCGCCCTTCGGTAATCGTCGGGCGATAGGACTCATCAAATCGTTCAGTTTTGCTGTCATCCAGAGGAAAGACGTTGTATTTAGAGGCTTCAGCATAGAACAGCTTAATCATTTCATCCAGCTTTTCGGGCTCTTGAGCAGCTAGATCGTTGGCCTGGGAAAAGTCTGCATTAATGTTGTAAAGCTCCCAGTTCATGTGCAGCACATCAATGGAGTCGTCGTTTTGGTCAAGCCAAGGCTCACCCCGCATGGCACTAGCCATCCAGCCATTATCGTAGATTCCCTGGTTGCCCAACATCTCAAAATATTGAGTGGTATGAAGAGTCTCAGCATCAGCATCATCAAAGGTATACACCAAACTTGTGCCTTCGATGGGCTTTTGATCGACACCATTGACTTTAACTGGAGCCGGAATACCCACTGCTTCTAAAATAGTCGGGAAAATATCAATGATGTGGCTGAACTGGTAGCGGGTGGTACCAATGTCCGTGATCCGAGCCGGCCAAGAAATTGCCATACCGTTGCGAGTACCGCCAAAGTGGGAAGCAATCTGTTTTGTCCATTGGAAGGGTGTATCCATTGCCCAAGCCCAAGCAGAGGGGAAGTGATTATAGTGCATCTCCCCACCGAGGGTATCCATGGCGGCTAGTTTGCTATCGAGAGTTTCCTCCAAGCCGTTGAAAAAGGTTACTTCATTGAGAAGTCCTTCAAAACCTCCTTCAGCACTGGAGCCGTTATCGCCAGCGATGTAGATAATCATCGTATTATCTAATTCACCAATCTCGTCAATGGCATCAATAACTCGACCGATCTCATAGTCGGTTTGCTCGGTAAAAGCTGCACAAACTTCCATCATACGGGCATATAAGGCTTGTTCATCAGCAGTCAATGAATCCCAGGCGGGTAGGGAAGCCGGACGAGGGGTTAACTCAGTCTCTGGGGGAATAACGCCCAATGCCTTCTGTTGCTCAAAGGCTTGTTTACGATATTCGTCCCACCCCATAGCGAACATACTTTCCCCGTTGTGTTCTGCCTTATATTGGTCATATTTGTCGAGCCATTTCTGAGGAACTTGGTGGGGAGAATGGGTAGCACCAGTAGCAAAGTAGGCTAGAAAGGGTTTTTCGGGTAATAAGACGTTTTGAGTCTTGATGTAGTTGATTGCATGATCGGCTAAATCGGTGTTGAAGTGATAAGGGGAACCATCGGCGTTGGTTTCCGCGGGTTGGACACGGGTTGTATTTTCAATAAGGGGAGGGTGGTATTGGTCAGCATCTCCGCCAATAAACCCATAAAAATAGTCAAACCCCAACCCTGTAGGCCAATGTTCAAACGGACCGGCTTCCGTGGCTTCCCATTCGGGAACGTTATGGTTTTTACCAAACCAGGCGGTTCCATAACCATAAGCCTGAAGGACTTGGGCAAAGGTGGCGGCACTTTGGGGAATAATGCTGTTATATCCAGGGTATCCCGTTGAGCCATTACTTAGGGCGCCAGTGGCTACGGAGTGGTGGTTTCGTCCAGTGAGTAGAGCAGCTCGTGTGGGGGAACAGAGTGCAGTGGTATGGAATTGGGTGTAGCGTAAGCCGTTGTCTGCCACCTTATCCATTGTCGGGGTGTTAATCATCGGGCTACCAAAGGTACCGAATTGACCATAGCCAACGTCATCCAGCATCACCACCAGGATATTGGGGGCATTTTCAATACCAAAGGTAGAAGGCAGTTTCAATTCTGGTTTATCGGGTACAGACTCAGGAACGGTTAGCCCAACTTTTCCCGAAAAGGGGTCGTCAGGATGGGGCAGAATTTGCTGTGCCATTGCTGGTGGGACAGTTGTTGTGAGCAGGAGAGAGGTGGCGATCGCAAACACCACAACGCCTCTCAACATTCGGTGCAAAAGACCGTTGAAAAACATAGATAAAATCTCATAAAAAGGGGTTAACAAAATCTCAGGCCGCATCCCAAAACACAATCTGGATGGCTTTGGGATGGCCTGTAGCGTTCCGAACGCTGCTAGTCACCTGTACTCACGTTAATCTCATCAACAATATCTTCAATGATTTTGTCAGGATCGGAGCTAAAAGGAGGTTGACTGGGAGGATACTTCTCAAAAGTTTCTAGGAAATTCTCCACCAGACCAATTGCTGGCAATAGCAAGAACTGTCGACGAGAATACCAATCGTTGTAATTATTGGAATCTGTATCAGCCCGTTCGTAAGGATCACGACGCAGGTTAAATAGTTTGGGTAAACGCAACTTAACAAAGGGTTCACGCCAGACATCGTAATAGTGCGCCCGTTGTTCAGCAAAGACGACTTTCCAGTCTCCAACCCGAACCCCTGGTAATTGCCCTTCATCGTTGAAGTAGATGAAACCAGGGCGCCGTCCCCGTTTATTATCGGGATCGGTTAAATAATCTAATTGATTAAACCCGTCAAGATAGGTTCCACAAAGGTTGGTGGAGTCATCGACACAAGGTTCTTTTAAGCTTTTTTTGATGTCAGGATCACCGGCGGCTGCCATCAAAGTGGGAACCCAATCTAAGTGAGAGAATATCTCATGGGATACTTTTCCGGCAGGAATATGACCTGGCCAGCGTACCAATGTGGGAACGCGATAACCTGCTTCCCAGTTGGTATTCTTTTCTCCACGAAAGGGACTCAAACCGCCATCGGGCCACTGGTTATAATGAGGTCCGTTGTCAGTGGTGTAAATAACAATGGTATTGTCAGCAATCCCTAAACTATCGAGTTGGTCGAGCAATTCGCCCACATGGCCATCATGCTCAAGCATTCCATCGCCGTAGAAACCCTGTCCACTGATTCCTTCTACCTCATCACTAATGTGGGTATAGAAGTGCATCCGACTGGGATTAAACCAGGTAAAGAAAGGCTGATTTTTGGCGGCCGATTCTTCAATAAACTGCTTTGTTCGATCAAGAAATTCCCGATCTACGGTCTTCATCCGCTCAATAGTCAGCTTTCCGGTATCCTTACAACTTTGATAACCTAACTCACCAAAGCGTTTTAACTGCAACTTAGTTAAGTTCTCACCGGCGGGTTCTGTATTCTCCCCTACAAGAATGGGTTCGCTGTGGTAAACTCCTGGGGTCGCTTTACAATCTAAGACTCCACGCGGTCCCAGGACTTTGGCAAAGTAACCATCGGGGCCCCCTGGATAGTCTGCATTTTCGGGTTCTTCTTCCGCATTTAGGTGATAAAGATTCCCAAAAAACTGGTCAAATCCATGTAAGGTGGGCAAAAACTCGTTTTTATCTCCTAAATGATTTTTGCCAAACTGTGCGGTTGCATAGCCGCGCTCTTTGAGCATTTTGGCCAAGGTTGGATCTTCATCTTGGATACCAAAGGGTGCGCCAGGAAATCCCACTTTCAGTAATCCTGTACGTAAACCGCTTTGTCCTGTGATAAAGGATGCTCGACCTGCTGTACAGCTTTGTTCAGCGTAATAGTCGGTAAATAACATCCCTTCTTTGGCAATGCGGTCGATATTAGGGGTATCGTATCCGACAATGCCTTTTTCATAGGCACTAATATTAGTCCAACCGATATCATCTCCCATGATCACAAGGATGTTGGGGGGAGCGGTTTGAGCAGAAGCTACACCTGTGGGAAACCAAGGCAAAATTCCTGACAGCACAAGCATTAGGGATATAGCTAAAGCTATCCCCGTTTTCATTGCTTTTCGCACGAAAAAACTCCTCCTACAATCAAATTTTTCAGACAAGAATAAGATTAATTTAGGAAAGAATTAAGCATTCTTTTTTCTACTTATTCCCAAGTGTGGTCACACATACGTAATAATTATCAAAAACCATATATTTGTCAAGGAATTATACAAAATATTTAGGATTTTCTAGAATTGTTGCTCTTTATTGATAAATATCCTCTTAGTTGTTAAGATAAAAGAAGTTTACTTTTTTGAAGATCCAAAAAACGCAATTTTTATCTGTTTCCCACAATTATCAATTTCAATCTGTTAATTATTGGGGTCAATTATCAGTAGATTGCGAAGGAAGCTTGCCAAATAATTTTTTATAATCACGGGCTAAATGACCTCGATGTAAAAAGCCAAATTGTTCGGCTAATTCCTTGATTGAAATATCTATATCCTTGCCAAGAAGTGCTTGATGAAATTTATTAAGACGGATTTTCTTTAAATAGGCTTTAGGGGAAATATTATAATAATGATTAAAAGTATATTCTAGAGTTCTTTGACTCACTCCAACCTCTTGACAAATATCAGCAGTGACGATATCTTTATGCCAATGATTAATCATATATTCTTCAGCTTTTTCAAGCAAAGAACGCTTCTTGATAACTATTTTTTCGGGCTGAATATTGCAGTTTTTTGCTAAATATAAAAGAATCTGGATAGGAATTTTTTCCGTTAATATTTGACGTAAATTCTTCACTAATATTTGGCGTTGATTCTTATCATTAGATTGATTCAAATTCAACATTGTTTTGTATAATAGAAAGCATGAAAAACGCAAATATTGCATTTGTGTGGACGAAAGAAGTCCAACAGAAGGAATAGACTTTGTCTCCAAAAAAAATGCGGGTTTAGGTAAGTTTAAATGCTCGCATAAATGGACTAAGTAAGTGTCTCTGATATGAAAAGCATAAGTTGTCGAAAAAGACTTTTCTAGAAGAGTAAATTCTGTATTAGGGGAACCATATAAAAGGTAATTATCTTGGAGGTCATACTTGTTCTCAAACAGTGACCATAAGGGACGAAAGGGAATCCAAAATAACCAATAATTTGGTAAATTGATCCCTTCAAATCTAGACGAACAATTATAGTCCCGATATGAGCATAGAACCTGATCACTCGTAATATTTAAGACAGTTGCTTGTAATTTGTTTCCAATTATTTGCCAACGATCAAAGTTCATATAACGTTGATATTGAGCAAACAAATCTATCTCATCATAATAAGAATAGCTTAAATAAAGATCAGCAGTAGGTTTAATAATCTTGTTTTGATTACCCATCACAAATATTTTGACAGCAAAAAACTAATAACATAAGCATTTTATTTTAACAGAGAAAGTCATTTTTACAATAGTTTTATAGCAGGAGTCAGAAGTTTGAAGTCAAAAATTGCGTTTTTTGGATCTTTAAAAACTAGCTCGACAAGTGTTATATGGTAGAATGTAGCCACAGCTATATTTTGCTGATGTAGTCGACAAAAGGCTTCCCGTCCACAGTTAAATTGTTGCTTAAGGTGGAGGTCATTGGTTGTGCAAGTTGTTTATGTCGCTTCGAGAGTATTTTAGCTTTTTTATTTTCTCTCTAAACAATCACAATCTTTCGTCAATCCCTTTAATTGACTTTTTTGCCAATGGTTTGATTATGATGAAATAAGCCCCTTTGCGCTTTCCTAGTTCCATGAAGTCCATTTCAGTCATTCGCGCTCGCCTCCTTGCTTCTGAGGACACCCTTTGTTCTCTCTGGCAACTTATGGCGCACCCCTACAGCGAACTGATCGCAACTTTACTAGAATATATCTCTAATCATCCCGATTTCTCCACATGGCTCGAACAATGTCGACTTCCCAATACCCTCATCAAAGATTACGTCAAAACCCTTAAAACTGAATCTCCCTATCAAGACTTACCTGGACGCTTTCGAGATTCAGCCGTTATCCTAGTCACCACCATTTACAAATCTTGGTTTGCCGTCAAAAAACGGAAACTCTTTTCCCTTCAAGGAAAAAAACGTTTTCTTGCTATTCTCAAAAGTGACGAAGAACTACAACAAGACAGTGGATATGATCTTTACACCCTGACGAGGGAGGCTGAAAAATTACTCCAGGATATTCAAGCTCAACTTGAACAACAATGGCAAGAGGAACAAACTAGACCCATAGATGAAGAAGCTATTTTCTGGCAAGTTACCAATCATCTTTATTCCTTGTACGATCAAACCAAATCCGTCAAAAAACGCTCTGTCATCGCTTATCTCATCAAAAACAATCATCAACTCCCTAATCAACCCGAAGACCCCCAAGCCTATCAACTTCGTCGCCAAGCCAAAGTCATACAAATTCAACGTCTTGAGAAACAACTTAAAGCTTCGGCCCCTCACCCAAGAATTCTTGATGAGCGTCTTTGGTTAGAGGCTCTTAATCAATCTTTAAGAGCTATTACTGAAGTTAACGATCTCGAACAAATACAACAACAACTACTACTAAAATTTCCCCATTTACCCTATCCCGTTTTCTACAATTCTAATATTGATCTCTATTGGTCACTCAATGACCAGGAACGGATTTGTCTTACCTTTAACGGACTAAAAAGTAAGAATGTTTTATTTGAACTGACTTGCGATCGACGACAGTTACCTTACTTTCAACGTATTCTATACGACTATCAAAGCTATCGACGAGAAGATATCTCTGTCCCGGCTGGTTTACTTCTACTGCGTTCAGCCCAATTAATTTGGAAACCCGCAACCAGTAAAGGAGAACCCTGGAATAACCATCACCTCTATCTTCATTGTTCCATTGATCAATGCCTTTGGTCACAAGGAGGTATTGAACAAGCTCGACAAGAACTTGTCAAAAAAACTCAACAGACTCTCGTTTCCTGTCAAGCCAAAGAAAAAGAAACATCTCTGACTCCTCACCAAAAGCGAAATATTCAACGCTTAGAAACATCCCTCGAAAAACTAAAAACTTTTGATACTAAGCATTTAAACCCCACTCAATCCCACAATTTTGACAAACATTCTGACATTATTATCGGTGTCTCTTTCGGACTCAAAATTCCTGTTACCCTGGCTATCATCAATATACGAACTAAAGCCAATCTGGGTTTTCTTTCTCCTAGACAACTTTTGAGCCGAACTCAGACTATCTTAGCTCGTCAATCTTCTCAGCGAAAAAAACGAAAAGTCAGTGATTATCAACGCTATCTAAATTATTTACAGCAAAGACACGACAATCAACATCAACGCCATAAAGCCCAGAAAAAATTCGCTGATAACCAATTTGCTGAAGCTAATACAGGCAGATACTTTAGCCGACTCTTTGCCAACTCCATCATAGAAATCGCTCGAACTCATCAAGCTCATATTATTGTCGTGAGTAACTTAAAAAATATTAGAGAAGTTATAGAAGCTGAAGTCAGAGCTAGAGCAGAGTTAAAATATCCAGGAAATAAAGATTTACAGCAGAAATATGCTCAGAATTTTCGCTCTAGTGTTAATCAGTGGAACTATAACCAACTGACTCAATGTATTTCCCGTGCTGCCCTTAAGGTTGGCATTGAAGTTACTAGCGTTCGCCAAAATACCAAAGGAACTCCACAACAAAAATCGAGGCAACTTGTCCTCAACTACTTGAAAAGCCAACAAGAGACTGCTCAAAATTCGGATGTTGAATATCTAAACAATCAACTATAATTGAAGTGCGCCAGCATTCATGCGAAAGCTCACGGATGTTTGGAGTGAGGGTTTGTTTGACTGCGATGCAGTCCTACTTTCTGTACCCTACAGTACTGTCTGCCTCTGAAGCTGAGTCAAGGCTTAAGTCTCGCTTTGACTGACAAAATCCAACATAATCAAAACATATCTGCTTTGATTATAGCTTGGTAAGGTCGTACCCAAGCAAAGGGGGTATGGATTTCTGGGGAGACTATTCCGATCAGGAGTCCCAGAACCTAACGCGCACCATAAAAAAAACCATCATCTTGGTTTCTATTATGGCTAGTGTGATGCAACGTCGTCAAGGACGGTACTCAAACACCCCTTTTGGGGAATCTCTTTTGGAACTCAATCTGATGGCTCATAGTGGGGTTAAATTTCCCAGAGAGCCAACAAATCGCTCAAATCACGACCTGTGTTAACTTTCATCAGTAGTTTTTTTGTCATAAAAAAAAATGACAAGGAGGCTGAAATAAGTTTTTCAAACAGAGCCGTCAGAATAGTGGTTAGAAGCTTTGTTTAATCAGGGCTTTAGAAGATAGAGTTTCATCGGGCTTTTGACCTTACAATTGATTGAAAGAAAGATAGCCATTTTGGATAGGATTTAGTTCCCTGTTTCATCGGACTTTTTGCCGTCTGACTCGGTTTAAAACCTCAAAAAATAACTCTAAGCTACTATTCAAAGTTAAAGAGATTGAAAGGCGCACTTCGTTCGGGATTTAGACACTAGCTCCAGATTAATGTTGGTGTCTATTTTTTTGTATGCTCATAATTAATTTTATGACATTAATTCTTTAACATAGGAACAAAGTCTATTTTATAAGATTTTTTAGGAGAGCAGAATTTCTTTATCATCATTAAAAACCTTATGAAAAGCAGCTTATAACCAATTTCCCTTTCTAGTTTGTGACAATAATTCTTTAATTTTGGACAATAATTATTTAATGTACACTGTCACTGATGACAAATAATGTGTCACTGTACAAAAAAAAATCGGGATGACTGGATTCGAACCAGCGGCCCCTTCGTCCCGAACGAAGTGCGCTACCAAGCTGCGCTACATCCCGTTAGCATATTAATTGTACCAAAATTGACGGCTAAAAATCATTAAGACTTGCCACATTACTCACGTCAACTCCAGAGCAAGCACGTTTGATCAAACCCGCTAACACTTTACCTGGCCCCACTTCTAATACTTGAGTAATCTCTTGTTGAGGTAAGGCTAACATAATCTCACGCCAACGCACCGATCCCGTCATTTGTTGGGTTAAACGTTCTTTTAAAACCGTTGCTGAGGTACTGGGAGTGGGGTCAACATTGGACAACACAGGAACCTTCCCATCGGAAAAATCAGCCTCTTCTAATAGCTGTTTAAACTTTCCGGCTGCTTCGGCCATCAAAGGAGAATGAAACGCCCCGGATACCTTTAACTCAACAGCCCGTTTACTCTTAACTTGAGAACAAAGTTGATCCACTGCTTCAGGTGTTCCAGAAATGACCACTTGTTGCTCGCTGTTATCATTAGCTAACACCACATCAGGAATAGCTGCGATCGCTTGTTCTAACCCAGATCGATCAAACTTCATCAACGCCACCATTTTACCCCCAGCCGACTCACTCATCAACTCGGCCCGACGTTTAACCAAGGTTAACCCGGTGGCAAAATCAAACACTTCTGCTGCATACAAAGCCGAATATTCCCCTAAACTATGACCAGCTACTAAATCTACCGTTTGACCCTTATCTTTCAACAAATCGATTAAAATACTTTCTACCACATACAAACAGGGTTGAGTATATAACGTCTTAGATAATTCGCCTTCATCCCCTTGACATTTATCCAACACCGACCAACCTAAGATATCTTTAGCCTGTTCAAAGCGATCTTTTCCGATGGGCGTTGTGACTAAATCTCCCCCCATCCCTACTGCTTGTGATCCTTGTCCTGGAAATACCCACGCTGTTTTCATAATTAATAACCGAATAATTGTTTCTGGTTTAAACACCCCAACGGAAAATAGCTGCGCCCCAAGTTAACCCCGCACCAAACCCTGACGTAGCTACCACATCCCCCGATTGGATTTTTCCTTCCCTAATGGCTTCATCCAGCGCAAGGGGAATGGAGGCAGCCGAAGTATTGCCATACTTATCTAAATTAGCAATAACTTTCTGGGGCGGAATTTTCAGACGTTTGGCTACCGCATCGATAATTCTTTGATTGGCTTGATGTAGAATGAGCCAGTCAATATCATCGGTGGTTAACCGGGCGTTAAACAGTGCTTTTCCTATGACTACTGGCACCTTTTCCACCGCAAAACGATAAACATCCCGTCCCTTCATGGTAATGGGCTGATAGGTGCCTTGATTGACCGTTACACCTTCTTTTAACCCTTTGTCTGTGCCGTGATAGCCCAGGTTTAGGGCATCATGTTGTTTCCCATCGCTGTACATAGCAAACCCCAACAGGTGATCATTCTCTGGAATGCCTTGACACACCACCGCCCCGGCACCATCCCCAAAGAGAACGCAAGTGGTACGATCTGACCAATCAACCCAACGGGAAAGGATATCAGCCCCGATCACAAGAACGTTCTTATAGACTCCTGTACGGATAAATTGGGCTGCGGTGATTAACCCAAACACAAAACCGGAACAAGCGGCCGTTAAATCAAAAGCCACTGCTTGATCAGCTTCTAAGATATGTTGTACCTTCGCTGCACTGCCAAAGAGATCATCGGCCGTAGACGTAGCCAAGATAATCAAGTCTATATCTCCAGGGGTTAGCCCGGCCATAGCGATCGCTTTTGTGGCTGCTTGAGCGGAGAGTTCACTCAAAGACGCGTCTGTTGTGGCTAAATGTCGCTGACGAATTCCGGTGCGGGTGCGAATCCACTCATCAGAGGTTTCGACCAAAAGACTTAAATCGTCATTGGTCATCACCTGCTTCGGTGCAGCCGAACCACAACCTATGATGCTTACCCCGATTGCTTTCAATAGCCTTTCCCCCTAATGGTTCCTAACAATGACCAAACGCTCATCCCCTCATTATCCCATTATTTTTCCACCGACGCTTGAACTGTATCGGGGGTAGGATTTTGTTGGGAAGCTTTGATGCGATCCAATATTTGATTATCGATCGCTTCTTTGGCTAAACGAATGGCATTAAAAATGGAGGGACCGTTGGAGCTACCATGACTAATAATACAAATACCAGCGACTCCTAATAATAGGGCCCCTCCGTGTTCAGCGTGATCGATCCGTTGTTTAAGTTTTTTCAGGTTAGGTTTAAGAATAGCCGTTCCTAATATCCCGCGCCATCCTTGGGGTAGTTCTTCGCGCATGATTTGTAAGACGATTTCTCCCACCGCTTCAGCGAACTTCAAGAGAACATTGCCCACAAAACCGTCGCAAACAATCACATCAAAGTTACCCGAAAGCACATCCCGTCCTTCCGCATTACCGATAAAAGGAATGGTTTTGTTATTTTCTAATAATTGATAGGTGGCTAGGGCTAAATCGTTCCCTTTGCTTGATTCTTCCCCAATGTTGAGCAGCCCTACTTTGGGTTGCTTTACCCCCATCACATATTGACTGTAAATCGTCCCCATCTGGGCAAATTGTTCTAGATATTTGGGACGACAATCTACGTTTGCCCCTACGTCTAAGACAATTACCGATTTTCCTGCTACAAGGGTCGGAAAGACGGTTCCAATGGCTGGACGATCAATGCCTTTGAGACGACCTAATCTCAGGGTTGCTGCCCCCATCGCAGCCCCGGAATGTCCGGCGGATACCACGGCATCAGCCCGATTTTTTTTGACCAAGTCCATTGATACATTGATGGAAGCTTTCGGTTTGCGTCGAAGTTCGCTAATGCCTTCGTGCATCTCGATCGCCCCCTCTGAGTCTACAATCTCTATGTTAGGGGAGGGATGATGATTTTGAAGGCACGCTTCAATTGATGGGCGATCGCCCACCAATAAAATGTCTACATCCAACTCTTCGGACGCTCGGATTGCCCCGGCGACGATTTCTTTGGGAGCGTAATCTCCCCCCATAGCATCTACTGCTATTCTTGCGCGATTTCCTGCCATTGCTCAAAACGATAGAAGCCACCAAGATTTTAACAGACGCTTTGAACAATTTTGAAATGAATTCCTTGTTATTTTTCTAATCATACTCATAATGATTATGAATTAAAAGGAGATGGGGGACTGATACTAGATCTGCTTTAGACAGTAGATAATCATATTAAGAAGGCAGAGGGAGAAAGAATATTACTCTACGATGATAAGCGGATTTGGTATGATAGCAGTTTTCAATTATGATTGCATCTATGCAATTAGAAGCAGATAATTTCAGATAAGTTCATCATTTTAAGATAGAATAATCCTTGTAAGATAACCTTTTAAAAGATGAATTTTTTAACCAATCTTTTTGCTGCACCTCAATCAACCCAAAAATCAACTCAAAAAAAAGAACAAATTGGACTGCCTCGAACCCAAAAAAGTCGTCGAGGAATCCACATAAAATCCTCTGAAGAAATTGCCATTATGCGTCAATCTTCTTTAATTGTGGCAACGGTTCTCAAAGAAATCCAAGAAATAGTTAAACCAGGAATGACCACAGGAGATTTGGACAATTATGCCGAACAAAGAATCAGAGAAATGGGAGCTAAACCTAGCTTTAAAGGTTATTATGGCTTTCCAGGATCGATTTGTGCCAGTATTAACCATGAAGTCGTTCATGGCATTCCTAATGCTAAAAGAAGAATTCGCCGAGGGGATGTTTTAAAAGTCGATACGGGGGCTTATTATCAAGGATATCATGGAGATTCTTGTATTACCATTGCTGTTGATCAAGTGTCTTCTAAAACCGCTCGTTTAATTCAGGCAGCAGAAGAAGCTTTATATGCAGGAATTGGTCAGGTCAAAGCAGGAAATTATTTATCAGATATTGCCGGAGCCATTGAAGATGTGGTTAAAAAATACGGCTATTCTGTCGTAGAAGATTATACGGGTCATGGAGTGGGACAAAACTTACATGAAGAACCCCCCGTGTTTAATTATCGCACCAAAGAAATTCCCAAGATTAAGCTCAAAGAAGGGATGACATTAGCCATTGAACCCATTGTTAATCAAGGGTCTAAATATACAAAAACGTTACGCGATCGCTGGACAGTAGTGACAGTAGATAATCGCTTATCGGCACAGTTTGAACATACAGTTTTAGTAACAACAACAGGCTACGAAATTTTAACCGATAGAACTCATCTTAATTGAGTTCAGACTTAGGAGTTCGGAGGAAGCTACGCGCACCTTCGGTGGCGGAATTATTGATAATTAGTTAATAATTTAGGCTAATAAGAATTGATCAGGTTTCGGTATTTTCTACTTCTCAGAGAAGACTGATAGCTATCTTATCGATTATTATTAAAATATAAGACAATGTTTTCGAGGATCGTTCGACAGGAGATATGGATTACAAAGATTACTATGCCACATTGGGTGTCAATAAAAACGCCAGCGCAGACGAGATCAAAAAAGCCTTCCGCAAATTAGCGGTAAAATATCATCCTGACCGAAACCCTGATAATAAGCAAGCTGAAGAACGGTTCAAAGAGATCAGCGAAGCTTATGAAGTATTGTCTGATGGGGAGAAACGCAAAAAATATGACCAGTTTGGCCAATATTGGAAACAAGCGGGTCAAAGCACTTGGCCCGGTGCTGGTGCTAATGTGGATATGGGAAACTTTGATTTTAGCCAGTATGGTAACTTTGAAGAGTTTATCAACGAATTATTAGGGCGGTTTTCCACCCCAGGGGGAGCAAGAACTGGAAACTATGCTTATAGTAGTCCAGGGGGAGGATATAGTGGCTATAGCAGTAGTGGTTTTGGCAACCAAACCCCAGCGCCAAACCGAGAAGCAACCCTAAAACTGACGTTTTCTGAAGCGTTTCGCGGGGTACAAAAACGCCTTAACTTAGGGGATGAGATTATAGATGTACGTATTCCTCCAGGGGCCAAAAATGGTAGTCGTATTCGTGTTCGGGGGAAAGGGGGTGGTAGTCCCTACAGTCAAAATAGAGGAGACTTGTATCTCAATGTAGAACTAACTCCCCATGATTTTTTTAAGTTTGAAGAAGATAACCTGGTCTGTGAAGTTCCTATTACCCCTGATGAAGCGGTATTAGGAACCACCATAGACGTACCCACCCCAGATGGTATGGTAACAGTTAAAGTTCCTCCTGGAATTCGTTCGGGCCAGTCCTTACGGTTGCGTGGCAAAGGATGGGTTAACCAGAAAAAGGGAAGAGGGGATCAATTTGTGAAAATTACCATTGACACACCTCAACATCTCACTGACATAGAACGAACTTATTACGAAAAAATTCGCGATAGTCGTACCTATGAACCCCGTAAACATCTACAACAGATTAGTTTATGATAGATTGAGGCTTCCCAAATATGGTCGATGGCTACAGCATATATGGAATTCTGTAGATCTGGGTTAAATTGAATATCCCAATTTACAGAAATTGGGGTATGATTCCTATGTTTGTGGTTTGTTTTTTATTAAGATAAATGAATTTAAAAAATTTGATTCGACAAATCCCCGGAAGTAAAAAGTTAGCTCAGGCATTAGGGCTGACTACAATGACGAAATCTATCCCAGGTGGACGCAATTTTCTCGTAGAAATGCTACCTAAACAATCAATAGGTGCTGAGATAGGAGTTGATACCGGTAATTTTTCTGAGAAAATTATTAACTCGATTGCTCCCAAAGAACTACATTTGATTGACCCTTGGGAGTATCAGGTTTCAGACACATACATAAACGCGCGGTACGGTGGTAAGGCTAAAGAAGGTCAAAAAACGATGGATGAACGTTACTTAGGAGTGTGTGATCGGTTTTGCTCGCAAATACAATCTGGACAGGTACAGGTTCACCGAGGTTATTCGACTGATATTCTTGAGCAGTTTCCAGATGAATACTTTGACTGGATATATATTGACGGGAACCATTTATATGAGTATGTCTTGAAGGACTTAGAATTATCCTTCAAGAAAACTAAATCGGGAGGCTTCATAACTGGAGATGACTATCGCAGTGGTGGTTGGTGGAAAGGTGGTGTAAAACAAGCGGTTGATGAGTTCAGAAAAAGAAGAGATATTAAACTGGTCGAAATATGTAATGGTCAGTTCGTATTTCGCAAAGCTTAAGGATTGTTTTAAATTGCCAGATTCCCCATAATCGTGACATCAACGCATCAATAACTATCAGAAATGAAGCCTTACGGATATTGCGAGTGGGTAATTCGCCGTCGCACGGCGAAGGTAAGACGCGCTCAAGACACTCATCCCTAATGAAGTTAGAAGCCTCAACTATCATCTTTGATGAGTGTTGAGGTCGTTCACGAGGGGGAACATTCCTCTAAAATAGTGAACTGTACATGGTTAATGGCTAAATTACCAATAGAAACTTGTTGCTTGTTTAAGACAAGGCCATCGATCATTAACCGTTCAAAAGGAACCCCTTTACTCATTTCCGCATGATACCAAGCTAACCCCATAAAAAACCTTGTGGGATAAGGGCCACCTTCGTAGATATCATCGGGGTTTGATTCCATCGGTAACCAACCAATACCAGGGATATAAAACTCCAACCACACATGATTATAATCCGGTTTTAAGGGGAGATGGCGAACTAAAGCAGACGCAGGACATTTGTAACGGCCGACAGTACGACAAGCGATACCATTCAAACGAAATAAAGCCAGTAACACCCCTACATATTCCCCACAAGATCCGATACCCCGTCTTAGGGCAATATCGGGAGTATCAATATGGGGTTTAATGCCATAGGATAGGCGATCGTAGACGTAGTTACGAATACTATAGATTTTTCTGAGAAGGTTGGTTTCCCGTCCCACTGCTTCGACGGCGGCCCGTTGAATAATATCCGTATCCATCGCTAAATTATCATTATCCACTAAATAGCGATCGCTGTATTCTGAGGGCATTTCTGGGGGGGTTTCGCAGTCACGTGGCGTTAAGTTATATTTAATTCCCCATACTTCTATTAAGGCTTTCCAACCAAAAATACAACGGGTATGTTCCGTTAGCGTATCAAATTTAAACACGGCCACCCGTTGACCATTTTCTAGTATTTCCGTAAAAGGGAGGCCAATGGGTTCCACTTGACGAACTTTTTGACGATGGGTTTCGGCTGGTAAGGCCATACGCCACTCTAAATTGTTTAATTCGATGGGATCAAGGGGGGCTAACTCTTCTACATAGATCATTTCTACTAGATAACCATTAGACAACGCATAATGATCATCGGCATAGTAGCGAAAATATAAAGGATGAATAAAGGTTTCTATACGATAGAGGAGTTCATGGTTAGGATCGGCGTTAGGATTATCTCGGATGTAGGGTTCATGATTCACATAAGAGACATATAAGGTGTCTTGGTTTGTGTTGGGATCATGATAGAAACTGATGCCGGTGGGACATTCAAAGGGGGTTAATAAACTAAATTTTTGTTTCCCTGTTGCCCGATCTAAACAATAAACACTCTGTTCTAAAGTATCACTTACCCAGAGTTCTTCCCCTTTAATGGTAATATTTTCAACCCCAATTCCTGGAGCGTATAAACGGGTGATTTCTTTCGCACTGTCTTTATTGAAAACTGAAATAGTACCCGATTTTTGTGAGGAAATATAAACCGTTGATTCCCAGATGGCGACACCATTAACAGGATCAGAAAGTCGGGTAAATAGTTCACATTTAAAATCGGGATCGTCTAAGTTACAATAATAAACACTATAACGGGAGGTAAACCATAGTTGATTATTGGCGATCGCTAGTCCTGTCGCCCCGATAAAATCTTCCCAATGATTAATATTAAGAACTTTTGTGTTGTGGGTAATAGGATCAACTTCTAATAAATAACCATTACGATTATCTAAGGCATATAATTTATTTTTATAAAAAGCAATTCCATGAATTTCTGAGGCTGCAATCGGTCGAATAGTTGCAGCATTAAACTGTTGTTGTGGGGAGACAGATAAAAGGGTATCAGAAATCATGTTTGATGCTTAAGAATGGTCTATCGGTGAGCAGTGAGCAGTAAAGAGTGAATAGTCATCAGAAATTGCTTATGAATCCTTCATCATTACTGGGCTTTCTCTAGTTTATCAAGTCTAGCAGAATAAACCCTTAAAAAATGCTTATTTTGAACTAATTATCCCAAAAGAATCTTCTATTTTTATTAAATTTTTTCTTATAGGAGCAAATTTATGATAAAAACTAACCGCTATCAATGGTGAGTTAACACAGATAAGAAACTGCTTATGATAACCTAAATGATAACCCTCTCATCCATTCTACAGTCTCAAATAATCATAATTATGTTAGAAACTAAACCTAAATTTCAAACCTTTGAGGACTATTTAGCTTACGATGACAACAGTAATAAATACTATGAATTATTTAATGGAGAGTTAATTGAAATGCCTCCAGAATCAGGAATTAATGTACAAATTGGCATCTTTTTAATCCTTCAGTTTTCGCGATTGCTTGATTATCGTCAGATTCGAGGTCAAGGATTAGAATTAGAAGTGAGAGGAGAACCGAGAAACCGTTATCCAGACCTTACCATACTTAGACAAGAACATATCAATTTATTAGCAAAACGTAATACTATTCGTTTGTTTATGCCACCTCCTTTATTAGTAGTAGAAATTGTCAGTCCTGGAGAATTACAACGACATCGAGACTATATTGCTAAACGGATACAGTATCAAGATTGTTCTATACCTGAATATTGGATTATTGATCCTGAAGCCCAAACTATATTAGTATTAGAATTGAAAGATAAAATATACGTTGAAGTAGGAGAGTTTTTAGGAGAAAACAAAATTATATCCCCTCAGTTTCCTCAATTAGATTTATCGGCATCGCAACTTTTTGAATATCAATAATAAAATAGAATACAATCATAATTATGTTAGAAACTAAACCTAAATTCCAAAGCTTTGAAGATTATTTAGTTTATGATGACAACAGTGATAAATACTATGAACTATTTAACGGAGAATTGATAGAAATGCCCCCAGAATCGGGAATTAATGTACAGATTGCCAATCGTCTATTTCTTATTTTTGCTCTGTTCTTAGGGACGGATCAAGTGAGGGGTCAAGGATTAGAATTAGAAGTGAGAGGAGAACCCAGAAACCGTTATCCAGACCTTACCATAATTCGAGAAGAACATATCAGTTTATTAGCAAAACGTAATACTATTCGTTTGTTTATGCCCCCTCCTTTATTAGTAGTAGAAATTGTTAGTCCTGGAGAATTACAACGACATCGAGACTATATTGCTAAACGGATACAGTATCAAGATTGTGCTATTCCTGAATATTGGATTATTGACCCTGAAAAAAAAGCAGTATTAGTCTTAGAATTGAAAGATAAAATATACGTTGAAGTAGGAGAGTTTTTAGGAGAAAACAAAATTATATCCCCTCAGTTTCTTCAATTAGATTTATCGGCATCGCAACTTTTTGAATATCAATAATAAAATAGAATACAATCATAAGATGATTCTTTACATGAGTTTATCCGTGACAAGGTACTTGAAGAGACAATTAAATTATGAAAACTTTTGGTTTGGTAGTTTGATAATACTCTAACTCCGAACTCCTAACTCCGAACTCCTAACCCCGAACTCAAGTTAATCATAATTCAAATCAGCAAAGGGTAAAAACAAAGTATTTTCAATTTCTTTTCTTACTTCTCGACTAATATAACACTCAGTATTTAAACAATCTACCAATAATTGATTAGCAGTTAAATATTGATTGAGTAATTCGATTTGCTTATTGTTAAATTCCCACTCATGACCAATATTACGATATTTAATCATTGCTTCTCTCAAGTCTTTTCGCCAAGTTTCACCATTCTTGTGCCACCATTTCTTTTTTTTCTCTTTATCTTCATCACTATCTGGTAATTGTTGTTGCAATTGTTCTAATATTTCTTTTAGTTTTTGATCTAAACAGTTATCTATTGCTGCCGAAAGGTAGTAGTAGAGGTCACCATCGAAGCCGAATGGGATAGAACGGTTAAGGTCAATGGAGAACTCTGTGTTGAGGGAGTAGTAGAGTTCAGGGTCAATGGAGACGGCATAGTTAAGGTCAAGGTCGAAGTCTAAGGATAAAGAATGGTAGAGTTTGAAGTCTAAGAAGAAGGAATCGTAGAGGGCGTAGTAAAAATAAAATACTCTAATGGGTGCAGTTTTATAATCTGATTCCACTGAATTACTTTTATCTCTGACCCAAACTAAAAATTCTTGTAATTCTGTTTCATGTCCAATTAATTTATCAATGTTTCGTTTCATCAATAATAATAATTTATCCGCAGGTTCTAACATTGCTGTTGTTAATAAAAACACTTCGCGCCATCGCGTTTCAGTGATATGACTCGCTAAATCATTTAAAGCAGTTTCTAACTCCTTGGGATTAGAAATATTAGCAATTTTTCGAGCAGTAAAATATTCTTGAAAGGTAAGGTGAGAAAAAGAATAAATTCCCCTTGCTCTTTCTACTAATAAACCATGTTGTGCTTCAATCGATTTAAGAACTGCTTGACTATCAATATCTAACTCTGTTTGATCTTTTGGTGTATTCGGTAAATTACAAATATATTCCCCAATATAACGTTCAATAGTTCTTTGTTTGAAAAAATATTCTTTTTTATCAAAGGTTTTAAAAGCAATTTCACTCAGTAATCCTTCTTTTCGTTTCGGGGTCAATTCTTTGTAAACTTGTTGGCGATAAATATAACGTTTATTGTCCCATTTTCTTAATAAGGTATTGGTTGCTCTAGCGTATAAATCTGCTCTATCTGAAGGGAAATTACCTGAATCTTCAAACTCTAAACATAATAGCGTTAATAGTAAAGGATTATTAGCTAATTCTTTGATGGTGGAATTATTTTTTAACTGTTCTAGAAAATGTTGAGTGTAGTTCGCTAACTCTTTAATTTTAAACCAATTAGTCACAAAAGTCTTAATTTGTCTGTCATTAAAATCTGCAATTTCTACTTCTGCAACTTCTACTTCTGTAAACTGAGTAAATGTATACTCTATAGCTGCAATGCGACAAGTTACTATAAATTTATTTTTATCATAAAAAGTATAAAAGTCTTCAATACTTTTTATTATCCGTTTACTATCTTTTACTGTAACTTCATCTAAACCATCCAGTAAAATTAATGCTTTTCCTTCTTCTAATATTTTCCTTAATTTATCCTTAGCATTCGTTATCTTGCACTGTTCCAACCATTGAATTATATATGTTAATAAATCTGGATTATTTTCTGTTTCTGCATATTTTTTCAAAGGAATAAAAATAGGTATTTTTGTTGCAGCAAATACTCCTTGGTTACATTGTATAGCTAAGTATTTCAAAAACGTTGTTTTTCCCACTCCAGGTTTACCTAAAATCATCAACTTATCATATTGATTAACCGCGTCTAAAGCTGAAACCCTTTTTTGTTTAATTTTACTGAAGCTAAAGCGATCAAATTCTTCTACATTAGATTCTTCTAAAAGTTGGTCTATGCTAAATCTTCTGCGACCAATAATTTTTTCTAAGATATTAACTTGAGTATAAATATCATTTAATTCTATAGGTCCAGTCATATCTAATACTCGAATGGTACTACATTGCTTTTCAATACTGTTTTTAATTGATGCTCTAATTTCGTCTACGAGAGCATTTATTGCCGTTTCTTGTAACTGAATTTGATCAGATTCCTCGATTTTAGCAATGTCTGTCCATTCAAGTTTTAAAGCTTCACAAATATCAATAAATTTCTGTTTATCAATGGCTTTTCCTCTTAAAAAATTACTAACAACAGGACGAGAACACTCTGCAAAATCTGCTAAATCTTGTTGTGTCCACCCTGTCTTTTTAAATTCTTGTTTAGCTAATTCAAGTCCTTTTTCTGAAGTAATATAAGACCTTTCCATTGACTATATATAATTTGTAATTAAAAGTGTAAACTGTTTTGAATTATTGAATGAAAATTGCTTTTACATAAGTTTTACATAACTCTACTTTGAAGTTTAACATATTTAGATAAATACTTGACTATCATAGATATGAGTAAAAAATACTCAAAATATAATCAGGAAGTAATCAAAAATGTCTCGTATTAATTTTGAAGCATCCTCTGAATTAGAACAAACCATCAATGAGCTAGTTACTTTAACAGGGAGTAGTTCTAAAAGTGAACTGCTACGGAGAGCTATTGCTTTGATGAAAATAGCAGCAGAAGCTCAAGAAAAAGGAGAAAAAATTGTAATTGCAGATAAAGACAGAAAACCTAAAGTTGAACTGCAAATATTTTAAGTAATAACTAACAAGAACTATGAGTGATTTTTCTCAAGAAAATACTCCTTCTCAAACGATTTCAGTGATTTCTATCCCTGAAATGGCCAAAGGTTGGAGTGGTAATCTTGTTAGCGAAGATCCAACCGATAAGAAGCATCGTCTTGAACAAGAAGCATACGAATCATCTCATAAAAGATGGAGATTAAATATTATTATTGTTATGGCAATTCTTGGTCTATGCTTTGTTTTTTATTTATGTTTTTTAACCCTAATTGATCCCGAAACAGGTATTAATGACAAGAGATGGGCAACTGTATTTGTTAGTTCTATTGTAACGGGTAGTATTGGATTTTTAACAGGGAAAGCGATTAGCTAATTTATGATTAACAAAAGACTCTAGTACCCTACTTATAACTGCTATGAAAACTTTAAACGACTATACAATTATTTTACGTCCTGATGATAACGGAACTTTTGTTGCTTATGTTCCTGCGATTAAAGGATGTCATGCTTGGGGTCAAAACTCCGAAGAAGCGCGTTCAGAATTAAACCATGTTTTTGATATGATTCAAGAGGAATATCTTGACGAAGGAAAATGTTTACCTGATGATGTTGAAATAAAAGTTTCTTATGCCAGCTAAAGCTAAAACCTTAGAAAAAGTTGCTAAAAAATTAGGATTTCAGAAAGTACGTCAAAAAGGAAGTCATGGTCGTTGGAAGCATCCTGATGGACGATCAACGACCATTCCTATTCATGGAAATTCTGAAATTGGAGGGTGGTTATTTAGAGAAATTTTAGAACAGTTAGGCATTACAGAACAAGAATTTAATCAACTCAAATAATTTGGTAATGTCATGAATTATCCTATGGTTATTTATCCCTGTGAAGAAGGAGGGTTTGTCGCTGAAATACCTGCTTTGAAAGGATGTTTAGCACAAGGAGAAACCCTAGAAGATACCTTACAGGAATTAATGATTGTTCGGGAGTTATGGTTAGAAACGGTTCAAAAATCGGGTCAAAAACTTCCTGATTTTGAAGAAGCGATCTCGAAGAGATCCGCGTTGCGGTGCGCTAAAGTTAAAACCCTCAACTAATAATTACAATAGATTATATGGTGCATTAACGAATAATTGAGCTTAATTTTTCAGACTCTACAATCGGTTGATAATTTTGACTCGAAAAGGGAACAAAATCATGCTTTGATTGTACAGTCATATTGCATAGTAACCGCAATTGAATTGGTGTTGGTACAGGATTAATTTTTTCAACATGAACATTAACTGATTCGGGGTTTTGTTGCAAAACTGGCCAAATGTCTGCTGATAAATACCGAGGACAATAGCCTAAATTATGACATTCTTCAGTTCGTAATAATAAAGCTTTTGAGTCATAAGGATTTTGAATATCTAATGTTAAATATAAACGATCTTGAGGTTGTAATTTTTTAACTTTTTCACTAGAAGACTCTGGCATATAGCGTAATCCACGTACAAAAAAATGAAAATAATAAGTTCCATTTTCGCTTTTTTCTGGATAAGGAAAAAGTTCAAAAGTATCGATTGCTTTACGCCCTTCACTACGAGCTAAAATTGTAATTGGGTCATTTGTATTTTGGGGAATATTCAACCATCGAATATAATCTTTATAATCTGGACGAGAACGACGCATCAAACGATTAGAAAATAAGGGAAACAGTTCTGACGAGGTATAAAGGCGATCGCGTTCTGGAAACGAGTGTAATAATCTAAAATTAGGCTCATCTTCCGCTTTTTTAACACCTTGAATATAGGCAAACTTATAATTTTTTCCATCAAAAGTTAATTGTCCAATGGGAAACCAACGACGGTTTTGTGGTTCTTGCCAGGCTAAAAATAGCTTTTTCATAGATTATCGTTGCAAAATTTTAACAATTTATGTTGATTAATTTCTAAAATTTTTTGAGCAAATTTAATTGCCGTTGAAGAGATGCGATCACCTGGAATACGTTTAAATAACTCTAATGTATCATTAATGGATACTTTAGACAGTTGATCAAGCCATATATTTGCTGCTGTTGTATGAATTTGTGCTGCTTCACGAAATGCGTCCAAGGTTGTTAATGGTTTCCTATCTCCAACTTTAGCATACAGACAGGACTTGCATTTATGTGCATAAGCTTCTACCGAAAAACCCTTGTCTTTTGTCGTTAATCTTTTCGTTCGTCGTTCATCAGACTCATTTCGTCCTAAACTGGAAGCATGGTCGTAAGTTGGTGCTAAATAATTCTTTCCCGTATAATTAATAAATGCCCAATTTTCATGATGTCGATCAGTGTTTCCAATCCAAGCATCTAGTAATAAATAGCCAATAAATATATCCATTGCTGTCTCAATTCCTTCTAATGGCATCCAATTAAGAGGTAATTCGACTGAATTATTACTGAAAACTTTAAAAATATTATTGAGGGTATGTTGAGACAAATCGTTAATATTTTCTGGATAATCTAACAAGATTTGTACCAAAATTTCATTACCCGTAATTAGACTGCCATTTTTAGGAAGAAAAGATTGAGAAATTGTCCCTTTTTCATTGTTAAATAATGCTAGTTCATATTCAGCATGAGGTAGTTTTATTAGCTTGCATAATTCGGCTGCAATTTTTTCTGACCAATCCTCTCCCGTATTTTGTCGAGCTTTTTTATAAAGACATAAACCTAATTCTTCGTGATGGAACCAGAATTTTTCTTTAGTTCCCATTGTTTCAGATTCTACTGGGGCTTTTGAAGAAATTTTAATAATCGGAAATTGTTTACTCATATATTTGGAAAGTTGATTTTTTGATTCTTCTTATTGTGTTTTCTCTTAAAAAAGAATATAGATAGCTAGTTGTAGCTTGTAGGGTGCATTAACGAAGTTTAATGCACCGATTTTTAACAGAGATAATCAATAAATTGGTGGGTAACGAAATTTTTTCGTATTTTGTGCTATTATCTTTTGTAGGATATCCTCTAAATTAGATTAAACATAAGTTAGACAATGAGGCAAGTTATTTTATACAAAGATGAAGACAATTATTGGATTGTTGAATGTCCAAGTCTTAAAGGTTGTATTAGTCAAGGAAAGACAAAAGAAGAAGCTCTTGCTAACATAAAAGAAGCCATTACAGGTTATATTGCTGCTTTAGAAGAAGATAACTTACCTATCCCAGAAGAAAACTTTGAGACTTTTCTGGTGATTGTATGAGTAAACTTCCTAATATTTCTGGAAAGCAGTGTATTAAAGCTCTTAAAAAAATAGGATTTTATCAAAAACGGAGAGAAAGCAGTCATATTATCTTAAGAAGAGATAATCCATTTACACAAGTTGTTGTACCCGATCATAAAACATTAGCTAAAGGAACATTAAGGGCTATTATTAAGGGTGCTGATTTAAGTATAGAAGATTTTATTAATTTACTTTAGTTATAATGATTCTGATATTTACTATGACAAATAGAAACTCTTTTTACTACTATATCACTACAAAAAACCGTTAAGACATATAAATTTTGGCAACGAGCAAGATGCAACAGAAAAATTTCCTAAGTTTAATGCGTACTGGCATATCATTAAAGCTTGTTGTAGGAATCAAGAGTGATTGACCCCTATACCCATAGTCGGTATATCCAGGGTACTCTCTAAGGTAAGATCAAAGAAGAAAGTAAAATTAGAGACTTTTACTTAGACATTACCCTTAAAAATTACCATGCGGCTCACACACTATTATAGGAGAGTATGAAATTTTGGTAGTACAACTTGATTCTAAAACCTACGAACGGAGATTAAACACTTTGAGTTAAGTAATCATTCCTAACCCAGCTAAAGAAAAACGAGTCCAAAAGCCTATATCAAGAAGCTTGAACCCGCTTCAAATTATATGTTCTATGTGTATTTTATCGCTAATGGGTTTGATTTTGCTATTTGGACTTCAAAAACCTCATTCTATAAGGAGTTGACAATGCAACCTATTACCCAAGAAACCTTACAAATTATGCTCTTAAACGGGGCGATAAGTATATTTACCATACTAGCATTGACGTTCTATTCGGATATCCTGATTAGACGGCTGAATGAGAAACAAACTCATTCAACTCATTCAATCGCAAAAAACAGTGAAGATCGAGAAAAAAGTAACATTTTTTCGGATTGGATAGCTAGAATATTCAAGATTTCTGAGTAAATGTTCTCAAAGGTACGTTAAGCAAAGCTTAGCGTACCGATTAATAATCATACTAGGGCGTGACACCTCTGGGGTAAGATCAAATAAGAACGTAGCATTAGAGACTCTTAGAACAATACTGTTATAAGACAGATTTCCTATGCCTCACCATATATATATTATTAGGAGAGTATTAGATCTTGATAGTACAACTTGCTCAAACCTACGAACAACGAACCCAGGAAATAGCAAAGGAATTAATCGCCCAAACCCGTGAAAAACGCTCATTATGGTCTAAAATAGGCGACCAAATGCGATGGGACGATAAACTTCTGGGGTTTGCTATGGCTAACCCTGGTTTACGGGTGCAATTATTCCATTTTATCGATACATTACCCGCGCTACAAAGTAATGCAGAAATAGCCCATCATCTGCAACAATACTTAGGGGATGAGTCCGTAGAATTACCCGGCGCATTAAAGGGTATTCTTAACTTTACTGATTATAATTCCCTTCCGGCTAAAGTAGCAGCCGAAACCATCAGTAAAGCGGTGCAAACCTTAGCATTCAAGTATATTTCAGGTGAAACTGTCCCTCAAGTCATCAAAACCGTCGAACGTCTCAGAAAAGAGAAAATGGGGTTTACTATCGACTTGTTAGGGGAAGCAGTTATTACCGAAAGTGAGGCCAAAGCTTATCTTGATAGTTATCTCGACTTGATGGAAAAATTGGCTACAGAGTCGAAAAAATGGTCAAATGTCGGGCAAATAGACCAAGCAGGGGATGAAAGCTTATCGAAAGTTCAAGTATCGGTTAAATTAACTGCTTTTTATTCTCAGTTTGATCCCATCGACCCCCAAGGAAGTAAAGAGAAAGTTTGCGATCGCATTCGTATTCTTCTTCGTCGGGCCCAGGAGTTAGGGGTTGCCATCCATTTCGATATGGAACAATATGTTTACAAGGATCTCACCCTATCTATTCTCAAGGAATTATTGTTAGAAGAGGAGTTTCGCCACCGTAGCGATATCGGTGTTACGTTACAAGCATATTTGAGAGACTCGAAACAAGACTTACACGATCTCATTGCTTGGGCCAAACAGCGAGGGACCCCCATTACCATCAGATTAGTAAAAGGGGCATACTGGGATCAAGAAACCATTAAATCTGAACAAAATCATTGGCCACAACCGGTATATAACCAAAAATCAGCCACAGATGTTAATTACGAAGAGATGACCCAGTTATTATTGGAAAATCATCAATATTTATACGCTGCTATTGGGTCCCATAACGTGCGATCGCAAGCAAGGGCGATCGCCATCGCTGAAACCTTAAACGTCCCTTCTCGCGCTTTCGAGATGCAGGTATTATATGGCATGGGGGATCAGTTAGCGAAAGCGTTGGTTAAAACAGGACATCGTGTGCGAGTCTATGCGCCTTATGGGGACTTATTACCGGGAATGTCCTATTTAATTCGTCGTTTATTGGAAAATACGGCTAATAGTTCCTTTTTACGCCAAAATTTAGAAGAAAGACCCATCGAAGAATTGATCGCACCCCCAACGGTTTCGGGAAGCACGGAACGCATAACACAAAAAGAAAATTTTGTCAATGCCCCTGACACGGATTATTCTAGGGAAGTATTACGGGAAAAAGCACAGCAAGCGTTAGCTAAAGTTAAAGATAGTCTTGGTAAGACCTATTTACCCTTAATTAACGGGGAATATGTGCAAACTGATGTCATTATCGACTCCCTGAACCCCTCTAAATCTTCCGAAGTGGTGGGACAAATTGGTTTAATTTCTGTTGAACAGGCAGAAAAAGCATTAAACGCAGCTAAAGAAGCGTTTAAAGGCTGGAAAAAAACCCCTGCTAGTGAAAGAGCGAAAATACTTCGTAAAGCTGGCGATCTCATGGAAGAACGCCGTCATGAGTTGTGCGCTTGGATCTGCCTAGAAGTGGGTAAAATATTACAACAAGCAGACGCAGAAGTATCCGAAGCGATCGACTTTTGCCACTATTATGCTGATGAAATGGAACGGTTAGACAAAGGTTATAACTACGATGTGGCCGGGGAAACCAACCGTTATCATTATCAACCCAGAGGTATCGCCTTAGTTATTTCTCCCTGGAACTTTCCTTTTGCGATCGCTACAGGGATGACTGTTGCCGCGTTAGTTACAGGAAACTGTACCTTATTAAAGCCAGCCGAAACTTCGACCGTAATAGCTGCTAAAATTGCTGAAATATTAGTGGATGCTGGTATTCCTAAAGGTGTGTTTCAACTGGTTCCCGGAAAAGGATCGAAAGTTGGGGCCTATATGGTCAACCATCCTGACGTACATTTGATCGCCTTTACGGGGTCGAGGGAAGTCGGATGTCGTATCTATGCAGATGCAGCTATCTTACAACCTGGACAAAAACATCTTAAGCGAGTTATTGCAGAGATGGGCGGTAAAAACGCTATTATTGTCGATGAAAGTGCTGACCTCGATCAAGCGGTTGCAGGGGCTGTGTTTTCGGCCTTTGGATACACCGGTCAAAAATGTTCCGCAGCCTCCCGTATCATCGTTTTAGACCCCGTTTACGACGCTTTTCTAGAACGGTTTGTAGACGCTACCCAATCCTTGAATGTGGGGCCAACGGATGAACCCTCTACCCAAGTGGGTCCCGTTATCGACGCAACGGCACAAAAACGCATTTTAGAGTACATTGAAACCGCAAAACAAGAGTCAACCCTCGCCTTAGCAATGGATGCCCCTGACAACGGTTTTTATGTGGGTCCCACTATCTTCGGGGATGTCCTGCCTAACCATACTATCGCCCAAGAAGAGATATTTGGTCCCGTGGTTGCGGTGATGCGCGTTAAGAACTTTGATGAAGCGTTAGCAGTTGCCAACGGAACCGACTACGCCTTAACTGGGGGGTTATATTCCCGTAGTCCCGAACATATCGAACAGGCCCAAAAAGAGTTTGAAGTCGGTAACTTGTACATTAATCGGACGATAACAGGGGCGATCGTTGCCCGTCAACCCTTTGGTGGGTTCAAGTTGTCCGGTGTGGGTTCCAAAGCAGGAGGCCCCGACTACTTATTACAGTTCCTCGAACCTCGTCATATTAGTGAGAATATTCAGCGTCAAGGGTTTGCACCCATAGAAGGCAACGAGTAACCTGTAGGGTGGGCATTGCCCACCTTACCTATTTTCAACAATCATTATTAAATCAAAACCTTTATTACAGTTAAACCAGAATAGAATAAATAGCTATTTTCTACTCGGTAACTGGTTTAACTGTTCTACGTATTTTTGCTTTGAGTCGTGCTAAAATCCCCATTTTGTTACTTTTATCAGGATCTTCGTAAATAAAAGTTGTTGCACTTCCGTCCTCTATTTTTTTGAGCAACTTTAGTTTAGGGACTTTTTTATTTTCTCTATAGAGTTGAGTCATGGGTTCTCCTTCTGTTCATAGCAATGGTACAGTTATTTTAATAAAACTGTGGTTTTCAAAAGCACACTTTAAATAAATATAGTTTTATAATCTGACAGTCTCATTAAAAGGTCAATCCCTTAAATATTATTCTTCATTCTCCAAAGCAGTCCAACTGACGAAGTATATTCTATAATCCAATCTAACGCTAAACTATGTAACTCATTAATTTTGATTATAGGTAAATCGTCAATTCTAGGATCTTTTAATAATTTCCATGTTTGAGGAATCGGACTATTTTCTCCTAAAAAGAAACTTTGCGTATCACCTAAACCTGTGATGACGACAGCAAGAAGTGCAACAAATAGTAATATTTTTTGACCTAATTTAAATTTTCTAAAAATATAATACCATTCATAGCCAATGATCCTTTTGTATAAAATCCAGCGTTGATTATTCATAGGATGTTTACTTTACATGAAAAGGTTCTTGATATATTCTATGAATCTTGAAGAATAAAATAGTTTGTTTTTTCTCCCAAATTAACTTTTCTATGATGACATCAGCATAAGCAATCCAATTTTCATTCACAAGAGGAATAGGTACATCAACTGGAATGATTCGATAATCCTCTTTCCATGCTTGATACTGTATATTTGGGGTAAGTTGATCTGGATATCCTTGAGACGGTTTGAGCTTCAGAATACTATTGACTTCGCAAGGCATTCCCATTAGTATAATTGTCTTATTTAACTATCATATTTAACTTATTTTAGTACAATTTGCTTATAAACAGTCAGAAAAATCTTAAAAAATGATTACTTATATCGCAACGATTCACAAAGATAATAATAGTGATTATGGTGTACAATTTTATGACTTTACTGGTTGTATTAGTGCAGGAGAGAGTATTGAAGAAGCAAAAATGATGTCAAAAGAAGCTTTAATAGGTTATATTAGTTTAATGATAGCGGATGGTGATATTATTCCTCAACCTAGCACTCTTGAAAGTATTTTAAAAGATAAGGAGCATCAAGATGCTTTTGCTTTTATGACTGTCGAGATATCAGAGGAAATTTTAACTAATGACAAACTATATGCCAAAAATATATAAAAAGTAGTAATTCCCTACTTTACCAAAAATTATTATCATAAGTTTAAAAAAGCCGAAGTAAATGATTGAAATTGCCTTAAGTTTCTTCAGGATTAACCCCTGCTTCTCTTAATCTTTGTTTTAACTGTTCAATCTCTTGTAAAGCTAACTCTTTCTGTTGACGTTCATATTCTTTCTCCTGACGCTCATATTCTTTCTGTTGTCTTTCCCCTGTCGCTGCTTCTTCAGGGGTAGGGACTAATTCTCCTTCTGAACTAAAATAACGTAGTTTCTCTTCATAAATTCCTAGATATAATCCTAATTGTTCACTCCATAACCATCCTTGTTCGTTAGGTTCTATCGGTTGATAACTGCCACTGATTAACGTAAATCCTTTAAATTCTAACGTATAAGGATCAAACCAAAAATAATCAGGGGTGCGAAAGGTATCTTGATAAATTTCTTTCTTTTCTTCCCTATCGGTTTGGGCGGTACTTTCGGATAAAATTTCTACGATGACATTAGGATATTTGCCTTCTTCTTCCCACACCACCCAACTGCGTCGATTTTGATTTCTAGTTGTTCCTAAAACGACAAAAAAATCGGGACCTCTAAAGAATTCTGACTTTTTCTGATTGGGACTATAATAAATAGTTAAGTTTCCCGCCGCAAAATAATCTTCTCTATCTTGCCACACCCATTCTAAAGATTTTAACAAAACAATAATCTGAGTGAGATGTAAATTGCTTTCCAATGGGGGTTCGTCACTCCAAAATTCACCAGATGGATAGATTATCTCATGGTTTTGTCCTAAATTGGTGGCAGATGGCGATTGAGTGGCCGTCATAGTTTTATCTTGGCAAACAATTACTCTAATTTTAACTGCTTAACCTTGTATTTGTTTCGTTAAATGTATCAATTCAGGGAGAATTAATTTATCTAAAGCTAATTTAACAGCGTTCGATGATCCCGGCAGAGAAAAGATTAAAATATTTTCATAAACCCCTGCGATCGCCCGTGAGGCCATGGCCCGTGAACCAATTTCTTGATAACTCAAATAGCGAAATAACTCCCCAAACCCCGGCAAAGTCTTCTCCAGTAACCCCTCCAATGCGTCATAGGTGGTGTCTCTAGGGGCGATACCAGTGCCTCCATTGAGGATTATGACTCGACCTTATTTCCTTGTTTTAACTGCTGTATATGAGCGATTATGCTGTGGGGTTCATCTTTGAGGATCTCGTAATTAATGATTTGATGGCCAGCTTCTGTGAGACGTTGTTGTAGAAGTTGTCCACTGCGATCGCTAAAAAGTATCAGTTTTTCTAGTCCCTCAAAGTTTTACCCAAACAGGGATTTGTGTTTAGAACCCCATACTTTGACTCTTTAGTTTTCATGGTACTTCTTAGTTTTTGTTTG
>JAAUYH010066134.1_pt1 | contig 47215 bp, 47 predicted proteins | sample 7278061 | NCBI WGS metagenome assembly JAAUYH01 (sample SAMN14350203, study PRJNA611818) | marine sediment metagenome | isolation source: surface marine sediment (0.6m) | place: French Polynesia: Moorea | collected 2018-08
AAACCGAGGCGGACTTCAACCGCCTCAAGTCCAGCATGGTTCAGGTGGGGGACGTGAAGACATTCAACGGCTTTCTGGTGAATGTCCCACCCGGGGTGGATCCTTCCAACTACAATAGCGTCATCGTGTGGTGCGAGTCGTTTGGCGAGTTCATCACGGCGGCTCAGTTCCAGTGACCTGATCGCCCCCGGCGCGCCGTTCAAAGCCATTGCGTTCAGCCAGCAATTGGAGGTTAATCGCTGGGCTCACACGCAGCCAGGCGCTCAAATCCACTGCTGAACACGGTGTGCTCGTCCCGGTATACCAGACTCAGCGCTGGCCGCAATCCGCCGTCAGGATTCTCCCGGCTGGCAAAGCGGTGAGCGCTCAACCCCGCCGCCTCTCCCCCCACCAGGATCCAGCCAAAATTGTCACCCGGGTTTTGCAGCCAGAACTCAATATCCGTCAGCAAACCCGGCCCGGACCATGCAAATGGCTCCAGCATGCGGCCGACCGTGGTTTCCGCCGAAGCAGATTCGACGAAATGTCCACCTGCCGTGTCCCATAAATCTGTCGCGTAAATTCGGTGGTGCCACGTAGCGTCGCCAGCCTGGGCAAAATCTCCCTGCCCCTCGGGGCCGATACCGTTGGAGTTACCCTCGCCCCAGGCCTGCAGAACCCGGTGCAATCCAGTGACCGCCGGCGGACTTCCCGGTGCCGCCTTGGTCTGGTGCAGCGTCAGCCGGCCACAGAGGATCTGCGCCCCCGGGGGAATACCAGAGAGGTCAAACCGCAGCAGCGCCCGGCGACGCTTGTAGAAGGCATCCAGGCCGGTGCGCCCGGTAAACAGCGCCATGCCCTGCCCGTTGCTCAGTTCCAACTGCTGCCCGGCCTGGTCCATGGGTGTGTCGTACAGCGTGTTGTCCGCAATGGGCTCCATGCGGGTGTGCTCAGCTCCCGAGACGGTCCCGCTGCAAAGGCAGAGAACCAGGCACCATGCACTGCGCTGAGCTCGCAATTGATTCAGTTTTCCATCTTCCCCTGCAGTTCCGGCAGCTTGTGAGCCCAGCTTTCTCCCAGGGACGCCCGGCAGGCATGGGCCAGGGAGAGCGACAGTTTGCGCAGCTGCGCCATCTCGCATTGGTCGCGCAGGCAGCGACCGAATTGCACCATAGCCTGTTCCACCTGCAGATCCTCAACCAGTGCCATGGGGCCGTAGTACAGCTTCCAGAAACTGCGCTCCGCTGTGGCCAGCTGCTGAGGATCCGTGGCGGACACGAGCAGGCCGGTAGCGTTCGTGGCCTCGAAGTACACCGCAATCTGGCGCTCCCATAGCGGACGGCGATACTCTTTTTCAGAAGCGTCGAAATATTTCCAAAGGCCCAGCGCCCCACCAACAATGATTGACGCAGCGCCCAGCGCTTTCAGGGTGAATTCGATTCTATTCAGATTAACCTTCATCCTCTTTCCCCCGGAATCTATTCACTACTGGTCCGGGCCCGGTAAAGGCGCAACAGAACCGGCACCACGGCGAGGACTGCCAGAGCCACGATGGGCAGCAGAAACCGCGGCTGCAGCAGCAGCTCGGCGGTAATGGCTTCACGGGAATCCAACAGCGTACCCAGGTTCGAACCCAGGGCGGCCCATGCCGCATTGACCGGCGCAATGCCGGCTACGGTGACCAGCAGGAAGGTGCGTGCCGACATGCCCAGCAGGGATGCAGCTACGGTCACGGCAAAGAATGGAAACACCGGCACCACGCGCATGAAAAACAGGTAGCCCACGGCGTCTTTCTGGAATCCGCTGCGGAGCTTGGCCACTGTAGGCCCCGCCCTTTTTTCAAAGAAATCACCCCCGGCCAGTCGCGTCGCGTAGAACAGCACCATGGCGCCGATTCCGGCCGACGCCACGGACAGCACGGTGCCTCCGGCAATACCGAACAGGAAACCACCCAGGGTAATCATCACGCTGCCCACGGGCAGCGCGCAGGACACCATCAGGGAAAACACCAGCAGGTAAAGCGCCGCCGACTTGACCGGCCGTTCGCTGACCCATTCGCCAATGGACTGGTACTGGCTTTGCAGGGTGTCAAAGCTGACCCAGCGCGGACCGTCCAGCAGGACAAACACGGCCACCACTGCCCCGATCACGGTCAGCGGACCGAATCGTTTCAGCGTGTGAAAAGCGGTGGTGGTGTTGGGTAAGTTGGCCACGGGGCATTATTGGCTGGATGTTGGGGGTGGTGCAAAGGGGTGCGAAACTCCGTGACTCCGTGACTCCGTGACTCCGTGACTAGGTGACTTCGTGATTAGGACGCTTCGTGCGAACGAAGCGTGGCGACCCTCGAAGTGCCGCAGTTTTAATTCTTTAGTAGTCCTTGCCCATCACCCGGGCCCGCTCTTACCTAGTCACGGAGTCACGGAGTCACCTAGTCACGGAGTTTCGCCACCGCCCCGGCGGCACGCCCATGTGCTGTCGAAAGGCCTTGCGAAACGCCACCTCGGAGCTGTAGCCGGAGCGCTCGGCGATGTGGGCCAGGGACAGGCGGGTTTCGGTGAGCATTTCCGCGGCATGCTGCATGCGCCAGAAATGGACATATTTTGCCGGGCTCATACCCACGAGCCTGCTGAATTCTCCGGAGAAGGCGGATCGGCTGAGGCCCGCGGCCGCGGCCAGGTTTTCCACGCTGTGGGAGTCCCCAGGGTCCTCGTGAATCTGAGCCAGAGCTGGCCCGATTCTCGGATCGGCCAGCGCCTCCAGCGGGCCCTTGATCTGGCCTTTTTCCATCTGGTCCCGCAGCACGTGGACAAACACCACGTAGGCCAGGCGGTCAATAACGGCCTCGCTGCCCGGGGCGCCGCCGGAGGCTTCGCTGAGCCACAACTGGATCAAAGCCGCTGTATCGTGATGGCGCGCCGTATCCCGCAGGTCCAGCACGATGGATTCGGGCAGTCCGTCCAGCAGCGGCGCCGCGGCCTGCCGATCGAAACTGAAGTACCCGCACATCAGGCCGGTAACCGGGCCCGGCGGCTCCTCCCCCTGGTCCAGCCGCATATCGGTATGACCCGGCAATTCAGCGCTGTTGGCCAGCACGTGCCGGCTGTCCCGGGGAAAAATGACCAGGTCACCGGGAGTGAGCTGGACAGGGTCTTTTCCGGGCTGGTGCAGCCAGCCCGTGCCCCGGGTCAAAAGGTGAAACGGCGCGCGACGGGAACCCGAGGTGTCCACGCCCCAGCAACCGCAAAAATCCGCGCGCAAATCCACTTTCGCCGACAGGCGCAGGCGTTTCAGCACTTTACTCCATGGGTCGTTCGGCATGCCTGATATGAACATTTGGCTATGAAAAACGTATTTTTAGGCATATTTTGTACTTTTTCAAGAGACTAATATTGCACTTCAACATCAATCAAGCAGGAGGCTGTCATGGCCCGTATCGAAGTGTTCTCCAAAGACTGGTGCCCGTTCTGTGACCGGGCCAAGGCTCTTCTGAAATCGAAAGGCCTCGAGTACGAGGAGATTGACGTCACCCACGACCCCGAGCGCGAGCAGGAAATGCGACATCGTGCCCGGCGCAAGTCGGTGCCCCAGATCTTTATCGATGGCCAGCACGTGGGCGGGTTTGACGACCTGTCGGCGGCCAACGCCAGCGGTGAATTGGACCGGATGACCGGCGCGGCCACACAGGAGAGGGAAACACGCCACTTTCCGCTGCTGATCATCGGATCCGGGCCCGCCGGCTACAGTGCCGCGGTTTACGCTGCCCGGGCCAATCTGAAACCCGCGGTCATTACCGGATTGGAAAAAGGCGGGCAGCTGATGACTACGACTGATGTAGAAAACTGGCCCGGCGGAGACGCCGAACTCCAGGGATCCCAGCTGATGGACCAACTGGAACAGCATGCCCGGCGATTCGAGGCGCAGATCATCGCAGATCACATCACCAGCGTGGACACCGCCCAACGGCCCTTCCGACTCGAGGGTGAGCTGGGCAGCTATACCGCGGACGCCGTGATCGTGGCCACCGGTGCCAGCGCCCGATATCTCGGACTGCCATCGGAACAGGCCTACCAGGGCAAAGGCGTGTCGGCCTGTGCGACCTGTGACGGGTTTTTCTTCAAGGACCAGCCCGTAGCAGTGGTGGGCGGCGGCAACACTGCGGTGGAAGAGGCCCTGTACCTGGCCAATATCGCCTCCCACGTCACCCTGATCCACCGCCGGAATGAGCTTCGGGCCGAAAAGATCCTGCAGCAGCGCCTGTTCCGGCTGGAGCAGGAAGGGCGCGTCAGCATCCTGTGGGACCACGAACTGGACGAGGTGCTGGGTGACGGCACCGCCGTCAAGGCAATCCGCGTGCGAAGCGTCAAGGGCGGGCGCACCCGGGAATTGCCCGTTGAGGGTGTATTCATCGCCATTGGGCACCGCCCCAACACCGGCCTTTTTTTTTCCGACTCGGTGGCCCATGAAGGCGGCTACCTGGTGGTCCGGTCCGGCCGCCGCGGCGACGTCACCGCAACCAGCGTACCCGGCCTGTTCGCCGCGGGTGACGTGGCAGATTCGATTTACCGTCAGGCCATTACATCAGCGGCCACCGGCGCCATGGCGGCGCTGGACGCCGAACGATATCTCAGTGAACTGCAGCGGCCGGAGGATCAATCCCTGGCCGCCTGAAATCTACCCAACCAGGAGATTAACCATGAGCAAAGTGAAGACCATCAACGAAAAGGACTTCGGCAGCGAAGTCGGTCAATCAGAAACACCGGTACTGGTGGACTTTTACGCCGACTGGTGTGGGCCCTGCAAAGCCGTTGCGCCGGTGGTGGAAGACCTGGCCACGGCTTACGATGAACGCCTGGCCGTGCGCAAGGTCAACGTGGACGACAACCCGGCCCTGGCCACCCGCTTCGGCGTCCGCACCATACCGACGCTGCTGCTGTTTAAGGACGGTGCGCCGGTGGAAACCATCATCGGTGCTGTCCCACGGAGTCGGCTGGACGACGCCGTGAAGCGTCATCTGAACTGACCAGAACCGGGCAGCCCTTCGCCGGAGGGGCTGCCATTTGACTCCCGGCAGATGGCTTCCGGCAAGGCGGTCGGCACCCCGCCCTGCCTCGGTATTTGCGGATTTCAAAAATGATACAAAAATCAAAACTTAGGTACGGGTTTTTGTATCAAATCGTGCGCAGGGACCCAAATTAATTTAAAATTGGAGACCGCGTTTCGCACCAGGCACAGTGCCAACCCCTAAAGGGAAACACAGGCTGCAAAACCGCCTGTTACAGTCATAACAAATCGCCGAACAGATGTGCTCTCCCGTTCAAGGCCGGGAGCCGCGCTGTTGGTCCGAGGGAGCCAATATGAAGCCGTTGTCTACCCAGCTCGGTCAGTCGACCGAATCTGCTGATCCCCACGTGGGCTCTTCCATTTTTGAAGTCATTGGAGAGACAGGTCACGAGGAGGTGGTGTTCTGCCACAACCCTGACGCGGGGCTGAAAGCGATCATCGCCATCCACAACACCACCCTGGGACCAGCCCTGGGCGGACTGCGCATGTGGCCCTACAAAAGCGAGCAGGAAGCTCTGGACGACGTCCTGCGGCTGTCCAGGGGCATGACGTACAAGGCGGCAGTAGCCGGCCTGAACCTGGGTGGCGGCAAGTCCGTCATCATCGGCGATCCGACCCGGGACAAGTCCGAAGCCCTGTTCCGGGCCCTGGGCCGCTTCGTCGATTCGCTCAACGGCCGCTATATCACCGCGGAAGACGTGGGCATCGACGTCAACGACATGGAATACGTGTTTCAGGAAACCGACAACGTGGTCGGCGTGCACCAGGTGCACGGGGGATCGGGGGATCCGTCTCCCTTTACCGCATTCGGGACGGTCCAGGGCATCAAGGCCAGCCTGGAATACAAGTTTGGTGACAAGGAAGTGGGCAAGTATTCCTACGCCGTTCAGGGCGTGGGGCATGTCGGCCTGGAACTGGTCAAGCTGCTGCGCAAGGAAGGCGCCAAGGTGTTTGTCACCGACATCAACACCGAGTCGGTCAATCGTTGTGTGGAAGAGCTCGGTGCCGAGGCCGTGGGTCTCGACGACATTTACGAAGTCGACGCCGATGTCTTCTGCCCGTCGGCCCTGGGCGGTATCGTCAACCTGGAAACCATTCCCAACTTCAAGTTCAAGATTGTCTGCGGCAGCGCCAACAACCAGCTGGCGGACAATGACTGCGGCGACGAACTGGAGCGCCGCGGCATCGTCTACGCGCCAGACTACGCCGTCAATGCCGGCGGCCTGATGAACGTTTCCATCGAGTTCGAAGGCTATAACCGCGAACGGGCCATGCGCATGATGCGCACCATCTATTACAACGTTGGCCAGATCTTCAAGATTGCCGAGCGAGAGGGCATCAGCACCTGGAAAGCCGCGGATCGTGTGGCCCAGGAGCGCATCGAAACCATCGGCAAAATCAAGCTGCCCTACATGGGCGCCCGGCCCCATCGCTTCCCGGGCCGCAACCGCAACGAACGAAACTGACCCATGACAAGCAGCGAAGAACTTGATCTGCTGAGAGAAACGGTCCGACGCTTCGCCCAGGAAAAGATTGCACCGCGAGCCGACCAGATCGACCGCAGCAACGAGTTTCCCCGGGACCTCTGGCCCGAACTGGGCGAACTGGGCCTGCTGGGGATGACGGTGGACCCGGAATACGGCGGTGCCGGCATGGGTTTCCTGGCTCACCTGGTGGCCATGGAGGAAATTTCCCGGGCCTCGGGTTCCGTTGGCCTGTCTTATGGCGCGCACTCCAACCTGTGCGTGCAGAACCTGTACAAGTGCGGCAGCGAGGAGCAGCGCGCCCGCTACCTGCCGGCCCTGTGCAGCGGCGAACACGTGGGTGCCCTCGCCATGAGCGAACCCGGGGCCGGTTCCGACGTGGTGGGCTCCATGGCCTGCCGGGCCGAGCGCCGCGGTAACGTCTGGTTGGCCAACGGCTCCAAGATGTGGATCACCAACGGACCGGACGCGGACGTGGCCCTGGTCTACATGCGTACCGCCGATCGCGACGCGGGTTCCCGCTGCATCACCGCGTTCGTGGTGGAAAAAGGCATGCCCGGCTTCAGCTCAGCGCCTAAACTGGACAAGCTGGGGATGCGCGGATCCAGCACCAGCGAACTGGTGTTCGAGAACTGTGAAATCCCGGACGAAAACCGCATCGGTGACGTCAACCAGGGGGTGCGCGTGCTCATGGCCGGCCTCAACACCGAACGGCTGGTGCTGTCGGGTGGCCCGATCGGGATCATGCAGGCCGGCATGGACCTGGTGCTGCCTTACATCAACGAGCGCAAACAGTTCGACCGCCCCATCGGCAGTTTCGGCATCATGCAGGCCAAGCTGGCGGACATGTACACCTGGCTGGAGTCGGCCCGGGCTTACGCCTATCGCACCGCTGAAGCCTATGATCGTGGCGACCAGTCCCGGATAGACGCCGCGTCCTGCCTGCTGCTGGCCTCTGAAAATGCCGTACGCTTCAGCCTGGAGGCCATTCAGTCCCTGGGGGGTAACGGCTACATCAACGATTATCCCTGCGGCCGCCTGCTGCGCGACGCCAAGCTGTACGATATCGGCGCGGGGACCAACGAGATCCGACGCATGCTGATCGGCCGGGAACTGGCCGGCAGCGTCACCTGAACAGGCAGAGCCCACCAGGACCTGGCAAAGGATAAGGACCCATGACCAGAAGCACAGACGTCATCATCGCTGCCGCCCGGCGCACGCCGATCGGCTCGTTCCAGGGGCAGTTTTCAAACGTGTCGGCCACGGACCTTGGGGCCGCCGCCATCCGGGCCGCTCTGGCGGATTCGGGCGTTGCCGGCGCCGAGGTCAGCGAGGTCCTGATGGGCTGTGTACTGCCCGCGGGGCTTGGCCAGGCACCGGCTAGACAAGCCTCACTGGCCGCCGGCATACCCAACTCCGTGGGCTGCACCACGGTCAACAAGGTCTGCGGATCCGGCGCCAAGACCATCATGCTGGGTCGTGACGCCATTGCGGCGGGGTCGGCGGACGTGGTGGTGGCCGGCGGCATGGAGTGCATGACCAACGCACCCTATCTGCAGCTCAAGGCCAGGGGCGGCTACCGCATGGGCCATGGAGAGATCGTCGACCACATGTTCTGGGACGGCCTGCAGAGCCCGTTCGACCAGCAGATGATGGGGGTGTTCGGCGAAGCCTGCGCCGCTCATTTCAATTTTTCGCGGGAGGAGCAGGATGCCTTCTCTATCCGCTCCGTGGAACGCGCCATGGAATCACTGGAACAGGGCCGTTTCGCTGAAGAAATCACCCCGGTGACCGTCACCGGCCGCAAGGGTGACACCGTGGTGGAGACAGACCAGGAGCCACCGACCTGCAATGTCGAGCGAATTCCCGAGCTGCGACCCGCATTCGCCAGGGACGGGACGGTCACGGCGGCGAGTTCCTCCAAGATATCCGACGGCGCTGCAGCAGTTGTACTGATGAGTGCCGCCGAGGCCGAGCGCCGCGGCACCCAGGGGCTCGCCCGGATTGTAGGCCACGCTACCCATGCCCAGGAGCCGGAGTGGTTCACCACCGCGCCGGCCGGATCGATCCGCAAGCTGCTGGACCGGCTGGGCTGGGGCGTTGGAGACGTCGACCTGTGGGAGATCAACGAGGCATTCGCAGCGGTCGCCATGGCTGCCATCAGGGAACTGGAACTGGATGCTGACAAGGTCAACGTCAACGGCGGCGCCTGCGCCCTGGGCCACCCCATTGGCGCCACCGGCGCCCGCCTGGTGGTGACCCTGGTTCACGCCATGCGGCAGCGCGGCCTGCGTCGCGGTATCGCCAGCCAGTGCATCGGCGGTGGTGAAGCCACGGCCATCGCCGTGGAAATCCCGGGCTGACGCTGGTGCCGCTGATTCACGACACCATCGATCCGCGCTCGGAGTCCTACCGGGCCAATCGCGCCCACATGCGCGAACTGGTGGCGGATCTGAAAATCCAGCTGCAGCAGGCGGCAACCGGCGGCGGGGAGCGAGCCCGCCAGAAGCACCTGGACCGGGGCAAAATGCTGCCCCGGGAGCGGGTGCGGGCGCTGCTGGATCCCGGCAGTCCGTTCCTGGAGCTGTCGGCCTTGGCGGCCCACGGCATGTACAACGGGGATGCCCCCAGCGCCGGCCTGATTACCGGTATCGGTCGGGTCCAGGGTCAGGAAGTCATGGTGGTCGCCAATGACGCCACGGTCAAAGGCGGCACCTACTACCCCATGACCGTGAAGAAGCACCTGCGGGCCCAGGAAGTGGCGGAAGAAAACCACCTGCCCTGCGTCTATCTGGTGGACTCCGGCGGTGCCTTCCTGCCGCTCCAGGACGAGGTGTTTCCGGACCGGGAGCATTTCGGCCGTATCTTTTACAACCAGGCCAGACTGTCTGCCAGGAACATTCCCCAGATCGCCGTGGTCATGGGATCATGCACCGCTGGCGGCGCCTACGTGCCAGCAATGTGTGATGAGTCCATCATCGTTCGCAACCAGGGCACCATCTTTCTGGGCGGCCCGCCACTGGTGAAAGCGGCGACCGGCGAGGTGGTGGACGCGGAATCCCTGGGTGGCGCAGAGGTACATTGCAGCACCTCCGGAGTGACCGACCATTTTGCCGAAAACGACGCCCACGCCCTGTCCATGGCCAGGGACGTGCTGGCCCACCTGAATCGCAGCAAATCCTGCCCCCTGGCGGTCAGACCCCCGGTGGACCCGGCCTTCGACCCGGAAGATCTCTACGGCGTGGTCCCCCAGGACACCCGCTATCCCTACGACGTGAAACAGGTCATCGGCCGTCTCGTGGACGGCTCTGAACTGCACGAGTTCAAGAGCCGCTATGGCAAGACCCTGGTATGCGGCTTTGCCCACCTGATGGGCTACCCCGTGGGGATCGTAGCCAACAACGGCATCCTGTTCTCCGAGTCCGCCCTGAAAGGCGCGCACTTCATCGAACTGTGCAACCAACGCAATATTCCGCTGGTGTTCCTGCAGAACATCACCGGATTCATGGTGGGTCGAAAATACGAAAATGCCGGCATCGCCAAGGACGGCGCCAAGATGGTCACCGCGGTGGCCAGCTCCCACGTCCCGAAGTTCACCGTCATCATCGGTGGCTCTTTCGGGGCCGGCAACTACGCCATGTGCGGGCGCGGCTACCAGCCCCGCATGCTGTGGATGTGGCCCAATGCGCGGATTTCGGTCATGGGTGGCGAACAGGCGGCATCGGTGCTGGCCACGGTACGGCGGGACGGCGTCGAAGCTCGCGGTGAGGACTGGCCGGAATCGGAAGAGGAACAGTTCCGCAAGAAGATCCACGGCCAGTACGAGAACCAGGGTCACCCCTACTACGCCACCGCGCGACTGTGGGACGATGGCATCATCGACCCACTGGATACCCGCAGGGTGCTGGCCATGGGGATCTCCGCGGCGATGAACGCGCCCCTGGAGACCGGGCGGTTCGGCGTTTTCAGAATGTAGCCGAGCCGGCAAACACCCAAAGGATTTCTGATGAGCGACACCCCGATTTTGCTGGACAACAATGGGCAGGGCACGGCCACCATCACCCTCAACCGGCCTGGCGTGCACAACGCTTTCGACGATGACCTGATTCAGCAGCTCACCGATACCATCATCCAGGTCGGCGCGGACGCCGGTATTCGTGCCCTGGTGCTGACCGGCGCCGGGCCCTCCTTCTCCGCCGGCGCGGATCTCAACTGGATGAAGCGCATGGCCCAGGCCAGCGAGCAGCAGAACCGCGACGATTCCCTCAGGCTGGCTGCACTGATGCGCAAACTCGCCTTCTGCCCCAAAACCACCGTTGCCCGCATCAACGGCCCGGCCTTCGGCGGCGGTGTGGGCCTGGCGGCCTGCTGTGATATTGCCGTCACCGTGGACTCAGCCAGGTTTGGGCTGACCGAGGCCAGGCTGGGCCTGGTTCCGGCGGTGATCTCTCCCTACGTCATCGCCGCCATTGGCGCCCGGCACGCCTCCCGGCTGTTCCAGACTGCCCAGGTGTTTTCCGCCAGCCGGGCGCTGGAACTGGGCCTGGTGCACCGGTCAGTGCCGGCGGACGAACTGGACCAGGCGGTGTTTGATGAGATTTCCCGGGTGCTGGAGTGTGGCCCCCAGGCCACCCGGGCCGCCAAGTCACTGGTGGCCGCGGTCAGCGGACGCACCGAGGACAACCAGGAGCGCCTGGACCAGGCCACCGCCAATCTCATCGCCAGCCTCCGGGTATCGCCGGAAGGCCAGGAGGGCATCCAGGCGTTCCTGGAGAAACGCGCTGCCGCCTGGAGGCAGGAGAACTGATGTTTTCCAGGGTGCTGATTGCCAACCGGGGAGAAATCGCCTGCCGTATCATCAGGACCTGCCGGCGCCTGGGCATCGGCACCGTAGCCGTCTATTCCGCCGCCGACCGTCTCGCACCCCACGTGGCCCAGGCCGACTCAGCCGTGGAAGTAGGCGGCCCGGCACCGACCGATTCATACCTCCGCGGCGACCGCATCATCCAGGCCGCCCTGGATACCCAATGCCAGGCGGTCCATCCCGGTTATGGGTTCCTGAGTGAAAACGCCGGTTTCGCCCGGGCCTGTGCCGAAGCCGGCCTGGTTTTCATCGGGCCAAGCCCTGATTCCATGGAAATGATGGGCAGCAAGGCGGAAGCCAAGGCGGCCATGGACAAGGCCGGTGTACCGGTGGTGCCGGGCTATCACGGGGAAGATCAGGAGAACGACATACTGGTTGCGGAGGCCGACCGGATTGGCTTCCCCATCATGGTGAAAGCCGCGGCCGGCGGTGGCGGCAAGGGCATGCGGATAGTGGAATCCCCGGACGCACTGCCCGGTGCACTGGATGCAGCGAGACGCGAGGCCAGCAATGCGTTTGGCGACGATCGCCTTATCCTGGAGCGATACGTAGACCATCCCCGCCACCTGGAGGTGCAGGTATTCGGCGACCGCCTGGGCAACATGGTGCACCTGTATGAGCGGGACTGCTCTTCCCAGCGCCGTCACCAGAAGGTCATCGAGGAATCACCCGCCCCAGGGCTGACCGCGGAACAGCAGCAGGCCCTGTGCGATGCCGGCGTGGCTGCCGCGCGCTCGGTCAACTACCTCAACGCCGGCACCGTGGAATTCATCGCTGACCCGGATGGCAATTTCTTTTTCCTGGAAATGAACACCCGCCTGCAGGTAGAGCACCCGGTGACTGAAGCGGTGACCGGACAGGACCTGGTTGAATGGCAGTTGCGGGTGGCGGCCGGTGAGCCCCTGCCCCTGGCCCAGGATGAGATCCAGCTGTCCGGCCATGCCTTCGAGGCACGGTTGTACGCGGAGGATCCCGCCGCCGGTTTCCTGCCCTCAACGGGCACCCTGGATTGGCTGGCGGTGCCGACCCAGGCGCGCTTTGACAGCGGCGTTGAACAGGGCGGCAGCGTCACGGTCCATTACGATCCCATGATCGCCAAGATCATCTGTCATGGGCCTGATCGCAACGCCGCCCTGCAGCGGTTGCGCCGGGCACTGGGCGAAACCGCCGTCGCCGGTCTGCGCAGCAATCTGGGATTCCTGGCGCGGCTGGCAGACAGCCAGCGCCTGAGGCAGGCCCGCATGGATACCGGTTATCTGGACCGGCACCTGGACGAACTGCTGCAGGGACACGACCAGCCATCACCCGATCTGATTCGAGCGGCAGCCGTGGTGCATCTGCTGGAGCAGGAGGCGAAATCCGAGTTGCGGCAGCAGGATACCGCCGACCCCTATTCCCCCTGGGCCATCGCCGACGGCTGGCGGCCCGGCCATGCGGGCCGCCGGGTGGTGTCACTGGGCTACGGGGCCGGCCATCATCGATTTGATGTGCTGGGTCATCGTGGGCATTACATGATTCAGTCCGAATCCGGCGAATCCCAGGTGAGCAATGCCCGACTGGAGGGCAACCACCTGGTCTGGCAGGACTCCCAGAACAGCCATCGCGTTGGCGTGCTCCAGCATGGCGCCCATCTGCAGATTCACGATGGCCACCGGGTCGAGCTGTACCGGACCGAGGACCCGTTTGCATCGGGTCTGACCGAAGAGGCCTCGGATGAGCGGCTGCTGGCACCCATGCCGGGCCGCATCGTGGCCCTGCGCTGCCAGGCGGGCGACAGCGTGGCCGAGGGGCAGGAGCTGGTGGTCATGGAAGCCATGAAAATGGAGTTGAGCCTGACCGCGCCACGGGCTGCGGCAGTGGCCGAGGTCAACGTCCGGCAGGATGATTTCGTGGAAGCGGACACCCTGCTGGTACAACTGGATTTTGACGAAAGTGAGAGCGAGCAATGAAAACTGATCAAGTTAAAGCCATTGTGACCGGCGGCGTATCCGGTCTGGGATTTGCCACCGCCAGGCGGCTGGTGGACGACGGCGCCCGGGTGGTCATGCTGGACATCAACGACGAGAAAGGCGCGGAGGCCGTCAGCCAGCTGGGGGATGCCTCGTCATACATCAATACCGACGTTCGATCCGAGGACAGCGTCAGCCAGGCGGTCGCGGATGCGGCCGAGCGGATGGGTGGTTTAAACGTTGCCGTGAACTGTGCCGGGGTGATTGGCGCCGCGCGCACCCTGGGCCGGGATGGCCCCATGCCGCTGGAATTCTTCTCCAACACCATTCAGATCAACCTGGTGGGCTCGTTCAACGTGGCCAAGGCGGCGGCTGCCGTCATGCAGGGAAACGAGCCAACCGAGCAGAACGAGCGAGGGGTGATCATCAACACCGCATCCGTGGCTGCCTATGAGGGTCAGATCGGCCAGGCCGCCTATTCGGCCTCCAAGGGCGGCATCGTGGGCATGACCCTGCCCATCGCCCGGGAGCTGGCTCGGTTTGGGATCCGCATGTGCAGTATTGCGCCGGGCATCTTCTGGACGCCCATGGTGGACGGCATGAAGCCGGAGATCCAGGAATCCCTGAGCGCCTCGATCCCCTATCCCAGCCGGCTGGGGCGGCCCGAGGAGTACGCGGACACCTGCTGCTACATCATCAACAACAACTACGTGAATGGCACCACCATCCGGGTGGATGGGGCAGTGAGAATGGCGCCCAAGTGACGGCGCCCAGGTGATTTCTCGGGGCCGCCGGCTACAGGCTCGGCGGCCCCTTGCAGTACTCCAGCGACAGCTCCAGGAACCGCTTCAGCTTGATGTCCACGTTGGGTTCGGACAGGGAGTCCAGCCCCTGGAAGTCGAACTCGTTCTTGATCCGGGGATTATTTCGGTTCTGAAAATTCATCATGTGGGCGATGCGCTGGGTGCCCATCTGCATGGCAATCTTGTAAGTGCATGTTTCCAGGGCCAGCGGTGATGCCTCAGCGCCGGAGATGGGCAGGATATAGATGTGCACGGCCCGCAGCCGACCCTTGGCGTCGTTTTCCCGCCCCAGGCTGGCCGGAAAATCATGTTCCGTGGCATTGACCACAAAGTTTTCGAATGCCGGCCACACCGTTGCGTCTATGGCCTGCAGGAACTGCTGGCGGAATTCATCCCGTCGCCGGTCCAGGTCCGCATCGCTACCCTCGGCGCCGCGCATTTTCTTGATTTTTGTCAGCTCTTCGTCGAACCAGGATGGCATGCTGGTGTCCTCCGCCCCCAAATCAGTGGGATCGGGCCGATCATAACCCCAGCGAAGGTGGATGCAAAGCGCCCCTGGCAGCAGAAAATACCGGCCATCCGTCGTCCCGCTCGCCGCGGGCAGTATCCAATTGGCGGGTTCTTGGTTAATCTGGCCTGATCAGGGGCACCATCGACCGGTTTCATGATCAAAGCGGGGGAAACCTTTGGAAAGTACCAGATCGTCAGGCAGCTTGGCGCTGGCGGCATGTCCGATGTTTTTGAGGCCATCGACACCACTCTGGAACGCAGCGTCGCACTGAAGGTGCTGCCCCTGGAGTTTTCCCAGGAAGACGAACGGATCCGTCGTTTCCGCAAGGAAGTGCTGGCAGTGGCTGCGCTGGATCACCCGGGCATTGTTACCATTTTTGAAGTGCAAAGCGTGGAGGGCTACACCTACTACGCCATGTCCCTGTTGCCCAACGGCAACCTCAAGGAGCGCATACGCAAGGGCCCCATGGAAGCCAGCGAGGCGCTCCGCCTGATCCGCTACGTCGCCGGCGCCCTGGGGCATGCCCACGAAAACGGCATCATCCACCGGGACATCAAACCCGAGAACATCCTGTTCGCCAGGGACGGCCACCCGGTGCTGGCAGACTTCGGCATCGTCAAGATGCGGGATTCCAGGACCGCCATTACCGCCATCGGCACCTCGGTGGGAACCCCCTATTACATGAGCCCGGAACAGGCCCAGGCCACTGCGGAAGTGGGTACCCACAGTGACGTCTACAGCCTCGGCGTGGTGTTGTACGAGATGCTGACCGGTGACGTTCCCTACGATGCGCCAACGGCTATCGGCATTGCCCTGATGCACGTCAACGATCCCCTGCCCCGCCTGCCCGATGAGCTGTCCGCCGTGCAGCCCCTGCTGGACCGGATGCTGGCCAAGAAGCATCAACAGCGCCTGGCTGACACCCAGCAGCTGGTCGCGGAGATCGATACCACCCTGGGCCGCATTGCCATCGAGGCGACCCGCAAGGAAATCGGGGATCCGACCCGTGCCCTGAAGGCGCTCAACCAGTCCGGCGTTGTCCCGGCTGCTCCGGCACCAGACCCTGAGTTCATGGACGGCCCGGACCCTGCAGAACCGGCTCCCGGGGAAACGGGTCCCGAGGAGGCTGTGCCCGGGGGCCAGGAACACCCGGAGGAGACATCCACGCCCCAGGATCCCGTGACCGAGTTTGAGCTGATGGCGGTAACGCCGGCCGAAGGCGTTCCGGCGGTGGATGACGAAGCTGAAGCGGAGCCCCAGGAGCGCAAAGCCGAGCCCGAACCCGCACGTCCCCGCGCCGCTACTCCCACGCCGATTCCAGAACCGCGGGCACGCTCAGCGCCCCCTCGTCCCCCAGCCAGGGCAGAGGAAGATACCGAGACCCTCATACAACCCGGCAGCTGGCGCAGCGACGAGCTTTACCAGAAAGAGGTACCGCCCTGGTACCGGCGGCCGGTGACCTACATCGTCGGTGCCATTGCCGTGGTGCTGCTCGCGGCAATTGCCCTGCTGGGCGGTGACGACGATCCCAGCCCGCTGGATCTGATCACCGGAACAGAGTCGGAGCCCGGTGCTGCAACGCGTCCACGGGGCGAACAACAGCCAGGGAGTTACCGCGAGGAGGAACCCGAGGTGACTCGGGACACCCGGGAAGCACCAGCCAGGGAGAAACCCGGCGTGACCGAGTCCGAACTGGATCAGCTGCTGACTGATGAATTGATGACCCAGACCCTCAACGCCGAGATTGCGGCTTCGGACTCGCCCGATGAAAACCCGGGCAGTTCCCGGGCCACAGGGCCGCAATCCGCCGCCGGGCCCGGCCCGCGGGCGCCTGAGCAGGAATCCGGCGAACTGGCAGAGGCGCTGGTATCGGCAGCGTTCTACAGGGCTGCTGGCCAGCTGGCCGAACCGGCCGGAGAAAACGCCTGGGATATGTACAGCCGCGTCCTGGAAATCGATCCCGGCAACTCCGATGCCGTGAACGGGCGCCGCGAAATCCGCGACGCTTACCTCCAGTCGGCGCGGAACGCCCTGGACAGGAACGAGTTTGATCAGGCCCGCGGAGTCATCGCAACGCTGCAGCGGCTGGCGCCGGATCAGCCGGATACCCAAAGGCTGGCTGACGAGCTGGCACAAAGAGCGCAGACCGCACCGGTCAACGAGGAGCAATCCCGGGAATTTTCGGATCCGCTGGGCTCAGGGCGCGGTCCGGTCATGGTCCGTATTCCAGGGGGACGATTCGACATGGGCTCCAGCGCCGATCCGTCGGAACAGCCGATTCGCAGCGTGGAAGTCAGGGCGTTCTCGATCAGCAAGCATGAGGTCACCGTTGGGCAATTCGAGACTTTTGTCACCGCTACCGGGTACCGGCCTGAAGCCCAGCGATCCGGCGGCTGCAATTTCTGGCTGTTCGGCTGGCGCAAGCGGCAGGACAAAAGCTGGGGTGATCCCGGCTACCAGCAAAGCCGCAATATGCCGGTCGTGTGCGTCACCCGGGGAGACGCCGAGGCTTACGCGGGCTGGTTGACCAGCCAGACCGGGCGCGTGTACAAGCTGCCTTCGGAGGCCCAGTGGGAATTTGCCGCCCGAAACCTGGACAGCAACCCGGCTTACTGGGAATCACCAGCCGACGCCTGCCGCCACGCCAACGTGTCCGATCGCGAGCGTGCCGCTGCCCACAGCCTGGAACAGGATGCTGACAATATCTTTGACTGCACGGATGGGGAGGTGACCACGGCTAACGTGGGCTCGTTCCTGGCCAACGAGTGGGGTCTGCACGACATGCTGGGCAACGCCGCGGAATGGGTGGCAGACTGCTGGGAGATGAACTATGCCTCGACTCCGGTGGACGGCTCACCCATGCAGCATCCGGTGTGCGACATGGGCGTGGTCCGGGGCGGCTCATGGTACGAACAACCCAGCCACGTGCGTGTCTCGGCCCGACTGCGGCTGTCCGCCGACCAGGCCTACAGCCACATTGGCTTTCGGCTGGTACGCCGGGTCCGGTAGGAAAACACCCCCCACACAGTGCTATTGCTTACCGCCCTCGTATGAATCCAGTGCCTGCTGGAAGTGGCGGGCGATGTCCGGTGTAAAACAGACCAGCCTGATCACTTCGATACCGGCCCGGTCGTGGGCGGCGATGGTCTCAACCGCCACCGTTGCCGCCTGCGCCACGGGATAGCCGTAGATTCCGCAACTGATGGCTGGAAAGGCCACCGAACGGGCCTGCAGCGAGGACGCGGCATCCAGCGCTGAACGGTAACATCGGGCCAGCAGTTGTGATTCACCATTCGAACCACCCTGCCAGACGGGACCAGCCGTATGGACCAGGTGTTTGCAATGCAGGCGGTAAGCGCCGGTTACCCGTGATTCGCCGGTGGGGCAGCCACCAATGCTGCGGCATTCTTCCAACAGTTGCGGGCCGGCCGCGCGGTGGATGGCGCCATCCACGCCACCGCCACCCAGCAGCGAGACATTGGCCGCGTTGACGATGACATCCACCCTTTCCGCAGTGATATCGCCGACTACGACCTGCAGTCCCGGAATGACGCCTCTACGCCGAAGCTGGTGAGACATTCGGGCTAGAGCAGCGCGCGACTGTAGCGGGAGCGAAGGATCTCTACCCGGTCTACGAAGTTGCGGGTTTCCTGGTAGGGGGGGATGCCGCCGTATTGCCTGACCGCGTTTTCGCCGGCGTTGTACGCGGCACTGGCCAGCCGGATGTCCTGGTCAAACAGGTCCAGCAGGATGCGCAGATAGCGGACGCCGGCATCAATGTTCTGGCTCGGCGTGTATGGCGAGGTGACGCCGAAACGCCGCTGGGTATCCGGCATCAGCTGCATCAGCCCCTGGGCGCCGGCATCGGACAAGGCGTGGCGTTTAAATGAAGACTCGGCGTGAATGATGGCCCGCACCAGTGACTCGTCGACGCCGTAGCGGTCGCAGGCCCGGAGGATTTCCTGGCCATAGGCGTCGGTGACCAGCGCCACGTTTTTCCAGTCCACGGCCCGGTTCCAGTTGCAGCCGCGGCATTTCACCCGGATGGTTTTGAAGCGCTGGCCGTTGCGGGGTTTCTGATCCGTATAATGGATGACGCCGTTTTCGTCCACGAAGCGGTAGACCTGGGCCTCACCCCCCAGCGGCAGCAGCAGCAACAACGGAATCAGAAAGCGCAAGTCGTAATCTCCTGACAATGGCTGAATTATATCGCCCAAACTCTGAAAATCTATAGAATTAACAGCCGTAAATGACCGATTTAAAAGAAGAAAAACCAGCAGCGATGTTGACGCACGAAGGCGGCTGCCACTGCGGCGCCGTGCGGTTTCGCATTACCACGCCAGCCCGGGTCGCCGTTCAGCGCTGTAACTGCAGTATCTGCCTGCGCTGCGGATTCAGTCACCTGATTGTCCCCGGAAGCCGGTTCGAGCTGCTGCAGGGCAAACAGACGTTGACCGATTACCAGTTCAATACCAGCACTGCCCACCACCTGTTCTGCAACCGCTGCGGGATCAAATCCTTTTACGTGCCCCGCTCAAATCCCGATGGTTACAGCGTGAATTTTCACTGCATCGACAACCCGGCATTCGATCAGGTGGACTGGGAAGATTTCGACGGACAGAACTGGGAGGACAATGCCGGGCGGCTTCAGCATCTAAGCGAGCCCTGACTCTCCTGCAGTCCCCGAAGGGAGGCACGTCCCTGTGCCTGTGCGCTTGCTCTGGCTTTAGCAGAGTGAGTGTTGATCAGTCGTAGTAATAATCACCGTGACGAAAGTACCCGCCATGTTCCGGGCAATGAAAATAGCGGTCGAAGTCACGGTACAGGCGCAGCAGCGGCCGGTACTTGTGGTGATGGCCGTGGTGTACGTGGCGATGGCGATAGTGGCGCCGCGGATAATAATGCCGCTTGTCGCGGTAATACCGCGGATGTCCGTAGTAGGAAAACGGCGTGTAGTAGCGTCCGTGGTGGCGCCGGCCATGATCGTAGTAGTAGCCGTGTTTCTGGTGGTGGTGCCCCTTGCGCTCGTGGGCGGATGCCGGCGTCGCCAGCAGACTCGCTGCCAGCAGCAGTACAGTCAACGCTGTCGCAATCTTCAGTTTCTGGTTCATCGTCTCCTCCTTGAGTCCCGGTCAGCATCGGGATTCATGGGACAAACACTAATGGCCGACGACTGAACTGGGGCTGAATGGCCCGCCAGGGGTGGATCGGCGGTTTGGAGGATCAGCCGTCGGGCTGGCGGGAAAGGACCCAGCACTGGTGGGGGCGGCGGCGCTGAAAATCCGGCGGGACTGTTTTAGCGGTGACGTCCTGGACCTGCCAGCCCTCCAGTGCCTCCACATCCAGCTTGAATTTCCTGGCGTTGGTGGAAAACACCAGGGTGCCATGACGCGACAGGCGCTGCCGACAGAGCTGAATCAGAGCCACATGGTCACGCTGGATGTCCAGAGATCCATCCATGCTCTTGGAATTGGAAAAGGTGGGTGGGTCCAGCACGATCAGGTCGAACTGGCTCTTGCCGTTGCGCAGGAAAGCGAAACAGTCCGAGCGCACCAGCTTGTGCTGCTGCAGGTCCATTCCATTGGCCAGGAAGTTTCGCCGGGCCCAGGCCAGGTAGGTTTTCGACAGGTCCACCGACACCGAACTGCGAGCGCCGCCGGCCGCGGCGTAAACCGCAAAGCTGGCGGTGTAGCAAAACAGGTTAAGTACCCGCTTGCCCTCAGCCATCCGTCGTACCATGGCCCGGGTTTCCCGGTGATCCAGAAACAGGCCGGTGTCCAGGTAGTCGTGGGGATTCACCTCGAACCTGAGGCCGTCTTCGACCACCACCCTGGTTTCGCCTTTGCGGCTGCGCCCGGTGTACTGATCGCTGCCCTTCTGGCGTTTGCGCTGCCGCACCGTCACCTGCTGGGGCTCCAGCGACAGCACCTGCTGGACGGCCTGGATCAGGTCACGCAGGCGTTTCTGCGCCAGGCCCGGCGCCACACTGGCAGGAGGCGCGTACTCCTGGATATTGGCCCAGTCGCCGTAAACATCCACGGCGCAGGCATACTCAGGAATGTCTGCGTCGTACAGCCTGTAGGCTTCAATATCTTTATTTTTTAGATATTTAGATAATTTTCTTAGATTCTTTCGAAGTCGATTGGCAACCATTTCCACCGCCGGACCGACGGTGTCGCTTTGGCCGGTGATGGGAAACAGCAGGAAGGTGCAGGCAATCGCGCCATTGTAGACCTGGTACTTTCGCTCCGGTCTGAACGGCATGGCCCGACAGGGTTCCGTCTCTTCAACCAGCACCCCCAGGCGCCAATCCGCAAATTCCCGCGACAGCCGTTGTCCAAATACCCGAAACAGATCGAACAGGGATTCGGTCTCGCTCAGGCGACGACCGTAGGGCGGATTGGTGAGAACGAACCCTGGCCCCTCCACCGGGCGCTGCAAATGCTGAATCCTGCCCTGCCGCCAGAGGATCCGCCCCGGAAGTCCGGCCCGCTCGGCATTGTCTGACGCTGCCTCGACAGCCGCCCGGTCCTGGTCAAACCCCGCCATGAAGGGCAGCTCTGCTGCAAATGCCGCACTCGCGTCCGCCTTGAGTTGCCGGGCAACGGTTTCCAGGATGGAGCCCCGGTGACCGTGCCACCCGGTTTTCAGGTCATCAACCCAGGCCAGCCCGGCTGGAACCCCCAGCCTCATCAGCGCGCCCTCGATCAGCAGGGTGCCGGACCCGCACATGGGATCAATCAGGGGCCGTGCCTCGTGGTCCAGCCAGCCGGAACGCAGGACCAGCGCGGCAGCCAGGTTTTCCTTCAGCGGCGCCTCGGCCCTGCCCCTGCGGTATCCCCGCTGGTGCAGCGCCCGACCCATGAGATCCACCCCAACCCGAGCCGATTTACGATCGACAAACACGTAAAGAGGCACGTCCGGGTCACGTCGATCCACCGAGGGCCGCGCGCCGGTGCGGCGACGGATGCGATCCACCACGGCATCCTTGACCCGAAGTGCCGCGAAACGGGAATCCTTGAATGCACGGTGGCCCCGCACCGCACTGTGTACCGACAGGGACTTGCCCGAATCCAGGTGTTCCTGCCAGGGAAAATCCAGGCACATCTCGTAAAGCTCATCACCGCTGGCGACGGGACCCTGGATCAGTTCAAGATAAAGCCGGCTGGCCAGCCGGCTGTAGAGTCCAACCCGGTACGCCGTTTCCAGGCCCGCGGCAAAAAATACGCCGCCGAGACCCTCGTGCACCGAGTCACCGCCCAACCCGCGGATCTCGTCCACCAGCAGGTATTCAACCCCGCGGGGACAGGCGGCAAACAATGAGTGAGACATGGCATTCCGGGGCGCAGGCGACGGCACGCGGGATTGGACTCCCTGGCCGAAGGCAAGTCAAGTCCGCGGCGCCGGGTCGGGCCATGAAGCCTTCGTCTCGGTGATATCATCGCAAAAACGACGGTGAGTCCAACCATGAAATACCTCGCAGCTGCCCTGCTGATGTTTGCCGGGACCGCCCAGGCCGAACTAACGGCTCAGTCCGATGTCGGATTTGAGACCGTGAACCGGGTCACCGCCTCGGTATCCCCGCAGCGGGCCTGGACCGCACTGGTGGATGAAGTGGGCCAGTGGTGGCACCCCGACCACACTTTTTTCGGCGATGCCGCTGCCCTGTCCATTGAGCCCAGACCGCTGGGCTGCTTCTGCGAGGCCCACCGCTCCGGCGGCGTCCGGCACCTGCAGGTCGTATACGCCGAACCGGGGCGGATGCTGCGGTTGACCGGCGGCCTGGGACCGCTGCAGGAACATGCACTCCAAGGCAGCATGACCTTTCTGTTGGAGACTGGAGACCCGGACGGTGACCAGCAAACCACCATTACCCTCACCTATCGCGTGGGCGGATACCTGCCGTCTGGCCTGGGCGCCTGGGCGCCCGCAGTGGATGGCGTGCTGGCCCTGCAGCTGGGCCGACTGCAGCGCCACCTGGACGGCCAACCCCTGGACCGGGAAGCCTCACCTTGATGGAGTTCCTGGCCAATGCCTTCGGGCAGCTGAGCGTTTTCGACAGGTTTGTGGTTTTCGCCAACCTGTTTCTGCTGATTTTTTCGGGACCCATGGCCAACTGGCTGGCCAAGGCCGCCCCCACCTCCCGCGGCAACCGCCTGATCGCCCTGCGCATCATGTCGGCGGCACTGCTGGTGGTATATGCCCTGTCCATCTTCACCGAGGTGGAGTCTCGCCTGCTCTGTCCGGATGCAAACCGGGACTGCGACGTGCTGCGCCAGCTGTCCCTCACCGGACTGGTGATCCTGGCTGGATATGCCCTGTACATCGGTGGCCACGCGTGGCTTCTGCGGCGCTATGGCCGCACCCGCGAAATCGAGGGCCAGGCCGTGTTTTCCGTGACCTATCAGGCGGAGATGCTCTCCCTGCTGTTCCTGGTGGGCATCATCATCGTTGGCCTGCTCATGGTGTTGTCCATCTGGGGCATGCAGAACTGGCTGGAGAAAACCAGCGTGCTGGGCGCCCTGGCCCTGCTGCTGTTCTTCACCAAGGACGTGTGGCTTCCGGACAACATCGGCGGCCTGATCCTGCTCTACAACGGGGACGTGGAGCCCGGCGCCGTGATCCGGGCCCCTGAGCTGGACCTGCTAGGGGTGGTCCTGAAAACCAGCCTGATGCAGACCACCCTGCGCGACCTGACTCACCGGCACGTCATTATCATCCCCAACACCCGGCTGCGAGGGGCCAAGCTGGAAGTCCTCAGCCGGGCTGGCGGTGGCGGCCTGCGTGACTATATCGACTTCAACATTGGCTACGACGCCCCGGCTGAACAGGTACAGGCCATGCTGCAGCGGGCCTGGGAACTGGCCTGCGACAAGGAAAACGCCGTCAACAAGGAACAGCAGCCGGCGACGCATATCTGGCAGAACGGTGATCACGCCATCACCTGGCGCCTGTTTTTCACCATCGGCAACGTTTATCGACTGAACCAGGCCCGCATGGCCATCAACCACGGCGCCCACCTGGCCTCGGTGGAGGCCGGCATCGGTCTCAATACGCCGCTGACCCACCGCAGCCTGGACCATGAACCCAATGACTGAACGCCGACTGATTCTGCAGTGGACCCTGCTGCTGGCCCTGAGCTGGGGCGGCGCCGCCCCGGCCAGCGAGGAAGCTGGCCACCCCTTCATCACCGGCGGCTACCAGGAGGTGGTGCTGAGCGTGTCCGACCTGAACGGTTACGTTCGGTTCTTCCGTGAGGTGGCAGGGTACCGGGTGGTCCATGATGGCCCCTCCGAACCGGGCTGGAGCCGCCTCTGGCAGCTGCCTCTGGACAGCCGCTGGGACGAAGTGCTGCTGGGCAACCCCGGCACTTCCAGGGGTTACGTGCGGCTGATCCGATTCCAGGGGCTGCCGCAGCTGCAGATCCGGTCCAATGCCCAGAGCTGGGATACCGGCGGATGGTTCGACGCCAATATTCGCATCCTGGACATGGAGAGCAAGTTCCGCCAGTTGCAGGCACGAAACTGGCAGTCGGTATCCGACCCGGTCCAGTTCAGCTTCGGCCCGTTCGTCGTCAAGGAATGGCTGGCCCGCGGACCTGACGGTGTCGTGCTGGCTATGATCGAGCGGGTGCAGCCGCCGCTGGAGGGCTGGCCCCAGCTGCGGGAATTCAGTCGGTTTTTCAACGCCACCCAGATCGTCTCGGACATCGGGGACGCGCGGCGTTTTTACGTGGACCAGCTGGGATTCCAGGTGTACCTGGAAAGCCACCGGGCCAGCGCCGAACCCGGCCCCAACGTGCTGGGATTGCCCCACAACCTCAGCAGCGAAATCAGGCGACACGTCTACATCGTCCATCCCGAGGGCAGCAATGAGGGATCCGTGGAGCTGCTGTCCTACGACGGCGCCACCGGCGCCGATTTTTCTGCTCGTGCCGTTCCGCCGAACCTGGGAATCCTGATGCTGCGCTTCCCGGTGCGTGATATGCCCGGCTTCATCGATTTCCTGGGCAGCCGGGGCGTGGTTGTGGAGTCCGGTCCGGTCTCCCTGGCGTTGCCGCCCTACGGCCGGGCCCAGGTTCTGTCGCTGCCGGGTCCCGACGGCGCGCTGCTGGAGTTTTACCAGCTGGAACAGCACTAGCCGTACCTGAACCCGGCGGTTGCGGCGTTCAGCGTTGTTTCAACCAGGGTTGATACGGACAGCCTTTCGGCACATGCAGGGTCCCGGTCGGCACCCGACAATGTCAGAAAAAGAACCGTTCCCAGCCCGATGAAGGTTTTTGATATCTACCGGCATCCCCGCTACGGCCACGCGGCGGTGGCGCGCGGCTTTTCGTGGCCGGCGTTCCTGGCGCCTTCGGTGTGGTCTGCCACCTGCGGACTCGGCTCAGTGACGCTTTACCTGGTGGCCTGGAGCACCCTGATGTTTGAGCTGATGCAGCTGACCGGAGGCCTGGTCGACCACCCGGCTCTGCGCAGCCTGCTGCTGCTTATGCTGGTGGCCGGATTTGGCATCCAGCCCGGACGCCGTGCCAGCCACTGGCACGCCGGGCGGCTTAAAAGCCAGGAGTTTCGCTGGAATTGCACCGTGGCCGCCTCCAGCGCGCGCCGCGCCCTCAAGATGGCCCGATCGGGCAAGGCCGACGGTGTGGTTCCGCTGGACGACGCCGGCTGAATCTTTCGGGCGCTGACGGTCCGGATCAGCCCGGGGTTGCCAGCCTGCGGCTGTGGCCGATAGCCTCACTCAGCAACTCCAGTCCGCTGCGGTCACAGGGCGGCAGCGCGGCCTGGCTGGTCGCCACCGGCCTGACTCTGCGGGTCCAGCGCAACACCATGCTCCCCCAGGTCAGCCCGGCGCCGAACGCCGCTGTCAGGATATTGGATCCCGGTCGGACCCGTCCCTCTTCAACGGCTTCGCACAGGGCTATGGGAATGGTGGCAGCGGATGTGTTGCCGTACTTCTGAATGTTGATCATGACCTTGGACATGGGCAGTTTGAGGCGGTTGACCAGCGCCTCGATAATGCGAATGTTGGCCTGGTGCGGCACCACCAGGTCGATTTCGTCAGCCGCAATCCCGGCCTTTTCCAGCGCCCTCACCGCGGCGTTTCCCATGCCCACCACGGCACGTTTGAAAATCTCCCGGCCGTCGAACTGGAAGGTGAACTTGCCCTTGGGCCCGCTGTAGCGATCGTCCGAGGTGCCGTAGTCGGGAATCTTGAGGGCGTCCTGACCTTCATAGTCGCAGCCCAGGGCGCCGCTGAAGATACCGGCTTCCGCGTCCTCGCCGGGCTGAATCACCACCGCACCGGCACCATCGCCAAACAGCACCGCCGTGTCACGATGGGTCCAGTCCAGGTACCAGGTCATCTTTTCGGCACCGACCAGCAGGACGGTCTGATGATCGCCCGCCACCACCGCCGAGCGTGCGGCAGAAAGACCGTACACAAACCCGGTGCAGGCAGCGTTCATATCCAATACGGCGGCTTGGTGGGCGCCCAGCAGCTTCTGCAGACGTGCAGCTGCCGAAGGCACCATGGTGTCCGGACAGGCCGTGGCCAGGATCACCAGGTCAACATCAGCGGCGTCCACGCCCGCACATGCCAGGGCATGGCGCGCCGCTACCTCGGCCATGTCAGACACCGCCACGTTGCTGATACGGCGCTCCTGGATCCCGGTACGGGCCTGAATCCATTCGTCGGACGTATCAAGGAACGTAGCCAGATCGTGGTTGGTCAGGACGGACGGCGGCGTGCACTTTCCCCACCCGGTAATCACCGCATTGGTCATGCCATGTTTGCCTTATGGTTGTTTGGCATGACATTACACGCTGGGACAAATGTTGCAACAGGCTTGCAGTTCAGTCAGGCAAGGCGCTAGGGTTCCAGCTCCACGCTGAAGGACCGCGATATGCTCCGACTGATCGTTCTGCTACTGCCTGTCCTGGCCTGGGCCCTGCCGGCCCCTGCTGCCAACATCTCCGATGCGGTTCGTGCGGTCGAACCCAAGGTGGTGTCCTGGCGCCGCGACATCCATGCCAACCCGGAGCTCGGCAACCGGGAATTCCGCACCGCCGCCCTGGTGGAAGACCATCTCAGGGGGTTGGGAATGGAGGTAGAAGCGGGAATTGCCTACACCGGCGTCGCAGGGCTGCTGCGGGGTGGCTCACCGGGACCCACGGTGGCGCTGCGGGCGGATATGGATGCGCTGCCGGTCACCGAGCAGGTGGACCTGCCGTTTGCCTCCAAGGTCACTACCCAATACCGGGGGCAGGAAGTGGGCGTCATGCATGCCTGCGGACACGACATGCACGTCGCCATTCTCATGGGGGCGGCCGAGGTTCTGGCAGCCCAGCAGGACAAGCTCGCGGGCAACGTGCTTTTTATCTTTCAGCCTGCCGAGGAAGGTCCTCCGGAGGGCGAAAAAGGCGGCGCCCAGTTGATGCTGGAGCAAGGGCTGTTCCGCAAGTATCAGCCGGAGACGGTTTTCGGACTGCACGTAGGGGCCGGCCTCAACGTCGGCATGGCGGGTTATCGGTCCGGGGCCATGATGGCGGCGGCTGACAGCTTCAAAATTGTCGTTCGCGGCAAACAGGCCCACGCCTCCCGGCCCTGGCAGGGCGTTGATTCCAACGTCACCGCGGCCCAGATCCTCCTGGGCCTGCAAACCATCGCCTCCCGCAAGGTTGACGTGACCCGGGCGCCAGCGATTATTTCTGTGGGATCCATGCAGGGCGGTATCCGCAACAACATCATTCCGGACAGCGCGGAACTGTGGGGCACCATTCGAACCTTCGATCCGGAAATGCGCCTGACCATCCATGACGAAATTCGCCGAATGGCCGAAAACACGGCACTGGCAGCCGGCGCCGAGGCAGAGTTCAGCCTGGGCGGTACCCAGTACCCGGTGACTGTCAACGACCCCGGACTGACCGAGCATTCCGTGCCGCTGCTGAGGGAAGTGCTGGGCAAGGAAAATGTCATCCAGACGCCGCTGATTACCGGGGCGGAAGATTTTGCCTACTACGCACGGGAGGTGCCGGGCTTTTTCGTGTTCCTGGGAGCCACGCCCCGGGGCCAGGATCCGGAAGCGGCGCCAACCAACCACTCGCCGCTGTTCTTCGCTGACGAAGGCGTACTGCCCATTGGCGTGGAGCTGATGGTCAGGTTTGCCCGCAGCCGGCTGTAGCCGACAAACAGTTTTCCATGGTCAGCGGCAAAGACCGACTGTTTGAATCGGGCCAGGGCCACCCCTCACCGTTTGAATTCAACCAGGCGGTGGTTGATGTGTTTCCCGACATGATTGAACGCTCGGTACCGGGCTATCGCGAGACCCTCCAGGGCATCAGCCAGATGGCTGCCCACTTCGCCCGGGACGGAAGCTGCTGTTTCGACCTGGGTTGTTCCCTGGGGGCGGCGTCCCTGGCCATTCTCAACGGCACCCGGGACCGGGACGTGGCGCTGGTGGCGGTCGACAGCTCCGCCGCCATGGTCAAAAGCTGCGAGCAGGTGCTGCACGGGGAATACCCGGACAGCGCGGTACGGGTGCTGCTGCAGGACATCCGGAAGGTCGATATCAGCAACGCCTGCCTGGTGGTGATGAACTACACCCTGCAGTTTGTCCCTCCGGCCCAACGGGATGAGCTGATTCAACGGATCTATCAGGGCCTGGTGGATGGCGGCGCCCTGATCCTGTCAGAAAAGATCCGGTTCACGGATCCAGCGCTTGATCAATGGATGATCGAGCGGCACCACCAGTTCAAACGGGCCAACGGCTACAGCGACCTGGAGATTTCCCGCAAGCGGGATGCCCTGGAAGACGTGCTGGTACCGGAAACCCTGGAAGACCATACCCGGCGCATGGGCGATGCCGGTTTCTCAATGGTCAGCACCTGGTTCCAGAGTCTCAACTTCTGTTCAATGATCGCCATTCGATAGACCACGCTGATGGATCTGATGTCACTGGCCCGGTCCGTGGAACCTGGACCCATCGCGGACTGGATCATCGGGGCGGCGCCACTGGTGAAGCAGCGCCTGTCATCCGCGGGTCACGGGGATTATTCGCGCTGGCGTATGGCCCTGGACAGCCTGCCACCGGTCCGGGTCAGGCATATCGACCTGGACAACAGCGCTATCACCGTAGAAGGCGAAATGGACATGAGTCCCTCGGCTCTGGAGGAGCAGCTGCAGCAGCTGCATCCGTGGCGCAAGGGCCCTTATCACCTGCTGGGCGTCGACATCGATACCGAATGGCGATCGGACCTGAAATGGGATCGGCTGAGCGCCGCCCTGGATCCGCTGGATGAACGCCGGGTGCTCGATATCGGCTGCGGCAACGGCTATCACTGCTGGAGAGCCCTGGGCGCCGGGGCCGGGCTGGTCATCGGAATAGACCCAACGCTGCTGTTTGTGATGCAGTTCCAGGCCGTTCAGCACTTTATCGATGATCCACGGGCCTGGGTACTGCCCCTGGCCACCGATGACCTGCCTGGCAATCTGACCGGTTTTGACACGGTTTTCTCCATGGGTGTCCTGTACCATCGCCGATCTCCCATGGATCACCTGTTGCGTTGCCGCAGCCTCCTGCGTTCGGGCGGGCAACTGGTGCTGGAAACCCTGGTTATCGAGGGCGGCGAAAGAGAGGTACTGATTCCTCGCGATCGCTATGCCCGCATGCGTAACGTCTGGTTCATCCCGTCGGTGGATGCGCTGGCCGCATGGGCCCGTCGCTGTGGATTCAGGCAGGTTAAAGTCGTGGACACCACCGCCACCACCCCGCAGGAACAACGCTCGACAGACTGGATGCGATTCCACTCCCTGCCCCAGTTCCTGAATCCGGAAAATCCCGCGGTCACTGTAGAGGGCTACCCCGCACCGAAGCGCTGCGTCCTGACGGCTCGCGCTTGAAATCGTTCACTGCCCTTTCACGGCTTTGGCGGCATGTTATAAGAAGAGGGGGTACTCCAGTGGGTAAGCCATGGATTACCAGTTCCACTATGACCATGACCGCAACACCGTGGTTGCGACCATTTTCGGCGAATGGAACGCCGAGGGGTCAAATCGGGCCTGGCAACGATCCCTGGAACTGGTTCGCAAACACGGCGCCACCCGCCTGCTGACCGATCACCGCCAATTCTCATTTCGACCTCCGACCCTGGATATCTATGAACGCGCCGAGCGCATCGTGGGTCTGGAGGAATACAAAGCCATCAAGCGCCTGGCCATTCTGGTTGCGGAAAATGCTCACTTGCCGTCATACGACTTTTTTGTCACGGTGATGCGCAACCGCGGCATCAAGGTGGCAACCTTTGTCGAAGACGAAGCTGCGGCCTGGAACTGGCTGACCCAATCGTGATCGACTACGACCTGACACTGGATGAAACCACCGGCATCTTGAAAGTCACGCTCAGTGGCATCCTGGATCGGCCCGAGGATGACCTGTTGGAACAAACCGGTGCCCTGCTGATGCAGCACCCAAGCAACCCGGTTCTGCTGGACCACCGCAACCTCCGCCTCGAAATCGACCTCACCGAACTGTACGAGATGGGTGAGGCCCTGGAGGAACACCCGAGCACCCCCCACGTGGCCCGCATGGCGGTACTGGTCAATCCGGACCAGGACACCCGACCCTACGAATTCTTCGTGAACGTGATGAACAACCGGGGCGTGCCCATGCGGGCGTTCCAATGGGACCAGGAAGAGCAGGCCTTGGAGTGGCTTACCTCCGAGTCCTGACCGCAGTCCTGGTCTGCAGCTGCATGCCTCTCCGCGCCGAGGTCATCACCGTCGCGGTGGCGGCGAATTTCCAGCAGCCCGCCCGGGAAATCGTCGAGGTTTTTGCCGCCCATACCGGACACCGGGTGGTTCTGTCCAGCGCCTCTACCGGCAAGCACTATGCCCAGATCATCAACGGCGCCCCGTTTGACCTGTTCCTGGCGGCCGATCGCCGCCGGCCTGAAATGCTGGAGCAGCAGGGATTCGACCATGCCCCGCGACTGACCTATGCCGTCGGCCGACTGGTACTGTGGTCACCGGATGCCGATCAGACTGCGGAAGGTCGGCTGAGATCCGGTCAATTCGACTACCTGGCCATTGCCAATCCACGCACCGCACCCTATGGCACCGCCGCCCGGGAGGCACTGGACAATCTGGGCCTGTGGCAGTCCGTTCGGGACCGGCTGGTGACCGGTGAAAGTGTGACCCAGGCCCTGCAGTTCGCGCTGTCCGGCAATGCCCAGCTGGCCCTGGTGGCACGATCCCAGGTCGGATTGCTGGACCCGGCAGGCTCCCGGTGGCTGGTATCCGAATCGCTGCATCAGCCTATTGAGCAACAAGCCATTGCCCTGAACGGATCGCCGACGACGCTGGCTTTACTGCGGTTTCTTCGCAGCGAGGAATCACGCACAATCATCAGCCGACACGGATACGACCCAGGGCCGGCTGACACTGTTTTGGTGGACCCTGTGGCCCCAGATGAAAACAGGCCCTAGCCTGCATTATTCATGAACGCCGAGATGCGCCACCAGGGGGGGCACGATCCGGCACCGACACACCGTTTCTCTCGCATACCATCCAGCTCAAGTCTAACGCTATGATCTTGAATACCAAACAGAGCCTTCAGTCGCGAGTTCATGAATAATGCAGGCTAGTACACAGTGCTGAACGATGCCGACCTGACGGCGCTCTGGATAACCCTCAAGCTGGCCGGAGTGACGTTGATCATCCTGCTGCTGCTGGGCACCCCGCTGGCCTGGTGGCTGTCCAGAACCCGTTCCCGGTTCAAGTTCATGGTTGAGGCCCTGGTGGCCCTGCCCCTGGTGCTGCCGCCCACCGTGCTGGGGTTTTACCTGCTGATCCTCCTGGGTTCACAGGGCCCGCTGAGCGGTCTGCTGGAGGCCCTGGGGATCGGTACCCTGGCGTTTACCTTTACCGGGTTGGTCATTGGGTCCCTGGTGTACTCCCTGCCCTTCGTGGTCCAGCCACTGCAGGCCGCGTTCGTCAGCATGGGGCAACGACCGCTTGAGGTGGCGGCAACCCTGGGTGCCTCCCCGATGGATCGTTTTTTTACCGTGGCGGTGCCGCTGGCGGCACCTGGTTTCCTGACCGCGTCGGTGCTTGGATTTGCCCATACCCTGGGCGAGTTTGGTGTGGTGCTTATGATCGGCGGCAATATTCCGGGCAAGACCCAGGTGCTGTCCATTGCCATTTATGACCACGTCGAGGCCATGGACTACGCCAATGCACACTGGCTGGCGGGTCTGCTGCTGGTAGCGTCCCTGCTGATGCTGATGGCTGTTTACCGGCTGGGGCGGCGTTACGCCACGGTGGGGCCCCGGTGACCATCCAGGCCACATTCAGCCGGCGCCTGGGAGATTTTCAACTGGCGGTGGCGACCGATATTCCCGCCCAGGGTGTCACTGCGCTGTTCGGACCGTCGGGCAGCGGCAAGACCACCCTGCTGCGGGCCCTGGCAGGACTGGACCGCATTGCCGGCGGCCAGCTGCGATATGGCAGCCAGGTCTGGCAGGATGCCGACACCTTCCTGCCAACCCATCGCCGCCCGGTGTCTTATGTTTTCCAGGAGCCCAGCCTGTTTCCGCACATGGACGTCCGCGGCAATCTGCGCTACGGCATGAAACGCCGCATTCGCAGCGACGGGCCCGGCTTCGACGACGTCGTGCACTGGCTCGGACTGGAGAACCTGCTGGATCAAGCTGGACCATCGCTGTCCGGAGGCCAGCAGCAGCGGGTCGCCATTGGCCGGGCGCTGCTGAGCGGTCCGGAATGGCTGTTGATGGACGAGCCGCTGGCTTCGCTGGACCATGCTGCCAGGGCCAGGATCCTGCCTTACCTGGAGCGATTGGTGCGGCAACTGGAACTGCCCGTCCTCTACGTGAGCCACGCGTCCAGCGAGGTGGCCCGACTGGCCGACTGGATGATCCTCATGGACCGGGGTTCGACGGTCGCAGCTGGTCCCCTCGATGCCGTGCTGACCCGCCTGGACCTGGGGCCCGCCCGCTCCGAGCAGGCAGAGGCGGTCATCCAGGCCCAGGTCGCGGGCCAGGATCCAGCCTATGCCCTCACCCGCCTGACCTTCCCCGGAGGGGACCTGTGGGTGCCCCATGTGGACGCCAATCCCGGCGCATCGGTGCGGATCCAGATCCTCGCAAGAGATGTCAGCCTCACCCTGGAACAACCCCGCCAAACCAGCGTGCTCAACGTCATACCCTGCCGCGTTGTGGATATTCTGGAACAGGACCACCAGGCCATCCTGCAGCTGGATGCCGGCGGCAGCCCGCTGCTGGCATCCATAACGCGAAGGTCCCGGGAACAGCTGGGCGTGCAAACGGGCACCCAGGCCTTTGCCCAGATCAAATCGGTAGCTGTGCTTGTGTGAAGGCTCCGCTGGCGCCCTCCAGCTCCAGCAGCTGTCGTTTCAGTTCCGAACCCAGGGCATAGCCGCCAATGCTGCCGTCAGCGGCGATCACCCGGTGACAGGGAATGATGATGGGAATCGGGTTGCGGCCGTTGGCGCCCCCAACCGCCCTGACCGCCCCGGCATCCCCAATGTGCCGGGCCAGTTCCGCGTAGCTCCAGGTCTCGCCGTAGGGAATGTCCACCAGCGCGGACCAGACGCGCAGCTGGAATTCGGTGCCCTGGGGCGCCAGCGCCAGCTCAAACCGGCGGCGCCGGCCGGCAAAGTACTCTTCAAGCTGTCGAACCGCCGGCGCCAGGGCTTCGACATCCCGGGCCCAGCCCTCGTCGGGCCCTGCGTCGTCCAGCAGGCGCACATGCCGCAATCCGGACTCATCGGCAGCCACCAGCACCGGACCGAACTGGCTGTCGAAACGATCAAACTTCATCAGCCACCCGCTGCAGGAAATGGTGAAAGGTGCGCCGCAGCTCATCCAGTCGAGCGGACAGGAGATGGTCGTCGTCCACCAGCTCCAGCCGGGCATGATGCTCGCCGGCCCAGCGCACCACCTGCTGCCAGCCCACCACCTCGTCGCGCCAGCCGTGCACCACCTGGATTACCGGCACGTCGCAGGCATAGTCGAGATGTTCATAACCCGGCCAGTAGACCGCGGGAGCCAGCAGAAAAAGGCCCTGAACTGGAATCGTCTGCGCGGCAAACACCGACACCAGTCCGCCCAGGCTGGATCCATACAGCACCAGGGGCTCCCGCTGCCCGGCGGGTAGCGAGTTCCTCAGAATTTCGACCCTTACGGCCGGGTCGTCGGATTCCCGGTAGTCCGGGGCCAGGGTGTCCCAGCCCAGCTCCCGGGCCACGGGCAGCAGTGCGGTAATCTTGCGTGCCGCGGGTGAGCTGTCTCTGCCATGGGAGAAGACGACCAGCCCCATTCAGCTCTCGTGCTCGCCCTGTTCAAACACCTGCCCGATATGCTGCTGCCCTCTGGCTTCGGCCAGCGCCACCTGCCGCGCACGTTCCTTCAGGCTGGCTCGGCGGGACTCGGTGACCCCGGCGTAACAATGAGGACAGGACACGTGTTTTTCGTAACGGGGACTGTTCAGATCCTCCTCTGACAGCGGCATCCGGCAGTTGAAGCAGATCTCGTGGTGGCCGGGATTGAGCTCGTGATCCACGGTCACCCGGTTATCGAAAACGAAACACTCGCCGTTCCAGCGGCTTTTGTCCCTGGGCGTGTCCTCCAGGTACTGCAGGATGCCCCCGTTCAAGTGGTAGACCTCCTTGAATCCACGATTCTTCAGCAGCGCCGTGGCTTTTTCGCAGCGAATGCCGCCGGTACAGAACATGGCCACCCGAGGGTTCCGATCGGGGTCGAGATTCTGCGCCACCCACTCCGGAAAATCCCGGAAGGAATCAGTTTCGGGATCGATGGCGCCTTCGAAGGTACCCAGCTGCACTTCGTAGCGATTACGCGTATCCACCAGAGTCACATCAGGCTGCTGGATCAGGTCATTCCATTCCTCCGCATCCAGGTAAGTGCCCACCTCGCGATTGGGGTCAATTCCCGGAACGCCCATGGTGACGATTTCCTTCTTCAGGCGGACCTTCATCCGGTGGAAAGCCTGCCGGTCCGAGTGGGATATCTTCGCCGCCAGGTCCTTGAATTCATCTCTAGAGCGGAGTTCGCGCAGTAACGCCTGCACCGCCCGTGGGGAGCCAGCCACCGTGGCGTTGATGCCTTCGGGAGCCAGCAGAATGGTGCCCCGCAGATCGAGGTCCTGGCAGAACGCCAGTAACTCCTGCTGCAGGGGCTCCAGTGGATCCAGCGGCACAAACCGATAGAACGCGGCAACGGCCACGGATGTGCAGTTGTGGTCGGGACTCATGAACATCATTTTACCAGTGAACTGGCCCTCAACGACGCCGCGCCGGGTGTATTTTTGCTGTGGTCGGCGGCTATGATGAGCGCCATGACCATCCCTGTTGACAAGCTGCTGAACCTGGATCGAATGCGGGTCGAACTGCTGCCCTATGACGACCGGCTGGAACGCCGCGAGCTGGATCAGATTCAATGGCTGGTTGTGCATTGCACCGAGCTGCCCGACATGGCCGGCGCACGGCAGTTGGGCGAGAAGATCCTTTACCCGGACAGCCGTACAGGAAACTCCGGGCATTTCTATGTCGACCGGGACGGCAGCATTTTTCAGTGGGTCAGCCTGGACCGGGTGGCTCACCATGTCAGCGGATTCAACCGGCCGTCAATCGGAGTGGAACTGGTCAACCGGGGGCGTTTTCCCAACTGGTGGGATACCACCTCCCAACAGATGACCCAGCCCTATCCGGAGGAGCAGGTGGAGGCATTCCTTGGCCTGCTGGACGCGCTGTGTGCCGCGCTGCCGGGACTGGGATTCATCGCTGGCCATGAGGACCTGGATCGGCGCATGGTCACATCGACCGATAATCCCAATGCCCGGGTCCAGCGCAAGATGGATCCCGGCCCCCTGTTTCCGTGGGACCTTGTGCTGCAGCGCACCCGCCTGCGGCGCAATATCCCGCAGGACCAGCCTGGACCGCCGGCCGCCCAGATATGATTTAATGTCCCGCAAGGTCCATACAGGAAACGAGAGAATTGGCCGGGGCAAACATCAGGGTCCTGCAAACCGTTGAACACCGCTGCGGGTACTTCGCCGATCGGCGTACCCGCAACCTGGTGGTGGATCCCGGTGCGGACCACCTGGACATCGTCTACGACACCCTGACCTCCAGTGGTTTCCGACGGGCCGGGTCGCTGATTTTTCGCCCCCACTGCCGCGGTTGCGAAGCCTGCCAGGCCACCCGCATACCGGTGGTCGAGTTCAAGCCCAGCCGCAGCCAGAAACGGGTACTCGCCAGAAACCAGGATCTGAGTATCAGCCGTTCACCGGCCCGCTTCAATCCCGAAGTATTTGACCTGTACCGGCGTTACCTGGCGGCAAGGCATTCCGGCGGCGGCATGGACAATCCGGCCCGGGAGGATTTTGAAAACTTCCTCTTGAGCAGCTGGAGCCGTACCTTCTTCATAGAGTTCCGACTGGGTGATGAACTGCTGGCCGTGGCGGTGACCGACCGGCTGAGCAGCGGGTTGTCGGCGGTATACACCTTCTACGATCCCGAAGCGTCACGCCGCAGCCTGGGCTCTTTTGCCATCCTGTCCCAGGTCGAGATGGCCCGGGAGCTGCGGGTTCCGTATCTGTTCCTGGGCTATTGGATCAACGGTCATCCCAAAATGCACTACAAACTGGACTATCAACCCATCGAGATATTCGACACCGGACAGTGGAAACGTTACCCCCTGTGAACACCATCCCACGAATCACAGCGCCACTGGCGCTGGTCCTGACCCTGCTGGCCCTCGCGGGCTGCGCTGCAACCGGCACCGCACCCGGCAGCAGCGGACTCCCGACCGGAGTCACCGTTGAAGAATCGACCGACATTGCCACCGTGGCAGAAGCTGCCGCGCAATTCCGCAACAGCCTGCCCGCCAGCCAGGTCCTGGTGGTATTTGACCTGGACAATACCCTGCTGGCCATGAACAGCGAACTGGGTGCAGACCAGTGGTATGACTGGCAGAAGAAACTGGAGTCCGCCACACCCTGTGACGCCAGGGTGGTGGCCGACCGCCTGGCAGTCCAGGGCGCGCTGTTTTTTGCCGGCGCCATGCATCTGACCGATGACCGGATTCCCGGGCTGATCGACGAACTGGTGGAAGCCGGCCACCCGGTCATGGTGCTGACCGCCCGAGGCCCGGACTATCACCTGAGCACATTCCGGGAACTGCGGCGCAACAAACTGGACTTCCGGCCCAGCGGGCCCGGTCGCAACGGCGGCTTTTCCGAGGTACTCACCCTGCCGGGCGCCCAGCGCGGCGCCTGGTACCAGGATGGGGTGATGATGGTGGCCGGGCAGCACAAGGGAGACATGCTGGAAGCCCTGTACCAGCACCTGCGGTTGAGTCTGCCCGGCGCCGTGGTCTTTGCCGACGACAAGACCAAGAACGTGGCAGCCATGGAGGAATCACTGACCCGGCTGGAAATACCCGGTTTCCTGCTGCGCTACGCCGGGGAAGACGCCCGGGTGGCGGCGTTTGATGATGAGCAGGCGGCGCGCCAGTGGCGTGAGCTGAAGCAGCCACTGATCGCGGTGCAGGAGATCATGCAGGGCGGGCACTACCAGGTTCCCCGGCAAAGCGGTTCACCGCGCTGCCGCAGTCATCAGTCGAAGGGGTTCGAGCAGGGGGGCGTCCCTGGCGACGGGACGGCGGCCGACTCAGGCCGGTAGCAGCTCCATCCGGCGCAGGTTCGGCCGGTGCTCAGCGCTGTCGCTTGATATCCAGTGGATGGCCTTGGATACCTTTGTGAAGTTTTTGCTGGCCAGGCGCGGAACGGCCAGGCCGCGCCACTGCATCTTGGCCGACAGGTTCAACGGTGCCACGACCGCCTGGCGCTTCAGCCCCAGCTCGATCATCTGGGTGTACCAGCAGCGCCCGACCCAGGCCCACAGCTCGTCCGGCAGCTTTGCCATGGGCCGGATATCCAGCACCAGAGCATGAGCGCCAGAGGCAGCGCGAAACTCACGGATCTCTGAAAAAAAAGTGCTGACGGTGCGAAATCCGATCAACTCATCCCGGGCGGAAGCCAACAGGCAGTCTGAACCATTCAGCCAGGCCAGCCGGTACTCTTCCTTGTCAACAAGAAGGCGGTGCATCCATTCGACCCCGCATTTACTTTTCTTAGGATCTCATGCTACCCCAGGCGGGCGTCGCCGTGTGTAAACCTATGTCAACGCTGGATTTTATTGGAAAATCAGCTATTTCGAGCTCTTCAGCATGGCCACTGCGGCCGTCACCGCAGGACTGAGCACGACACCCTGGTCCGCCGCACGGCACAGTTCCTCCCGCATGCGCGGATCCCAGAAGCGCCTGAGATGATCCGCCAGCCTTTCAGCAACAATATCGGGATCGGTGCTGATCGACACGTTGGCGCCGATCTGTTCCGCCATCCGGATCAGCTTGTCGACGCTCACGGTCACCCGGTTTCGGGTTCCTCTGCCCCGGCCAGGTGGTTCTGCTGCTCGCGGTCAAATCGCCGGAACCGCTGCTGCCATTCTGAAACCTGGCTCACCGGGTAGGCCTGAACCGCGGTCACCTTGTATTCCGGACAGTTGGTGGCCCAGTCCGAGTTATCCGTTGTGACCACGTTGGCACCGGAATTGGGGTGATGAAATGTCGTGTAGACCACCCCTGGCTGAACCCGTTCACTGACATCCGCCCGCATGACCGTTTCACCGGCGCGGCTGCGCAGGCCAACCCAGTCACCGTGGCCGATGCCCCTGAGTTCCGCGTCAGCCGGGTGCATTTCCAGCCGGTCCTCGTCGTGCCACTGCAGGTTTTCCGTTCGCCGGGTCTGGGCACCCACGTTGTACTGAGACAGGATGCGCCCGGTGGTCAGCAGCAGCGGATACCTGCGGGTGGTGCGCTCGTCGGTCTGGACGTAGGGTGTGACGGCAAAAAAGCCCTTACCGCGGACAAACTCGCCCACGTGCATGGTCGGCGTACCGCCCGGGCTGCTCGCATTACACGGCCATTGCACGCTGCCCAGGCGGTCCAGCAATTCGTAGCTGACGCCGGCGAAGGTGGGGGTCAGCGACGCGATTTCGTCCATGATCTCCCGGGGATGACGGTAATCCATGGGATACCCCAGGGCGTTGGACAGTGCCGCGGTGACCTCCCAGTCTTCCTTCCCCGCCAGGGGCGGCCGAACCTTGCGCACCGGGGATATGCGGCGCTCGGCGTTGGTGAAGGTGCCGTTCTTCTCCAGGAAGGACGAACCCGGCAGGAAGACATGGGCAAACTTGGCCGTTTCATTGAGAAACAGGTCCTGGACAATCATGCATTCCAGGGATTCCAGCGCCGCGGTGACGTGCTGGGTGTCGGGATCGGACTGGGCCACGTCTTCACCCTGGACGTACAGGGCCTTGAATTCACCGCTGATGGCGGCGTCGAACATGTTGGGAATCCGGTAGCCTGGCTCGGACAGCAGCGTCACGCCCCAGCTTTGCTCAAACTGCCGGCGGACCGCCTCATCGGAAATGTGTCGGTATCCGGGCAGCTCATGGGGAAACGAACCCATATCACAGGATCCCTGGACGTTGTTCTGGCCGCGCAGGGGATTGACCCCGGTGCCTTCCCGTCCCAGGTTGCCGGTGGCCATGGCCAGGTTGGCGATGCCCAGCACCATGGTGGAACCCTGGCTGTGCTCCGTGACGCCAAGCCCGTAGTAGATGGCGCCGTTGCCTGCGGCCGCATACAGCCTTGCTGCGCCCCGGACCTGGTCTGCCGGTACCCCGGTCACGGACTCCAGGGATTCCGGGGAATTTTCCTGCAGGCTGATAAAGTCCCGCCAGGCCTGGTAGGCCTCGGCTTCACAGCGGGATTCGATAAACGCCGGGTCGTGCAGGTTTTCGGTAACCACCACGTGGGCCAGGGCGTTGATCAGGGCGACGTTGGTTCCCGGCCGCAGCTGGAGATGGTAATCGGCGGCGATATTGGGACTGCGGACCAGGTCGATGGCGCGGGGATCCACCACGATCAGGCGGGCGCCCTGCCGCAGCCGCTGTTTCATCTGGGAGGCAAACACCGGGTGGGCATCGGTGGGATTGGCGCCAATGACCACGATCACGTCAGCCTGCATCACCGAATCGAAGCGCTGGGTCCCGGCGGACTCCCCCAGGGTGGTTTTGAGGCCATATCCGGTAGGTGAATGACACACCCGGGCACAGGTATCGACGTTGTTGTTGCCGAAGGCCGCACGCACCATTTTCTGCACCAGGTAGGTCTCCTCGTTGGTGCAGCGCGACGAGGTGATACCGCCGATGGCCAGGCGGCCGTATTTCTCCTGGATCTGCCGCAGCCGCCGGGCCGCAAAGCCGATGGCCTCGTCCCAGCTGACCTTGCGCCAGGGCTCATGGATGGAATCCCTGATCATGGGCCGGGTGATCCGGTCCGGATGGGTGGCGTAACCGAAGGCAAACCGCCCCTTGACGCAGGAGTGGCCGTGGTTGGCGTGGCCGTCCTTGTTGGGGACCATGCGCACCACCTCTGAGCCCTTCATCTCGGCCCGGAACGAACAACCCACCCCGCAATAGGCACAGGTAGTGATCACCGAGTGTTCCGGCTGCCCCATGCTGATCAGGGATTTCTCGGCAAGGGTTGCGGTCGGGCAGGCTTTGACGCAGGCCCCGCAGGACACGCACTCGGAGTCCCGGAACGGCTCATCGGCGCTGGCGGAGACCTTGGACTGAAAGCCCCGACCGGAGATGGTCAGTGCAAATGTCCCCTGCACTTCTTCACAGGCCCGCACGCAGCGGGAGCACACGATGCACTTGCTGGGATCGAAGGTGAAATAAGGGTTGCTGTCGTCTTTCGCCTCGTCCAGGTGATTGGCGCCCTGGTAACCGTATCGCACCTCCCGCAAACCCACGGCGCCGGCCATGTCCTGCAGTTCACAGTCGCCGTTTGTCGGGCAGGTCAGACAGTCCAGGGGGTGGTCCGAGATGTACAGCTCCATGACGTTGCGTCGGATCCCGGCCAGGCGACGGGACTGGGTACTGACCTGCATCCCCTCGTCAACCTCCGTGGTACAGGATGCGGGCATTCCGTCACGACCCTCGATTTCCACCAGGCAAAGGCGGCAGGACCCAAATGGCTCCAGTGAATCGGTTGCGCAAAGCCTGGGGATACTCACTCCGGCCAGCATGGCGGCCCGCATCACCGTGGTGCCCGCCGACACCGTCACCGACTGGCCATCAACCGCCAGGGTGACCTGCTGCCTGGACTGCACCTCGGGAGTGCCGTAGTCCAGTTCCCGCCGGTAGGGAATCCAGTTCTGATTCATCACAGATCCTCCGGAAAATGGTCCAGCACGCTCAGCACGGGATAAGGCGCCATTCCGCCCAGTGCGCACAGGGAACCTTCTACCATGGTATCGCACAGGTCCCGCAGCAGCTGGCGGTTGGCGTCTGGATCCTCGCCTGCGCGAATGCGGTCGATCACCTCGGTGCCCCGCACGGCGCCGATACGACAGGGTGTGCACTTGCCGCAGGACTCGATGGCACAGAATTCCATGGCAAACCGGGCCAGGGCGCCCATGTCGGCAGTGTCGTCAAACACCACCAGCCCACCATGGCCCAGCATCGCCCCGATAGACTTGAGCGACTCGTAGTCCAATGGCGTATCCAGGCCCGATTCCGGGATGAACGCGCCCAGGGGTCCCCCGGCCTGGACCGCACGCAGGGGCCGACTCGAAGCGGTTCCGCCTCCCAGGCCCTCGATGGCTTCACGCAGGGTCAGCCCAAAAGGGACTTCAAACAGGCCGCCCCGTTGAACATTTCCGGCCAGCTGCAGGGTCAGGGTACCGCGGGAATCTCCGGAGCCGAATTCCCGGTAGAACTCCCCACCCCGCTCCATAATCACCGGCACTGTCGCCAGGCTGATCACGTTGTTGACCACCGTGGGTTCGCCAAACAGCCCCTTCAGCGCCGGCAGTGGCGGACGAAACCGCACCACACCCCGCTTGCCTTCCAGGCTTTCCAGCATGGCGGTCTCTTCACCGCAGATGTAGGCGCCGGCGGCTTTACGCAGTTCCAGGTCGAAACGCCGCCCGCTGCCGCAGATGTCACCGCCGAGGAATCCGTGTGCTCTTGCGGTGCTCACCGCCGCCTGCATGGTTCGATACGCCTGGGGATATTCTGCCCGCAGGTAGATGTAGCCCTGCTCCGCACAGGTAGCCAGGCCGGCAATGATCATGCCTTCGATCAGGCAGTATGGGTCGCCCTCCATGAGCATGCGATCGGCGAAAGTCCCGGAGTCACCTTCATCGGCATTACACACGACAAACTTTCGGTCACCCGGGGCATCCAGAACCGTCTGCCACTTGATGCCCGTGGGAAATGCAGCGCCGCCCCGACCGCGCAGGCCCGATAACTTGATCTCGTCAACGATGTCCTGGGGGCCCAGCTCCAGGGCCCGGCGCAGACCGGTAAAGCCGGCTGTGGCCAGGTACTGGTCGATGCACGTCGGTTCAATGATGCCGGTCCTGGCAAATGTCAGGCGCTGTTGACACGACAGCGGCTCGAACCGCTCGATGGGCCCAAGGCACCGCGGGTGTTCCAGGTTCGGCCTGCCCGTTTCGTCCACAACCCCGTGCACCTCTTCCGGCCGCAGCGGCCCGAATCCGATGCGGCCCTGCTCACTGTCCACCTCCAGCAAAGGCTCCAGCCAGTAGAGGCCCCGGGAGCCGGGCCGCTTCAACGGCAGACCCAGTTCCTCAACCGACCGGGCAACCCCATCAGCGCCCACGGACCGGGCGGCGCTGTCCGCCGGCACGTAAACCCTGGACTGATCAGTCAAGGAGCTCATCCAGACGGTCAGAAGTGACACGGCCGTGCAGCTCGTCATCCAGCATCACCGCCGGCGCGCAGGCGCAGTTACCCAGGCAGTAGATGGGCTCCAGGCTGAACCGGCGGTCCCCGGTGGTCTGATGAAAGTCGATGCCCAGCTTTTCACGGACGTGATCGATCAGCGGCCCGTTTCCCATGGCCTGGCAGGCCTCGGATCGGCAGATGTAAAGCGTACGCTGCCCCGGCGGGTGCTGACGAAACAGGTGATAAAAGCTGATGACGCCGTGGACTTCCGCCCGGGACAGATTCAGTTCCTCTGCCACCCGGCCCGCGGTCTCCGGCGGCAGGAATCCCAGGGCGTCCTGGATGCCATGCAGTACCGGCAGCAGGGCGCCCTCGCGGTGCCGGTGCTCCCCGCAAATCTGGCTGATAAGCTGGTCGGTTTCCCCCATGGACCACCCCGTAAACGCTGCAATACGCCTGCCCGAGCCGGGAGACCAGATTTTCATGGTCATTTTCCCGCGTTTTGCTTAAGCTCTGCCGCTGTTCGAGCAGCAGATCAGTCATGGCGAGCATCATTGACGGCAAGGCGCGGGCCCAGCAACTGCGCCAGAGTGTGGCGGAAAAAACCCGGGAACTCAAAGACCGCACCGGCGTCACCCCCGGCCTTGCCGTAGTCATCGTGGGTGACGACCCGGCCAGCCAGGTCTATGTTCGCAACAAGGGCAAACAGGCCCTTGAGGCCGGATTTGAGTCCTTTACCCATACCCTGCCCGCCGAGACCACCGAAGCCGCGCTGCTGGATCTGGTGGATCAGCTGAATCGCGACGACCGGGTACACGGCATCCTGGTCCAGCTGCCGCTGCCGGACCATATCGACGAACAGCGGGTCATCAATCGCATCTCGCCGGACAAGGACGTCGATGGATTTCACGTGGAAAACGTGGGAAAGCTGGTAATCGGCGCCGACGGCTTCGTGCCCTGCACGCCGCTGGGCTGCTGGATGATGATCCGGGAAAGCGTAGAGAGCCTGTCCGGGCTCAATGCCGTCATAGTCGGCCGCTCCAACATCGTCGGCAAACCCATGGCCTTTCTGCTGCTGCGGGAGCATTGCACGGTGACCATCGCCCACTCGCGAACCCAGGCGCTGGACGAGCTCTGCCGCAGCGCCGATATCCTGGTTGCCGCAGTCGGTCGGCCGGGCATCATCCAGGGCGACTGGGTCAAGCCGGGTGCCGTGGTTATCGACGTGGGCATCAATCGCGTCACCGACGACAGCGGCAAGTCCCGTCTCACCGGCGACGTGGACTTCGACGGCGCGGTGGAGCGTGCGGGACACATCACGCCGGTCCCGGGCGGCGTTGGCCCCATGACCATTGCCTGCCTGTTGAGCAACACCCTGAAGTCTGCCACCCGGGCTGCCGGCCAGGAGTGAACGTCACCGGGATCCTGCCAGTTTTCGACCCGGCATCCGGCGCCTGATGCGCGGCGATCGACGCCAGACCCCGCGTCGCTGGTCGGGAGACTGGCGTGCCCTGAAGAGCCTGCTGCCCTATTTCTGGGAGTTCCCGCTGCGGGTGGGGCTGGCCGTGGTGTTCCTGGTGCTCGCCAAGGTGGCCAGCGTGCTGATACCGGTGGCCATGAAGCACATCGTGGATTCCCTGGACTCCACCCAGGCCCAGCTGGTGGCAGTCCCCCTGGCCATGGTCCTGTTCTACGGCCTGCTGCGGTTCGGAACCATCGTGTTCGGCGAAATCCGCGATACCATCTTCGGTAGGGTCACCGAGCGGGCCATGCGCCGCATTGGCCTCAAGGTGTTCCGTCACCTGCACAACCTGGACCTGGAGTTTCACCTGTCACGCCGTACCGGCGGCCTGGCCCGGGATATTGAACGCGGCACCAATGGCATCGCCTTCCTCATGCGTTTCATGCTGTTCAACATCGTTCCTACCCTGCTGGAAATCGGCCTGGTGGTGACCATCCTGGCGTTCAACTTCTCTCTGAGTTACCCGCTGATCGTGCTGGTGGCCATCGTGCTGTACGTAGGATTTTCAGTGGTAGTGACGGAATGGCGCACCCAGTACGTGCGCCGCATGAACGAAATGGACAACCGCTCCAATACCCGGGCGGTGGACAGCCTGCTGAATTTCGAAACGGTCAAGTATTTTGCCAACGAGGCGTACGAGGCCCGGGAATACGACGACAACCTGGCAGACTGGGAAAGGGCCCGGCGGCAGAACCGGCTGTCCCTGGCGGCATTGAATGTCGGACAGGCCCTGGTGGTGTCCGGCGCCATGACGCTGATCATGGTACTGGCGGCCACCCAGGTGGCGGCAGCTGAAATCACCCTGGGCGACCTGGTGATGATCAACGCCTACATGATGCAGCTGTTTATCCCCCTGAATTTTCTCGGCTTTGTCTACCGGGAGATCAAGCGGGCCCTGGCGGACATTGAGCACCTGTTTGGCCTGCTCGGCACCCGCCCCCAGGTCTTCGACGCAGCTGACGCCCCTGAGCTCCAGGTGTCGTCCGGTCATGTCCAGTTTCAGCAGGTGTCCTTCGGCTACACGCCGGATCGCCAGATCCTGCACCAGGTCAGTTTCGATATTCCGCCGGGCCAGAAGGTGGCGGTGGTGGGCCCCAGCGGTGCCGGTAAGTCCACCATCGCGCGCCTGCTGTTCCGCTTCTACGACGTGGACCAGGGCAGCATCAGCGTGGACGGTCAGTCCCTGGACAGCGTGACCCAGCACAGCCTGCGCCGGACCATTGGCGTGGTGCCCCAGGACACCGTCCTGTTCAATAACACCATTGCCTACAACATCGGCTACGGCCGGCCGGAAGCCACTGACGACGAAATCCGGGAAGCGGCCCGGCTGGCGCACCTGGATGGGTTCATCGAGCAGCTGCCGGACGGTTATGACACCCAGGTGGGCGAGCGTGGCCTCAAGGTGTCCGGCGGCGAGAAACAGCGGATCGCCATCGCCCGAATGCTGCTCAAGCGCCCCCGCATCCTGATCTTTGACGAAGCCACCTCGTCCCTGGACTCCCATGCCGAAAGCGCCATTTTGAAAGCCCTGGATGAGGTTGCACTGAACCATACCACTCTGGTCATTGCCCATCGACTGGCCACGGTGGTGGACGCTGACCGCATTATGGTGTTGCGCGACGGACGAATTGTCGAATCCGGCAGTCACCGGCAGTTGCTGGATCAGCAGGGCGAGTACCAGCGCCTGTGGCGCCTGCAGCAAAGAGATTCGGCGTTGCCGGCATCCTGACCTTTCCCTCAACCCGGCCGGATCTGGTAGGCCAGCGGCACTGACCCCCCGGGTGAATCCGGACGCCCCAGGTCCTGCCACTGGTCAGGCGTGTTGACGTTGACCAGTCGCGGGTCCGCGGTTTCCAGGAATCGGGCATCGAGCTGCAGAAGGAGCCGCGACAGCGAATAGTGCTTTGCGGCCAGCACCTGTTGCAGTGGCTCGACAACCACTGGCTCGTAAACCGCGCAAAGGGGCTGCGGACGACCGTCGGTCCAGAATGCCGTGGCCGCCTTACCAGGGACACGTTCATCCAGCAGGGCCTGCAAAACGATACGATCAACCCCGGGCATGTCCACCGCCAGAAGCAGCCAGGCACAACGCGGATCCACGCTGAACGCTGCCTCCAGGCCTGCCATGGGGCCGACATCCTCCCGCAGATCAGTCAGAACGTCCCATTGCCCGGCAATGGAAAAGTCCGATGCGGCCGCCAGGGAAACCAGAACGCCATCACAAACCTCGGACAGCAGCCCTGCCGCCCGATCCAGCAGCGATGTGGATCCGACCCTGAGCAAAGCCTTGTTCCGCCCCATGCGGCGGCTGCTGCCGCCCGCCATCACCAGCCCCCTGACGGTCACAACAGCCGGTCTGGCCCGGTGTAGAGGTTGCCCCGCCCCTCGCGCAGGAAACCGACCAGGGTCAGTCCAGCTTCCGCCGCGGCTTCCACCGCCAGGCTGGATGGCGCCGAAACCGCGACCAGCATCGGGCAGCCCGCCACCACCGCCTTTTGCACCAGCTCGAAGCTGGCCCGACCGCTTACCACCATGCCGTTTCGCTCCAGTGGCACACGCCGGTTTCCAAGCGCTGCGCCCACCAGCTTGTCCACCGCGTTGTGGCGGCCCACGTCTTCCCGGATTTCCCGCACCTGGCCTTCCCGGTCGAACAGGCCGGCGGCGTGCAGACCACCGGTTCGCGCAAACACGCGCTGATGCTGCTCCAGGCTGACGGGAATGCCGGCCAGGGCCCTGGCAGATACCCGGAAATCCGAGCTGGCCAGTTCAAACCGACCCTGGACCTTGAGCGCCTTGATGGACTGTTTGCCGCAGACACCGCAGCTGGAACTGGTATAGAAATGACGCTGCAGCCGCTCCAGGTCAGGTTGGACACCCGGCTCCAGCTCCACCCGGATGGCCTGATCCTCGCCGCTCTCACCAGACTCGCCGCAGGGCCCCGTAGACCGCACCTGGCCCATATCCTGGATGATGCCCTCGGTAAACAGAAACCCCAGGGCCAGGTCTTCGTCCGCGCCCGGTGTCCGCATGGTCACGGCCACGGAGCGGGAATCCCGCCGGGCCAGCGGCCCGAAACCCAGCCGAATCTCCAGCGGCTCCTCCACCGCCAGGTGGTCGCGGTCGTCCATGGCCTGGGGCAGTTTGACCACCCGAACC
>JAAUYH010167293.1_pt1 | contig 46949 bp, 42 predicted proteins | sample 7278061 | NCBI WGS metagenome assembly JAAUYH01 (sample SAMN14350203, study PRJNA611818) | marine sediment metagenome | isolation source: surface marine sediment (0.6m) | place: French Polynesia: Moorea | collected 2018-08
CAGCCAACGTGATGGTCCACAGTGCTGATGCGACCGAGCGGCGCGGTGCACCCGTATAACCTGCTTCAGGGTCCTCGGCATCTTCCATGGCGTGAGCAGCCCGCTCATCCGCCTGATCTCGGATTTCCTGGTAAAGCTTCCAACACACCCAAAAGAGCAGGAGTGCGCCAACAAGCAAAAGGCCCGGAATTCCAAGCAATTTGGTTGCAACCAACGCGAAGATGACGCGCAAGACGGCTGCTACTACCATGCCGAAGAGAATAGCTTTCTTTCTCAATTCAGGAGCTAGTCCAGCCGCGGCCATGCCGATGATCAAGGCGTTGTCGCCAGACAACACAATATCAGCCACGATAATTTTAAAGTAGTCCGCGAAATTCGCTACTAACCATTCCATCATTTGGCATCCTCCAAAATCATGTCAGAAGTTTTTTCACCAATCATGATGGCTGGTGCATTGGTGTTGCCGGATACAATAATCGGCATAATAGAACAGTCGGCAACCCGAAGACCTTCAATCCCGTGCACACGCAGCCGTTCATCTACAACACCCATATCATCGCTGCCCATTTTGCACGTTCCGGTAGGGTGGTAGATCGTTACCGCCGTGTCTCGCGCCCAGTTTAGAAGCGCATCATAATCCTCATCGGGTATGTGATCGCCGGGTCCGTGTGCTTCTGTAATGATGGATTTGAGTGGTTCTTGACGCGCGATTTTTCTGGCAATCCGAATGCCTTCAACCATAGTGTCGCAATCCAGTTTGGTTGCGAGGTAGTTGGGGTGAATCTTCGGATAATCGCGCATGTCAGCTGACGCCAATTCAAGGTGTCCTGCGCTTTCAGGTCTCATTTGAAGAACGGAAGCTGTAAAAGCTGAGAACTTGTGTGGGCCGTCAGACGGTTTGTCTGCACTAAAGGGTTGAATATGAAATTGAATATCAGGCGTAGCAAGGTCGGGGCGCGTCTTCAAAAATCCGGTGCCCAAGCTGGCGGCCATGGTCATTGGTCCCGTGCGATTCCACAGGTATTGCAGTCCGATCATGCCCTGTTTGAATATGCTGCCGATTTCCGTATTGATTGTCGGAACATTGACCTTGTAGACGGGACGGGCCTGCAAGTGGTCCTGCAAATTCTTGCCCACGCCTTTGAGTTCTTTACGAACTTCAATGCCGTGCGGTTTCAAGTCTTCACCTGCGCCAATGCCTGAAGTCATCAGCAATTGTGGTGAGCCGATTGCCCCAGATGACAGGATAACTTCCCGATTTGCAGTGATTTCCTGAACTTGTCCGTTGCGACGAACTTTTACACCAGTAACCTTGTTCCCATCGAAGATAAGGCCTTCAACTTGAGCATTGGTAATAATCTCAAGATTTTTCCGATCTTTTACCGGGTGTAGATATGCGACAGCAGATGAACAGCGCTTGCCATTTTTCGTTGTCAGTTGGAAATAAGCAACGCCTTCCTGATCAGCTCCGTTATAGTCCGGGTTTTTCTTGTAGCCAGCATTCTCGGCGGATTCGATCCAAGCATCGACCACCTGGCGGGTGAGGCGGCTGGGGGACACTTGCAATGGTCCATCACCGCCTCGATATTCATCTCCACCATTTGCCCAGGTTTCTGCGCGTTTGAAAAACGGGAAGACGTCGTCCCACCCCCAGCCTGCATTGCCGAGTTGGCGCCAACCGTCATAGTCTTCTGCCTGACCGCGCACATAAAGCAGCCCATTGATAGAGCTTGATCCGCCCAAGACCTTGCCGCGTGGCCAGCTGATTGCGCGACCATTCAAACCCGGGTCAGGTTCAGTGTGATAACCCCAGTCTGTTTTGGGATTGCCCATGGTTTTGAAATAGCCGACAGGAATGTGTATCCACGGTGAAGAATCTTTTCCTCCCGCCTCAATAACGGCCACTTTGTATCGTGGGTCTGCAGAGAGCCTGTTTGCAAGTACGCAACCTGCGGAACCTGCTCCCACCACAATAAAATCAAAATTCAACTTTTTCTCACTCCAAGGGCTGGACAAATATCATAAAAAATGAGACTTTTTGTCCCGCTTATTGATGAAAGCATTATTATTGAAGGTTCGCAAGACCCATTGTGAAATATTTCGAGGTTTGAGACAGGGGACCTGTGGAGGAACGAATGACAGAAGATGGCGGCAGAATTCCAACGAATCTAAGGACTCTGCGTATATTGGAGATTTTGGGTGGAGCCGACAGGCCGTTGACGCCGACTGAAATCAATTCTGAGCTTGGCCTTCCTAAGCAGACGGTACACCGTCTTTGTACCACTTTGGAGAAAGAGGGGTATCTGATTCGGGAAACCAATGGACGCAGGTTGCAGCCAAGCTCGCGCCTTAAACACATGGCGTCGGGTATCCTCTACAATACCAGAAGTCAGGTTGCGACACGGCAGGTTCTGATCGGGGTGGCCAACACTATTAATGAGACCGTGAACCTTGTTATCCCGGAAGAAAGCGGAATGATGTACCTTGATCGGGTAGAGACCGACTGGCCATTCAGAATTCAATTGCCGGTGGGGTCCAATGTTCCATTCCACTGTACCGCCAGTGGTAAAACGTTTCTCGCCAGCCTTTCCCCTGCCAAGCGCAAGAGCACCATTGAAAGTCTGAAACTGGACCCGCTAACACGCAACACCTTTACTGATGCTGATGCCTTGTTGAAAGAAGTTGCCCGCGTCGCGAAGCAAGGGTATGCGGTTGACAACGAGGAATTCATGGATGGCATGATCGCAATTGCTGTCCCGGTCCTCGATGGCAAGTCCAAATATTGCGGCGCACTGGCATTTCACGCGCCGACACAGCGAATGGGCATAGAAGCGGCCCTTGTATATCGTTCAGTTTTGCTAGATGGTTCAAAACATTTGTCACAAACGTTTTTCAGTTAGGTTTGGTTAGGAGTAAACAATGCAAGAGATCACTGGTTCATGCCTATGCGGCAAGGTTTCAATTGCGGCTGACGCAGACATCAAAATGGTGATCAATTGTCATTGCTTGGATTGTCAGAATGTGACTGGTTCAGTTCACGGCACACTTGTGTTTGTAGAAGAGACTTCGGTGAACGTGTCCGGAGAGCTTTCAGCGTTTGATCATCCCGCAGATAGCGGGAATACGTTGACCAAATTTTTCTGTGGGACTTGCGGATCGCAGGTTATGGGCAAGAATACCGGACGCCCTGGAATGGTGGGATTGCGAGCCGGAATTATCGATCAAAAAGACCTCATCAAGCCCGGTGCGAATATTTATTGCGACAGCGCTGTGCCATCGACTGCCATGGATCCGGAGTTGAAATCGTTTCCAAAAATGCCTGGATAATCCGCTCTATTTTACTTGCGGCGACGCGCGATAAGGGTAAGCTCCAGAAGCTGGAATTTCACTAGCGTAAATCTTAAATCCTTTTCGGATCGGTTGCCACCGTGCGTCTCGTCATCTCTCTTTCTGCGCTGCTGCTTTCCATTATTTTTGTGCAGGTCGGTTCAGGGTCGCTTGGCCCGCTGGATGCGCTTTCTGGTCTTGAGCTTGGATTCTCATCTACTGCCATCGGTTATCTGGGGTCCGCGCACTTTGTTGGCTTCTTTGTTGGGTGTGTCGTTAGTCCTTACGTTGTGGTTCGTTCCGGGCATGCACGTGCTTTCGCTGTTATGGCGGCAATATCTACTATTTCGATAATTTTGCACCCGGTAGTGCAAGAGGTTTGGTTCTGGATAATATTGCGCTTGATGTCAGGGTTTTCGGTCGCGGGTTCCTACACTGTGATTGAGAGCTGGTTGCAGTCCAAGCTCAACAAAAACAATCGCGGAACCGTCTTCTCGGTTTATCGAATGGTGGATATGACTGGGACACTGCTCTCGCAGCTTGTCATCGCTGGTCTCTCTCCTGCGCATTATGTTTCCTACAATCTTATTGCTGTCGTCGCTGCACTTGCCTTGGTTCCCTTGGCGCTCACCCAAAATACGGTTCCGTCTCTTCCGCAAACAGGGAAGTTTCAGCCATTGTTTGTCTTTAAACTATCCCCGCTTGCAGCGATCGGAGTGGTAGTCGTTGGGCTTACAAATTCTTCGTTCAGAATGGTTGCGCCTGTATATGCTGCGCAATCCGGATTGGAGAAAGCACAGATTGCCATTTTTCTGGCTTTGGCGATTGTTGGCGGATTGGTCGCTCAAATGCCGGCAGGCATTATCGCTGACAAACTTAGCCGTCGGATATCACTAATCGGCTTTAGCGTGCTGTCGGCGGCGGTTTGCCTTCTGGTTTCAAGCGGAAACATTGGAGAACTTTTCGGAGTACCTTTTGTTTATATCGGAAGCTTCTTGTTTGGGTTTGCGACCTTGCCCATCTATTCTATTTGCGCATCCCATGCGAGTGATTTTGCCAAGCCGGAAGAGATGCTGGCGATGAGTGCATCATTGATCTTCTTCTATGCGCTAGGTGCTGTGATATCACCTTCACTTGCGGGTTATCTGATCGATGTATATGGCCCACCATCCATGTTCCAGTTCATCATGGCGGCACATGTATTCCTGCTGGTATTTACCTTCTGGCGCTCTTTAAGAAGACCTGTCGCAAATGTTTTGCGACCATACCGGTACATGCCTCGTACAACGCTTTACATTGCCCATTTAACCCGTCGGAAAAAGTCGGATGCCTCCAAGGCTTTCAGGGAAAAGCGAACGCGCTAGATGTTGGGCAACCCTGAATTTCTTCTCATCATATTTTTGATCTACCTCTTGGCTGGATTGGTCAAAGGCGTCATGGGGTTCGGCCTTCCCATTATTACGATGTCCTTGTTACCTTTTTTTGTTTCTATCGAAACGGCCATTGTTTTGTCTGCGATTGTGCAACCGGCGACCAATGTGTTTCAGTTTTATCTGGCAAAGCATTGGTCAGAAGCTTTTACCTTGGCGAAACCGGTGTTAATCGCGCTAGTGCCAGGTGTGGTGCTTGGCGCATGGCTTTTGTCATTGGTGAGTAGTTCCGTACTGCTCGTTTTGGCAGGAATGACGATCACACTTCACTCGCTCTATCAATTGAAGGGGGCCAGATTCATCATTCCCCGTGATCGACAATCGAATGCAGGGTATTGGTTTGGATTTGTTGCAGGAATAGTGGGTGCTTTGACGTCTCTGAATGGGTGGGCCTTCGTCATTTATCTCATTGCATGTGAGGTCAGTCGAAATTTGTTTCGATCAACGATTGCGCTTCTGTTTCTTGTATCTGGAACGTTGATCAGTGGCTCATTTTGGCTAACTGGCTTGCTGACAACCGAACTCCTTTTGATTGGTCTTCTGATGTTGGTGCCGGCATTTGTCGGCATGTGGTTGGGAGAGAGAATCGGCTCTCGCCTTTCCAATGATGCTTTTCGCAAGTTGGTGCTGTCATCGCTTGTCATTATCGGCGGTGTGATTGTCTATCGCGGTCTCCAATAGTCGAGAAATTTTGAACCGGGAGGCCTAAAGTACATGTCAATTCTTAAATCCAGAATTGACGGCGAGTGGATGAGCATGCATTTTCAGCCTCAATTGAGATTTGGTCTCAATATGCAGATTAATTGGTCCAGGTGAGTATATTATAATGGAATTGCATGATGAAATTCGCGTCGAGGCTCCGCAGGAAGTTGTCTACGAGGCACTCAACAATCCTGATGTTTTGAAAGCCTGTATTCCCGGTTGTGAGGAATTGATCAAACACTCTGATACTGAGTTGGAAGCAAAGGTTGTTCTCAAGATTGGCCCGGTCAAGGCCAAGTTTGGTGGCAATGTCACGCTTGATCCGAGTGAAGCACCGTCGAAGTTTTCTCTTTCGGGTGAGGGCAATGGCGGCATGGCTGGGTTTGCAAAGGGCGGAGCAGATGTGGAATTGATAGATGACAATGGCGGGACCATTGTGAAATATCTTGCCAAGGCAGATGTGGGGGGAAAAATCGCGCAGCTTGGAAGCCGATTGATTACAAGCACGTCCAAAAAACTGGCAAAGAGCTTTTTTGACAAGTTCAAGGGTGAGGTTGAGCAGCAGGCTTGATGCTCTGCTTCAGAGCTGATCACGATACACAGGGTTGCTCCAGGCCGACTTGCCGTTTTCATCTGTTACGGAAATTCTCATCCATTTGGAATGAGACAGGGCGTTGGTCGCAATCTCTGCATGTGTAATGCCTTTTCCATTTTTACCTGCTGTTCTCGAGCCGAAACCCAAAACGGCAATGTTGCATGCAGGTGAGCACTCCACCTCAACCGTCTCACTTCCCCACACAATATTATGGATCTCCGGGCCAGTGCTGGAATAATGGCGACCGGCTTTTAGCGCATCAAGTAGTGCCTCCGGTTCATTTGCTTCTGCTTTCACCATGACCCATCCGCCAAATTGGTCGGGGGCATGAAAGTGGGCATCGTCGGTTGCGCAAAGGGTAAGTTTTCTATTCTCAGAGAGTAGTTGATCAAGAACATAAAATCCTCGCCCACGGTCACATTCCACCTCGCATCCGTGATTGTATATTTCCACGGCATGAGCATGAGCAATTGAGCGGGCATCGTTCATGGTCAGGCCAGACCACTCAGGATGCGCAATGGCAACAAAAGCGCCAGCTTCATATGCACGCTTCGCAATTTCAGGACCCGATTCCTGATCTTCAGACGGAGTGAACCGAGGCGAGTTTGAAGGGTCAAAATTTTCCGGTAGCCCAACCGCGAGAATATGCCATATCTCACCGTTTTCCATGGCGCCTGAGTGTAATTCTGCACCAAGCATGGTTGTGAAACTGTTTGTTCTAAAGGGCAGGGTGTTTGTAATCGGATATCCGTAGGCACCCACAAAATGATCTGTCAGAGCCAAAAAATCATATCCGTTTTCCCGGTATCGCTTGCAGACCTCTTCCGGGGGCAGCGCTCCGTCAGATACATTTGAATGTGTATGAAGGTTGCCTTTGAAGAACTTTCCTGGTGCGGAAAAAGCAGGGTCTTGCATGTGTTTCTTTCAATATATGTGGACCAGCAACAAACATAAATTGGTTCAATGAAGTTTCGATGAATGTTTTCATCCTTGGGTTTTATGGGGGAGAAAGTTCTTTCTCGAAACGCTATATTTTTAGAAAATTTCAGAAAAATCCCAATTAAAACAAATGAATAAAAGTTCTCCAACATATCTGCTGCAGTTGGTGGTCAAATTTTTGTACCCGCGCTTGCGAAGGTCAATAGGCTTGAGGAAACTGGAGCGAGCCATGGAAATCACCCCTAAAAATCGACTGCCCTACATTATGCCGCAGCAGGCGCAAAAGCATGTGACCCACAATGAAGCTATTCGAATGCTGGATGCGCTGATCCAGATTTCGGTAGCCGCGATTGTCGATGACCCGGCTTCTATTTCACCAGAAGAGGGAGATTGCGTGCTCATCGGAAGCAGTCCATTGGGTGAATTTGAGGGTAAAACCGATTATCTGGCCAGTTTTGTGGATGGTGCATGGATGCTGCACCAACCTGTGATAGGTTGGCTTGCCTACCGCCAAGACCTTGGCAAAATCATTGCGTTCACCGATGCGGGTTGGATTATTGCGTCCGGTGTTCCTGAGGAGATTCAAAATCTGGATTTGTTGGGCGTGAATGCAACCGCAGATTCTATCAATCGATTGAGCATCAATTCACCAGCATCGCTGTTTAATCATGAAGGGCAGGGGCATCAGGTTAAGGTCAACAAATCATCGGAGTTGGACACAGCTAGTTTGCTTTTTCAGACCGGTTTTTCCGGCCGGGCGGAAATGGGGATAGCAGGCAGCGACAATTTTTCAATTAAGGTTGCGGCTGATGATGGTACCTGGCGCGATGCTGTATCGGTCAATCGACAAGATGGGAAAGTTGAGTTTCCCAGCGGGTTTTCGTCAGTTCCTTTGCATGGCAGGCCGGGCGATGTTTCGGGTTTTGATCAAATATATATAGATGCGATCAATGGCGATGATGCAAATGACGGGTATTCCCTGAGCGAGCCGATCAAGAGTTTTGGTCGTTTGCAGACGCAATTGACTGTGGGGCGGAAACTCGAAATTCGTCTTCTTTCAGATATTGTCGCGGATGAGGTGGTGGATTTATCTTACTCCTTGCCACACCTTTATATTCGCGGTCGAACCAGCAATGATTCGGGAGGGCAGAATCGAACAATAACCGTGGCCGATGCAACAAACCATACTACTCATAGCGGTGGATTCATCTTCCAGGCTTTTGCCAGTATTTTCCTGAACCGTGTTGATGTTGAACTCGCTACGTCGCGAAGTTATGCGTTTTTCGATTTTGTCAGTTCAATGGGATTTTTGAGGACCAGAAACATGAACCTGACGAGAACGGGCACTGGAGATTGTTGCTTGTTTGGCAATCCGGACTCTTATGTGCCAAACTCACACTTCTCACTGAATGTTAGTAGTGCTGCAAAAGGCTTTGTCGCCGAGGGGGTAGGTGCAACAGACAATCCCAACGATGATTGGCGCTACCCTTCCAACCTGTCAGTTTATTGAGCATGAACCTTAAGGTATGACCCTAACCACCCTCCAGGCGCGGGAGCAGAAATATTTCTGCGCCATCAGGCAATTCCTTTGACCAGGTATCACGATAGATGACACCATCAATGGAAACTGCAATTCCGCGCTCAATATATGGTTTTACCCCAGGGTATCGTTCTTCAAGTTTCGCAAACAGTTCGCGAATATAATTGGCGTCAATCTCGAGCTCTGTTTGACCATTGGTAGCGGCACTAAGGCCGCCCCAGATTTTTATGGCCACCATTATTCGGCAGCTTCAGTTTCCAATGCTTTAAGAATGCGTGGCGGAGACATCGGAATATGAGTCATCCGTGCATCGACAGCATTTGATACTGCATTCGCGATTGCGGCAAGCGGTGGAACAATCGAGGTTTCTCCAACGCCGCGCACGCCATATGGGTGGTTGGGATTCGGAATTTCCAGGATTTGTGTATCGATCATTGGCAGGTCAGAACACACCGGAATGCGATAATCGAGGAAGCCGGGGTTTTGAAGTCGGCCGTCTTTGCCGTAGATATATTCCTCGTTCAATGCCCATCCAATGCCCTGTGCAGCACCACCTTGATATTGGCCCTCAACATAGGTTGGATGAACCGCCTTACCAGCGTCTTGAATGACAGTATATCGCAATACTTTCGTTGCGCCGGTTTGTGGATCGACCTCGATATCGCAAATGTGGGTTGCAAACGAAACACCAGCGCCATCAGCAACCAATTCGCTGTGGCCTGCGATTGGGCCGCCGGTTCTTCCGGCTTTGGCTGCGATATCCTTCACAGAGAGTTTTGGGAGGTTTCCGTATTTTTTGCCTTTGGCCACCGCGTGACCGTTTTCCCACTCGACGTGTTCAACCGGAATATCCCACATTTTGGCTGCACGTTCTTTCATGATCGAAATTGCGTTTCGCGCCGCTGAAATTGTGGCAAGGGAAGAAGAAAAAGTCCCACGACTCCCATCAGTCATGTCGTTATGCCCAAGCGTGCCTGTATCACCGATAACAGCTTTGATCTGTTCATAAGGTACGCCGAGTTCTTCGGCAGCAACCAGGGAGAGTGATGCTCGCGATCCCCCAACATCCACGGTACCAACTGCAAGATTGACTGTGCCATCCTCACCGATGTTGATATTAGAACATGTCTGACCACCAAAGTTGAACCAAAAGCCGCAAGCCATGCCACGGCCCTGATTCTTGCCCAATGGGGCTTTCATGTGAGGGTGCTTCTTGGCCGCTTCAAGCGTGGGGCCGATGCCGATTGGTCCGTATACGGGGCCGTAAGAAGCACGTGAGCCTTCTTTAGCAGCATTCTTGATGCGGAATTTCACAGGGTCCATCCCGATCTTGCCCGCCAGTTCATCGACAGCGCTTTCAACGGCAAATGCTGCCATTGGGGCTGATGGGGCGCGATAGGCTGCCACCTTTGGCCGGTTTACGAGAACCTCATAGCCGACAGTCTTAACGTTTGCAAAATCATAAGGCGCGAATGCTGTCATAGCGCCAAGCTCTGCCCACATGCCTGGATAGGGGCCACAAGTGTAGCGCAGGGTTGCTTCTGCTGCAGTGACCGTTCCGTCTTTCTTGGCGCCGATACGCACATCGATCGAAGTGGCGCTTGTTGGACCGGAAGCGCGGAACACTTCTTCGCGCGACATCACAAGCTTCACCGGACGTCCGGCTTTGCGGGATAATGCAAGGGCAACAGGCTCGCTCCAAACGTGGGTTTTTCCGCCAAATCCGCCGCCAATTTCTGATGATGTTACACGAAGTTTGGACGCGTCCATGCCAAGCAGGTCAGCGCAATTTTGGCGATAGACAAAGTGGCCTTGCGTGCACACCCAGAGTTCCGCATTACCATCTGAATTTACACTTGCGACACAAGCATGTGGCTCAATATAGCCCTGATGGGTTTGCTCGGTTTTAAACGTACGCCCAACAATGAAATCAGCCTCAGCCATGCCACCTTCAACATCACCGTGGCCATATTGACTGCGATTGGTGATGTTGGACGGTTTCGCAGGCTTTGGATCGACCCCGGTTGTGAAAACGCCTTCGCGTACCAACGGCGCTTTGGCATCAGCTGCTTCATCGACATCAGTAACATGCGGGAGGATTTTGTAATCGACCTTGATCAGTTTCAATGCTTTGCGGGCCGTGGCGGCATCAATGGCAGCAACTGCTGCTACCGCATGACCATCGTACAGCGCTTTTTCGCGTGCCATACAGTTATCCAAAACATCGTAGAGATCAGAATTGCCATCTGTGAGGTCTGGAAGGTCTTTCGCGGTAATTACTGCTTTCACACCCTTGAGCTTTTCGGCCTTGGTTGTGTCAATCTTTTTGATTTTGGCGTGTGCGTGTGGGCTGCGAAGAATTCTGCCGACGAGTTGGCCGGGCATGTTGAAATCAGCGCCATATCGGGCTTTGCCGGTAACCTTTTCCACACCGTCCGGGCGAAGGGGCCTTGTGCCAACTGAGTTCAGTTTTTTCTTTTTCTCGAATGCTGCATCAAATCCCATGGGTCATTATCCCTTCATCTCTTGAGCAGCATCCTGCACCGCTCTGACGATCTTGTCGTAACCTGTGCAGCGGCAAAGATTACCCGCAAGGCCAAACCTGATTTCTTCTTCGGTCGGATTTGGATTTCTTTCCAACAAATCCTTTGCAGCGATAAGGAAGCCGGGTGTGCACACGCCGCATTGAAGTGCTGCATGTTCAATAAACTTTTGCTGCAATGGATGAAGATCCGCGCCATCGGCCATTCCTTCGATGGTTTCTATCGTGCTTCCTTGCACTTCAGCACCCAGGACCAGACATGAACAGACCAAGCGACCATCGACCATGACGCTGCAGGCTCCGCAATCGCCAGTGCCACACCCTTCCTTGGTTCCGGTCATTTCCAGACGGTCACGCAATACATCCAGCAGCGTTTCATCCGCTTGGCAAAGATACTCGACCTCATCACCATTGATGGTGGTCGATACAGCAATTCCTGACATTATTTTCCTCCTGCGCGCGCATAGGCAATTTTTGCAGCGCGTTGCGCCAGAACTCCGGACACTTTTTCCCGAAATTCGATGGTGCCTCTTTTATCATCAATAGGGTTGCAAGCCTTGGCACAAGCCAATGCCATTTTATCCAAAGCCTCTTCTTCCAGTTTGGTGCCGATGATCGCCCTAGCTGCATCTTTAACCAGCACTACAGTCGGCGCTACAGCGCCCAGTGCAACGCGAGCGGATTTCACGACCCCTTTATTGTCCAGCGTCAAATTCACACCAGCGCTTGCAACGGCAATGTCCATTTCTGTACGGGGAATAAACCGCAGATATGCGTCACCTGAACGGGCAGCCTGCTTGCCAAGTTCAATTGCTTCGATAAGCTCACCTTTTTCAAGACAGGTTTTCCCAGGTGCGGTGACGATTTTCTCTACCGCGACGCGGCGTTTTCTGCCCGGTCCGGCTATGACCGCTTTGGCGCCCGCGGCCACAAGCGCCGGAACACTGTCTGCTGCAGGGGAAGCATTGCACAAATTGCCTGAAATGGTACATCGACCCTGAATTTGTTTTGACCCGATAAGGTTTGCAGCTTCAACAACGCCGGGCCAGGCCTTTTTTAACGCCTTGTTTTCTCCAAGCTCTGCGCAGGGAACAGCAGCTCCAATACTGAACCCCTTGGCAGTTTTTGCAACCTGGTCCAGTCCTTTCACATTCTTGATGTCCACGATGACATCAGGGTCGATATACTCGCCACGCATCCTGACCAGCAAGTCACTGCCACCTGCCAAAACAAAGGCCTTTCCTTTACTGTTCGAGAGGAGGCCCACTGCGTCTTTCAGCGTTTCAGGACGTTCATACTGCATGCATACAATTCCCTTTGTAATTCCTTTTACATTTGTGTCACAGGCGCGGGCAAAGTGGAAGCCTTGTTCGGCAGGTCATGGCGAATTCTCTGTCAATAAATTCAACCATACAAGCTGCTTTTCGTTGCGCAATGGACAGGTGATGAATAAGAAAATCAAAAGCACGTAAAAAAGGAAACTCTGCATGGTTGATACCATCCTGATCGATTGGGGCACGACAAATTTCAGGTTGTGGCATGTAGATGGTGATCAATCCGTTGTTGGTGAATACCGCTCAGAAATGGGCATGTCCAAGCTTAAGCCAAATGAATATGAGCCTTTGGTTGAAAACACTTTAAGAAGCCTGGATGTATCGTCCCAAACCCCTGTTCTGATTTGCGGGATGGCAGGAGCGGCTCAAGGATGGCGCGATGCTGGATACATTGATGCTCCTTGTCGTATTGGGGACCTTTCATCAAAGTCTGTCAGGCTGGAAACGGAAAGCGGGCGTGACATTCGAATATTGCCGGGCATCGCGCAGCGAAATGTTTCGCATCCAAATGTCATGCGTGGCGAAGAAACGCTTCTTGCTGGCGCTGTCAGCAGTGGCCTTGAATTTGATGTTTTCTGTTTGCCCGGGACGCATTCCAAATGGGTTTTCATGAAGGGTGTGCAAGTCCAATCCTTCAAAACATTCATGACCGGCGAACTGTTTTCAGTTTTGAAAAATGCGCCGACACTCTCGCATTTTTTCAATGCTGATGTGTCGTCGGATCTTGATATGTCCGTTTTCACTGAGAATGTGTTGGCTGCGGTGAGAAATCCAAATATATTCCATGAAAGTATTTTCTCGCTCAGGGCCGGGCCTTTGTTGCGCGGCGAAACTACTCATGTGGAACTGCAGTCAAAACTGTCGGGCCTTCTGGTTGGTTCAGAAATCAGCGCGATGAAAGAAGTGTGTAACAATTGCGTCGGATTAATTGCCGACGGCATCAATGGAAAGCTTTATCAGGCTGCATTTGAGGCGAGTGGCATACAATACCAACTTGCAAGCAGTGAGGCGTTGGCTCTTGCTGGTCTCACCAGTGCGGCACAGAAAATTTGGGGTGATGAATGAGGATCGAAGAAATCTGGAACTCTCTGGATTGCAAGCTGATTGCCATTTTGCGTGGCATCAGCCCAAAAGAGATTGAGGATGCAGTCAAAGCATTGCTGGAAGCGGGGTTTGAAGCGATCGAAATTCCGTTGAATTCGCCCGATGCAATTCAATCCATCAAATTGGCTGTTGGGGTAGCTTCAGAACATTCAACCAGACCGCGTTTGATCGGCGCAGGAACAGTTCTTACTGAGGACGAAGTGCGGGAAGTTGCTTCGACCGGTGCAAACCTGATCGTTTCGCCAAATGCTGGTTCCGGGGTCATTGAGCTAACAAAAGAACTAGGCATGTTTAGTGCTCCGGGTGTCTTTACGCCTTCAGAGTGCATTTCCGCTATCCATGCTGGTGCGGATTGTTTGAAAGTGTTTCCGGCATCCAACCTTGGTTTGGCGGGTTTCAAGGCCTACCGTGCTGTCCTGCCAAGCCACGTGCCGCTGTGCGCTGTAGGCGGCGTAGGTGACGAAGATTTCTCTGCATATATGAAAGCCGGTGCCGAAGCCTTCGGCTTGGGTTCATCGCTCTATTCTGTTGGTATGTCAGCAAAAGAAATCGGTGAACGCGCCAGTCGTATGGTCGATGCCTATCGTCAAGCGATGGTGCAGTGATGTTACCCCATGTCGGCGCATTCAGGTACCGGCGTGGAAACCTTGCCTTCTTTAAAGAACCGAATCAGGTTTTCAACCGTCAGGTCTCCCATGGCCTGCCTGGTTTCAACAGTGGCACTCGCGGTGTGTGGTGTCAGAACCACATTTTCCATTTCAAACAGTGCTTCTGGCGCATGGGGTTCGTTTTCAAAAACATCCAGGCCTGCAGCACCCAAACGGCCTTCCTGAAGTGCTAAAACCAGTTCCTGCTCGTCAACTACCGAGCCACGCGCGACATTAATCAGTGTGCCTTCTGGTCCCAGTGCGTCTATGACTTCCCGATTGACCAACTTGTTGGTTGCTTCTCCACCGGGTGTGATCGCAACCAGATAGTCAACCTCGCGAGCCATCTCTACAAGATTGTCACGATATGTGTACGCCACGTCTTTTGCGTTTCGGGTGTGGTAGCTGATATCGCATCCGAACACTTCAAGTTTACGAGCAATTTCCCCGCCAATACGTCCAAGTCCGAGAATCCCGACTTTTTTGTTTTCTATGGATGTGGTGAGAGGTGCGTTACCCCTGTTTGCCCAATTTCCGCTTCGGACCCATTTGTCATCGCGAACGAGGCATCTGCTCGTCGCCAACATCAGCAGGATTGCGAGATTAGCAACATCTGCATTCAAAACGCCCGGTGTGTGGGTCACCATGATTCCACGGCTTCGCGCAGTGTCGGTGTTGATCGCATCATATCCAACGCCATAGCATGAAATGACTTTCAGATTTGGCAATGCTGCCATTATGTCAGGTTTCACGCCATCATGGCCATTGGTTGCAACGGCCTCGATGGTCTCGCCGTTCTCGGTTGCCCAGGTGTTGAAATCTGTAATTTCAGACAGCTGATGAACCTCGAAATGAGCATTCATTTTGTCCATCATTCTTGGCGTTGCGCCGCCGATCAATAATAGTCCAGGCTGCATGAAACCTCTCTTCAGTGATTGTTTCTAGGCGTGTGCTTTTGGGCAATGCCGCGGTAGTTTGGCGCGTCTTCCAGAACCATGCCTTCACTAAATGGCTGCACTTTCTCACGGAAATATTGCTGCCATGGTGTCTGACTTTCCGGGCTTTGATAGCCACCTTTCTCCTTCAAAGCCTTCTTGCGTTGTGCAATTTCCGATTTGCTGATCAGAATGTCTGCAGTGCATTTTTTGAGGTCAATCCGGACACGGTCGCCTGTCTCAAGAATAGCAAGTCCGCCACCATCTGCCGCTTCGGGTGATGCATTGAGAATAGAAGGTGATCCAGACGTACCTGACTGTCTTCCATCGCCAATACAGGGAAGCGATTTTATACCCTTCTTCAACAAGTAGGACGGAGGGCGCATATTTACGACTTCGGCGCCACCGGGGTATCCCTTTGGTCCCGCGCCACGCATGAAGAGAAGGCAATATTCGTCAATTTTCAACTTTGGATTGTCAATCCGTTTGTGAAAATCTTCGGGTCCGTCGAATACAATTGCACGGCCTTCAAAGGCGTCCGGGTCATCTGGATTGGAAAGATAGCGGTCACGAAACTCATCGGAAATCACGCTGGTTTTCATGATCGCCGAGTCAAAGAGATTGCCCTTGAGATTGATGAAGCCAGCGTGCTCGACCATCGGGTTCTTCACTGTCTTGAGCACTTCCGGGTTTTGAATTTTCTTACCGCGGCAGTTTGCACCGATTGATTTGCCATTGACGGTAATGGCGTTTTTGTGCGGCAGAAGGCCGGCTTTCATCAACTCATTGACGACAGCCGGGACACCACCCGCACGGTGATAGTCTTCACCAAGATACTTTCCCGCAGGCTGCATGTTTGTCAGAAGCGGAATTTTGTGGCCGAGTTTTTGCCAGTCGTCATTTGTCAACTCGATGTCGAGATGCCTTGCGATGGCATTGAGGTGAATAGGAGCATTTGTTGAACCGCCAATCGCCGAATTGATAACGATCGCATTTTCGAATGCTTCACGGGTCATGACGTCAGATGGTTTCAGATCTTCCCAAACCATGTCCACGATCCGCTTTCCGGTCTCATAAGAGATTTGGCCACGTTCACGATAGGGTGCCGGAATCGCTGCGGAGCCAGGAAGTTGCATGCCCAATGCTTCAGCCAGCGAATTCATCGTGGTTGCCGTGCCCATGGTATTGCAATATCCCACCGAAGGTGCTGCTGATGCGGCGATATCCATAAAGCCCTCATCGTCGATTTCACCCGTTGCGTGAAGCTCCCTGGCTTTCCAAATAGCGGTTCCTGAACCTGCGAGTTCGCCATTGAACCAGCCGTTCAGCATCGGCCCTACAGACAGCGCAATGGCCGGAATGTTTACGGTCGCTGCGGCCATCAAAAGCGCAGGCGTTGTTTTGTCACAACCGATGTTCAGGACGACACCATCGATTGGATAACCGAACAGTGTTTCCACCAGGGACAGATATGCTAGATTGCGATCCAACATCGCTGTCGGGCGTTTTCCTGTTTCCTGAATTGGATGAACAGGGATTTCTATCACCGTACCACCGGCTGCAATAACTCCGTCGCGAACACGTTTGGTCAATTCAATATGGTGACGGTTGCAGGGACTTAGATCTGATCCGGTTTGGGCAACGCCGATGATCGGACGGTTGGACTGCAGTTCTTCACGGGTAAGGCCATAGTTGAGATAGCGCTCCATATATAGCGCGGTCATTTCGGGGTCTTCGGGGTTGTTAAACCACTTTCGCGACCGAAGGTTTTCCATCTTCATTTTTTTCTTAGCCATACCAATATTCCTTTGCCCCTTAATCAAGCGCAACAATTGCGCCTTTGTTCTGTATTACTTTTGACGCGATCAGATGCCCTTTTTCAAGGGCATTCATCAAGCTACCACCGCAAATTGCTTCACTAAGAAATGCGGCGTTGAAACTATCGCCTGCAGCCGTACTATCAACGACATTTTTAACTGGGTCCAGCGCCGGTAATTTTTCACATTCATCGCCGATTGACACCGGACCCTTGCTTCCGCGTTTCAGGGCTCCGAACTTAACGCCAGTGGATATCAGACGGTTGAGAACTTCCGTTTCTGATTTGTCACCAAACAAGGCCATTTCATCGTCCAGGGAAGGCAGTGCGATGTCAGTATTCGACCACATCTGTGTGGTGACGTCGCGCGCAGTGCTGATGTCCTCCCAAAGTGCTGGCCGATAATTGCTGTCGAAAGCCAGCCTGCCACCTTTTTTTCGAAATTCTCCGATAAAGTCTATGATCAGTTGTCGTGTCTCTGAAGGTAAAATGGCCATCGAGATGCCTGAGAGATAAAGCACATCGAAATCGAGCAAATGGTCCACTTGAACCCAACAGGGTGACTGGAACAAGGTCTTGGCGGCAGATTGAGCACGCCAATACGAGAAGCTACGCTCTCCGTTTTCATCGGTCTCAATTGCATAAAGCCCGGGGAGTGCAGTTGTTCTGCGTTCTATGTGGGATGCATCAATGTTGTGTCGGCGAATATCCGCAAAAATCCGATCCGAGAAGCTGTCTGTACCCAAAGCTGTTACATAACTGACCGACAGTTCCTCATTGGCTTTCAATTTTGCGAGGTAAACGGCAGTGTTATAGGTGTCGCCACCAATGCCAATAATGGCATTGCTCGTTTCGTCGGCAATCAGTTCGATCATAACTTCGCCAATGCAGGCGATTTTTACAGGATTATTCATAGTATTTGCGGTGGTTCCTCGGCCGGCAGTCTACATGGTTTCGTGTTTCGATAAACCATCTTTGTATGACAAAAATAGCTATCCCCACTTTGTTTTTGCCGAATATTGCACAAAATGGGTTTCTTGACTATAGTTTGGTCATACCAAAATTGTCTGGAAGATTGCTCAATGAGTGCTATTCAGAATATTCATGTGCAATTGTTCAATGTCCCGCTGGATGAAGTTCTAACGGATGCCAAACATGGTGATCACACGCATTTTGAGCTGGTAACCGCGACAGTCAGTCTGACCGATGGAGCTCAAGGAACCGGATACACCTATACTGGCGGTAAAGGTGGTCGTGCCATAGCTGCCATGATTGAGCACGATCTCACCCCTTTCTTGGCTGGGCAGGAGGCATCCAACGTCGAACAGCTATACGATGCGATGCAGTGGCACGTTCACTATGTGGCGCGCGGCGGTATCGCATCTTTTGCAATTTCTGCAGTGGACATTGCTCTGTGGGATATTCGTTGCAAACAGGCAGGGCAGCCGCTTTGGAAAATGGCAGGTGGTGCGTCTGACCGATGCAAAGCCTATTGTGGAGGGATTGATCTCAACTTTTCACTTGATAAATTGCTTCGCCAGACTGAAGGGTATCTGGAGCGCGGCTTTAATGGCGTGAAAATCAAAATTGGCCAACCAACCCTCGAAGAGGATTTAGAGAGAATTGCTGCGGTACGAGCGCTCATCGGGTCTGATGTTTCTTTCATGGTTGATGCCAACTACTCCATGACAGTTGAGCAAGCTATTGAGGCCGCAAACGCATTCAGGGAGTATGATATTCTCTGGATTGAAGAACCCATCATACCGGATCACTATGTTGGATATAAGCAGATTGCCGATGCGACCGGCATGCCACTAGCGATGGGTGAAAATCTTCATACGATCCATGAGTTTGAATACGCCTTTGAGCAATCAGGATTGTCTTTCATTCAACCAGATGCATCCAATTGCGGCGGCATAACCGGCTGGTTACAGGTGGCTGAAAAATCCCGTGAACATGGTATTCCCGTATGCAGTCATGGGATGCAGGAACTCCATGTCAGCCTTGTTTCGGCCCAATCAAATTCAGGCTGGCTAGAAGTCCACAGTTTTCCGATTGACCGTTATACAACCCGTCCGTTAGTGGTGGAAAACTGCATGGCGGTTGCCCCGGATTCAACTGGAATTGGGGTCAGTTTTGATTGGGAAAAACTGCATCAGGCTCATGCGGGGTTCTCGCAACAGGTGGCTTAACTCTCTCTTTTAATAAACAAAACCCGGAAAAAACATGGAAACTCAAACGATCAGCGCCGCATTTTATCGTGGCAACAAGTCTTTCGCCGTAGAACAGGCAACGGCGCTTCCACCCGCCGAGAATGAAGTGGCTATTCGCATTGCCTATTGTGGTGTGTGTGGAACAGACATGCATGTGTATCACGGAAATATGGACGCCCGCGTTGGGCATAATCGTGTTCTCGGGCATGAAATGTCGGGTGTTGTAGAGGCGGTCGGCTCCAGTGTTTCAAATGCTTCTCCGGGTCAGAAAGTGGTTGTTCGCCCGTTGGACCATTGTGGGCAATGTCCGGCATGCAAGGCAGGGCATCAACACATTTGTCACAACCTCAAGTTTCTGGGTCTTGATACCGATGGTGCGATGCAGGAAATCTGGAATGTTCCCGCCCACACGGTTCATGTTTTGCCTGACGAAATTCGTATGGACCATGCAGCCCTGATTGAGCCACTGGCTGTCGCATGTCACGATGTGCGGCTTTCTGAACTGAAGGTCGGCGAAGATGTGCTGGTTATCGGAGGCGGGCCAATCGGCGTTTTGGTTGCAATGGTTGCACGTGAAGCCGGTGGCAATGTGATCATTTCTGAAGTCAATGAAAACCGGATTGCGATCGCCAAAAAGCTTGGCTTTGATACCGTAAACCCGGTTGACGAGGATCTGGCCGCCGCGATTAATGAAAAAACCGGCGATAAAGGGGCTGATGTTGTCTTTGAAGTTTCCGGTACCCAACCAGGTGTCGATGCAATGACAGCATGTGCAGCCACCAAAGCCCGGATTGTTATGGTCGCAATTCACGCACAAAAGCCTAATATCGACTTATTTCAGTTTTTCTGGCGAGAACTTCAACTGATAGGAGCTCGCGTCTACACCGGTGAGGATTATGAGAAAGCTATTGCGTTGATTGCTGCTGGTGCGATTGATGCTGATACGGTTATCACTGATGTCAGCCCGCTTTCTGATATTCAGTCGGCGTTCGAATCGCTGGATGCAAGTCCAACTGCTCTAAAGAGCCTCATCAAGGTAGGAGATTTCTCATGAGTGTCCTGAATTCATTTGATCTGGCTGGCAAGACTGCATTGGTGACCGGTGCAAAACGCGGAATTGGCCGAGGTATCGCGGAAGCGCTTGCAAGTGCGGGTGCTAATATTGTGGGTGTCAGTGCATCTCTCGAACTTTCCGGAAGCGATGTCAGTAAAGCTGTAGAAGCAATGGGGCGTGAATTTACGGCCTATCAATGCGATTTCTCAGATCGCAATGCGGTGATGGAGTTCGTCTCGGCATTCAAGGCTGCGCATGCCACTCCCAATATTCTGATCAACAATGCAGGAACGATCAAACGCAAGCCTGCACAGGACCATGATGATGAATTGTGGGATGAAGTCATCGAAGTCAATCTCAATGCCCAGTTTGTTTTAAGCCGTGAAATTGGACGCGATATGGTCGCCCGTGGCTCGGGTAAGATCATCTTCACAGCGTCGCTTCTTACATTTCAAGGCGGCATTACTGTACCGGGATATGCCGCATCAAAGGGTGGTATCGGCCAACTCACCAAAGCGCTCGCAAACGAATGGGCACCACACGGTGTTAACGTCAATGCGATTGCGCCCGGTTATATTGCTACTGACAATACTCAAGCATTGCAGGATGATCCTGTTCGTTCGAAATCTATCCTGGAGCGCATACCTGCGGGACGTTGGGGCACTCCAGAAGATTTTGGCGGGCCGGCAGTTTTCCTGGCGTCGTCTGCTTCAGACTATATGCATGGTACCGTCATGACTGTTGATGGTGGATGGATGGGGCGTTGATATGGGCATGAGTATTAGAGATATTTGCAACAATGGACCCGTTGTACCAGTTATTGAGATTGACGATGCAGCGCATGCAGAACCTTTGGCGGCTGCGCTGTTGGGTGGCGGTATCTCTGTAATCGAGATTACGTTGCGCACGTCTGCGGCACTTGATGCGATTGCAGCGGTTTCCAGCATCCCTGATCTTTATGTGGGGGCAGGGACCTTACTGTCACCAAGCGATGTTGAGGCTGCAAAAGAGGCTGGCGCATCATTTGGTGTCTCTCCAGGATCTACGCCAGAATTGATTGCTGCCTGTAAAGATCAGAACTTGCCTTTTCTCCCTGGCGCAGCAACGCCCAGCGAAGTTGCAAACTTGCTAGCCAACGGCTTTGAGGTGCAAAAGTTCTTTCCGGCAGAAGCTGCGGGCGGTATTGGCATGTTGAAAGCAATTGCAGGACCGATGCAGGATGTGGTTTTTTGCCCAACCGGTGGCATTTCCCGGGAAACTGCCCCTGACTATCTGCGGTTACCTAACGTCCTTTGTGTTGGAGGCAGCTGGATTGCGCCGCGCAAACTGATTGCGGATCAGGCCTGGGGCGAAATCGAAGAGAATGCCCGTTTGGCGAGTTCGTTGGGTTAACCAGCGTTCCTGATTTACAAGAACACGGTCGTTATCTCTGGCACCAGCAAGATCAGTGTCAGAATGAGCAGCTGCATGCCGATAAAGGGGAGGAACCCACGGAAAATGTCCGGCAACGTGATGTGCGGCGGTGCTACCGACTTCAGATAGAAAGCGGCTGGTCCGAACGGCGGAGACAAAAAGCTGACCTGCATGTTTACACAGAACAATATGCCGAACCAAACTTGAACCATGGTGCGCGTTTCCAAACCGCCTGTGAGGCCAAGTTCATTCATCGGAAGCTTGAGAACGATTGGCAGGAACACAGGCATGACGAGCAGTACGATGCCTGTCCAGTCCATGAAGGCTCCGAGGAACAGGAAGATCACCATCATCACCAGCAACACGCCCATAGTCGGCAAGTCGTATCCCACAATGAGATTAGCAACATAAGTTGGGCCGCCAGCGATTGTGTATGCGCCAGCAAGGGCAGTGGCGCCAAAAGTTACCCAAATGATGGTGCCGGTCGACTTAAAGGTGCGCATGGAAGCTTCGCGAAGCAACGTGAACGAGAATTCTCCGCGCAGGTAAATGAGCAACAGGACCGCTACAGAGCCCATAGCTGCTGCTTCCGTAATGCCGGTGACGCCGCCATAGATTGATCCCAGAACGATAAACACTACGAAAAGCGGCTGCACGATGCCTTTGCCACGTTCCCAGGCTTCTTTGACAACAGCCATGCCAGCGCCAAACATGCACCATCCAAGCCCCACAGCAAAAATCGGAAGTGCCCAGTACAAGGTTGAAATGCTTTGGAACCAGGTTCTCACCTCAACTTCAACCAAACCGCTTTGTACCAGAGCAAAGCGAAGCAGGATCAAACCACCGACAACCGCCATAATTTCTGCGATCAGTGTGCCACCGAACAAGAGTTTCTGACTGCCAGTCAAATCATCCGGTGAAGGCTCGGGCAGGGGTGCCAATTCCGGTTGCAAGCGTGTGCGAACCAGAATGTAAATGATATAGCATCCGGCAAGCATGAACCCCGGAATGAATGCAGCCTGGAACAGCGCGTGGATAGATGTCTCCGTGATCAGGCCGTAAAAAATCAACACGATTGAGGGCGGTATCATCGTTCCCAGTGAACCGGATGCGCAAATTGTACCGATTGCGAGGTTTTGATTGTATCCAAGCCGCAGCATTTGAGGAAGGGCGATAAGACCGAGTAGCACAACCTCACCACCAATAATGCCTGACATGGCGGCCATAACAATCGCCATCAATGCGGTCACAACCGCGATGCCGCCACGGGTACGGTTCATCCATTGTGAGAGAGACGTATACATGTCTTTCGCAATGCCTGAGCGTTCAAGCAATACGGCCATGAAAATAAACAGCGGCACGGAAATGAGTACGTAATTGGTGGTTATTCCGTAGAGCCTCTGCGCCAACACATTCATGGGGCCCGAACCGAAACGCCTTGTCAGGGTGCCATCACCCCAAGTGTATGCTGCAAAATCGAAGCCATGATTGAAAATGTCCGTGATAATCGTCGGCTCAAATTTGAGCACCATGACCAAAACAGCCAGAAAGCCGGATGCAAATCCAAGCGGCATACCGATACCAAGCAGGACAAACATCCCGATCAGTAGAACCAATGATATGGTGCCTATATCCATTTGCTTTTCCCCGTTTGTCCGATATCCGGCACGTTATTGGTAAGGTTTTTTTGCCTATTGCTTTTTTTGCTCTTCGAGCGGCGGATTCCCCGACAACACCTGATCCGGTATGCCGTGATCATCCTCCATGTCCGGTTCATCCAGTGGCTGAGGCGTTCTGTTGAAATCCCGGAACAATCCGAACAATGTCAATCCAATCGCTGACACCAGCAATGCTGCTATGAACAAGCGCCAATGCAAAGGCGTTTTCAGTTCTGACTCTGCACCACTGAAGAGGTTTGGCAATGCCCACAAGCACATTGAAACAACGAAGGTACTTGCCAGAATATCGAAGGTTTTCCTGACGATTGGGTTTGCCGGCCAATCGCGAATGAGATTGGATGCAGCCTGCAGTGCCAATACGGTAACCGTAACCAACACCAAAGGTTTATTTGTTGCAGGTATTGGAGGATCCCAAGCGGTTCCAAACGCCTCCCAGCGCCAGAATTTTGCAATTGCCTCGCCAAAACCGCCCCAAACGACCGCAAACGCAAATATCAGGACACACAGTGTGGAGATGACATCGAATACACGGCGTAGCCAAAGTGGTGCCATGTCATAAAGGACAAAAATCCTGATGTGGCTGCGTTGCTGCATGGAATAGAGCCCGGCAGTCACGAAAATCATACCGCCTGCCCACAAAGACATCTCGTTCACCCAAAGGGTTGGGCTGAAGAAGATGTAACGCATGATGACTTCGTAGAAGATGATTGCGACGATGAAGGCCGGACCCCACATCATGACACGACTGAAAGTCCAGGTCAGCCAGTCCACCGGGCCGGTTTTTTCATGTTCCATCATCTTTGAGCACCTCCCCAGTCGCCAATGCAGAAAATGTAAAACTAAACTATCGAGTTGTTTCCGAGGAAAGGCCCGATTGTAAAACAGGCGCCAGGTAAACTGTGGCGCCTGTTTCGTGTTCTCATTAGTGTTGAGGCCTTATTTTGCCAACCCAAGCTGACGAAGATAGCTCAGGTGCGCTTCAACAAGGTCCTTTGCTTCCGGTGTCGAAGCAAACTCAGGCCAGGTTGCCTGTGCAGCAGCACGGAATTTGGCAAGCTCTTCCGGAGCCCATTGTGACAGGGTAACGCCTTGCTCTTTCAACTGGGCAGCGGCTTCCGCATTCTTCTTCTCGAATGTCAAAGCTGTGCGAAGTGCCAGAGCTTCCATAGCAACCTTCATGATCCGCTGGTGGCTTGCAGGCATTGCATCAAACACGTCCTTGTTACATGCAAGGTGGTCCGATGGCATTGAATGGAAGCCCGGGAAGTTTGCGTATTTCACAATGTCATAAAGGCCTAGGCCGACATTGTTTGCCAGTCCTGACGCATCAGCACCATCAATGATTCCTGATTCCAGCGCAGTAAAGATTTCTGTGAAGTCCATCACAATCGGCTTTGCGCCCAGCTTCTCAAAGATTTTTGTTTCCATGCCTGGAGGCGAACGGAATTTCCAATCCTTAAAGTCATCGACTTTTGTGATCGGCTTGGATGAGGCAAAGGATTCTTGCCCATAGACCCACCAACCGATGAGTTCCATGCCATATTTGTTGTAAAGAGGTTTTGCAGCTTCGATGCCGCCACCAAAATAGAGCCATGAAAGCTGCTGATAAGGCGTATCGTAGCCGCCCATAATGTCACCCACAAACTGGAATGCCGGGTTCTTACCGGTCTGATAACCGCCGCCAGTCATATCACAATCGAGGATACCTGTTGAGGCAGCATCAAAGGTTTCAACCGATTTAACGACTGAAGACGAGTAGAACATTTCTACCTCGATCTCTCCATTCGACATGGTTTGAATGTCTTCGATGTATTGTGCCGCCAGCTTCCCTGATACGGTTTCAGGTGCGTAGTGTGTTTGAATTCTCAATTTAGTAGTTGCTGCTGAAGCAACAGAAGCCATGCCTACAGCAAGTGCAGCGGCAGATGCTGCAAGGCACAATTTCTTAAGGGTCTTTCTCATGGTTTCCTCCCAGTTTCCATAAATTTTTGCAAAGTTTGCCACGCAAACGTTGAATTTGGTATGACCAGACTAACGAGTACTCACGTTCTCGTCAACGAAGAGCCTGACAGGTTTTTTTGATATTTCAACACAAAAATCGCTTAAAAATTGCGAGCTTAAATTATTTTTTGATCTTCCAGAATTTTGATGGTGCACACAAAACATATTTTGGTATGATCAAAATACGAGGGAAAGTCGCCATGACCAATTGGCGAAACTGGACAATGGGAGAGTTTCTGAATGGCGTCTGGTTCAGTTGAGACGCAAGCGGACCCCGGGCAACGTGCAGCGGACGAGCTGTTTAATAAGTTCGAGGCCATGATTCAGTCGGGTGAGTTGCCGGATGGCGCGCCGCTTCCCCCCGAGCGGGAGATTGTTGAACGTTATGGGATAAGTCGAACCGTTGTTCGCGAAGCTATTCTTGCATTGTCAAACAAAGGTCTTGTTGAAGCGCGCCCGCGTTTTCGGCCAGTGGTGCGTAAACCTAGTTTTGATACCGCGCTTGATACAATCGGCAATGTTGTTACCCGACTGTTGGAACAGGGTGAGGGCGTAAAAAACCTGTTCGACATGCGGGTCATGGTGGAAGTTGCGCTTGCCAGGCAAGCTGCCACGGACGCAAATCGTGATGATATCTATCGCCTGAAACAGGCTCTTGAAGAAAACGAGACCGCCATAAATGACATGGACCGTTTTTTTGAAACAGATATCAAGTTTCATCGCATTATGTATGAAATGTCAGGAAATCCGATTTTACCTGCTGTGCACCGGGCCTATATCACTTGGCTTCAACCCAATTGGGTGAAAATGCCCACGCTGCCCTCACGAAACCAGCTCAATTTTGAATCGCACACCGCGATATACAATGCGATTTTGATGCGCGACCCTGATCAGGCTGAAGTTGCAACGCGCAAGCATCTTGCTGATGCATGGGATCAGATAAACAGAATTCTAATGGAATCCGACTGAATGAATTTCATCCGACTCGACCACCAAGACAATGTGGTCACTGCAACAAAACCGCTTGAGGCTGGCACCAAAGTAGAAGGGAATGCGACCAATCAAATGATCCCTCGTGGGCACAAGATTGCGACATCCAGGATTGGGTCAGGCGAAGTCATCCGAAAATACGCTCAAGTCATAGGCTATGCGGCGGAAGATATTGCTATCGGGGATCATGTGCATTCACACAATGTGGAATTCAGAAATACAAAGGCTGACTACGAGTTTTCCAATAATCTGCGTACGGTAAAGGCGGTTTCAGAAAGCGATCGTGACACGTTTATGGGCTTCCGTCGTTCAAACGGGAAGGTGGGGACGAGAAATTATATTGGCATTCTCACATCTGTGAATTGTTCGGCGACTGCTGCCAGAATGATCGCAGATGCTTTCGGTCCGGAAGAGTTGGCTGACTATCCCAATGTTGATGGTGTGGTGGCATTCGTCCATGGAACCGGTTGCGGCATGGCTGGCGATGGTGAGGGATTTGACGCGCTTCAAAGAGTGATGTGGGGGTATGCCACCCATCCCAATCTTGCCGGTGTTCTGATGGTTGGGCTGGGATGCGAAATGAACCAGATCGACTGGCTGTTGGATGCCTACGGTCTGGAAAAAGGGCCGCTCTTTCAGGCGATGAACATTCAGGATGTGGCAGGATTGGCGAAAACCGTGGAAACCGGAATAGCCAAGGTCCGGGATATGCTTCCGGAAGCCAACAAGTCAGTTCGTGAACCGTGTCCGGTGTCTGAGCTCACGGTTGCATTGCAATGTGGTGGGTCGGATGCATGGTCCGGAATTACTGCAAATCCGGCGCTGGGAAATGCGTGTGATCGTTTGGTAGCACAGGGTGGGGCTGGCGTTCTTGCAGAAACACCTGAAGTCTATGGTGCCGAACATCTTCTCACCCAGCGCGCTGTTGATCAAAAGACAGGTGAAAAATTGATCGGTCTCATTCGTTGGTGGGAAGATTATACCCTGCGCAACCGAGGCAGTATGGACAACAATCCAAGTCCCGGGAACAAGAAAGGTGGGCTGACAACCATCTTGGAGAAATCACTGGGTGCCGTTGCAAAGGGTGGCACGACACCGCTCACTGGCGTTTACAAATATGCAGAGCGGGTCACTGAGAAAGGGTTCGTGTTCATGGATTCGCCGGGATACGATCCCGCTTCAGTAACAGGTCAAATTGCGTCCGGTTGCAATTTGGTTGTGTTTACAACAGGACGTGGTTCGGCATTTGGTTCCAAGCCTGCGCCCTGTATAAAAATTGCGACCAATACCCAAATGTATGAACGCATGACGGATGATATGGATATCAATACAGGCGACATGTTGTCTGACGGTGTTTCGCTCGAAGAAAAAGGCGAAGAAATTTATCAGATGTTGATCTCCGTTGCCTCAGGGGATCAAAGCAAATCGGAGCGGCAGGGTTTGGGCGATTATGAATTCGTCCCTTGGCAGATTGGGGCAACGATGTGAGTAAACATACGTCCGCAATCAATGTTGCGGTCATTGGTGCTGGCCTGATAGGCGCGCGGCATGCAAAACTATTGGATGCACTACCGCAAACAGAGCTTTTTGCTATCGTTGACCCCGTCAACAAGCCGGGTTCGGATGGATTCGGCAAGCAAGTTTCTCATTTTGATTCCTTCCAAGAATTTCTGGAAAGATCTGCAGAATGTGATGGCGCAATCATTGCGACCCCAAATCATACGCACAAGGATATTGCAGAGCGTTGCTTGTCACATGGTATTGCCTGCCTTGTTGAAAAACCCCTTGCTGCAAACAGCGATGATGCGCGCGAGATTTTGAAAGCATCTGAAGCATCCGGGAAGCCGGTTTTGGTTGGCCATCATAGGCGCCACCACAAAGCGAGCCAGGAACTCAAGCGACTTATTGAAGGTGGCAGTCTGGGAAGCATTGTTGGCGCACAAGTTAGCTGGGTTTTGAGAAAACCTGACGAGTATTTTGCGGCTGGCGACTGGCGAACAAAGGCGGGTGGCGGACCGGTCTGGATCAACCTGATACATGAGATTGATCTCCTACGGTATTTCATCGGTGAGATCGTAGAAGTGTCTTCCATGTTGTCGAATTCAACAAGAGGCACCGAAGCAGAGGATACAGGTGTTATCAGTATGCGATTTGAAAATGATGCGGTTTGTTCTGCTATCCTGTCTGACGCATCGCCATCACCGTGGCATTTTGAAGGAGGGTCTGGCGAGAATCCGAACATTGCGTATACCGGTCAGGATGGCATGCGAATATTTGGCACGCAGGCGTCGATTTCGTTTCCTTCCATGTCTGTCTGGCGGCATGAAAGTGCAGAAGGACATTGGGGCACGGCGATCACCCAACACAAACCGATAACTGACACTACTATGGATGGTGAGGTGGCGTTGTCCAAGCAACTCGAGCATTTTGTGGATGTTGTGAAAGGGAATACACAACCGCTTGTTTCGGCACGTGATGGCCTTCAAAGCGTCAGGGTGGTGGAGGCAATCCATGCGTCGGCGAAAATCAATCAATCGGTTTCAGTTGATTTAATGTGAGGACAAGACCCCGCTCATTAAAAGCGGTCTGGTAAAAGGAGAGAATGAAAATGAGTAAGCCAATAATAGGATTTATCGGCCTTGGCCTCATGGGTCGCGCAATGTGTGATCATATGCAGGATGAGCGCTATTCGCTCAACGTTATGGCAAACCGTTCACGGGAAGCAGTTGAGGCCGCCGTTGCCAAAGGTGCAACAGAATGTGCAACACCAAAAGAGATTGCTGAAAACAGCGATATTGTCATGTTGTGTGTTGATACCTCGCAATCGGTGGAGGGGCGCATGTATGGTGATGATGGCGTGATCGCAGGTCTGTCAGAAGGCAAGGTTGTGATTGACTTTGGAACCTCGCTTCCTTCATCCACGACAAAAATTGGTGGCGATGTACAGGCGGTTGGCGGGTATTACCTGGATTCACCGATTGGCCGGACACCTGCCCATGCGCGCGATGGTCTGTTGAACCTGATGTGCTCGGGCTCAAAAGAAGGGTATGACAAGGCCGAAGGAATTTTGAAGGTTCTTGGCGAGAATGTCTTTTATCTGGGCAATCTCGGATCAGGACATACGATCAAGCTGATCAATAATTTCTTTGGAATGACAGTTGCCAATGCAATGGCGGAAGCGTTTGCGATGGCGGATAAAATGGGCGTTGATCGTCAGCAGCTCTATGATGTTATGTCAGCAGGCCCACTGCATTCTGGCATGATGGATTTTGTGAAGGGTTACGCCGTCGACAATGATCCGTCCATGTTGGCCTTTGCGATCAAGAACGCTGCAAAAGATGTTGGATATTACTCTCAGATGTCAAAAGACGCAGGAGCGGATTCAATCATGTCGAAGTCGACATTGAACGCCTTGGAAACAGCTCGAGATGACGGGATGGGTGACGAGATGGTTTCGCAAATGTTTGACTTTTACAAAAAGTCATTCGGCTAATCTGGAGCAATAAACCCGAACATGGCCGTTCTTGTCGCCAGAGCAAATGAGGATCGTCCTCTTTACGGCATCATCCTGATGTTGTTTGCCTATTTTGCGTTTTCATTGATTGACGTAAACGCAAAGTGGCTGGCGTTCATCGGATTGCCGGCATTGCAACTGGCCTTCATGCGCTATGCAGGACATTTCGTCGTTTCATCCATGTTGATTTTGCGTGGCGGAATGGAGCTTTCTCGTTTTGGCACAGAACGATTGAGCCTGGTAATTTTGCGAGGTGTTCTGTTGATGCTTTCAACCGTCTTCAATTTTATCGCCGTCCAGTACCTGCCGCTTACGCTCACATCTACTATGTTGTTTTCAGCACCCATTATGATCTGCGCACTTTCCTGGCCGCTGCTGGGTGAACGAGTTGGGATATGGCGATGGTCTGCGATCATGATCGGGTTTTGCGGGATATTGATTGCGATCAGACCTTTTGATGAAAGTTTTCATTGGGCGGTTTTGTTGTCGCTGGGTGGGGCTTTCTGTTTCGCCTTGTATTCAATTCTAACGCGCAAGCTGTCCGGTATTGTGGCTAGCGATACAATGCAGTTCTATTCAGGCGCGATTGGCACATTTGTTTTGCTGCCAGTTGCGTTTGCGGTATGGGAAAGCCCGGAAACAAGCTTTCTTTGGGTTCAGATGATCTGCTTGGGATTGTTTGGTTGGCTTGGGCATGAGTTTTTAACACGTGCACATGGATTTGCATCTGCGAGCACGCTTACACCCTATGGCTACACCTTCATTCTTTACATGACGGTTTGGAGTATGCTGGTGTTTGACCATTTGCCGGATCAATGGACAATTGTTGGTGCTGTCATCATTATTACAGCTGGTTTGATAATCTGGTTTCGGGAACTGCGATTAAGCCGTAAGCGGAAACTTGGGGAGGTTTGAAATTTGTTGAACCCAGATCGTTTTTTTCCTGCTGACCCCACGACAAGAGCAATCGCCTCAAGGCTATATACGGAAGTCCAGAACCTGCCTCTCATATGCCCGCATGGTCATACCGAACCTTCGTGGTTTTCACGCAATGAACAGTTTCCAGATCCGGCACAATTGCTGATTGTTCCCGATCACTACATCCTCAGAATGCTGGTCTCACAGGGCGTTTCTCTCTCTGATCTCGGTGTCGCCTCAAACGATGGCGTTGCACATGAAACGGACGGGCGCAAAATTTGGCGATTGTTTGCAGAGAACTATCATTTGTTCCGTTCTACACCTGTACGCGTCTGGATGGACCACACACTCTCAACCTTGTTCGGGATCGATGAACGTCCAAGCAGCAATAATGCGGACGCACACTATGATTTGATGAGCGAGGCCATTGCGTCAAACGCTTTTAGACCTCGAGCATTGTTTGAGCGTTTCAATATCGAGGTTCTTGCAACAACGGACGCATGCAATGATGAACTGACTGAGCACGCTTTGGTTGCAGGTTCGGATTGGGAGGGCACTGTGATTCCGACCTATCGACCGGACAGCGTGGTTGATCCGGATTTTGAGGGCTTCCACGGCAACATCGAAACGCTGGGTAGTCTGACTGGTGAAGACGTGTCTCAGTGGCAGGGATATCTGAATGCCCACCGCGCAAGGCGGACCTTCTTTAAGTCGATGGGCGCAACCGCAACAGACCATGGTCATCCGACCTCCAGAACCGCTGACCTTTCGAGCGCAGAATGTGAAACCCTTTATGAAAAGGTGCTTGGAGGACAATCATCCCCCGAGGAACGTGAATTGTTTCGTGCGCAGATGCTCACTGAAATGGCGGGCATGAGCATAGAAGATGGCCTTGTGATGCAATTGCATCCGGGCTCTCTCCGAAATCACCATCAGGGTGTCTTTGCATCTTACGGACGAGACAAGGGCTTTGATATTCCGCAGCCTGCAAATTATACCCAAAACCTGAAGCCTTTGCTCAACCGGTATGGAATGGATCCCAAACTTTCGCTGATCCTGTTCACGCTGGATGAGACAACCTATTCACGGGAACTGGCGCCATTGGCAAGTGTGTATCCGTCGTTGAAACTTGGCCCAGCATGGTGGTTCCATGACAGTCCAGCAGGGATGATGCGGTATCGCGAGCAAACCACCGAGACCGCAGGCTACTACAATACGGCCGGCTTCAATGATGATACTCGCGCATTCCCGTCCATTCCTGCCCGTCATGACCTGGCACGGCGGATCGATTGCGCATTTTTGGCTCGTCAAGTCGCCGAACACTTCTTGGATGAGGATGAAGCGGCTGAAATCGCAATTGACCTGGCGTACCGCCTGGCCAAACGCGCCTATAATCTGTGAGGAGGTTTTATGCGACACACCTGGCGATGGTTTGGCCCACATGACGTTGTAGCACTTGAAGAAATTGAGCAGGCGGGGGCGCATGGCATTGTAACCGCACTTCATCATGTGCCGAATGGCGAGGTCTGGAGTGTTGAGGAGATCAAAACGCGCCAATCTGAGATTGCCCGGCGATCTGATGGAACGGTAACGTCATTGAAATGGGAAGTGGTTGAAAGTCTTCCGGTATCTGAAGACATCAAGAAACAGGATGGCGATTGGCAGGCGCATATTAACAACTATAAGATCAGTCTTGAGAACCTGGCGCAATGCGGTCTTGAAGTCGTTTGCTACAATTTCATGCCGATATTGGACTGGACCCGGACAAATCTTTCCTATCGATTGCCGAATGGTGCCGCCTGCATGCGGTTTGACTACATCGATTTCGCCGCATTCGATTTGTTTATTCTGAAAAGAAATGGGGCCAAACAGTCTTTCAGCGAAGAGGTTGTTGAAGCAGCAGGCGAACGACATGCCAAAATGGATGATGCACAGAAACAGATGCTGGCTCAGAATATCGTTGCCGGCTTGCCGGGTGCCAACCAAAATCTGAGCATGGATGAGATCAAGGCGCTGCTTAAGCACTATCACGGGATCGATGAATGCCGGCTGACGCAAAACCTTTATGACTTTCTGGAACAAGTTGTACCAACGGCTGAAAAGCATGGCATTCGACTTTGTTGCCACCCCGATGATCCGCCGTTCTCACTTCTGGGCCTTCCTCGGATCATGTCCACAGAAACAGACTATGCGGCGCTGGTCGAGGCGATTGACAGTCCCGCGAATGGCATCACGCTTTGTTCTGGCTCCTTGGGCGCACGACCGGACAATGACCTGCCGGGTATGATGCATCGTCTGGGGCATCGGGTTCACTTTCTGCATTTGCGGAATGTAGTGCTTGAAGAGGAGGCGTCGCCCGGGTCTTTCCATGAAGGTGAACATCTCGATGGCAACACGGATATGGTTGCTCTCATTGATGCGATCCTGAAAGAGGAAGTTCGGCGCAAAAGGGAAGGGCGCCGAGACTGGAATATTGCAATGCGACCGGACCATGGTCAGGATATTTTGGATGATTTCAAACGGGATGCTCAGCCTGGATACCCGGCAATCGGTCGACTGAAAGGACTGGCCGAATTACGGGGTGTCGAGACCGCATTGTCAGCATTGCGGGGTGCATCGGAATGAATCTGTTGAATTCTGCTTACATTGGTGATGGATCGGTCGAGGGTTCAGAAGATGATTTTTCTGAGTTTGGGATCGGAATTGTTCACTTTGGACCGGGTGCATTTCACCGCGCGCATCTGGCCGTCTACACACATGATGCTCTGAAACATCAAAAGGGCGATTGGCGGATACTTGGCGTTGGCCTTCGCAGCACTGAAATTGTTGATGCGCTTCACGCTCAAGAATGCATGTATTCTGTTTCAACGCGATCAGCAGATGGCGGGCTTGCCCCAAGGATTGTCAAAAGTATCGCGCAGGCCAAAGCGGCCGCTAGGGATAAGGAAGGCGTTTTGACACGGCTTGCAAACCCTGCCACTCGCATTGTGAGCATGACGGTCACCGAAAAAGCCTACGGCATATTGCGTGAAACAGGACGGGTGGACAGGGCACATGAAAGCATTGCCAAAGATATTGCTGACCCACGAAACCCAACTGGCATTCTCGGTGTGATTGTTGAAGGGCTTTGGCGCAGAAGGCAAGCTGGCTTGCGTCCCTTTACCGTACTATGCTGCGATAATCTTCCTCAGAATGGCGAGCTGATCAAAGCCGGCATCCTCGATTTTGCTCGCCAGATTGATGAAACAGATCTTGCCGCCTGGATTGCCGAGGAAGGTGCTTTCCCAAATTCGATGGTGGACCGGATCACACCTGCCGCCACCGAAAGCTTTAGACAAGAAATTGCGGTAAGGCTCGATGTAAGGGATGAAGCAGCAATTGAAACAGAACCGTTTTCCCAATGGGTGATAGAAGACAGGTTTGCAGAGGGGCGTCCCGCGTGGGACGCAGCGGGCGTTGTCTTTGTGAAAGACGTTGCTCCCTATGAAGAGATGAAATTGCGAATGCTGAATGGTGCGCATTCGCTAATTGCCTATATGGGCTTCCTGCTCGGTAAAACTTATGTACGAGACGTGATGGCTGACGTTCAGCTTTCTACCATTGTCGACAGGCATATCAAGGCAGCCTCGCAGACACTTTCTCCATTCCAGGATTTCGATCTTGATGAGTATGGGCAGAAACTTATTGAGCGTTTCGCCAATCCCAATATCGCTCATGAGACCTATCAGATCGCCATGGATGGTTCGCAAAAAATGCCTCAGCGCATCTTTGCACCGGCACTTGAAAGCTTGAAAAACAATCTGCCTATCGCGCCATTTGCTTTGGCGACAGCGGTTTGGATCAGGTATTGCTCCGGAACGCACGAAAACGGCGAGCAATATGATCTCCGTGACCCCCGTTCGCAACAACTTGCAGCGGCATTTATAAGCAACGGCAGAGATCCAGCAGGAATTTGCCAAGCTTTTCATGAATTGCCCGACCTTTTTCCTGCTGAACTAACGACGAGTAAGGAATGGCGTTTAACCGTTTGTAGTTACTTGGGCTCAATGCTGGAGCGCGGGTTGAGCCAAACCGTCTCTGCATATGTTGATACCATTGAGGATAGTGCATGACTGACCAACCTTTGATCGCGCTTGAAATTCATGATCGTACTTTATGGGAACCTGGTCGTGTCTTACCAATGATCGATGCGATGGAACGCTGGGGGTATAATGCACTTGTTTTACACCAGAATGATCTTCTGGATATTTGCACGCAGTTGTTTCTCTCCGCCAATTATGGTGTCGCTGACCTGAGATTGAAGAAAGTTCGCAATGCTGTTGCATGGCTAAACCGGTTGGTGGAGAGGCTTGCCCGTTTCGACGCGAAGCTGTTTTTGGAAATCAAGGAGCCCTCCCTACATGATTATGTCCTCGAGCAATACCCGGAGTTGATCGGCTCCAACGGGGCGCCTGATCCAGCCAAAAGCCAGTGGTTTGAATTTTGCAGCGACAAGACCGAAGACCTGCTGCGGCGGGTGCCAGGCCTTGGTGGATTGATCATCAATATATCCTCGCCAGAATCGCGCGTTTCATTGCCCGATTATCTGGCGACTTCAGGTATCGAAATGGATGTTAGTGATTGGTTTGACCGAATGATCGCGTCATTTCATGCGCCTTTGGCAGCAGCAGGAAAACAGCTTTATGTGAGAGATTTTTCATACACTGCGGATATGCAGTCTGAGGTCTTGTCAGCGGTCAATCGCAAGCATGGGGAAGTGGGGGCGAGTGTTAAGATCACGGCACATGACTACTTTCCGGGATATCCTGAAAATCCTGTTGCCCGCATGGTGCCTGAGAATGTGATTTTGGAATTTGAGGCTTTCGGGGAGCATATGGGTTGGGGTGTCATTCCAAATTGCCGTGTGGAAGAATTCAGAAAACGTATGTTTGGGTATCGTGAAATGTGCGCAAGCGGCTTTCTGATGCGTACCAGCTGGGAAGCCATCACAGGCGCAAATGCGTTGGATTCTTTAAGTGCGGTAAATGTTTATGCCCTCCCCAGATTGCTGGAACAGGATGTGCCGGCGGAAACCGTTGTTACCGATTGGCTGGATCAGGAATTCAATGTTAGCGGTGATGTTGCATTAAAGCTCACTGATATCTTGCTCCAAAGTTGGCACGTCTGTGCGGGCTCATATTGGGATGACCAAGTGTTCCCACGCCATTCTTGTTTGCCCTCGACATGGCAGGAGGGCTGGGTATCGATGGAGACCAATGGCATGGGCAACAGGTCCATGGACACGGCAATTGATCCCGCTGATCGTCGCTTGTCGGAAGAAGCAAGAGTAGAGCTTTTTGCTGCAAAAAAGGCGACATCGTTGCTTGCTTGCGAACTTCAGCAGAAGGCAGCCGAAATAAGAAATGAATTGCCATCTGTTCTTGCTGAAAAACTCTCTGCATTTGACTATCTACCGGAGTTCGCAAAACAGTTTGAGTTAGCCACCAAGGCAACATTCTACGCGGCCCGATCAAATCCGGACGATAGGTCGGCACTGGCTGAACTTCATTCAGATTTTCTACACTTGGCCGACAAAACGGAGCAGTTATTCGACGAAAAGCCCGATGCACCCCATCACCACAAAATGTTGTTGGATCCCGCCCAAATGCGTTTGTTTGCAGACTCTTTGCCGATGGGTTGATACAGAACTTGGGAGGGCTGGGATTTTCTGACGAAGGCGTTTTCGTCAACATAGTGTGAAAGTTCTAATTATTATTGTTTGGCTGCTATATTGAGCATAGATCCGTCGGAAATCTATGGTGGAGCTAGGCGGGATCGAACCGCCGACCTCTTGCATGCCATGCAAGCGCTCTCCCACCTGAGCTATAGCCCCATAAAAGCCGGGCGGACCCGGCTCAAGGTTTGGTTGTCTTAGACAACCATTATTCAATTGGCAAGCGTGTCCGCTTAACTTTCGTCGTCGTCGCCTTCTACACCAACAATTACATCAGACAGATCGTCGTTTTCGTCGTCGTCTTCAAGGAATGTGTCATCGTCTGAGGCATCATCATCATCGTCGACGTCCACATCCGGGATGTCCGGGATATCAGGAATATCCTCGTCATCTGAATCATCATCTGCATCGTCTTCTGCGTCATCAAGGCTGATGATCTCCGGACCATCATCCTCTGTATCCAGAATTGTATCATCATCATCGCTGTCGGTTGTTTCCGCAGCTTTCACCTCGGTTGGTGTCTCAGCTTCGTCCGGCTTAGGCGCAGTAATCGTTGCCTCGCCTTCGAAAAAGCTGATTTCATATTCTTTGCCGGTATATGGCGAGACGATAGGATCTTTTTCGAGATCGTAGAACTTGCGTCCAGTCTCAGGGCATACCCGTTTGGTTCCCAAATTCGCTTTGGCCACGTTGAACCTCATTGTGTGAAAAACTGCGTCTTCCTAAACCCGAAACCACGGGATGTCAAAGCAAAATCAACCTCTGTTGAAAGAAGGGTGACGCTGTTGTTTTGCTGTGTTAGGGCAGAGCGCAAATTCGACAGAAACAAAAGTGGAAACAATGAGTCATTCCGGTGATCCCAAACCCCTGAGTTCCAAATCAGGAGAGCCATTAACCGGAGTTTGCCGAGTCCCTGGCGACAAGTCGATTTCACATCGCTCACTGATGTTTGGCGGTCTTGCATACGGAGAAAGCCGGGTTCGCGGATTATTGGAAGGGGAGGATGTCCTCAATACAGCAAAAGCAATGCAAGCTGTTGGCGCAAACATTCGCAAGGAAGGCGATGAGTGGGTCATTTGGGGTACTGGCAATGGTTTGCTGCTTGAGCCGGAAGCACCATTTGACTTTGGAAACTCAGGCACCGGATGTCGACTTTGCATGGGGTTGTTTGGCGCCTATGATTTTCCCACCACTTACACAGGCGATGCATCGCTGTCTTCCCGTCCCATGGGGCGAATTCTGAACCCATTGAAAGAAATGGGGGTGCAGGTTCTGGCAGAAGAAGGTGAGGGGCGTTTGCCGATCACACTTCGGGGTCCGTGGCAAACCGCGCCAATTGAATACCGTGTGCCCATGGCATCTGCCCAGGTAAAGTCTGCTGTCTTGCTCGCAGGATTAAATACCCCCGGCATAACGACAGTTATCGAACCGCACCTGACGCGGGACCACACAGAAAAAATGCTGCAGGGGTTCGGCGCGGAGCTGGAGGTAGAAACTTCTACCAACGGAGAACGGCGGATATCGCTGGTCGGGCAGGGGAAGCTTACCGGTCAGGATGTAACGGTTCCTGCCGATCCGTCTTCTGCGGCGTTTCCGCTTGTTGCGGCTCTCATTGTGCCGGATAGTGAAATTACATTGCCCGATGTCCTTCTAAATGAGGCACGAACCGGATTGATCACCACGCTGCAGGAGATGGGTGGCGACATTGAAATCACAAATGTGCGTATTTCCGGTGGCGAAGAAATTGGCGATTTGATGGTCAAATCCAGCGAGTTAAAGGGCATCACTGTTCCGGCAGAACGCGCGCCTTCGATGATTGATGAATATCCGGTTCTTTCAGTCGCTGCTGCATTTGCTGATGGTGAAACACAGATGGATGGATTGCACGAACTTCGTGTGAAAGAGTCAGATCGTCTGGCCGCGGTGGCTCGGGGGCTGGAGGTCAATGGCGTTGATTGTACCGAAGGCAAGGAAAGTCTGACGGTACGCGGTCGCCCTGACGGCAAGGGCTTCGGCGGGGGAACGGTTACAACGCATCTTGATCATCGCATTGCCATGAGTTTCCTAGTCATGGGCATGGTGAGCGAAAAGCCTGTTGCGGTTGACGATGGCTCTGTGATGGAAACCAGTTTCCCGGGATTTGTTGAGTTAATGAATGAGCTCGGTGGTGAGATTGGGTGAGCGTTGTCTATTTCCAATTCTTCATAAATAATGAGATGGTTTTTGCAAAAGCTGTGAACCAGCCCCCTATCGACTAGCTGGTAACCGCACGTAGATCTGGCATTTGACTTGTATCGAACTCTACGCGGTTTCGACCCAAACTTTTGGCCCTATAAAGTGCGGTGTCGGCGCGCGAGTAGAGGTCGTCAAAATCTTCGGTCGGCTGCCATTGCGAGATGCCCAAGCTAATTGTGCATCCTTTCTTCCTTGGCATTCCATCCATTCGCAAGGATTCAAAAGCGCTTCTCAACCCCTCTGCGAATAGGCGTGCACCAGGTAATTCCGTATTCCAAAGAAGGATAGCGAATTCTTCACCCCCAAGCCTGCCGGATACATCACTCTCACGAGGTGTTTCACGAATAAGTTCGCCAAGTTGAGCGATAACCTTATCGCCAACCTGATGCCCATAGGTATCATTGACCTGTTTAAAATGATCAATGTCCAACATGACCAAGCACACTGGCAAATTTGCTCTTGCTGAATTTGTGAGTGTCTCTTTGACTTTTTCTTCGAACGCCCGGCGGTTCCGCAATCCTGTCAACAAATCTGTTTCTGAAATTTTGCGGATGTCTTTGATTACATCTGTTGCGCAAGCCGCAATCAATGACAGGGCAAGCAGAATTGAGCATATCGCGACCGATGCATTCAGAACTGCCCAGTATGTGCTGTCGCGATAGGCCGCACCCGTTTGAACAGTTTCCATTGCCAAGGTCACACCGGATCGAAGCCAGAATTGAGTTGCTGCAATGAAGAGTGCCCAGAATACAAGCGCCTCAACACCGCCTCCCAATGCGTTCCTTCTTATATTCCAGCATCCAAATAGCATGACGCCGCCCATCACGAAGTTTACGACTAACAACGAGGTGTTATAGCTGAACCCCATTGCCGCCACCGCCATAATTGCTGCCATTCCCAATACAGAGATCGAGATGAGTTTCTGCAATTGCGGGTTGACATTGGCTCTTGTGCTGACGCCCCAAATCATCAAAACAGCAGCGATCAAATAGATGGAATCGAGGACGAAAATGTTTAAAAGGCCGGTCCAATTTGGTGTTAGGTGAGAAATTAGAAATCCGGTTCCAACGCAACCATAGCTCACTGCCATCGCTAGAATTGCTCGTCTGTGCTTTTGGCGCGACCATAGAATCAGGAATGTCAGCCCGAACAGCAGTGATATCATTGGATTGATCAATCCTAATAGATATGCATTGTTCATCGTCTCTGCTCGCACCGACTATAGCTGATAACCGTTTTAACAAGGTCAAAGCTAATCTTAAGTTAAATGTTGCGAAATTTAAGCAGGCGAACTCCCCTAAATCATTCCTGATTTCGATTGGCGGTATTCCGATTTGTTGACCAGAAAACAGAAATAATTACGAAATTGTTAGAATATTTTGATCTCGCCGCGCGTTAAGTAGTGGAAATTGCTTTGGTTTTCGTGTTTGCGAAAACAAGGATCAAAGCCGATGGCATCGTCGCAACAGGAATAGAAAGCCGGGAGTCAAGAATTGATGTGGCCGCGCAAATCGTTGAGTAAAATCAAGACGCTTTGTTCTTTATTGGCATGCGTCTTGAATTTTGTTTTTGCGGTGCAGGCTCAAGCACAAGTGCCCGATCTCGACTGGGTTGCGACCGTTGTCCAGGTTGATTGTTCGGGAACATCTTTTTTCAGTCCGGATACATTTTCAGATTCACCGCCGTGCCAGGTATTTGGTGATGATTTGTACGAAAACTGGGATCCAGACGGAACCGAGCCGGGCATGGCAGATCTGCAATCTTGCGATGCGGCATTTACAGGTGGGTTTTATTATCAGCGATGGGATGTTCGTGATGACTGGAATGATGCGGGTGCTCACCGTTTTTATATCGAATTGGAGTTGGATCGTTTTGTTGGCGGTGACAATATCCCGGATATATTTGTCGAATACGCTCCCCAGGCAGAACACATTGGCAGGGACTGGAATGCAGAAGGCAATTCCCAAATTTTGTTCTTTGAGAATGTCGATAACCTGTATGGCCAACCGACGCCCTTGGCCCCGGATCAGGCTAATGGGTCAACCAGTGATTCTTACAGTGTTCAGGTAAATGTGGCCCAGAATTTGGCCTTTGCCCGTGTTGATAATGGCAATCTCGAGATAGCTTTATCGCAGACCTTGATTGAGCAATTTGTTGGTATTGCCAATCTGACACAGCCACCGGTTAGTCTCCGGTGTTGGGTTGCCCAGACTACCAGTATTTCGCCAGACTCGGTGCCGGTGCATGATTACTTTTCACCTAGTGATCTCACCGGTTTCAGAATTGACAACAATGTCGGCGTGAGTGTCAGCAATGCGCCTACTGTCGGTGGCGTCGATTACAGCGATGCCCCTGTCATAACATATGGAGAAGCTTCGCACCTTATTGACGGTGCAATTTACATTGGCAACCTGGCTCCCGATCCAGAGCTCGAAGCGCTGCAAGACATTGACGGTGGGGTGAATGCCGATGGGGATGATTTGACCAATATAGACGATGAGGATGGATTGGTTTTTCCTGTTTTGGTGCAAGGTGAAGAGGTAACACTATCTGTCGCTGCTACCGGCGCAGGAGGGCTCCTCAACGCATGGATTGATTGGAACGGTTCAGGCGTGTTTGATGCCAACGAGCAGGTCGCTCTCGATTTGCCGGATGGTGGTGCTCAGGACATAAATGCAAATGCAGGAGTAATTGATTTTGTCACCACTGTTCCGAACGATGCAGTTATTTCGTTGACATATGCAAGGTTCCGTTGGTCAACCAGTTCGGGTCTTACTCCGGTAAATCAGGCGCCCGATGGTGAGGTCGAAGACTTTTCACTGACGGTTTTGGAAGGCATGCCGTCTATCACTGTGACAAAAACGGCCTCCGCAGATGGCTTCACGGCTGGCAATATATTGGAGGCCCCGGTTGGGACCGTGATTACTTATACCTATGTGGTGAGGAATAACGGCAACCAAACCATTAGACAGCTCACTTTGGGGGATGTTCACAATGGTTCCGGCCCCTTCGATGATCCCGGTACGGAAACCCTGACTAATGATGTTGTTCCATTACTAGACTCAACTGATGCGTCAACTGATGGCATTTGGGATAAATTGGCTCCAAATGATGAAGTGACTTTTACAACGACCTATACGATTACCCAGTCTGATATTGAAACGCTTCAATAAACAAATACGGTTTGAATCGTTGGTGTTTTCGATATGATGAGCCGTCATGTGATTTATCTCGTAGTTTCCTGAGGCTGGCTCATTCATGAATAAAAATAATCTGATCATCGCAATTGATGGCCCTGCAGCTTCGGGAAAAGGCACTCTGGCGCGGCGGCTGGCGGAAAAGTTTAACTTGCCGCATCTTGATACAGGACTCACGTATCGCGCCGTCGGTTATGCGTTGTTGCAATCCGGTCTGCCGCTAGATCGTGAGGAACTGGCTGAGATTGTTGCGGAAAATCTCGACCTGGGTTCGCTGGATAGGGAAATCTTGTCGGCCCATGAAGTGGGTGAGGCGGCTTCGAAAGTCGCTGTTATGAGCAATGTTCGTGCAATTCTTGTTGAACAACAGCGCAAGTTTGCAAAACAGGATGGAGGTGCAGTTCTAGACGGGCGAGATATAGGCACCGTCGTTTGCCCAGACGCAACTGTTAAGCTCTATATCACTGCCTCGCCTGAAACCCGTGCCCGGCGCCGCCACAAGGAAGTGGATGAGAAGAGCGGTGGGTCGTCCTATGAGCAAATACTAGCAGATATCATCAAGCGCGATGAACGCGATATGGGCAGGGCAGACAGTCCATTGAAACCCGCTGCCGATGCCCACTTGATTGATACGTCAGAAATGTCTATAGAAACGGCGTTCGAGACCGCTTTGGGCTTCATAGAGCAAGCGATCTCCCAACAATAGCGATCCAATTCTCATTCTTCGCACTGCAATCGCCTTAAGGGCATGCTTGGGATTTGGATCAAATCAAACACAAACCCGCAGTGCAGCGTGGAACAAATTTGGGCAATGAATGCCGTTCCACACAGGAGACTCCATGACAACCAGTGCAAGTATGGAAGAGTTTGAAGCTCTTCTCGAGCAGTCCTTTGAAACACATGATGTTGTAGAAGGCGCTGTTGTAAAAGGTGTGATTACCGGTTTTGAAAAAGACCTGGCAGTCATCGACGTAGGCCTCAAGGTCGAAGGCCGCGTTGCAATGAAAGAATTCGGCGCCGCAGGGCGTGACGGTTCCATGAAGGTCGGCGATGAAGTCGAAGTTTATGTTGACCGTGTTGAGAATGCGATGGGTGAGGCGGTTCTGTCTCGCGAAAAAGCCCGCCGTGAGGAAAGCTGGATCCGCCTTGAGAAAATGTTCGAGGCGAATGAGCGCGTTGAAGGTGTTATCTACAATCAGGTCAAGGGTGGCTTCACTGTTGATCTTGATGGTGCGATGGCGTTCTTGCCACGTTCACAGGTGGACATCCGTCCGGTGCGTGATGTAACACCGCTCATGAACAATCCACAGCCGTTCCAAATCCTCAAAATGGATCGTCGTCGTGGCAACATTGTTGTTTCCCGTCGTTCTATCCTCGAAGAGAGCCGTGCAGAACAGCGTTCAGAGATCGTTCAAAACCTTGAAGAAGGTCAGGTCGTTGACGGCGTGGTCAAGAATGTTACCGATTACGGGGCATTCGTTGATCTTGGCGGTATCGATGGTCTTCTCCACGTGACTGACATGGCATGGCGCCGTGTTAATCACCCAAGTGAAATTTTGAACATCGGTCAGACTGTTAAAGTACAGATCATCCGTGTGAACCAGGAAACGCACCGTATCTCACTCGGCATGAAGCAGCTTGAGAGTGATCCTTGGGAATCCATCGATGACAAATATCCGCTTGAGAAGAAGATCACTGGTCGCGTGACCAACATCACTGACTACGGTGCATTTGTTGAAATCGAGCCAGGCATTGAGGGTCTGATCCACGTTTCTGAAATGTCATGGACAAAGAAGAACGTACATCCTGGAAAGATCGTTTCTACTTCACAGGAAGTGGAAGTGATTGTTCTGGAAGTGGACCCATCCAAACGCCGTATTTCTCTTGGCCTCAAGCAAACTATGGACAATCCATGGGATTCATTTGCTGATCTTTATCCGGTCGGCACTGAAGTCGAAGGCGAAGTGAAGAACAAGACAGAGTTTGGTCTGTTCATCGGTCTTGAGAATGACGTCGACGGCATGGTTCACCTTTCTGATCTGGACTGGAACAAGTCTGGTGAAGAAGCTATGGAAGACTTTAACAAGGGTGACATGGTGAAAGCGGTTGTTCTCGATATTGATGTTGAGAAAGAACGCATTTCACTTGGCATCAAGCAGCTTGGTGGTGATCCTGTGGCTTCTGCAGCTGAATCAGGCGTGATCCGCAAAGGCGCGATCGTAACCTGTGAAGTTCTGGAAGTGAAAGACGGTGGTCTTGAAGTTTCCATTGCAGACACAGAGCTGCAAAGCTTCATTCGCCGTTCGGACCTTTCCCGTGACCGTGACGAGCAACGCCCAGAGCGTTTTGCCGTTGGTCAGAAGGTTGATGCCCGCGTGATCCAGTTCGACAAGAAAACCGGCCGCGTTGGTGTTTCCATCAAGGCGCTTGAGATCGCAGAAGAGAAAGAGGCTGTTGCACAATACGGTTCATCTGACTCAGGTGCATCTCTTGGTGATATTCTTGGCGCAGCACTCAAGGACCGCGAAGAGTAAGTTCCTACTCTCCAATAAATTTGAAAGCCCGGGTCGAATGATCCGGGCTTTTTTGTAATTTAGCAATCAACAAAAACCGCGAAAGGTAAATCAGCCAAATTTCCAGCTAAATTTCGCGTTTGTACGAAGACCCCGTTTGCTACGCCTGATCTCTGAACAACGCTAATAGTACCCTGTGCAACACCTGTCGTGGCGCCGGCAATGATGCCCATGTACGCGCAAGGACGTACGTTTCGGAAGAATCTAACATCGTATTGTCCGACACCACCAAGCTTAATGGAGTTCGAAGAACCTTTGTCTCTGGCTCTTGTTCCGTTAGCATTAATATACGCCCAAAGCTGCCCTGACCCAAGTGCAGCGCCTCCAAAGCCCTGACTGGCAATCCCGCCATTGTGCGGCGGGTTTATTTGTTCTGCTGAAGTTTCACCAGCAGGTGTGCGGCCGTTGCTAAAACCTTGTGCAAAAGCAGCGGTGGTTGAAAGTGCCAAAACAGTGGCCAGTGTTGTAAATTTACTTGAAAGTTTCATTGCAGTCTTCCTTTAAAACGGTCCGTATTTTCAAAAGAGTTTCTACGGACTAGGTCGACGCCCCTTAATGCAAAGGTATCACGTTTTCGTGATATCAACAATGATGTCAGATTTTGGAGTGTGTAATTTGACACTTGCAGGATGAATTTTCCTGAAATATCAGTGCCAAGAATGTCAGAATAGAATGATTGCTCTCTTGTAGATGTATATAACCGGAAGAGAATGTGGGCAGATTTTCGCGGTTGCGCCGATGATGGATTGGAGCGACCGGCATTGCCGTTTCTTTCATCGGGTGATGACTAAGAAGTCGCTTCTCTATACAGAAATGGTAGTGGCAGATGCGGTTATTCATGGTGATCGCAATTATCTGCTTGGATTCGATGGCACAGAGCATCCGGTTGCACTGCAGTTGGGGGGGAGCGATCCCCGGAAACTGGCCGATGCTGCCCAAATCGGTGAACAATTCGGGTATGACGAAATTAATCTGAATGTTGGGTGTCCGTCGGACCGTGTGCAATCCGGAACCTTTGGAGCCTGCTTGATGCGGGAACCTGAACTGGTGGCAAAATGTGTTGCGGCCATGAAAGCTGTCGTTGACGTTCCTGTTACAGTGAAATGCCGCATCGGTGTGGATGATCAAGACCCGGGACCCGCACTAGATGATCTTGCGAAAATGACTTGGGAAGAGGGTAGTGATGCAATATGGGTCCATGCGCGCAAGGCGTGGCTGCAGGGGCTGAGCCCAAAGGAAAACCGGGACATTCCTCCGCTTGATTACGATCGTGTGTTTCGGTTGAAAGATGAAAACCGGAGTCGATTCATAGGGATAAACGGAGGTGTTGAGAATTTGATTCAGGTCGCCGAACATCTGGAAAATGTCGATGGATGCATGCTCGGCAGAGCAGCATATCACAATCCGTCTTTGCTTCGGGAGGTCGACCAGAGAGTATATGGCTCCTCTAATGAGCCAATCACATACGATGCTGTGATCGATGCGATGTGTGGCTATGCTGAACAGCATATCTCACAGGGAGGGCGCCTAAACCAGATCACGCGCCACATGATAGGTCTGTTTCAAGGCATTCCCGGAGCTCGGGGATGGCGTCAGGTGCTAAGCACGGAGGCTGTGAAACCCGGTGCGGGTTCTGAAGTAATTTTGAAGGCATATGAACGCGTGCGCGAGCCAGCTGAAGCGGCATAAGCCCGGACAAAAAGACCTTCTTTTCCCCGGTCGTGTTAACCGTAATTTTCGAAATCAGGCGTTTTTGGCCTGTATAACAAAAGCGTTATTGCCGAATTATTGCCTTGTTAAAACCTGCGAAATAGGGTGCGCAGAGCGGGGCAGGTCATCGCATTGTTTTAGTTGGGAGTAAGGTGGATGAATTTGAACAGACGCAGTTTTGTACGTGGTATCGCAACAGCCGGTTTGGCCAGCGCGGCCGGATTACCGGTTACTTCTGCACTCGCGCACCATACAGGCAAGAAAAAATTCAAGCCAAATCCGAGGCATCTTCCTCAAAATGTGACCTATCGTTCCCGATACAGACGCGGAACCATTGTGGTTGATGCCAATGCGCGATTTCTCTATTTGATCCAAAGCCGCACCAAAGCTAGACGCTATGGCGTTGGTGTTGGTCGGGCTGCATTGGCCTGGTCTGGTACTGCAAAGATCAAACGCAAGGCTGAATGGCCAAGCTGGACACCAACGGCGAACATGATCCGGCGCGAGCCAGGCAAATATAAGAAATATGCGAAAGGCGTCCCCGGTGGACCAAACAATCCATTGGGTGCTAGGGCGCTTTATCTCTATGAGGGAAATCGCGATACCTATTATCGCATACACGGTACGACGCAACCCTGGACCATTGGTACGGCCTCTTCAAACGGGTGTATCCGCATGATCAATGATCATGTCATTGATCTGTATAACCGTACTCCCGTTGGCACGACGGTAGTTGTCCTGTCAGCTTAGGTGTATTTCTACCAAGGTTTGAAACGAGAGAGCCCCATCAGAAATAAGAAAAGGACTTTTTCCATTTCGTTGCCTTGA